>Ga0070716_100001425_pt1 | contig 10630 bp, 8 predicted proteins | sample LARL112metaG_FD_71395 | JGI IMG/M metagenome (GOLD analysis project Ga0070716, IMG submission 71395) | Corn, switchgrass and miscanthus rhizosphere microbial communities from Kellogg Biological Station, Michigan, USA - LAR L11-2 metaG | ecosystem: Host-associated > Plants > Roots > Rhizosphere ... | reverse complement strand
CAGAATGGGTGTCGGCCGGGTCGTAACCCCACACCGTCAGCCGCGAGGCGTCCAGCGAGTAATAGCGGATAAAGCCTTGCGGGGCAATGGCATTGGTGGCCGCAACCAGTGCATCGTAGTCGGGCGTGCCCGACTTAAGGAGCGCGGTCAGGTCTGGGCTCGCCCTGGGAACCGCCTGCTCGAAGCGGGCGCGCAGGTCGGCGTACGTGGCGTCCACAACGATGTCGAGCCGCTTGACGTGATCGGGGACGACCATCACTCCGCTGGTGGGGGCGGCGACCGGAACACTGATTGTCGCTGTCGTCGTATGGGTGGCGCTCGTGCCCGTCAACGACTCCACCAAGTTGCGCAGCCCCGGGAAGAGGGCGTGCGTCTGGTCACTGACGGTGACGACGAACGAGTCGACGCCGCCGCTGTCGGCGAGCGCCGCGGTCGGGGTGTAGGTGAAGGTGCCGTCGGCGTGGACATCCACGCTGCCGTAGGGCGGGCCCTGGACTACCTTGTACGACAGCGGGTCCCCGTCGGGATCGACGCCGTCGAGGTCGCCGCTCACCACGCCGTTGGCGTCCTGTTTGTCGCTGGCGGGGTCGTACTTCAACTGCGGCGCGTGGTTGTCCAGCACGTGGTCCAGCTCGCGGCGCGCCCCGGCCAGTAGCGTCCACAGAGCCGGGGTCGGCTGTGGCGCTGTCGGTGTGTTCTGGGCCGTCGGGGCAAGTCCGACCAGCGAGGACACCGCGGCGACCGCCCGGGTCACGACATTGACCGCCAACGGTTCGACGGCGGTCGAGGCCGTCGAGACTTCACTGGGTTGCGCCGTCGGCACGGCGGCCGTCGGAGCGGGAGCGCTGGCGGTGGACTGAACCGCGACGTTTTCCGCCTGCCGTGCCGCCTTGACATTGCTCGCGGCGGTCGGCGCCGCGCTGCGATGTCCGCCGGCATCGGGGCGAACGTAGCCTTCGACGCTCCGCGACCCGGCCGCGGATTCCGTTGTCGCGGTGGCTCTATGGGACTGGGAGGGAGACGACGTCGAATCCGTCTTCGGCTGCGTGCTGGCCGAGCCGGAGGTCTGGCTGCCCGAATTCTGCCGAACACTCGATGAGGTGGAGGAGGACCGCGACGTCACGACGGCGCCACCGGACACCTGGACCGCACCGTCACGCGCGTCGTCGGCGGCCGTCGGCGCCGACGCGGATAGGGATGCGCTGCCACCCTGCTTTTCCGACGAGCCCGCCGTTGCAGTTGAACCGGCTTCGTCGCCGGTCTTGGCCGTCGACTCCGCGGACGAATCCTGCGCGGACGTTGTCGTGTGACTGGATGAGGTGCTCGATCCGCTTGTCGAATCCGCTGATGAGCTGTCTTTTGAGCTGTCGCCGGTGTCCGCGTTCGCGACCCCGGCGTTGCTGACCACCGCCATGCCGAAGCCGACGGCGACCGCCATTCCGGCCACGCGCGAGACATGCCTGCCATGGGCCGCGCCCTGCCTTGCAGGGGGTTGCGGGCCCACGATGGTCCCGCGCGCCCGCAATAACTGATGCTCATCCCGATCGTTCGACGTCGACATGACAACTACCACCCTCCGTGAGATACTATGTCGTAAGTGAGTAGGAAATCACTACTCGGTCGTGTAGGTTGTACATCACTGCGTTAGGAAAGGTCAAGGGTTGAGTACTGAATCCAGCCCCGAGGGGCTCGAAGTGATGGCGCTTCAACCGATGGAGCGGCGGCCATGCGCGATGGCGGCGGCACTGGAGATCGTCGGGGAACGGTGGTCGCTGGTCGCCATCCGTGAACTCGTCTACGGTGTGCACCGCTTCGATCAGATCGCTGCCTACACCGGCGCAACGCGCGACATCCTGGTGGACCGGCTTCGTAAGCTCGAACAGAACCAAATCATCGAGCGCAGAATGTATTCCGAGCATCCTCCGCGCTACGAGTACCACCTCACCGACAAGGGCATGGAACTGATTCCCGTGCTCATCACCCTCAACCAATGGGGCACGAAATGGGCGCGACCGGCATACGCACCCAGTTGGAGTCACGAGTGTGGCCATTCGCTTCGTGTCGACCTCGTCTGCCATGACTGCGGCGACCACCTCTCCCGCAGAAACGTCCAACCTGAGGTTCATGTCGCGCACCACGGCCCTACAGCCGACGGGTAGGGTTGTGATGCGCTACTCACTACGTCAAGCACACTGCGGCGCGGGCGGCGCAGACCGGAGGTGTTCCCTCGATGGCTCGGATCACCTTGGGGTGAGAATCGTCGCTGTCGCATACACCCCGGTGACGCGCGATGCCGACCGCATCCTCCACGGCCGATCCCGGCGGGTCTCGCGCCGGAAAGACACCATGAGTCCTGTGCTGCGTTACAAGACCTTCGTCACCAGGCAGGTCAAGCAAGTAGGGCGCGGGCCATTGCCCGACGGCAGCCCCCGGATGTGGTCGCCGATCACCTCGACGCTGATCATGGGCAAGCACGACGCCGTGCTCGTCGACCCACCGCTCACCGACGCCCAAGCCGCCGAGGTCGGTGACTGTATCGACGCGTCGGGACGAACGCTGCGCCGGATCTACATCACCCACGGTCGCGGCGACCACCGGTTCGGGGCGATACCCCTGATGCTCCGCTTCCCCGACGCATCGATGCTCGCCACGTCCGGCTCCAAGAACCTCATGGCAGCCCAGATCCAATCCGGATTCCGAAAACTGTTCTGGGACATAGTGTTCCCATAGCAATTGCCGACCGGTGAGGTGGCGGTCAGCGTCGTCGACGCCACCGGCTTCGAACTCGAAGGAGTTCCGCTGCTGCCGGTCCAGGTCGGCCGCACCGATACCCACGTCACGACCATCCTGCACATCCCCGACATCGGACTGATCGTCGCCGGTGACGTTATCGACAACGGGGTGCGCCCGTTGCACCCGGCGACGGTGATCGCCGGCCACAAGGATCCGCGCACGTTCGACACTCCGTCTGAAATCCACTCCACCAGAAGGTATCTGACCAACGCGCGTCGACTGCCGGGAGGCTGCACTAGCGCGGAGCAGTTCTACAAAGGCATGCTCGCCCTGGACCCTCACCGGCTCAATCCCGGTGTCCTTTGGGATGCGGCGATCACGCCGTTCCCGCCCGCACGTCCACCCCACTCGAGGACCACCCTGACCCACGGCGACTCGTCGTTCATTTGGTAAAGAGGGCTGGTGCGGTTCACCCTGCGTCGACAGCCGGAAGGCCCTGACAGCGGTTGGCGCAGTGACCGCCGTGCGGAGCAAGCACGTCAGCTCGCCAAGACCCGCCGTCATCGATCCAGCCATTTCAATTGCTCTGCGCTGTGGTGTTCCCCAGCCGCGGGTGGGATTTCGTCGAGTCTCGTGACGTGGTCCGCCGTCAGTTCGACGGTATCGGCCGCAAGGTTCTCTTCCAGACGGGAGACATGCTTTGTGCCGGGTATCGGGACGATGTCAGGCCCCTTGGCGAGCAACCAGGCCAGCGCCACCTGTGCGGGGCTCGCGCCCACGCTAGCGCTGATGTCGCGCAACTGGTCTGCGCTTGCAAGGTTGCGCCCGAAGTTGCGATCGCTGAATCTGGGGTTGGATTTGCGAAGGTCGTCGTCGAGAAAATCGGCCGTGGAGCGGATGGCTCCGGTCAGAAAGCCGCGGCCCAGCGGTGAGTACGCCACAAAGCCGATCCCCAGTTCGCGCAATAGTGGAAGGACCTCGGATTCGGGGTCGCGGGTCCACAACGAGTACTCCGACTGCACGGCAGTGATCGGGTGCACCGAGTGCGCGCGACGAATCGTGGTTGCGCCGGCCTCGGACAGCCCTATGTACCTGATCTTTCCGGCGGCGATCAACTCGGTGAGCACCCCGATCGTTTCTTCGATCGGGGTGTCGGGGTCGACGCGGTGCTGGTAGTAGAGGTCGATGCGATCTGTGCCCAGTCGCCCCAGCGAGCCGTCGACGGCAATCCGGATGTTCTCGGGGCTGCTGTCCAGCCGGTGGCGGCCGGTGTGGGACATCATCCCGAACTTCGTCGCAAGCACTACCGCCTCGCGTCGGCCCCGCAGGGCGCGGCCGACGAGTTCTTCGTTGATGAAGGGGCCGTAAACCTCGGCCGTGTCGATCAGGTTCACGCCGAGGTCGATCGCGCGGTGGATGGTGCGTATCGATTCCGCGTCGTCGCTCCCGGCACCTGTGTAGGCGAAAGACATTCCCATCGTGCCCAAACCCAGGCGCGCCACACCGAGATCGCCGAGATGGGCGCGCTTCATGAGCCGGTTGCGATGGTCGTCGGATCCTGCCGGGCCGGCCCGGTCACCGCGACTGTCGTAAACGTCGCCGCCGCAAGCAGTGCGGGCAATGTAGCCGATTCCATCCGTGCCACGCCACGCTCCTTCTCATCCACCCCCTGAACAGTCTGGCTCGACACGCCGTCGCAGCCACTCACGTGAATAGGTGAGTGGCTGCCTGTCGAGGCCGTGCCAAGGTGGTCAACGACGGAGGTGGGCCCGGGGCCCGGGTGGTCCTGCCTCGGTGTTCCAGAAAGGGACCATGACCACAACTGAGGACCTCACCAAGGTTCGGGTGATCGACACGCTGCACTCCCGCCACAACTGCGCGAAGGCCGCGGCCCGATGAACGCCGCGAACGAACCCGGCGGCGATGGATCCCAGCCGCTGTTGCAGCCGTATCGGATGGGCGAGTTCCAGCTCGCCAACCGGGTGGTCATGGCGCCGCTGACGCGTTGCCGTGCAACGAATCCTGACCTGCTGCCGACCGATCTGCACGTGCGTTACTACACGCAACGTGCCTCGGCCGGGTTGATCATCACCGAGGGGACGTGGATCAGTCGCGATGCGGTCGGCTGGCACGACGTTCCCGGATTGTTCACCGACGCGCAGGTGCGCGCGTGGTCTGCAGTCACCGACGCCGTGCACCGCGAGGGCGGCATCATCTTCGTGCAGCTGTGGCACACCGGCTCGTCGTCGCATCCCGATTTCTTCGACGGCACACCCCCGTTGGCTCCGTCGGCGGTCAACCCCGGAGTGAGTTCGCCGACGTCGTCGGGCAACCAGCCGACCGTGACACCGAGAGCGATGACGCTGAACGACATTCGCACCACCATCGACGACTTCGCGACGGCGGCGGCCAATGCGATGCGCGCCGGATTCGACGGTGTACAAGTGCAGGCGGGCTTCAACTATCTGATCAGCCAGTTCCTCAACCCGCGCACCAATGTGCGCGCCGACGCCTACGGCGGCTCGATGGAAAACCGGGCACGCCTGTTGTTCGACGTGCTTGACGCGATCGGCGAGCGCATCGACATCGGCAGGGTTGGCGTCAAGGCCGGGCCGGCGTGGGGTGAACGCGGTGAGTTCGTCTCCACCGCCGACACCCTGGCCACGAGCGAGTATGTGGTCGACAGGCTCAACGATTACCCGCTGGCGCACTGGTTGTTGATGGGAGCGATGGCCGATCTCGGCGGTCGCCCGCTGGCCGGCCTCCAGGGCGACGGCATGTTCAGCCACTTCCGGCCCCGCTACCGCGGCAGCCTGATCTCCAATGTGGGAATGACCCGCGAACGGGGAAACCGCCTCATCGCGGACGGTCTGGTCGATCTCGTCGCGTTCGGCGAGACGTTCATCGCCAACCCCGACCTACCCGCACGCTTTGACGCCCTCGCGCCGATCCAACGCTCCGACCGCTCCCTGCACTACACACCGGGACCTCACGGATACATCGACTACCCGCCGTATCAACCCGATGCTTCAGCTCAAGCCGGCGACCCGATTGGCTGATCCCTGCGCTCAGCGTCCCCTGCCAGGAGAGCCCGTGGATGAATTCGCCAATGCCGAGCAGGCGTTGGTCGCAGCACACCACGCCACCGAGACGATCGGCGACGACGACTTGCACCGCCGCACACCCTGTCCCGATTGGGACGTGCAGGCCCTTGCCGACCATCTGATCGACACCCTCTCCCGCCTCGGCGCCGCAGCGGGCATCGAACCCCCAGTCCCCGACGGGGAGTCCATCGATCAACGCATCCGACAAGTCACACAACCGATCCTGGCGGGCTGGCGCCGCCGCGGGCTGGCCAACGATGTGGAGTTCGCAGGCCGCACATTGCCCGCACATCTTGCGCTGGGCATCCTGCAGCTCGAACTCGTGGTCCACGGCTGGGATTTCGCCGTAGCGCTGCACCGCCAGTTCGCTGTCGCCGACGCTCACGCCGCTCACGTACTCGGCCTGGCGCGCCAGACGCTCAATGAAAGGAGCCGCATCAGCGCCGGATTCGACCCGCCCGTGCCGGTACCCGTCGACGCCAGCGCTCTCGACCAGCTCGTCGCCTTCACCGGCCGCAACCCGAGCCAGCAAAGCCTGCGATGACGTCCAGTCGTTGCGTTTTGCAATCAATGCGGGGACGCCGTCGCAGAGGGAGCCCGTCGGCGACCACCGTCCGTCTTTCCCTCTGCGCTTCCGATCGCCGATAGGACGTCCGGACGCGGTGCGGGCAGTGCGCCGAAAGTGGTTGCCACCAGGCCGCTATCACGAGCAAGTTTCGAACAACAACTTAATTTGGCGATAGAGTCCATATTGTGACGGACGCCGATCTGCGCCATGAGAACCTCGCGATCACCCGCTCAGCGGTCGTGGTCCCGAAGCAGCGCGTGTGTCCAGCCATGGCCCCGGCGCGCGAGCCCCGAACCGGCGGTCGGATGCGCGCCCATCCGGCGCGGGTGACCCCGGTGACGAGGCGAGGACGCGGCAACCTCCCGCCGGCGCCGGTAGGGTCCCGGGGCGTCGGGTCATGAGGCCGTTCGGACCGCTGCGCGGCCGAGATGACGCGCTGGCCACTGCGCTGGGTGTCATCCGGCGCACCACCGCCCACCGCGCCAGCGGGGTGGTGCTGATCTCCGGTGACCCCGGGATCGGAAAGACCGCGCTACTCGCGGAGATCACCCGCCACGCCGCCCACATGCGCATCCGGGTCGCCCGAAACAAATGCGACGAAATCGGACAAGCCAGTCCCGGCGCACCCATCCTGGGCCTGCTCCGGGCGGGCCATGACCCCTTGATTGCCGCTGCCGACTTCGCGGCGCTCACAGAACTGACGGGCAACCCGCTGGTGCTGGTCGACCGCGCGGCCGGGCATCTTCAAACAGTGGCAACCACCGATCGGGTGCTCGTCGCGCTCGATGACGTGCAGTGGGCCGATCCGGTCAGCCGCTACGCGCTGCGTGCCCTTATATCGCGGCTGGCGGGCTGGCCCGTGGTCTGGGTCTTGGCCAGCCGGTCGTACGCCGACGGGGTCACCGCAAGTGCCGCCGACATGGTGGAGGTCGAGCACCTCTCGCTGGGCCCACTGTCACCCAGCGCGATCACCGAGATCGCACGAGATCGCTTGGGGCGCAACGTTAGCGACGACGACCAAGAGCTGCTCGACGCCGCTTGCGGGAACCCGTTTTTGGCCACGCAGATCATGGAAGGCCTGGCACGACGCGCCGAATCCGGTGCCCGCGGCGTTCCGGCCGAGTTTCGCGCCGCAATGCGACACCGGCTGTCGGAGTTGTCGAGCAGATCGCGCGATCTCGTCGACGCCCTCGCCGTGGCCGGCCGTGCGGTAGGCATCGCCGAATTGTCCCGACTGTGCAACATCGCTCCGGGGTCCGACTACGACGAAGCCGTCGACGCGGTGGTCGCCTCGGGCCTGGTCATCTCCACCGGTACCGAGTTGGCGTTCATCCACGACCTCATCAGAGGGTCGATATACGACTCGATCGCCTCGGACGTGCGACGGCGGCTTCATACCCGCTTTGCCCAACATTTCCTCGCCGCCGCCACGGATCCGACGGTCGCCGCCGCCCACGCAAAGGCCGCGATCACCGTCGGTGACGCGTCCAACGCCCGTGTCATGCTCGCCGCCGCCGAGGCGCTCGTCACGACAAGCGCCGCTGACGGCGCCGAAATGGCATCGCACGCCTTCGACATGCTGCGCCCCGGCCAGCCGCACTGGCTGGAACTCGGTGAACGCGCGGTCGCGGTGCTGTCGACCGCGGAACGCGCCAACGACACCATCGCCGTCGTCGACCGACTGCTGGCCACGGTCGACGACGTCGATGCCGTGAGCCGCATCGAGACGCATGCGGTGCGGGCGTTGTGGCACAACGGGCGTTTCGCCGAGATACTGAAGCGCGCCGAGCACACGCTCAAGTGCACCGGCGGACGCCCCGATCTCGACGTCCGGTTCCGCGCGGCGCAGGCGTTGGCGTGCACTCGCATCGTTGGTGCCGATGCAGCCGCCGAACAAGCCGACGTCGCGTTGGCGCACGCCAGGTCCGCTGGTGATCGCGACGCACTCGCCCTTGGTCTTCGGGCCGCCGGCGAAGCGGCACACGCGCAACGTCGCCATCAGCAGGCGCTCAAGCATTTCCGCGAACTGCGGGCAGTGACCGGAATCTCGTACCTCGCCGAAGAGATCATGCAGCTACAGCTTCTTGACCGCTACGACGACGCGCAGATGCTTCTGGATGCCGCATACGACGCCAGTCACGCCAGCGCCGAGGCGCTGATGCCGACGGTGCTGTTCGCGCAGGCCAAACAGCACTACAACCTGGGTGATCTGCGTGAAGCCGATCAGGTTGCCGCCTCGGTCATCGAACTCGGGCAACTGATCGGCACCCGCGAGCAGGTCGTCGAGGCCGCGGTCATGCGGACGTGCATAGCGTTGCTGCGGGGCGAGCCGACGGTCGCTGCCCGCCGGCTCGGCATCATTTTCCATCTTCTCGGTGAGACCGACGCGGCTCGGCATCCGGGCGTCGTCTTCTGTCAAGGATGGTTGAGCAGGGCGCGCGGCGATAGCAAGAACGGGCTGGCGACCTGGTCGCAGTTGCTGGCGCAAACTGCCGAATCACGGAATTACTGGGCATGGTGGCCGTGTTGGATGCCCGTCATCTTCGAAGGTGGGATCCGCTGTGGCGCAGCCGATTTCATGCAATCTGTGGTGACCATCGCCGACGAGGGTGCGATTCGCAACCCCGAGGTTGCGACGTTGAACGGGGTGGCGGCAAACTTGCGGGGCCTGTTCAACGATGACCTGGCCACGGTGGCCGAATCGGTCGAGATCCTACAACACAGCCCCCGGCCGTTGCTGCGGGCGATCGGTTGTGAGAGCTACGGCCGGATGCTGCTGCGCAGCGGTGAACGTCAAATGGGGCTGGATCAGCTTGACCGGGCGTGGGACGAATACGATCGAATGGGCGCGATGGCACGCCGGGCATCGGTGCAGCGGGCGATGAGACAGGAGGGCGTGCGCCGGCGGAAGTGGATCACCAACGGTTCCAGTTCGGCCCACAAACCGCTGACCGAGGCCGAGCGCCGGGTGGTGTACCTGATCGCCGATGGCCACACCGACAAATCGGCCGCCAAGGCGCTCGGCATCTCCGTGAATACCGTAGGCACACATATCCGTTCGGCCTATACAAAGCTCGGAGTGCAGTCCCGGGTGCAGTTGGCTAATGTCTTGCGTGACCGTAGCGACCTGGATTGAGCACTCCCACCGACGTCCGGTACGCGGCCTGACAGGCACGCCCCGTCGGCGCCGGACCCGGGCGATTCGCGTCGGGAGGTGCGATCTTCCGTCCTGCCCCGCCTATCGGGCGGCCGAGGGCTCGATATTCCCATCTGACAGTCACGTAAACAGGTGAGTGATCGCCTCGTCGGGGCATGCGAATGTCTGGGATGAGGCGCTATCCGGGCGCATGGTTAACCCGTTGGAGGCGATGCAATGGTTTCCCCCTCGACCGGCACGAACGATCTTCGCGCAGAGGTTTTCATCGGCCCGTTCCTGCCCTTCGAGCAGGGTGGGGGAACGTTTGCGGCGACAACGTCCACACTCATCACCGGCTCAACGGACGCGGTGCTGATCGATGCACAGCACATCACCGCCGACGTCGCCGAGCTGGCGGAGTTCATCGGACGTACGGGTAAGAAGCTCACGACGATCTATGTGACCCACGGCCACGCCGACCACTGGTACGGCGCCGGTGACTTGTTGGCCAAATTCCCTGATGCACGCGTCGTCGCGACGGCCCCGGTCATCGAGTACATCAACCAATCGGTAGAGATCGAAGCGCAGCAGTGGGCGGCGATGTTCGGCGACCGGGTGGCCAAACCGACCGCCGTCCCGGAGACACTCGACGGCTTGACGATCGAGCTCGAAGAACACGAGCTGCAGATCGTCGAGGTCGGCCAGGGCGATATCCAGCCCAGCACGGTGGTCCACATCCCCGACCTCGATGCGGTCGTCGCCGGAGACGTGGTCTACAACCAGATCCACGCAATGCTTGGATTGAGCGGGCCCAAAGGCTGGGAGCGCTGGCTCCAGAGCCTGGATGCCATCGAGAAGCTTTCCGCCCGGATGATCGTCGCGGGCCACCGCAAACCCGAGTCCTCCGACTACGAGGCCAATCGGATGCTCGATGAAACACGTGCCTACATCAGTGATTTCGCTGACGGAGCCCAGCGATTCGACAACGCCGAAGAGCTGGTCAAGTCGATGAAGTCGAAATATCCCGACTTCGGCAACCGGTGGACACTGCATTTCTCAGCGCAATCGTGGTTCTCCAGGAAGAAGTAG
>Ga0070716_100001405_pt1 | contig 10674 bp, 6 predicted proteins | sample LARL112metaG_FD_71395 | JGI IMG/M metagenome (GOLD analysis project Ga0070716, IMG submission 71395) | Corn, switchgrass and miscanthus rhizosphere microbial communities from Kellogg Biological Station, Michigan, USA - LAR L11-2 metaG | ecosystem: Host-associated > Plants > Roots > Rhizosphere ... | reverse complement strand
GCCAGGGTTGTCGAGGGAGAGAGACAGAGAGGTGAAACAAAGAGACGCGAAACGGAGAGATGCAAAACGCAAGACGCAGAGAAGCCAGACAGGGGAACTGTATTGTCATCGCGGGGTGGATGACACCGCGCACAGGCCCTTCCTGGCTCAGGGTAAACAGGATTGGCTGTACTACTGAAGAGCCGGGCTGAAGCCCGCACTACGTTAGAAAACTGCGTTGGGGCGGCGATTCGCGCGGGATACGGTAAGTGTCGGAGAGCGGTTGCGAAACGTCTGGAGTAAACTGCTGGCATGATATGCCCACAATGCAAGGCTGAGTACCGGAGTGGATTTACGGTTTGCAAGGACTGTGAAGTGCCGTTAGTGGACCCGACTGACTTGGTGCCTTCGCGGGTGGCTGGTCGTGCGCTGAACGAGGAATCAGAGCGCGAGGGCAATGAACGCCAAGCTGTCGCGGGTGAGCCAGGCGATCCGAACGAGGATCCGTTTTGTTCATTTTGGAAGGGGACGGATTTGCGGGTGTGCACGGAAATTTGCACGGTGCTGGATGAAGCGGGCATTCCGCACAAAACGATTCGGCGCCAGGATCATTTATTTAATTTAAACAATCAGTCGCCGTATGAGGTTGGAGTGCCGGCGTCAATGTATGAGAAGGCGGAGTTGGCAATTAAAGATTCGTTTGGCACGGATGCGGAGGGGGCGGAGGACTCAGTCTATGAGTCCGAAGAGGCGAAACTGCTGCCCAATCAAACGAATCACTTGAATGATGCTGGGATTCTGTCGCCGTTGATGAGTGTGGCGAAGTCGCAGGCGCGCGGGCTAGCTCGCGATTCGAAAGAAACTGTGCATGGCGGAGAGTTTGGCGATGAAGGACCTGAGGAGGGGCAGGAAACGGGAGAAGAAGCGGGTTCGCTGCAGGCAAGCAAAGTTCTGGAAGATATTGATCCTGCGGATGCGACGGTGGCGGTTTGGCGAGGCGAGGACGTTGATACCCGCGAGATGCTGACGATGTCGTTGCGGGAGAATGATATTTTTGCGCGGGTAGAGGAGAGGGACGGGGCGGCGGAAGTGTTGGTGATGCCGGAGGACGAAGAGCGTGCACAGGAGATTGTGCGAGAGATTGTTGAGGGAAAACCGCCGGAGTAGGGACGTTCACGGTTCACAGTTGAAAGTTGAAACTACAGCCGAAGATCGAAAAGGAAAACTGGAAAATCGAAAAGGGAAAGGACAGACCCAACTGGGCTGGGCTGGCGCTACGCAAGACAAGCTAACGGCGAAACTAACATTCAGTGGTGCCATCAGGGGAAACCAACGAAGTAGGGTTTGATCGTGGTGCGGGTGACACCGCGTACAGCCGGGATTGGTGCAACTGAAGAGCCGGGCTGTAGCCCGGCTCTACGCAAAACAAACTGAAGCCCGGCACCACGTTAGCTTGTGTGTCGTTGATGGGCACGGGTAGAATTAGCGGACTCATCACGGCAACATTTTTCTTTTTTCTTCAAGCGGAGTTGGCTGAATGGCGCAGCACTACGACGTGATTGTGATTGGCGGCGGGCACAATGGGCTGACGAATGCCGCGTACCTGGCGAAGGCCGGGAAGAAGGTGGTGGTGCTGGAGCGGCGGCATGTGTTGGGTGGGGCCGCGGTAACGGAAGAAATCATTCCGGGATTTTTATTTAGCGAATGCTCGTATGTGGTGTCGTTGTTGCGGCCGGAAATCATTCGCGATCTGGATTTACCTCGGCATGGGCTGGAAATTTTGCCGCTGGATGGAACGTTTTCGCCAATGCTGAATGGCGATTATTTGTGGCGAATGAACGATCACGGGCGGACGGTGCGGGAAATCCGCCGGCATTCGCGGGTGGATGCGGAAGCGTACGACGAATTTTCCAAGATGATGACGCCGATGTGCCGGTTCGTGAAGCCGATTTTGTCGATGATCCCACCCGATCCGACGACGTTGCGGCCAAAGGATTTGCGGCAGTTGCATTTCTTGATGCAGCGGTTTCGCGATCTATCGAGTGATGAGCGCTACACGCTGATTCAGTTGATGACCATGAGCGCGGCAGATTTTCTGGATCAGTGGTTCGAGACGGACGTATTGAAGGCGACGATGTCGGCTTCGGGAATTATCGGAACGTTTTTGGGGATTCGCTCGCCCGGGACGGCTTATGTTTTGCTCCATCACTACATGGGCGAAATTGATGGGGCGTTTCGGTCGTGGGGGTTCAGCCGCGGCGGCACCGGCGCGATTTCAAATGCCATTGCGGCCGCTGCGCGTGAAGCGGGCGTGGAGATTCGCACCAAGGCCAGCGTCGCGAAAATTATCGTGAAGAATGGGCGCGTGGCGGGAGTGGCTCTGCAGAATGGAGAAGAGCTTTCGGCGAATGTGGTTTCGTCAAGCGTCGATCCGCATCTGACGTTCGAGAAATTTTTGGACGCGAGCGAATTGCCGAGTGAATTTCTGGAAGATGTGAAGCGGTATAAATATCGCGGCTCATCGGGGAAAGTAAATCTTGCGCTGGACGGGCTGCCGGAGTTCAAGTGTTTGCCGGGCGATGGAGCGCATTTGCGCGGGGCGCTTTCGATTTCGCCGAGCGTGGAGTACATGGAGCGCGCGTACGACGATGCGAAGTACGGAGATTTTTCGCGGCGGCCGTACATCGATATGGTGATTCCGAGTTTGACCGATCCGTCGGTGGCGCCTCCAGGGAAACACGTCATGTCGTGCTTCGTGCAATATGCGCCGTACAAATTGGCGCAGAGCGCCTGGGACGATCAGAAGCGCGAGGCGTTTGGGGATAACGTCATCGATACGATCAGCGAGCATATTGCGAACATCAAAGAAATTATTGTCGGGCGGCAAGTGTTGACGCCGCTTGATCTGGAGCGCGAGTTTGGCTTGACGCAGGGGAATATTTTTCAAGGTGAATTGTCGCTGGAGCAACTTTTCTTTTTGCGGCCCGTGCCGGGATGGGCGTATTACAAAACGCCCGTGGAGAACCTTTATATGTGTGGGTCGGCGACGCATCCAGGCGGAGGAATTATGGCCGCGCCGGGACGAATTGCGAGCAGCGTCATTTTGAAAGAGTGGAAAAACGCAAAGAATTCGCACGCCCAGGCGGGGAACTGACGATGCCACTCGGCCAGAAGGTGGTGGTGATCGGCGGCGGGCACAACGGTTTGATCACGGCATTTTATCTGGCCAAGGGCGGGTTCAAGCCGGTGGTGCTGGAACGACGCGAAATGGTTGGCGGCGGAGCGGTGACGGAGGAATTTCATCCAGGATTTTTTGGATCGACGCTGGCGCATACGATGGGGCCGCTACGAGCGGATGTTGCGCGCGACTTACAAGTGGAAAAATTCGACTGTCAGATTTTTCAGCCTGATCCGCGAGTGTTTTCTCCCTCGCCGGATGGAAAAGCATTGCTGTTTTATTCCGATGTGGCGAAAACGGCGGGAGCGATTGCGCGCGTTTCCGCGAAAGATGGCGAGAACTACACGAAATTCGCTGCGGGACTGGAGGAAGTGGCGGCAATCTTCGCGCAACTCTGTTTGATTACGCCGCCGGCAATCGACCGGCCGACTCCGGAAGATTTGTGGAATTTATTTAAGACCGGGCGCGGAGTGCGCGGGCTGGGGAAGAAAAGAATATTTGATTTGCTGCGCTGGGGCCCGATGGCGGTCGCCGACTATGTGGCGGAGTTTTTTGAGACGGAGTTAATCCGGGCGACGATTGCTGCGCGGGGAATTTTTGGGACGGCGCTGGGGCCATGGTCGGCGGGATCGACAGCAGTGCTGCTATTGCGCGCGGCAGCGGACGCGAATCCGGTGGGGACGGCGTCTTTTTCGCGCGGTGGACTGGGAAAATTCACGAGCGCGCTAGCGGAAGCCGCGAAGCAAGCAGGCGCGGAGATTCGCGTAAATGCGGAAGTGGAGCAGATTCGCACGAAAAACAGCGCAGTGGTGGGAGTGGTTTTGCGCGATGGCGAGGAGATCGCCACTGAGGCGGTGGTTTCTGGCGTCGATCCGAAGCGGACATTTTTTAATTTAATCGATCCTTCGCAGCTTGATCCCACGTTTGCGCAACGCATGAAGAATTTTCGCGCGAAGGGAACAGTCGCAAAAGTGAATTTCGCGTTGGGCGAGTTACCTTCGTTCCCTTCGCTGGTGGGAACAGTGGGCCCGGACGGCTTTCGCTCGGCGCTGTCGGGAAGAATTCACATTGCGCCGGAGATCGATTATCTGGAGCGCGCGTACGATGCGTCGAAGTATGGTGAGTTTGCGAGCGTGCCATATCTGGATGTGATGATACCGACGATTCTGGATCCTTCGGTGGCGCCGGAGGGAAAGCACGTGATGTCGGCGTTTGTGCAATTCGCACCGTTTAAATTGAAGGAAGGGAATTGGGATTCGCGGCGGGCGGAATTAGGTGAGACGGTGATGAAGACGTTGGTGCAATACGCGCCGAATCTGCGGAGCATTATCGAGGGAATGCAGGTAATTACGCCGGCGGATTTAGAAAGGACGTACGGCTTTACGGGCGGGCATATTTTTCATGGCGAACTGGCGCTGGACCAGTTGTTCACGATGAGACCGGTTTTGGATTGGGCACGATATAAAACACCGGTGCGTGGATTGTTCATGTGCGGCAGCGGGACGCATCCGGGAAACGGATTGACGGGCGCAAGCGGCGCGAATGCGGCGAGAGAAATTATTCACGAGTTGCGATGATGGGTTTTTGCCAAAGCATCGCTAATCCTGCAAAGCACCGACCAAAAAAATGACACAGATAAACAGACAGAAGTTACAAGCGCTCTGCGCGCGAGAACAGCAGAAATTTATCGCGGAGCATTCGCAGTCGGCGGAAATGTATGCGCGGGCGAGAAAATCGCTGTTGGGCGGCGTGCCGATGAACTGGATGCGCAAGTGGGCCGGGGCGTTTCCGATATTCGTAGCGAGAGCCAAGGGCGCACACTTCACGGACGTGGATGGACGCGAGTATGTGGATTTGTGCCTGGGCGACACCGGCGCGATGACTGGGCATTCGCCGGATGTAGTGGCAGATGCAATCGCGAAGCGAGTGCGCGAAGGCATCACGTTGATGCTGCCGACGGAAGATTCGATTTGGGTGGCGGATGAATTGAAGTGGCGGTTCGGGCTGACTTACTGGCAATTTGCGTTGACGGCTACGGACGCTAATCGGTTTGCGATTCGCATTGCGCGCGAAATTACGCAGCGATCGAAAATCATGGTTTACAACTATTGCTATCACGGAACAGTGGACGAGTCGTTCGCGTCGTTGCGTGATGGAGTGGTCGGTCCGCGGCGGGGAAATATTGGGCCGCCGGTAAATCCGGCCGAGACGACGCGGGTTGTGGAGTTCAATGATTTGAATGCGGTGGAAGACGCGCTGAAACATCACGATGTGGCGGTGGTGCTGGCGGAGCCCGCGATGACGAACGTCGGAATTATTCTGCCGGACGCGGGGTACTGGAAAGCGGCGCGGGAATTAACGCGGAAGTATGGAACGCTTTTGCTGGCAGACGAAACACACACGATTTGCGTTGGCCCGGGAGGATGCACGCGCGACTGGAAGCTCGATCCGGATTTTGTGGTGTTTGGGAAGCCGATTGGCAGCGGGATTCCCGGATCGACTTATGGCTGTACGGAAGAGGTTGCGGAGCGGATTTCTACGCGGATTGAATTGGAAGATTGCGATGTCGGTGGAATTGGCGGGACGTTGGCAGGTAATGCGCTGTCGCTGGCCGCCATGCGCGCGACGCTTGAAAATGTACTGACGGCGCGCGCGTTTGAAGCGATGATTCCGCTGGCGACGCAGTTTGCAGACGGCGTTAGCGGCGAAATCAAGAAACACGCGCTACCGTGGAATGTACAGCAGTTGGGCGCGCGCGCGGAGTACACGTTTCGCGAGAAGCCGCCGCGAAATGGTGGAGAGTCCGCGGCGGCGTCGGACTTTGAATTGGAGCGCTTTCTGCATTTGTATGCGCTGAATCGCGGAGTGTTGTTGACACCGTTTCATAACATGGCTTTGATGTGTCCGGCGACGACAGAGGCAGATGTCGACCTGCACACACGGATTTTCGCGGAAGCCGCTGGCGAGCTGACGGTGTAGGTTTGTTTTGCCGGGGCGCAGAATTGTGGGCGATTGTCAGATGGTTCGAATTGCGGTTGATTGGCGAGAGATGGAGCGAGCGGTAAACTAGAGTGTTGCGGGATGTCAGGAGGGCGTAGCCATGGCGACAGCGGAAAGTAGATTACAAAAACCGGAATTTGTGAACGAGCCATTCGTGGATTTTGCGAAGACGGAAAACCGCGCGGCGATGGAGGCGGCGTTGAAGAAAGTGGCTTCGGAATTCGGGCGCGAATATCCGATGTGTATCGCGGGGCAGGAAGTGAAGACCGCAGAAAAGATGCGGTCGACGAATCCGTCGCACCCGTCGCAGGTGATTGGTGTAGTGCAGAAGGCTAGCGCCGAACAGGCTAGGCACGCGATTGAATCGGCGCACGATTATTTTGCGACCTGGAAGCGCGTGCCGGTCGAGCAGCGCGTGGAAATTATTTTTCGTGCAGCCAGCATCGTGCGGCAGCGGAAATTTGAGCTTTCCGCGTTGATTTGCTACGAGGTTGGCAAATCATGGATCGAAGCGGATGCGGATACGGCGGAGACGATTGATTTCCTGGAATTCTATGGGCGAGAAATGTTGCGACTGGCGAGGCCGCAGCCGCTGACGCCCATGAAGGGCGAAAAGAATTTTCTGGTTTACATTCCGCTGGGCGCGGGAGCGGTGATTCCGCCATGGAATTTTCCGGCGGCGATTGCATCGGGAATGACTGCGGCGGCGCTGGTGACCGGCAACACTGTTGTTCTGAAGCCGTCGGAAGAATCGCCGGTGATCGCGGCGAGGATGGTGGAAATTTTATACGAAGCAGGAATTCCCAAGCAGGCGCTGCAATTTATTACTGGAGTAGGCGAAGTTGCTGGCGACGCGCTGGTGAAGCATCCGAAGACGCGTTTTATCGCGTTTACCGGTTCGAAGGATGTGGGACTTCTGATTAGCGAGGCCGCAGGAAAACGGCAGGCAGGGCAGTTGTGGATCAAGCGCGCCGTGCTGGAGATGGGCGGAAAAGACGCGACGATCGTGGATGAAGAAGCCGACGTGGACGCGGCGGTGGAAGGCGTGGCGCTGGCGGCGTTCGGATATTCCGGGCAAAAATGTTCGGCGTGTTCACGAGCGATTGTTTCAGAGAAGGTGTATGACTCATTCGTGCAAAAACTTGTGGAACGTACGAAAAAAGTTACCGTTGGACCTGCCGAGGATCCCAGCAATTATATGGGGCCGGTGGTGAGCGAGGGAGCTCTGCACGGAATTTTGAAATACATTGAGGTCGGCAAGAAGGAAGGGAGGTTGGTTGCGGGTGGCGGACGCGCGCCGGGAGACGGGTACTTTGTGCAGCCGACAGTCATTGCGGATCTGGAGCCGACAGCGCGAGTGGCGCAGGAAGAAATTTTTGGCCCCGTGCTGGCGGTCATTAAGGCGCGAGATTTCGATCATGCGCTGGAGATTGCGAACGGTACGGAATTCGGATTGACCGGCGCGGTGTATTCGAAGAACAAGGCGAAATTGCAGAAAGCGGAGGAGTCGTTTCACGTTGGGAATTTGTATTTGAACCGCAAATGCACGGGCGCGATGGTGGGAGCGCATCCTTTTGGCGGATTCAATATGTCCGGGACGGATTCGAAGACGGGCGGCAAAGATTATTTGCACCATTTTTTGCAGGCGAAGTCGATTGCCGAGAAAGTTTAGGTGCAAGCTGCTGCGAAGAAGAGAGATTCCCGGCCTGCGGCAGGCAGGCTCGCTAGGCTCGGAATGACGGGAGTGCCGAGCGAGAAGCAAAATGATTAATGTGTTAGACGTGAGCCTCCGGGCGGCGAGTTAAACCCGCCGCTACATAAAACAAATCCAAACGCTCGGAATGACGGCGGCTATGCGGGAATTGATGCGCGGCGGGCCACGAACTTCAAAAGCCAGAACACCGGATAGCTGACGAGCAGGATAGCGAAGGCGATCGGTGCGTTGTTGCGGTCCTCTACCAAGGAAGCCACCAGAAAAATTGCAGATGCGATCAGCGCGACGCCAGTGGTCCAGGGATAGCCCCAGGCGCGATAGGGGCGGGGCATATCCGGTTCTCGTTTTCTGAGGATGAAGAGGCTGGCATAGGACAACGTGTAATTGGCCACGAAGAAAAACGAGAGCATCGCGATTACTCGTTCGAACGTTCCAAGTATAAAGATAATGCCTACCGTAGTGCTCAAAACAAGAGCCAGAACGGGCGTGCCGCCTTTGTTGACCTTTGCTGCCTGATGGAAAAAGAGCCGATCGCAGCTCATCGAATAAAGAATCCGCGTGCAGAACATCTGGCAGGCGTTGATGCAACTGAGCAGCGAAACAATCATGATGGTTCGGATGATCGGATCGCCAAATCTGCCAAAAACTTTATTGGCCGCCGCGCCCAAAGCAAAAATGTTGCCGGCGATTTCGTTCATCGGCAGAACGTAGAGAACCGCGGCATTCAGCAGCAGGTAAATTCCCATGATCGAAATGACGCTGGCGAAAATGGCGCGGGGCACGTCACGGCCGGGATTTTTTACTTCTTCGCTGAAGTAAATGACGCCATCCCATCCATCTATCGTGTAAATGACGGATTGCATTCCAAGCAGCACGAGGTTGATAAGCAGAAAGCCATGCGGCAAGGCGATGTCCGCGGATGATGCAGGCGATAAGGGTACGCGTGATCCGAGAATAAAACATGCGGCGACGAGGATTACAAAAGCGCCGGTCTTAAGCGCGGCGGTGAGCAGTTGCGCGCCGCTTCCCCACTTCACTCCGCGCCATTGCAGCAATGCAAAAAAGAGAAGCACGCAAACCGCGACAGTTTTTTCACGACCAGCGAAAAACGGCAGCAGAACCGAGGAATATTCGCCGATGACGATCGCTACAGCGGCATTGGTTCCGCAGGTGGAGAGCCAGTCGCTCCAGCCGACAAGAAAACCCGCATATTCGCCGATGCCGCGGCGCGCAAAATTGTACTGTCCACCACTGCGCGGAATCGCTGCGCCGAGTTCCGCCAGCGAAGAGGCACCGAGCAACGCATACATGCCGCCAAGAATCCAGACTCCCAGGAAGAGCCAAGGATTGGGAAGAAGTTTGGCAATGTCTCCGGGAGTGCGAACGATACCTGCGGCAATGGTATTGCCGATAGCGGCGGCAATGCCGAACCACACCCCGAGTACTTGAAGCAGCCGGCCACGGCTCGGTGGTTCAGAAGCCACAACAGTAGAAGATGGCTCAAAAGTAGTGGACAATGAAGTTCACGGTATTTCCGGAAAGGCGCATCATACTGGCGCAGCGGGAAAATGCAAGAACCAAAGTCCACCTGACTAGAGAAATTGTCTTGTCGTGTCGTAATGATTTGGATGAGGTGAGCGGTGGAACTCAAGCGAGTATCGTCTACCCAACCGCGACTGACGGCGGAGTTGGAGACTAGTGCAACGCCACATCCCGTCGACGTATCGGTGGTAATTCCGTGCCTGAATGAAGCGAACTCCATCGGAATCTGCGTGGAAAAAGCGCAAAACGCGTTCGCGAATGCGGGAATACGAGGGGAAGTAGTGGTCGCGGACAACGGGTCGACGGATGGATCGATCGACATGGCGGAAAGACTTGGCGCACGCGTGATTGCCGTTGAACAACGTGGCTATGGTTCGGCGCTTCAGGCGGGAATTCGTGCGGCGCGCGGAGCGTTTATCATCATGGGCGACGCCGACGACAGCTATGATTTCGGCGAAGTGCCGCGATTTGTGGAGGAATGGCGCAAAGGTAATGAAGTGGTAATGGGAAACCGATTTGCCGGAGAGATCAAGCCGGGCGCGATGCCGTGGCACCACAAATACATCGGCAATCCGGGATTGACGGCATTGTTGAATTTATTTTTTCATTCCGGAGTCGGCGACACCCATTGCGGAATGCGCGGGTTCACACGGGAAGTTTTCGACAAGATGGACTTACGCAGCAGCGGAATGGAATTCGCGTCGGAGTTCGTGATCAAGGCGGCGCAACTGGGGGCCAAGAAGTCAGAAATTCCGATTACGCTGTGGAAAGATAAGCGCGGACGCCCGCCCCATTTACGAAGTTTTCGTGATGGTTGGCGGCACCTGCGATTCATGTTGCTGTACGCGCCGAACTGGTTATTTCTTTTCCCGGGCGGGCTGCTGATGGCGGCTGGCCTTTTTCTGACTTGCTGGTTATTATCGGGACCGCGCACGATTCCACACAACATCGTGCTGGACGTGCACACCATGATTTTTGGCGTGATCTTTACGCTGACCGGCGCGCAAATTCTGGCGATAGGCGCCTTTGCGAAGGTCTTCAGCTATGTGGAGCGATTTGACCGCAACACCGTTTCGTTGAAGCGGATATTGAAACGGGTGACTTTTGAATCCGGCTTGCTGCTGGGCGGCGCATTATTTCTGGGCGGGCTTGCCGGCTGCGCGCATATTACGTGGAAGTGGGCTGCTGACGGATTCGGGCCGCTGCAGCAGGTCAGGCAAGTACTGTTCTGGTCGATGTGGCTTTTTCTAGGATTACAAAT
>Ga0070716_100001402_pt1 | contig 10683 bp, 8 predicted proteins | sample LARL112metaG_FD_71395 | JGI IMG/M metagenome (GOLD analysis project Ga0070716, IMG submission 71395) | Corn, switchgrass and miscanthus rhizosphere microbial communities from Kellogg Biological Station, Michigan, USA - LAR L11-2 metaG | ecosystem: Host-associated > Plants > Roots > Rhizosphere ... | reverse complement strand
TAACTCATGGCACAACAGGTTCAGAAAACTTTTGGTCAGATATGAAAAGAAGTTAGAAAATTATTTTGTGTTAGTATGTTTAGGTTGTTGTATTCTTATTTACAGGAGGATAATTTTCGGATAGGTTCTAAGTGGGTACGGCTAACTTCTATCTTAGTATAGGATAGCTGGTATTTTTGAAACCTAACATACTCATAGCTGAATACCGACTGATCGAACAACCGTCTACGGAAGCAGATGCAGAATGGAGCCAAGGCCCCCCATTCTATCTTCATTTCTTATGAAGTCAATAGGGGTTTGCTCAATCTCGTGGTCTTCACTCTAACGTCATCACTATCCAGAAAAAATCGAACAAGCAGGGACAGGATTTAACTGAAAGACGAGCCAACGCTGCAGATATGCAGCTAGATACTGTAGCGGAGGCAGTAATCAACAAAAGTATCTACAAGTAGGAAGGGGGACTTCAGAAGATATTGACGCATAAGTGAAAGAAAATCTTTACTCAAGATCCAAAGGTTTGGCTTAGGCAGAGAGACTCGATACCACGTTACGCCTGTCTAAGATAACTAAACTAAACTAAACTTCCCCTATTATTTTTTTCGTATTTTATTAATGTAAAGTTAATTTAAATATCTACCCATATCTAGCCTGACACTAAGAGAATATGAAAATATCTCCACTATCTCCACTACCTCAAGCAGGAACAAATTCGTGCTCAAATTCAGTCCATCATAGGTGGAGGTATTTGAATACAGCGTGATGAGTGTATCTCCACCTATTCTGAGCAGTTTTGGAGCCCACTAAAGGTGATAGACTTGTTCATTTTCAAAACTGGATTTATCGAGATATCAAGTTTAAGCATGCATATGCAGTTGAATTTTATCGCAGTTAAAACTCAGATGGCTTTGGATTATGCGAGCAAAATTGCTTTATTAATTCTAAGGAACAACTAAGGAACAATATCGAACTCATATCATTCGGTAAGTCATCCCGGAAAGAGTTATTCTATGATACAGTATGGAGCATATCAGATTAAACATATTTTTAAAGCAGTATTTCAGATGTTAGATTGTGAATTGATATACATAGGCTTTTGATGATGCAGCTTCATTTGTATAATTAATCATAAGAGCGTGCACAGCCGTCCTAACTAAGTAGATATAGTCATTCAAATGCATCATGAATTAGGCATCCCTTCTGAAGCATCAAAGTCTCTTTTTTGCTGCGCTACATTAGAGTTTTTACAGTGACACAGTTTAGAGTTAGAGATTGATACCACATCATTTCGTTTGTTCAGATGTAATAAGATCACCAATTCGTCTAAATAGTTTAACTGCCCATTCCCAATTAAATCCAGCTAAAGCTGTAATTGGAATAATTACTGCTGGTCTATTTATATCAGGTGGTCCCTGAGAGGTACTTCCTACGCCTAAACTCCATATACCGGCTATTATAATAAGATACACTATAGCACCGAATATACCTCCAAGAAAGGGAACAGATACAAAAAAGGTCCACCAGGAATTCTTGTATTCTCTTTCACTAACCTTATCTTTTAGATACCATAATCCCCTTAATATCCCTCCAACACAACCCCATGTGACTGCATTTATTGCGGCATGCTCGATTCCAGTTTTACTGATAATGTTATCAAAGGAATAAATGTAAAATGCTAAGACCGAAAGTAGAAAACTAGTAAGGTAGATCCATATTGGGCCAGCATACATATTGACAAAGCGCCACTTCCAAGATTTAGAAAACAATACTTTCAGATATGATATCCGTGCCCTGGCTACGCACACCATACTATCCGAATACTTGCCATCATTAAGGGTATCTTGTGCTTGTCTCAACTCTTCGTGAATCTGTTCATAGAGTTTTTCTCCGTCTACCTCCGGATCGCTCTGTTTCTTATCAATGCTACCATTCTCGTCTGTTCTATCTAATTTATCATTATAATTACGATTAAGCTTTTTATAAAATAATCCATTATTAGCTCCATAATTGCACCACTTATCAATGATTCTAATTTCCTTTAGTAGCCTATCATGCTCTATGTCCTTTCCGACTCGCCTTATTTCTTTATGATTATCGCCAGAAGTCTGTGACGTAGTTGACACAAATTTGATTATGTTCTTGAAATAGATTAATTATTATAGATTTCATCTTTAATAAATCATAACTACTTATGATATTATACGATAGTTTATGTGTGCGAAGGACGATGTAAACAGTAGTGATTTATCACTTTATAAGTAACAGATTTTAGTTTTTAAAGCGATGAATTATTATAACATGGTCTAGGGAATATTGGCATATTCAATCTTTCCGGCTGCTAGTAAGTTCTTGGTATCGCTGGTGTTGGCTCCATTTCCAAATAAAGATTATGATGGTGTAAGAGATCACTGGCAAACTGGTAAGTAAAAGATAGCACAAATTGCCGACGAACAAATGTACATACGCCATAGATTATTTAGCAATCTTAGATCTAGCTGCATTATAGACCTTCTAGTTATATTGTTCTCGCTTGCTTGGTATGACTTCAATAAATATCAGTATTCTGATAGTATACTATTAACTATTTGTCAGGAAGCCGGCGAAATGCAGCCCAACACAAAGACAGCTACATATCTAATCTATCCACTGGTCAAGGATATTCATACCTAAAAAAATCTTAGATTAGGTATCCTAATCCAACTGAATTAGTAGTCCGAATTGGTGGACTGAATTAGTAAACCTATCCTATAAAAAGAACTATTTGTAACCTTTACAATTATCCTACGATCTCTGCCAACAACATCATTGACACTGAAGAAATACAATAATTACGTTACCCTGTTACTGCACGCTGTAATAGCATATTGAAAGTCTGGCTTATTTAATGCGTTCATTAAGGGTTTCCTAAACCTCGTGGAACACTCAATTCTAACAATACTATTCATAGAAAATTGAACAACTGGATAGTTCGAATGTTAATATTAACTATGGCTCCGAACTCCCATGATATATCAAATGATACTAAAGGGATCGCCCGGCGAAATGACACAAAAGATGCACTAATAGTTCTATACCTTCTTTCCAAAGGCGTTAGTGTATTGGAGGCTGTCCGCCGTGGTCTGCAAATAAACATGAGTTAATACTTCCTGGTGGGCTGTGCTGAATCCAAACTTGTTCACGAGAAATACCTGAAAGTTTATAGAATTTGTAATCATATTGGTGTGAAGAGTTTGAGAAAGTTAAAGCTGCAAGTGCAAATATCCATAGATGGCTACATCGCAGGGCCTAATGGTGAGATGGACTGGATGGTTTGGAACTGGGATGATAAATTAAAAAATTATGTATTTGAAATAACTGAATCAGTCGACACAATTATTTTAGGACGAAAAATGACAGATGGCTTTGTTTCGTATTGGTCTGAAGTAATGACAAGACCTAGCGATCCTTTCTATTCATTTGCCAAAATGATGATAGAAACTCCAAAAGTTGTTTTTACAAAAACTCTAAAAATATCAAAGTGGGCAAATACGGTTCTTGCTACAGGTGACCTTACGGACGAAATCATGAAGCTCAAGAGTGAAAGTGGTAAGGACATCATCGTGTATGGTGGGGCCACATTTGATTCTTCCTTGATTGAAGCAGGATTGATCGACGAATTTCATTTGTTAATAAATCCTGTTGCTATTGGAAGCGGCATGGCAATATTCAAAGATTTGAAAGAGCTCCAAAAATTCACTATGATAAAATCTACACCGTTTGACTCTGGAATAGCTGAGCTTCACTTGGAGCCTAAGAGAAACTGAAAGGTACACAAGCCTCAAGCCCTATCTATCTACCATCAGATAGTTGTTAGTCTGCATTCTTGATTTTTTGGAATATTTGTGTTTCTGAATTTCACTTATGGAAATTTCACAAACAGGAACACATATATTATATTTATCATAATGAAATTAAGAAAATAGTGTATTGAATATAGGTGTATACGCCACATGATAAAATTTCCTATACTTCATTTTATGAACATGAAATTAGCAATATACATAGTCGTGGCGCTATGCTTAGTCAATGTTGCCACAACAACTATAATGAATCCTATGATGCTAGGATTTGCACAAGGTAGACAGAATCAAACTCATAATCAAACTACGAACAATAACAATACTCCCCTCATATCACTATTGGCTAACAATTTAGCAAACCGACTCAACAAATCAGCTGCAATATTACAAATAACAAGCAACTTACCGGAAGTAAAAAATCATACATACGTGTCATTTCTTAATCAGTCATTGCATGGAATACCTGCAAATGTAGATATTCAAAAAAGAAATGTTGCACGAGATATTCTGTCAGCAGACAAGGATTTCGGAGTCATCTTTTTTCTTATGCCTAATGGTTTAGTGTATATGGAAGAACCATATTCCCGTCAGCTCAACCTCACCACAAACAACCTTGGTTTTAGAGACTTTTATAAAGGAGCTGTTAGCACACATATGCCAAATCTTGGCAACGTTGTTATTTCTGCTTCTTCACACCGTCCACAAACCAATATTGGAGTTCCGATCTACTCTACTGAAAATACTAGTAGACCGTCCCTTCAGGGCATCTGGGCTGGCGGTTTAAACTTACCAGTCTTTAACAAATTGCTGCAATCACTTAAACTTGCCAATAACGAACATATTGTTTTAGTTGATCACCATGGTCAGAAGATAGCTGATTCAGATAAATACCAAGCATTAAATTCAAATCAATCTTTTGCTAGCCTTCAGAGTTTTAAAAACGCCATAGCTGGAAAGGTTGGTTCTACCGTGGAAGTAATTAATGGCACTAAAGTGCTAGTATCGTATCATCCGGTTAATGCTATTCAGACAAAGTGGGCTATCCTTGATATACTACGTTTATGAAACCATGCTTTGCTTCAAGTTGATGGGTGGATGAATATGCAGATTGACCATTGCGTCTCGGAATAGTAGAATACTTGAAAATAGGATCATATTTCATATTCTTCCATACAACCTTATAGAAGGTACTGAGAACTGTCAGTATCTATAATAAAAGTGTCACAATACAAGGAAAAATATTTGCATTAATCAATCATACCTGTTGTTTAGCTCAAGATTATTATGTAGATTGCGAGAATCCTATTTTATCAGAATTATCAAAATGCCATGACAGTCAATACTGCAATGGGATGTCATAATTATTGGAGGAGCATCTGCTGGTTTATCTGCAGCTTTGTACTCTAGTCACCAGAGTCTAAACACACTATTACTTACAAAAGACATTGGAGGACAGGCATTTTAACAAATGATATAGAAAACTACCCAGCGTTTGATCATATCGGCGATTACGAACTTATGACCAAATTTCAATAACAAACGAGGGGTTTTGAGACAAAATTACATATGAAGCAGTTACTTCCATAATAGAAAAGGGACAAGAGGGATAAGAAGTTCTCGACCAGTTTACAATATCTAAATATGAAGATTGCAGGGTCAATGCCTATCCTTCATTTACGAAGTACAAGGACATCAATAGAACTGCTCCCAGCTATCCCATCTATTTGCCGGCAGGCCTAGTACAAATATTATTCTTAGTCTAATTGCTCTTTATTAATGTCTCAAGATTAGCCTGTATATCAACCCATTGGAGAGTTACAATGAGACGGTTAGGAAACTAGGAAGGAAAAGCAATTACGTACTACTAATAGTGATACAAGTAATGAATCTGTAGTTACTGACTGAGTGACTGACTGAATACCAATCGAACTAACTAATTGCGCTTGTTTTGACCCCTGGTTACTAAATAAGTTAGTGTGACCCTCCATCATCGATATGGTTGTTGCCGGCGAACACTACAATGCCACTTATTGCTGTACTGCTGGCACCAAAGATCATCTGGAGACAAAGTATATGTCGCTAATTCCGGTGATAATACTATCTCCGTAATTGATGAAGCAACGAATAGCAACGTCAGGTGATGAAGCAACGACAAACCCGCATGCAGGTCGTGTGTGTTGTTGTTAGCTACGGGATTTACTTATTAATTCCACCGGAAGTGCTGTTCAGCCTTATTAAATTCGCGAAAGTATTCCCACCGTCACTACTTGTCCTCATTACGGGATTAAGTGCTCCTGTTTCGTTTGTCCACCACGTCACGACTACGTTACTACCAGACGAGCTTATACTTACGTTCCCATATACAACATCTTTCTTTGGATTTGTGTTAGGGGGGCTGAGAACCATTGTCTTTGCAAACGTCTTTCCACCATCATTACTCTTTGTGAAGAATATGGCAACGCCATGGAGAGCAGCACTAGCATTATTCCATGCTGCATAGATATTATTACCAGATACTGCTACTGGCACTAACAGCGATCGGCTTAATATCTCTTGAAAGTACTTCTGGGGTAAAGCTGAAGCCACAGGAACCGAAATCATCATTGCAGCAATTACCGCAATTGCGCTAATCGTTATTGCAAATTGGTGATTTATCATTGCTAATCAATGCTAAAGTACGTGTATATAAGCATATTCTACCGGTTAGACCGGTAGAAATAACCCTTTTTCGGCTTCATCCAATCGTCAACTTTGTTCTCTTGCCTAGCCTTTGCGATAGGGGATGGAGAAGGCTCTAGAGGTGTCTCCGTTCTCTACAAGTGTCGCAAGTGTCGCAGATAAGCATAATGAGAATAGCGAGGTCCAACAAACTACAAAACCGATTCTAGATAAGAAGAACGAAACTGAGGCAGTGAGGCGGCCCGTGCTACCTTGTGTCTGGTGTGATTACAAAGACCATATAGAATTCGATCTCGGTAATCATCTTCTCGCAAATCATAAATAGGAGTTATTGAAGTTGCCTATCGACAAAGCTTCTATGGAGACGAGAATAGATCATTCTATTCAGTGGGCAAAAAGAAAGATGAGGCTGGAATATGCTGATGACGATGATAGATGTGAAATTAAATAATGCAAGCTAGAAATAATGAAGGCATCATGATATTCTATTTCTTGTAACATTAAATGAACTTAGCATTATTTCCATTGGTGATAAATACTTTTTAAAAGCCTCATCATATGTACTAAATGAAAGCTTGTAAACATGATCATTTTTAATTGTCCACACATGAATAACATGATATGATTTTCCGGAGTAGCTTAACATGAATGTTGCCTGATGAGCAGGCATTCCTGATAGCGTTGTATTAGCAAATATTAGATTATGAATAGTTGGATCATTACTATACATATTATATTGTTTGTCATAAGCATTAATAGACATGTTTGAACTCGGTAAAGGATATACTGTGACAAAAAGTTGAGCATCTTTTTGTGGAGAGAAAAATTGAACTAAATTAGGATCATCTGAAGGCACTATATTGTCATCTTTATGATTACCGATCCATTGTTGTGGTATTAGTATTTCTATTCCTAGTACCGTATTGTTATAATAGACAAAAGACCCAGTACTGATGACAGTCTGCGCAAATATACTATGATCGTAATTTTGATAAATCCAAGAAATATTGAAATAATCATCGGTTTTCTGAAGAATCGATGCCAGAATACTTGCCATGCAAAATACAATAATAATAATTATTGTGCATTTCCTAGAAAAAGAGTTGACTAGACCTCGCAATTTATAAACTGTAAAGTGTACCATGTACTTTTATCTATCTTTAGTCTTTCTATTATAGTTCGATTCAAACTCCTAATATTCATCAACTTCGATCTGAATCTACATATAGTCCTATAGAAAATTACTAAATCTTTATGTGCATATTGTCACTTACTAGAGTTGGTTGTCAGAACTTTTACGTTATTGTTTAAGATGCTGAGTACGCTGATAAATATAAAAAACTATTACAACTAACCATATATCAATATGAATGGTAGCAAACTAAGTATTATTGAATTAATATCATCATAATATGTCTCATTTTTTTCATACAATTCTTAAAATCTTTATAACTTTAATTAGTAGGATCTTTAATGCTAATTGGCCTAATCTAAATTGGTTTTCTGTGTAGAAACATAAGACTTTTCCTCGTCAGTCGATTCGTGAATCATCATCATAGTGATAGATGATATTAATTTACAGTATAGATAGTTAATCATTGTACATTCGTTTAATATTCTAAAATATTTAAATCAAGACTTACAAATTACCTGACAAATTAAATTTAATAAAAATATGTTGTTGTATATTTCCGGATGTACTGCTGCAACTTTAATTGTATCGTCTATAAATGCGTAATCCATGTCGGCACATCAAAGAGAACTTTTCACAATAATGGGAAAACGCTTCCGATGTGTAGTGGGTTCACAGGCTACTAACGATTAAACAAATTATTACTACACAGAGGCAGATAACATTTGAATAGTTTGTAGAGACTATGCTAGTTTTCCTAATTGATTGAAGGTTTATTTGATCAAAGAAAATTATGTGATAAGCTAGGTCTGCTTTATATAGACGCGGTGCTTTAGAAAATAAGTCATTTATCTATCCACCACACCCATTTATTTCTTATTTTTCCAAAAGATATTTGCCCAGAGATGTAAATAAAGAAAAATGGTTGTATATTGTACGAGTTTATAAATTATTAATGAACAATTGTGTGTTTACTTCTTAGCATATGTTCCCATACCTGTAAAATCTATCGCAACGCACGGCTCATCTCCGACTACCCATGCATTATGGCCAGAAGGAACGTAGCCAACGTCGCCAGGACCGTATTCCTCCTCGCTTCCGTCATCCATCTTGACTCTCATTCTGCCTGATATTATATATTGCGTATGAGGAGCTTGACAGCTTTCAGTTTGAGCAATTGGTTTTACACATTTTTCCCAGCTCCAACCGGGCTCAAAAGATGCCCTACCAACTGCAGTGTTGCCAATATTTACAATTTCAACTTTTCCCTTATCAAAAGATCTTGTCTCGTCTGCAGAAGCCATACTCTTTTTTTGTATTCTCTCTATCATTAGTAGAGTATAATGCTACTACCTAGTATTTTTATCGGTCTGGTTTAATAATCTTATTCCGATCTGGAATTTTTTGCTGATGAGTTCTAATGTGAACCTGTAGCAGTGACACATTGTATGGGATTATCTCAGACCATGTAAATTCATTGGAGAATCGTAGTATCTAATAATTTAACAATCATGCCACTATTAATGGACGATGATACTTTTTCCCATCCAGGGTATTAGAAAATTGATCTATGCGATCTCAATCTCCATCTGGTGGTTTTATTTGTCTCACATATTCCGTATAACTACAAAAGCATTAAACAGATAGTAAATAGGTTGTTAATTTTAATGAACTCAAGTTGAATATAGCTAATTTATTTCAGTGAATTAATTTAAGCAGTATTTTCTATAGTTACAATTAAAAGTATTTAGATACAAAGTGTTCTTGACAATAGAACAGATAAGACATTAACAATTAGACTTGTTCCTGGAACTGTTCTAATGCAGTTTTTGCTTGGTTTAAAGCAACCATCGTAGTACTGGTACTAGTACTAGTACTTTCCGGCATTATTTTGTTCCTTTGTATATGGTCTAAAAGCTGGTCTAAAGGTACTTTTTCTGTTTGGTCTATTAATTCTTTAATGTGCAATGCAATTTTGTCAGGCAATAAACTAATATTTTTGCACATCTTACATACGTCATGTACAAACATTTCTATATTATCTCCAGAGGGACAGGTTTAGCTTATATTTTTTATCAATTTCGATTTGTAGACATCGTTTGAAACACTCTAGCAATACTTGTTTTCTAAGAGGATCATATTCCCTGATCAGTGGATGAATGTCTGATCTTTCTTCAGCTGTAGGATCACGCCCTTTCATAACCCTAAATGCATGTTCATCTTTTACAAATTCTTTGCTAATGCACGAATTAACCATATCTGCTGTCTCAATTAATTTGTCTCTATCCATTTCCAGACTTGATGATATAGATTCAGGTTTAGGATAGTCAAGAGCTCAACTGTAGAGAGTATCCATGTTTGGATCCCACATAGGCATTAATCATATTCATCTGGCTAAAATATTTAAATGTAAGTCAAAAATTGGTAGCTGATAGAGATTCAGTCCCATGATACAGGGTGGATTGTGGACTAAATCCATTTACACAGCATCGCCAGCGACAACACGAATAGGACTCGTTAATAATACATTATCTTTTCTTATACGTTTTTCAGCTCTCATTGGTGGAATTCAACCCAGTAAGGATCCAAGTGATAGAATATAGGTTGAATCCATACCCATTAACATAGATTCGTCAAATTCAATCAACCTATTAACTATCTGTTTAAACGCTTTTGTATTTAATAGGAATATGTTAGATAGTGTAGTAAGTGCATAATAAAGGATTTAGGCTGCAACTAGTCAAAATGCCGCCTACGTTAAAGTCTGGATCATCACTACCAGTAAAAGTCCAGACTTGTTACGTTCCTGGTCTTGTTCGAGCGAAGTGATAATACTTTAGTTAACGAAGTTTTTAATAATTGCTCATTTTTTGGAGATAACATGAATCTAATGTTAATTACCTCCCTCTAGGAGAGTATCATTTAATCCCTCAGAAGAAATATATCATACAACTTCTCTTAGTAGTTCAACCATTTAAATCTCATGTATCATAGTGCATTATTATAATGTAAAATCTCAATGAGATTTTGTACTTT
>Ga0070716_100001398_pt1 | contig 10712 bp, 7 predicted proteins | sample LARL112metaG_FD_71395 | JGI IMG/M metagenome (GOLD analysis project Ga0070716, IMG submission 71395) | Corn, switchgrass and miscanthus rhizosphere microbial communities from Kellogg Biological Station, Michigan, USA - LAR L11-2 metaG | ecosystem: Host-associated > Plants > Roots > Rhizosphere ... | reverse complement strand
AAGGTTTCTTTGAAAGCATCGAGCGTTTTGGAACTGCCACCGCATACGATTTACAGGACTGGCACCCAAGTCGGCGATGTGCTCGAGATAACTTCGATCCGTTAGAGGAAAGTTGTTCTGTTGGATACAAAAAGCGCTCTCAAATTGAGAGCTTCTTTTTGTATTTCGACTTCGTCATGACCAGACCATTCGGGCAATCCGTCTCAATTGCCTGTCAAATTCCGCAGCAATAACCACACGTTCGCAGGCCTCTCCGCCAATCGGCGCAGAAACCACGCGTACCAGTATTCTCCGTAGGCAATAAGCACTCCAGAACGCCACCCTCCGCTTGCCAGGCGCAGTTGTTCCATTTTTTGAATACCGTAGAGCATCTGCACTTCAACTTCGCTGCGTGAAATAGTTTCCGCGGCAGCAAAATCCGTAATGCGCTGGATAAGGTTCGGATCATGTGTGGCAAATGCCGCACGGCATACGGTTCCGTTTGTCTGCGCGCGCAACAAAGCCTGTGCGAGCGCATAGTAGTTTGCGTCGATAGCCTTTTTTTCCTGAATCGCTACCCGCGGCGCCTCCGCATATGCGCCCTTCACCAAACGGATGGAAGGCTTCATCGAAAGCAATGCTTCGATGTCTGAAGCAGTTCGATGAAGATAAGCCTGCAGGCAGAGTCCCGCGTTTGGATATTCGCCAAGAAGTTTCCGGTAGATTTTGATCGTAGCATCGACATAACCGCTTGCTTCCATGTCGATCCACAGAGTTTTTGTGCGATCTTCCGCAGCAAATAATCTCCGCAGATTCTGTTCACAGAGTTCGGGCTCAAGATCCAACCCCAGTTGTGTGAGCTTGACGGAAATTTCGGTCTGAAGTCCTTCCAAACGTAATTTTTCCAGCACGAGTAGATAGTGTGCGGTCACCTGATCCGCCTCTGCTGCGTCCGAAACATTTTCTCCCAGGTGAGTTAATACGGATCCGAGATTTTGTTTTTTTAGCTCGTGCGCCGCAGCAATCGCGTCTTCGAGGCGCTCCCCAGGCATAAACCGGGAGACGCTACGCTTCACAAATCCATAATGGCTTGCACGCTCTCGTAACCAGCGATTTTGCGAAGCCGCCAAAAGCATCGCGCGCATGATGGCCATCAAGCATCCTTTTTAGATACCCAAACTGCGCAGCACGATTCCCGCAAGCGTGCCGCCAGTGAGCGGACCCAGAATCGGAATTGCTGCGTAACGCCAGTCGGAATCGCCCTTTCCGGCGATCGGTAAGATCGCGTGCGCCAGCCGCGGCCCCAAATCACGTGCGGGATTGATCGCGTATCCTGTTGTTCCACCCAAAGAAAGTCCTACGCCCCACACCAAACTTCCAGCAAGAAATGGGCCCAGCCCGCCAGCTAAGCCGGCCGGAGCTACCGCCTTTGATGCAATCGTTCCAATCACGAACACCAGAACAAACGTCGCAATGATTTCGCTCAGCAAATTGGGCACCGCTGCGCGAATCGCGGGACCAGTGCAGAAACAGCGCAATTTCAGGAGCTTGTCATCTGTTTCGCGCCAATGCGGGAAATAATGCACCCAAACCAGAGTGGCGCCAGCAAGTCCGCCCAAAAGTTGTGCGCTTAGGTAAGGCAAGACACTGTGAAAATCACCGCTGCGCATGGCCATGCCCAGCGTCAGAGCAGGATTTAAATGTGCGTCGCTGCTGCCGCATGCTATGGCGGTGAAAGCTCCAGCCATCACCGCAAACGCCCATCCTGCCGTGATCACTATCCAGCCGCCGCCCTCGGCCTTGGAGCGCTTGAGTAGCACACCGGCCACGACTCCATCGCCGAGCAAAATCAAAATCATGGTACCGAGAAATTCTCCGAGCCAGGCTGGGTTCATCGATTCTCCGCGGTTTAATTCTCTATCCAGTCAAACGATCGCGTGACGGCTTTCTTCCATCCTCTATACAATCGATCCCGGTCCGCTTGCTCCATTTGTGAGTTCCAGACGCGGTCGGCTTTCCAGTTCTCGCGCAAGGCATCGATCCCGGGATAAAAACCCACCGCCAGCCCTGCAGCGTATGCTGCGCCCAGAGCAGTCGTTTCCTGCACCACCGGACGCACTACTTCGCGATTCAGAATGTCCGCCTGGAATTGCAGGAGCAGTTCATTCGCAACCATGCCACCGTCGACGCGAACGCCTTGCAACGCAATGCCGGCATCTTTTTCCATGGCTTCCACGACATCGCGCGTCTGGTATGCCGTCGCTTCCAGAACCGCGCGGGCAAGGTGCCCTTTGTTCGCATAGCGCGTCAAGCCGGCTATGATTCCTCGCGCAGAATCCTTCCAGTACGGCGCATAAAGTCCACTGAACGCCGGGACAAAATAAACGCCGCCATTGTCGTCGACGCTGCGCGCCAACGTTTCCACGTCGCTGCTCTTTTCGATGATTCCCAGATTGTCTCGCAGCCATTGCACCAACGCTCCGCTGATAGCGATGCTTCCTTCCAGCGCGTAGTGCGCCGGCGCCGAGCCGAATTTATAAGCCACGGTGGTCAGCAGGCCATGTTTCGAAGGTACGATTTTTTCCCCGGTATTCATCAGCAGGAAACACCCGGTGCCGTAGGTATTTTTCACGTCGCCCGGCAAAAAGCAGGCCTGACCGGCAAGCGCGGCCTGCTGATCGCCGAGAATTCCTGCGAGCGGAACTCCTTTTAATGAGGGAGTCACTGCTTCACCGTAAATTTCGCTACTCGACTTCACAGTGGGAAGCATACTCTGCGGAATTTCAAATTCTTGCAGTAAAGACGGATCCCATTGCAGCGTTTTCAGGTTCAGCAACTGAGTACGGCTTGCATTTGTTACGTCCGTAACGTGCACTCCGCCGTTCGCACCGCCCGTAAGGTGCCATACCAGGTATGTGTCGATCGTTCCGAATAACAATTCGCCTGCAGAGGCCTTCTGTTTTGCGCCCGCAACGTGCTGCAGCAACCAGCGCGCTTTCATGCTGCTGAAATACGTGCTGAGGGGAAGACCGGTGGCTTCGCGAAATCGATTCTGCCCGCCCTTAGCGGCGTAGCGCGCAACTTCATCGGCTACGCGCGTGTCTTGCCAGACGACCGCATTCGCAATGGCTTTTCCTGTTTTTCTCTCCCAAACGACGGTGGTCTCCCGCTGATTCGTGATGCCAACCGCCGCAAGATCATCGGGGGAAATTCCGGCAGTTTTCAGCGCTTCCTGGGCAACCTGGGTAGTCTTAGAAAGAATTTCCGCCGGATCGTGTTCCACCCAGCCGGGCTTCGGGTAAATCTGTTCATGCTCTTTTTGAGCAGCGCTAATGATGCGACCTTCGGCGTCAAACACGATGAACCGAGTGCTGGTCGTGCCCTGATCGATGGCCCCGATGTACCGTTTCACTTCTTTAGACCTCGCTGAGCGCCAGCTCTTCCAAAAATCCCTGAATTTTTATTGAATACTCCGCCACGGCGGCTGTAGTGCGATCGGCATTCCAATTCTTTTCGGTGGCGAGCAGGGCAGCAACGCCCGGTGCCGCTTGTAAAGCTAATTTCCAGCCATACAATTGCGCTCCTGTACGCCGCGCAAGCAGATCCTCGATCGTTTCCGCCATCTCGTTGCGAATGCAGTATACAATTTCGGCCTGAATGACCGGCAACCCCGCTGCGATGCGTGCCGTCCACGAAGGGTTCTCATCCAGCAATTCCAGAATATTCAGCGTACTGCTACCGAATTTGCCGGTGAGATGCCGCGCCACGTCGGCGGGGAGAGAATACTCTTTCTCAATGTCCTTTGAAAAATCTTTGTGGTAACCGGAAGCGCCCGCCAGCGGATACTGCCTGGTCACACAGGGAGTCACAGGACCGCCCATTTCACGCTGCACCGCGTCTATCGTGTCTTCCGCCATCAGCCGGTGCGTGGTCCATTTGCCTCCCAGAATGCTGATCAGACCGCTGGTGCTGTCCAGTTCCACTTCGTGGTCGCGCAGCAATTTGCTGGTGTTTTTGCTCGCCTGCGATGCGACGAGTGGCCTCAGTCCCGCCATTCCGCTGAGCGCTTGTTCACGACGTAAGGGAGCCGCGAGGTACGGATTCAACTGCCGTAACAGATAGTCCGCTTCGTTTTTCTGTACCAACATCTTTGTGTCCGGGGTAATCTCATCGTCGGTTGTGCCGACCAGCAAGCGTTCTTGCCAAGGCACGGCAAAAATCACGCGACCGTCTTCCGTACGCGGAACCAGCAGCGCATCTGTGCCGGGAAACACCTCCGCGGGAAAAATCAGATGCACGCCCTTGCTGGGGCGCATCCTGCTCGCAAGCATAGGATTCGCCATCAAGCGGATTTTGTCGGCTCCGGTGCCGGTGGCATTCACAAACTTGTTTGCCGTTGCAACGAACTCATCTCCGGAAAGTTCGTCGCGCACATTGGCCATCACGAGCTTTCCACTCTGGTTTTGTATAAAACTAGTTACGCGCGCATAGTTGAGAGCCGTTCCTCCGGCTTGCAGGAAAGTTTCGACCAGCGCTAAATCGTAACGAGCATCATCGAATTGGCCGTCCGAATAGCACACAGCTCCACGAAGTGCGGTAGCGCTCAGACCCGGCATCTGTTCGAGGGTTGCTTCCCGCGATAGAAATTTGCTTGGAAACAGGTTGCTCTTTCCCGCGACGGCGTCATAGATTTTCATTCCTGCCAGGTAGTAAGCCGCCTTTGCTAGCGAATAGACCGGTACCAAAAAATACGCGGGATGCGCCAGGTGAGGGGCGTTGGCCAGCATAAAAAGCCGCTCCCGCAGCGCGCTTTTTACCAGCCGGTACTCTTCCAGATTGAAGTTTTTCACCGCTTGTTCGAGATACCGGACACCGCCGTGCACCAGCTTGGTTGACGCACTGGAAGCAGCCGAGGCAAAGTCTCCTGCATCTAACAAAAGAGCGCGCAGTCCGCGAAGTTGCGCATCCAAGGCGCATCCTGCGCCCGTCGCTCCGCCGCCGATCACACATAAATCAAACGCACTCTGTTTTGCAGAAACCTTTGCCTGCGATCTGGGTTTCATAATCGGATGGACAAATATTATCTCTGGCGAAGGTAACTCCGTACATGATATTGAGGTTTAGCCGGTAACGCCTGCGCCGCATCTAAGATAAGTCGCAAAGAAAGAGAGTGAAACACCATGTCTGCTATGACTCGCACCTCAAGGCTGTTGGGTGTGCTTGTGGCTCTGGCCTGCACTGCGCGGTTGGGAGCGGAAACGCCCAAGCCTGTCGCTCCTGGTAAAGCCACGATCACCGTTACGGCTATTGGAAAGAAGAATGCTCCACCTCCTCCTGTATCGAAAGATGATATTCAACTGACAGTCAACAAAGAGCGCAAACAAAGCGCAAATTGGGAGAAAGGTGACGGCCTTGGACTCGCGATATTGATCGACGATTCGCTAGACCAAAGCGTAGCCAGCCAGTGGAACGATTTGAGGGCATTCATTATGGCTCAGGCGCCGAATACTGCTGTGGCTGTCGCTTACGCTGAGAATTCTTCTGCAATGATTGCGCAGGATTTCACGACCGACCACGAGCTAGCGGCGAAAGCGTTGCGCATCCCGCGAGGTCAGTTGGGCATCGGTTCCAGTCCGTATTTGGCCGTGATCGACTGGCTGAAGCGCTGGCCGGATACCGGCAACCGCCGGTCGCTGCTGCTGATTTCCTCTGGCATTGACTACTTTCGCGGCTTTTTCGGACCATTCTATCCCGATGTGGACACAGTGATTGAACGCGCGCAGAGGGGAAACGTGAATCTCTGGAGCATCTACTCGCCGGGATTGGGGCACCGGAGCCGTTCGTTCGCGCTCGCTAATCTTGGTCAAAACAATCTGAGCAAAATGACTGATGAAACCGGTGGCGAAACTTACTACCTTGGAACCGGCGAACCTGTTTCGTTCAGGCCGTACCTGGAAGAAATGCAACTGCATTTTAGCAATCAATATCTTCTCACTTTTACCGGAGATGGCGGCGCGAAAGGAAAGTTCGTGCGCATCCAGTTGCGGAGTGAACTTCCGGGCGTGGAGTTATCTCACGCTAACAACGCCTTCATTGCACCATCGCGATAAGTTCGCTTTTTAGTTTGCCCTCGGCTTGGAACGCTCTCTGGAATTTTCAGGGAGCGTTTTTTTCTGCCGCCTTGCCTACGCACTGCCGTCGAACTAAACTACCCTGCTGGCGGCTGCTGTTTTGCTAAGCGAGGCACTTGAATCGATTTAAAAAAGGAATATTTGCGATGCGTGGATTTGCGGGAAAGGTATTTTGGCGTGATAACAGTCGCTTTGCAAGCGGCACCACTTCGCGCAACGCCGCGCACTTCTTTGCGCTTCTGTTCGTGTTTGCCCTGTTCCTGCTGGGAGTGCCGCCGCTCCTGGCGCAAACGGTTCTCCGTGATGGCTGGAAAGTACAGAGCTCCGCTAAAGTGGCTGCCGCCGGGGACAAGATTTCGGAACCCGGCTTCTCCACGCAGGGCTGGTATGCGACTTCCGCCCCTAAAACTGTTTTTGCGGTGCTGGTGGAAAATGGCGTGTACAAAAATCCCTACTACGGGACCAATCTGCGCAACTTTCCCGGCGTGGAATATAAAATCGGGGGCCAATTTGCCAACGAAGAAATGCCGGCGAACAGTCCCTATGCGGTGCCGTGGTGGTATCGCAAGGATTTCGAAGTGCCGCTGGCCGATCGCGGCAAACAAATATGGATGCAATTTCGTGGCATCAACTATCGCGCCGAAATCTGGATCAACGGAAAAAAGGTTGCTGGCTCTGACCAAGTGGTAGGTGCGTTTCGCCGATACGAGTTCAATGTGACGCAGTACGTGCATCCGGGCGAAAAGAATACGCTGGCAGTCGGGGTCTCGGCGCCAACTGCCGGCGAACTTGGCATCACTTGGGTCGATTGGAATCCGACCCCACCTGATAAAGACATGGGGCTTTGGCAGGAAGTGGTTCTCTCAACGAGCGGCCCGGTTGCCGTGCGGCATCCTTTTGTCGAGACGAAACTGGATTTGCCAAGAGCCGAGTTGGCGCATCTGACGGTTCGCTCGTTTGCGTCGAATGCTACCGCGGAACCGGTCAAGGGAATTCTTCGCGGCAAGATCGAAGGCGGTGGGCTGTCGATTGATTTCTCGCAGGATGTGGAACTTGCTGGGAACGAATCGAAAGAAATTGCCTTCTCTCCAGGGACAGTCCCTTCGCTGAACCTTCTACGCCCAAAACTTTGGTGGCCGTATCAGATGGGCGAGCCCTTCCTGCACAAGCTGACCGTCGCATTCGCGACCGCGCAAAACGTGATTTCCGATACGCAATCCATTGCATTCGGCATCGTGCAGACGGATTCGGAAATGACGCCGGAAGGTTACCGCCTGCTCAAGGTGAATGGCAAACCGGTGTTGGTGCGCGGCGGCGGATGGGCGCCGGATATGCTGTTGCGTACAGACGAATCGCGCCGAGAAGCAGAATTTCGCTACGTCCAGGAAATCGGCCTGAACACCATTCGCCTTGAAGGAAAACTGGAAGACGAATCCTTCATGGAACGCGCCGACCGTGATGGAATTCTGGTCATGGCAGGCTGGTGTTGTTGTGACGCGTGGGAAAAGTGGGGCAAATGGAATGATGAAAACAAACGAGTATCCGTCGGTTCGCTGCGCGATCAGTTGCTGCGGTTCAGGCAACATCCCAGTTTGCTGATCTGGCTGAATGGCAGCGATAATCCGCCTCCGGCCGATCGTGAACAGGCTTATCTGGACATCGCAAAGGAAGTTCATTGGCCGAAGCCCGTAGCGTCATCTGCCAGTGCGAAGAAGGCTGAACGCACTGGTGATTCCGGCGTAAAAATGAGCGGCCCTTACGATTATGTGCCGCCTGATTACTGGCTGCTCGATACGAAGGCTGGCGGCGCGTATGGATTTAACACAGAAACGAGCCCCGGGGCCGCGGTTCCGCCGGTGGAAGAACTGAAAACTTTTATTCCTGAAGACAAACTCTGGCCCATCGGAGACGTTTGGAATTTTCACGCGGGCGGTAGTGAATTCAGGAACATCGACCTCTTTACGCATGCGCTGGAAATGCGTTATGGCAAGGCGAAAAACGTCGTGGACTACGCGTGGAAATCGCAAGCGATGACCTACGAAGGCCAGCGCGCAATGTTTGAAGCGTATGGCCGCAACAAATACAAATCGACGGGAATTATTCAATGGATGCTTAATAACGCGTGGCCCAGTTTGATCTGGCACCTCTATAGTTATGATCTGCGGCCTGCGGCAGGTTACTTCGCATCGAAAATCGCGCTGGAGCCGGTTCATGTGCAGTTTAGCTATGACGATCGGACCATCGCGGTCGTCAACAGCACGCAAAAGGCGCAAGATGGGCTAAAAATTGTGGCCAGAGTTTACGATACCAGCGGGACGGAAAAGTTTTCTCGCGAAGCGAACGTCGATGTCGCCGCGGATGGAGTTGCAAGATCCATTGCCATTCCCGAACCATCCGGTATTTCCACGGTTTACTTTCTGAAGTTGGAACTTTTCTCGGCGAGTGGCGAACGGCTCAGCCAGAATTTTTACTGGCTCTCCACTAAGCCAGATGAATTGGATTTCGCGAAAACGGAGTGGTATTACACGCCACAGACCAGCTTTGCAGATTTTTCTTCGTTGCAGGATCTGCCGAAGGCCACCGTGCGTGCGACAGTTCATGCCGTTGCCGGGAACGAGCATGATGCGATGTTTCATGTACTCATCGAAAACACAGGAAAAAGCGTGGCGTTTCTGACGCGGCTTCGGCTAGTGAAAGGCAAGGAAAAATCTGAGATTCTTCCCGTCTACTGGAGCGACAATTATATTTCGCTGCTGCCAGGAGAAAGGCGAGAACTCACGGTGCACGTTTGCAAGGCTGATCTGGGCGATCTGGCGGGAGCGCAATCAAATCTAACCGTAGATGGGTTTAACGTGGCAGCGGCCACCGAGCGCATTTCGAATCATTAGTCAGAATGGAATGACCGGCTCCGATTCGCAGGCGATCTACGCTGCCTCCTAAAAAGGAAAAAGAAGAAAAAAGAAAACAGTTGCTCGTAGTTGACGGGTCATTATGCCAACCGCGCTCGTGCGTACTCGGCAAAACGGCCGGACGGTTCGAGCTTCAAATATAAGTTCCAATGATCGCGGGCTTCATCATTCGCATTCATCTTTTCGCAGACCACCGCCAAATTGTAATGCGCGTCGGCATAATCGGGATCGAATCTGGTCGCCAGGCGAAGTTGTTGGCGAGCTTCATTCAGCAGACCGAGATCGTCCAGCGTGCTTCCCAGATTGAACAATCCGACCGAATTATCAGGTTCAGCTTCGACGGCCCGCTTGAAATAGTCCGCGGCAGTTTCAAGGTCGCCCTGTTCGTAAGCAATCGTGCCTCGATTCAACAGTGCCTGTACATTGCCAGGCTGCAGAGCGATTACCCGCTCGTAGGTTTCGACAGCTTTCTGACGCAAGGTGGGATCGCTATCGTATTCCAATGCCATGGCAAACAGCGCGCTCGGATTCTCCGGCATGGAGAGAACATTGTCAGCCAGTTCCTGGGTCTTGAACGTCAGCACAAACTGGCCGGAGCGTGGCTCGAGTTGTGAGCCCGCGTCCTCCACGAGAATGTCTTTGCCATTTGAAACGATGCGCAGTTCGTTCAGCGGAGTATCAATCTCGGATAATTGTTGGTTCAGGGCTTGCAGCGAGCGCCGCAGGCGAATGGGCGAGACGCCTTTTTCCATCAACTGCTTGGCGGTCTTTACGTTTATCAGGTCGCGAAAATCGTATTCCGTCCGGTTCGGTTTTAATGACGCGACCAGTTCCAATTTTTCCCACTGCGCAAGTTGCTTTTCGGAAATGCTGAGGATCCGCAGAACGTCCGCGCGGCTAAATCGGTCGGTCGCCATGGAAACACATTTTACGCTTTCTTGATTTTCTTGGCATCTTTCGCCGCCGCAATGGCGCGCACAGGTGGCTTTTTCGGAGCCGGCCGTTTCTGCTCCAGACTTTTCTTCAGGGCATCCATAAGATCAATGACTGGCGCGCGAGAGGGATGCGTCACGGGCGCGATTTCTTTACCCTGCTGCTTGGCGGAAATGAGTGCCCGCAAGCTGTCCTGGTAATCGTCGTGATACTTTTCCGGCTCAAATTTCGCAGCCAGATTTTCAATCAGCTGCGTGGCAAGTTTTTTCTCCGCGTTGTTGACTTCGACCTGGTCGGTCTCGCCATACTCCGCCACTTCGCGAATTTCGCTTTGATAGTACATGGTGTGCAGCGTTAGGCCGCTTTTTCCATTGTTTTTGTGCGGACGGACAATCACGGTGTGCTCGCGCTGGTGCATGGTGAGTTTGGCGATTGCCGAATAGCCGGAATCCCGGAGCGCGTTTTGCAACAGAAAATAGGCTTTGCGACCTTCCGGTTCCGGAGTCATGTAATAAGACGCATCGAAATAGAGCGGATCAATTTCGGCGAGCTTCACAAACTCGAGGATCTCCATGGAGCGGCTGGAATCGGGTTCGAACTGATCCAGTTCATTCTCCTCGAAGAGCACATACTGATCCTTGTCGTATTCGTAGCCCTTCACGATCTCCTGACGCTCTACTTTACGATCGCACGTGGGGCAAAAAAGAGGCATGCGGATCCGCGTGTGGCAAACGGAATGCAATTGATTGAGCGAAATTCG
>Ga0070716_100001396_pt1 | contig 10714 bp, 8 predicted proteins | sample LARL112metaG_FD_71395 | JGI IMG/M metagenome (GOLD analysis project Ga0070716, IMG submission 71395) | Corn, switchgrass and miscanthus rhizosphere microbial communities from Kellogg Biological Station, Michigan, USA - LAR L11-2 metaG | ecosystem: Host-associated > Plants > Roots > Rhizosphere ... | reverse complement strand
AACACTTACAGAAGGCCCGCAAGTGTTCATTCTAAAGCATTTACGTAAAACACTAAGCCCTTTAGATACAATACTTACAAAAAACGTAGGGGTGGGCTCGTTATTGTTAACTAGAAACCTTCGCTTGGACGCCCGAGGCCAGCTCCCTCAGCAATGCCTTGCCCTTGCGGAACCACGACCGCTCGCGTCTCTGCATGTACCGCGGGAGCGTTCGCTTCTTCGCTTCCAGCTTCTGCAGCCACTCGCGCGCTTCTTCTCCCCGGTTTGCAGTTTTTAGGAAACTCGCATAGTTGTACAGCGTCTCCGGAGTCGTCGAAATCTGCGTGACTTCGGCGAAAAGCAGGTCCGCGCGTTCCAGTTCTCCCGTTCGAGCGTACGCATCCGCGAGCAGTCCCTCAGCCCGGTAATAATCGAATTTCCGGTCGGCGGCAACCACGTGTTCCAGGTCCGGAATCGCGCCTGCCAAATCGTTCAGCCCCAGCGAGCACTGTGCTCGCGAATAATAGGTGTACGGAGACGCGCCTCGCGCATCGATCGCATGGGTGAACGCCTCTCGGCCCTTCGCGAACTCCCCCAAGTCTTTGTACAGTTCGCCGAGCTCTTCGTAATTTGCCGGCGAAGGATTATCCAAGATGAGCGTTTCGACGGTACTGATGCGCGACCGCCGGCCGAATCCTTGAAAGAATCCGCGAAGAAGTCCCAGGTCGGGCAGCACTTCGGCGAGGATGTAAATAGCGGCACCAGGTGGTCCAAGAAAAAAGATGACGTAAAACCAATAGTTCTCCGGCCGCCGCCGGATGAAGTGCACGATCGCCAGTCCCTGCACGAGAAATCCCCAGGGATAAAAGAAATGGCCGAGCCCAAACATGGATGACCGCCTTACCAACAGAATCGCTTTCCTTCACTTGCTGGTCAAACGGAAACTCCATTTCGTGCGTGCGAAAGTTACTGCCCGAAAGTTACTGCCCGATGGAGCGATTTTCCCTTGCTATGATAGTGCCAAATGAATCCCATCGAAACGCTCGGCCTCGCGTTGGGCGCCGGATTTTCTTCCGGCCTCAATCTTTACGCCACCGTTGCGACCCTTGGCCTTCTTCAGCGTTTCGGCGTGCTCCGTCTCCCGCCGGGATTGCAGTCTCTGGCTCATCCATGGGTTCTCGGAATTGCCGTCGCGCTCTATCTGCTGGAATTCTTCGCGGACAAGATTCCGTATTTTGACACTGCTTGGGACGCCGTACACACCTTCATTCGTCCGCCCGCCGCGGCGCTTCTCGCATACGCGGCGGCCGGAGGGGCCGCGCCCGAATGGCGCTGGGGCGCCGCCCTCATCGCCGGTGGCGTCGCGCTCACTTCGCACGGCACGAAAGCCAGCGCACGCGCCGCGGTGAACGCCAGTCCCGAACCCTTCAGCAATTGGGCGCTAAGTTTTGGCGAAGATGTCCTCGCCGTCTGGCTTACCTGGATGGCAACGGTTCATCCTTTTGCCGCGACCATCATCGTCGTCGGACTGACCGCGCTTTCCGCCTTCCTGCTCTACCATCTTTTTCGTTTTGCGCGCCGCGCTCTTCGGCGCCTTTTTTCCGGAGGCTGAATCAGCAGGGCACTCTCTCGTTGAAACTCGCTCGCCGCTAGAGCCGCCGCGGATCCACGGTTTCAAATCCAGGGGCCTTGACTTCTCTCCTCCCCGGAAGTAAAAAAGCGTCTCCCCGCTTAGTCCCGGCGCCCGGTTAAGGAGTCCAACCATGAATCGACTTCTAAAGATCGCCCTGCTGATTGTAAGTTGTGCGTGTATCTCGTTCCAGACTTTCGCCCAGAACAGCTCCCACAACCCTACATGGTGGGCAAAATATCAGTATCTCGCGCACAACGCCGCTTCGCCGGGTGGCGGTTCCAATTTCTCTCTCGCTGTGGGCAGCAACGTCGACGTCTCCAACGAGTGCGGTCCCCAGAGTGAAACTTACATCACGATAAATCCAGCGTCCTCGAAAATGCTCGCCGCTGGATCCAATGAAATCTTCCGCGATCCTATGCGCGGTTACTTCTCCACCGATGGCGGATCCACTTGGGGTGGTGTAGACGCACCTCTTCCTCCGCCGCTCCAAGGCACAAACGACATACGCTTTGGGTCAGACCCTTCGCTGGTTTTCGATTCACGCGGAAATCTTTTTTATAGTTACATCGTTGTGTATTTCGGCGGAGGCAACGGTGTTGATGGCTCGCAAATGGCGGTGGCGCGCTCGACCGACGGAGGCAAGAGCTATTCGCAACTCACGTTGTTTGGGTTTCAGAGCGGCTCGAACCATTTCAATGACAAACCGATGATTACGGCCGACACGAATCAGTCGAGTCCCTTTCGCGATCGCATTTACGTGGCATGGGACGCCTCCAGTGGCGGGAACGCCATCGACGGCGGCATCCACGTCGCTCGATCTTCGGACGCCGGATCCACCTTTGCCGTCGCCCGCGCTGATAATCCTTCCGGGCCAAGCCAGGGTATTGGCGCCGTGCCGTTTGTCGGGCCCAACGGGGAACTCTATGTAGCCTGGAACGATTACAAGAATAATCTAATCGCTTTCAATCGCTCTTTTGACGGCGGGATCACGTGGGATGGGCAGCGCACCATCTCCCTGAAAACAGCCGCCTTTGATGTCGGCATTCCAGCGGAAATGTTTCGCCGCGCGCTTGTTTATCCGGCGTGTGATGCGGACCGGTCAACGGGGCCCCACCGCGGTCGTCTCTATTGTTCCTGGATGGACCTCACTCCGGCCGGGGTGACCGACATTCTCGTATCTTCGTCCGATGATCGCGGAATCACCTGGACCGCCCCCAATCCCGCGACCGATCAACTTCCACAACTCGTAGACCGCTTCAACCAATGGCTTGCCGTTGATCCGGTCACCGGGGATGTCAATGTCTCCTTCTACGACACTCGCAACGACATGACGGGCTTCCGTTATATGACCGACACTTTTTTCACTCAATCGGTTGATGGCGGAGGAACCTTTCGTTCTCCCAATGTGCGCGTAAGCTCCATCAGCTCCAACGAGCACGATTGCAATGGCATTTTCCCGTGCACGGCAATCAACTATGGCAACCAGCAGGGCGACTACGAAGGCTTGGCCTCTCGCGGAGGGGTCTCTCATCCCATTTGGACGGACAGCCGCCGGCAACTCGAATCAGCGGCTGGCTGCCGAACGAACCTTCTGATGGAGGAAGTGTTCACCGCAACAGTGAAGTGAAGTTGTGAGATTTCACTGGAGGAGGCAGCGCAGCAGTCGTCCCCTGCGGTCGGCCACTTTACTTCACGTAGGTCGCTAACCAGTCCAAGAACGTCTTGTACCAGAATTGCGCGTTCTGCGGCTTCAGCACCCAATGGCCCTCGTCGGGAAAAACAACCAGCTTTGACGGCACGCCCTGCCGCTGCAGCGCGCTGAAAAATTCAAGCGATTGCGTGTACGGTACGCGATAGTCTCGTTCTCCGCATATCACCAGCGTTGGCGTCTTGAATTTTCCGAGTTCGCCGGCGTATGTCACCGGCGCCCATTTCTTGTAACTCTCCGGATTCGACCACGGCGTGCCCTGCATATCGTGTTCCTCGAACCAGAGTTCTTCGGTCGCGTACATCGCCACTTTGTCATACACGCTCGCATGGCTGATGATGGCCTTGAACCGCCCCGAGTGCGTGGCAATCCAGTCCGCCAAGTACCCGCCATAAGAACCGCCCGCGGCGGCCATCCGTGAACCGTCGACGAACGGATATTTTTTTAGCGTGTAGTCCACGCCGTTCATCACGTCGACGTAGGCTTTGCCGCCCCAGTCGTTGGTGATTTCATCGGTGAATTTTTGTCCGTAGCCAGTCGACCCGCGCCGGTTGATCATCAGCGTCACGTAGCCAGCCGCGGAAAAAACCTGCGCGTTCCACCGGTAGCCCCACGAGTTCGACGACATCGTCTGCGGCCCGCCGTGCAGCAGCACCAGCAATGGATATTTTTTCGTGGCATCAAATTTCGGAGGACGGATCAGCATCGCCTGCACTTTGGTGCCTTCGGCGCCGTCGAACCAAAACATTTCCGGCGCATTCATCTCCAGCCCTGCGAGAATTGCATCATTCTGATGCGTCAGTTGCCGGACGTTGGAGCCGTCGCTCGATGCCGTGAAAATCTCCGCCGGCAAAGTAAGGCTTGCGCGCTCAAAAACCAGCGTTTTTCCATCCGCGCTGAACGAGATTGCCGTGTTGTAAGTGTCTGCGATAATCTTCTTGGGCTCCGCTCCTGAGCCCGCCGCCATTGCGTATACGGGCTTGTGCGTTTCGTTCTCTGTCGTGAAATAAATCGTCTTGCTGTCCGGCGACCATGCCAATTCGTCCGCGCTGCGGTCAAAACTTTCGGAAAGGTTTTCGCTTTTCCTGCTCTGCCGGTCATAGAGCATCACTCGCCAGCGGTCCGCTTCATATCCGGCCGTAAGCTGCGCGTGATACGCGATGTATTTTCCGTCGGGAGAATAGACCGGATTCCCGTCAAATCCCGGCTGCGTGGTGATGCGTTTCGCTTCGCCGCCGGCCAACGGAACGATGAACAAATCAGCGTTCGTGCTGGTCGCTTCCATTTTGTCCGTGACGGCGGTGAAGCAAATCTCTTTCCCATCCGGCGAAAAGTTAATGTCTCCCGGCCCGCCGCGCTCATCGGGAGGAACATCGTAGTCCGCTCCGGCAGTGAGATCGCGTGGAGCAGCGCTGCCATCAACGGGAATTACAAACAGGTGGCTGCGTTTGCCTTCGTTCCAGTGCGTCCAGTGGCGATAGAGAAGATGCTCGGCGACGTGCGCTTTCACTTTGTTCTTCTCTTTTTCTTCATCGCGCGTCTTGTTGCAACCATCGTCGTCGCCCACGGCACCTTCTGAACGGCTGACGCACTCCGGGTAAACCGAAGACGTAAACGCAATCGTCTTCCCGTCGGGCGACCACTTCACCATGTCCGCCCCGGTCGAGAGTTTGGTCAGCGCGTGCGCTTCGCCGCCCACCATCGAAAGCAAATAAACTTGCGATTCGCCACTGCGTGAAGAGAGAAATGCGAGCGTTTTTCCATCCGGTGACCATACCGGCGAAGAATCATGTCCGCTCTGGGTCAATTGCATCGCCGCTCCGCCCGCCGCCGGAACTACCCAGATATTGCTCACGCCGCGGTTTGCGTCCATGTCCGGTGTGGATACCGTGTACGCCACCCACTTCCCGTCCGGCGAGATTTGCGGCTCCGCGATGCGATGCAGCTTGATCATGTCGTCAAAAGTGATGGCATGCTTCGCCGTTTCCTGCGCAGAAATCGCTGGTCCGAATCCCAGCAACGCGGTCGCGAAAATGCACTGCAAAATGACGCCTTTCATTTCGGTTCTCTCCTGTGAAACACAATGAGCAGCAACGGTGCAAGCAGAATCATGCCATGCAGAATCACACGATGCAGGACCACGGATGATGTCACGTTTTTCTCCCGAATCCAATAGCTCGACAGATCACGAAGCCGCGGAATAACTTGTCGCACAACCCTTATGCTGTTCTCGACTCTGCTACAATCCTTGCCCGGATATCTCATGCCGACCAGCAGCGGACTTTTCCCCCGCCATTTCAAGAAGGCCTTTCCCATCGCCGCTCGCGGGGAAGGTTGCTGGATTATCGCCGCCGATGGCCGCCGATTTTTGGATGCTTCCGGACAGGCCGCGGTCGTCAGCATCGGTCACGGCGTTCCTGAAATCGGCCGCGCGATGGCGGAGCAATCTTCGCAGATCGCCTTCGCGCACACTTCGCAGTTTCACACTGCGGCGGCGGACAATCTTGCGTCACACTTGCTCGCGATGGCTCCGCCGAATTTTCGCAACGGTGGCCGCGTCTATTTCACTTCCGGCGGCTCGGAAGCAACGGAAACGGCCATAAAACTGGCACGCCAGTTTCATCTCGAATGCGGCCACAAGGATCGTTACCGCGTGCTTGCGCGCCGCCAGAGCTATCACGGGAGCACTCTTGGCGCGATGTCCGTCAGTGGAAACGTCGCTCGCCGCGCTCCGTACGAACCGCTCCTTACGGAATGGGGGCACATTGCTCCCTGTTTCTGCTATCACTGCCCGTTTGAAAAAACGTTTCCGCAGTGTGCGCTCTCATGCGCCGACGATCTCCAAGCGCATTTGAGTGGGCAAACGCGAGAGCAAGCTGCCGCGTTTATTTTCGAGCCGGTTGTTGGCGCGACGCTTGGCGCCGCCGTCCCGCCGGACGGCTACGCCGCGGGCATCGCGGAAATCTGCCGCAATAACGGAATTCTGCTGATCGCCGACGAAATAATGACGGGGATGGGCCGCACTGGAAAGCCTTTTGCCGTCCAGCACTGGGACGTCGAGCCGGACATGATTTTGGTCGGCAAAGGAATCGCCAGCGGTTATGCCCCGCTGGGCGCCGTGCTTGTTTCCGCGCGCGTCGTCGAAGCTTTCGAGCGCGGCTCTGGCGCTTTTGTGCACGGCTTCACCTACCAGGCCCATCCAGTGTCCGCTGCTGCGGGCAACGCCGTGCTCGACTACCTCGAAACGCACAAACTTTTCGATTGTGTGAACGCCGCCGGGCAAGAATTACGGCGCACACTTTTTCCCTTGCAAACCCATGCGAACATCGGCGATGTCCGCGGTCTTGGATTGCTTCTTGGCGTCGAGTTCGTCAAGAACAAAGCTACTCGCGAACCGTTCCCGAAAGAACAAAATATCGCGGAGAAAATTCGCCAGGCTTGTCTGGAAGAAGGTGTTTTAACCTATCCGGCGCAAGGTTGCGTTGACGGCCTGCGCGGCGACCACATCCTTCTCGCGCCGCCGTTCACGATCTCGTCGGAGGAATGTGCGCTAATCGCTCATGCACTCCAGTCCGCGGCAGCGAGACTGTTTTCAGCGTGAGTCAGCATTGCGACACGATTGCTCGTTCAAACAGAAATCGGTAATTGGAGAACAAAGTAAAAATGCGGCTCCCCTTGCGCTATCTTGCGGTCTTATTTGTTTTCTTTACAGTCGTTGCCTTTACGCTCTCGTCTCAGCAGATGCAGGATGCTTCGTCCTCCCGTCCGATTCTCGGCTTTTCTCCCTCGCATGCCGCCGCGGAGCACGCACTCGAATCCACTTTCCAATCCATTCCATCACCCGAAAAAGCGCGCGAATGGCATCGCACGTTCACGGCCGAACCGCATCCTGCGGCTTCTGAACGTAACAATCAGCTTGCGGATTTCATCGCCGACGAATGGCGCAAGCAGGGCTGGGAAGACGTCGCGCTTCGCCGCTACGACGTTTTGCACTCGCGCCCTCGCAGCGTCTCTCTCGAAATGACCGCTCCTGTTCAGTTCACCGCGTCGTTGCGCGAAGATGCCTACGATGTCGACCCCGACACAAAAAATCCCGCCGCCGCCGGCTCTTATTTTGGCTATTCCGCCTCCGGTGAGGTCACTGCGGAAGTCGTTTACGCGCACAGCGGGAATCCGGAAGATTACGATCTGCTGCGACAAAATGGCATCAGTGTAAGAGGCAAGATCGTCCTCGTGCGCTATTCAAATCCTTATAGCTATCGCGGCTTCAAGGCGCTCACTGCCGAGCGCGAAGGCGCGGCTGCTCTGCTCATTTATTCCGACGCTGCCGAAGATGGTTCCGCGCGTGGCAAAGTGTTTCCGGATGGCCCTTGGGGACCGGAGAGCCACATCCAGCGCGGCGCGATCACGTACGATTACATCGTTCCCGGCGATCCCACGACTCCCGGCTGGGCCTCCGTCCCGGGCGCAAGACACATCGCTCCGGAAGAAGCACGCTCGCTGCCGAAAATTCCTGCGCTCCCGCTTTCCGCGCGCGACGCCAAACCGCTCCTCGAAAACATGAACGGCGCGGAAGCGCCAAAAGATTGGCAGGGCGCTTTGCCGATCACGTATCGCTTCACCGGCGCGGTCAAAGTCCACGTAAGAGTGGACATGGACACCAGCATGCGGCCTTACACCGTCGTCGAGGCACGCATTCGCGGCAGTGAGTTGCCCAACGAGTGGGTGCTGCTCGGCAATCATCGCGACGCGTGGGTGTATGGCGGCGTTGATCCTTCGAGCGGCACGGCCTCGATGATGGAGCTGACACGCGCGCTCGGCGAACTCAAGCAGCGCGGCATGCGCCCGCGGCGCACCATCGTGGTCTGCAGTTGGGATGGCGAAGAATATGCGCTTACCGGTTCGACGGAATGGGGCGAGCAGTTTGCCGATGACCTCAAGAAAAAACTCGTTGCCTATATCAACGTGGACGAATCCGTCGCGGGAGCCGCCACCACCGCGGGTCCCGAGGGCCTGAGCTTTTCGCCTGCCGCCGTCGCTTCTCTTGCGCCGATGCTCGTGGAAGCTTCGAAAGAAGTTCGCGCGCCATCCGGCAAGTCTCTCTACGAAGCCTGGCGCACTACGGCGATGCGCGATTCAAGGGAGAGCAATCCGCCGCTCGATAGCGCGCTGGTGGAAACGCGCATTGGCAGTGGCTCCGACCACACCGTGTTCCTGAATCATCTTGGCCGGCCAGTGATCAGCCTCGATTTCACGGGCGACTACGGCGTGTATCACTCGATGTACGACGATCATTATTGGATGAAGCACATCGGAGACCCCACATTTGAATACCACGTTGCGCTCACGCGCATCTGGGGCGTCGTCGCGCTGCGTCTCGCGAACGCGGAGGTTCTACCGTTTGACTTTGGCTTCAATGCAGCGGCACTGGAGCAATTCCTGCGTGAACTCGAGCACAAGAACAAAGGCGAGATGAAGCATCTCTCATTGAAACGCCTTCACGCGCGTATAGCTGAATTTGAGAAAGCGGGCGACCTTCTGCGCGACGCGGCTGCGCACGATCTTTTGTCATCGACAACGGCCGCGCCGGAAAAGATTCAGCGGCTTAACGAACAGTTGCTTCAAGTCGAATCCAACTGGCTCGATCCAGCCGGCATTCCGGGCCGGCCATGGTTCCGGCATCTTCTCTATTCTTCACGGTACACGTATGCGCATTTGGAATTTCCGGGGCTCACCGAAGCCGTGGAAAAGCAGGATTGGAAATTGGCGGCACAGCAAGCGGGCTTGCTGGAAAAGGCGTTGAAAAAGAACACGGAATTATTGCGTTCGGCTCGATCCTCTTGGGAGAAAAACAAGAAATGATTAGTCCCTTTTCTCTTCGTTATCTGGTCATTCTTTTTTGTTCGTCGGTAATTACATCGCTTTCCCTGGCGCAGAACAATCCGGCGGCCAAGCCCCGCGCTCGCGATCTCGGCGTTCCTTTTGACGGCACTCCTGGCCCGCTCAACGCTATCACTGATGTTTCCGGCGTCACCGTCGGTCACACTACGCTTATTTCCGGCGAAGGAAAATTGCAAGTTGGCAAGGGGCCGGTTCGCACGGGAGTCACTGCCGTGCTTCCGCGTGGAAAAGATTCCATGAGCAATCCCGTTTTCGCCGGCTGGTGGTCGCTGAACGGCAACGGCGAAATGACCGGCACGACTTGGGTGGAGGAGTCCGGCTTTCTCGAAGGCCCGGTGATGATCACCAACACGCACAGCGTGGGAGTGGTTCGCGATGCCGTCATTCAATGGCGCGTCAATCACGGCCAGCCGGATCCGACGAGTTACTGGTGGTCGTTGCCGGTCGTCGCGGAAACATGGGATGGCTGGCTCAACGACATCAACGGTTTTCACGTGAAGCCCGAGCACGCTTTGCACGCCATCGATGCGGCGGCGTCCGGTCCGGTTCCGGAAGGCAACGTTGGTGGTGGCACCGGAATGGTCTGCAATGGCTTCAAAGGAGGAATTGGTACCGCTTCCCGCCAGCTGGACGCGAAATACGGCGGCTACATCGTAGGAGTTCTAGTGCAATGCAACTACGGGCGGCGTCCCGATCTCCGCATTGCGGGCGTGCCTGTCGGCAGAGAGATTCCCGATGATGTTCCCTACGCCGGCGCTTCCTTCGCGAACGATGACCACGGCTCGATCATTGTCGTTGTCGCCACCGACGCGCCGCTCGTCGCGCATCAGCTCAAGCGGCTGGCCCGCCGCGTTTCACTGGGGCTCGGCCGCAACGGCAGCATCTCCGGCAACGGCTCCGGCGACATTTTCATCGCGTTCTCAACGGCGAATTCAGGCGCCGCCGCAGCCGACCATGTCGTGGACCTGAAGATGTTTCCAAACGACAAGCTTGGGCCTGTATTCGCCGCTACCGTGCAGGCCACCGAGGAGGCCATCATCAACGCCATGATTGCCGCCGAAACCATGACCGGGATCGAGAATCACAAAGTCATCGCGCTGCCTCACGACAAGCTTCGCGAAGTACTCAAGAAATACAACCGCCTCGTCCAGTGAAGTAGGGTAGTCCAGAAGCCTCCGAGCGGAGTTTTTTCAACGAGCAGCTATAGAACTGGGACTGCTGTCTTGCGTGCTGGATTGAAGAACGGGAGGGGCATGACTTTTGCGGAAACGGTGTGGCGCACGGCTTCCACGGTCATCTCGATGCTCAACGTGGTCCCAACTTTAGCGCAGTCGCGGCTCACGCAAGCGAGCGCGATCATTTTTTTCAATGTGGGTGACCACGTGGTCGAAGTAGCCTTCCCGATTTGCCGTCCGCCGCGATACACGGGAACTGCCACGCGCGACGCAATACTCGGCACCTGCGGCGCCATCTTTAGCTTGTCATAGAGCGCC
>Ga0070716_100001395_pt1 | contig 10716 bp, 7 predicted proteins | sample LARL112metaG_FD_71395 | JGI IMG/M metagenome (GOLD analysis project Ga0070716, IMG submission 71395) | Corn, switchgrass and miscanthus rhizosphere microbial communities from Kellogg Biological Station, Michigan, USA - LAR L11-2 metaG | ecosystem: Host-associated > Plants > Roots > Rhizosphere ... | reverse complement strand
CGCCCGGCAGGGGAGCCGAGATCGCCGTGAGACGTTTTTCGTAATCCCGGAACCGAGGGCAAGATGCCTGCATTCTATATCGCCGAACATATCATCACGGACTCAGAGACCTTCGAGGAATACCGGGTCAAGGTCGGCCCGATGATTGTTCGATATGGCGGACGTTACCTGACCAAAGGTGGAAGTCATAAATTCCCGGAGGAGGCGCATTGGAAACCGGAACGGGTCGTCATCATCGAGTTCCCGGACATGGGCAGTCTCGATGCCTGGTACAATTCCGCCGAATACCAGCCCCTCCTTGCGCTCCGCAAGCAATCCACCAGCGACAAGGACATGGTCATCATCCTTGAGGGCATATAGCGGTGCGCAAATGTTCAAGCTGGACACTCCATCACCGCGCCGATAGCGGGTTCTGCGTTCAACAGGGTTCACTATGACATTATGACATTATCCAGTGCTCGCCGAGGCACAGAATCCGGGCGAAAGCTGCTCAGGCGACAGACGCGGGCCTCAACAAACTGGTAAAGCCTGTCGAACCAAATTCGCGTATCATATCGTCGCGGATGTGCCCCGGGAAACTTCGGGTGAAATGTGACCAAGGCTCTCGATTTCTCGCTTGCTGATCGCAAGGCCGAGCTTCTGCGCTGGCTGAGCGAAGAGGGACGTTTTGCGCCCGATACCGGTGGGCTTCTTGAGATGCTCTGCGAGAAGCTCACCATGCTCGGGGCGCCGATAGCGCGCGCCACGGTGCATGTCCGTACGTTGCATCCAGAATTCCGGGGGGTAACGCGTATCTGGCGTCGCGGACAGAGTACCGAGATCCGAACGTCGCGGCACGGTATCGAGTATACGTCGGATTACCAGAATAGCCCGGTTCAGTACGTCATCGGAACCGGACAGTGGCTTGACACTGTCCTTGACGAAGTCACCGATCGGCGCTTTCCGATCCTGGCAACACTGCGGGCGGAAGGCATTACCCATTACGTGATGGCGCCCCTTATCTTTTCGAATCGGATCGTTAACGCGATATCGTGGGCAAGCGACGCTCCCGGCGGGTTCAGGGAAGCGGACGTTGAACTCTTTCGCGATCTGGTGCCGGCCTTGGTCCCGGTTCTCGAAGTGACGACGGGCCGGCGGATCTATGGCGAACTTCTTGCCACCTATGTAGGTCGAGATCCGTGCGCGCGGATTATGGCGGGCGCAGTGCAGCGCGGCAACGTCCACCACATCAAGGCGGCGATGCTGCTCGCCGACTTGCGTGGTTTCAGCCGACTGACAGATGAGCTTCCCGAGCAAACAATCATTGAACTCCTGAATGCCTTCTTCGATCTGGTCGTCCCTGGCGTCATCGGCAGCGAAGGTGACATCCTGAAGTATATCGGTGATGCGGTCATCGCGATCTTTCCAGTCTCCGACGATAATCCGGCGCCGGCCTGCGAGTCGGCCCTGGCTGCAGCGCGGGCAACGCTGGCTGCGCTGCAGGCTTCACCGCTCGAGGTCCAGCAGCATATTTCCATCGATATTGCTCTGCATTACGGTGATGCCGCATACGGCAATATTGGCTCTGGCAATCGCCTCGACTTCACCGCCGTCGGGCGCGACATCAACATCCTTAGCCGGCTGGAACTCCTCTGCAAGGATATTGGCCGGCCACTACTCATGACTGGTGCTTTTGCCGCCGAAGTTAAGGCACCGGTATTTGAAATCGGCCACTTCGAATTGCGCGGCTTCCGTCAGCATCAGTCCCTGTACGGTTTGTGCCAAGACGGCGAGGTGCCTGCTGTGCCCACGTCGACAGATGGCGCGTAGCCCGTCGTGCCAAATTCCCGCAGTTGGTCTCATTGATCTCTTCACCGACTGTTTCGCCGTCTTGTCCAGCCCCCCTGCGAAAAAAATATCGCTTCGCAACTGGGTAGAAACAGCAATAGAGGATTGCCGTCCCGCACCTCTCACGAGGGGCGTTTCGCGATCGTCACGGACGTTGGGTGCGGGATGCGGTGGACGCCGATGGCACGTAAAGACGAAGCGTGTCGTCGCGGACGGCGAAGTCGTGTGGTCCTGATATCCCGACGCTGATATCAAGCCCTGAGAGGTGATGATCCTCACGGGCGATGGTGGCAAGAAAGCCCGGCTCACCAGGGAGAGCACGAAGGAAGCCGTTAAAACCATTGCGCAGGGAAGGCCGGGAATTCCGGCGGACCTGTAGTGACTATGCTCGTGTGCTTTGCTCATTTTGCACGCGAGGCTATGGGTGCGCTTGGTGCACCCGGCTTTCCCTGCGCCCTCATTCATTCCGAGGGACGATGTTCGTACATCACCCGGGCACACTCGTGCCGCGGGAAGGCGGAGGTGTGCCTATCGTCATTGCGAGGAGCCAACGGGTCGCGCGAATGCGCGCCCGATGACAGGCTCCGCGACGAGGCAATCCATCGTTATTTCGTGCGACAAAAATGGATTGCTTCGCTTCGCTCGCGATGACGTTGTTGGAAGATTTGTGGCTGTTTGAAAATCAAATCAGGAATTGCATCCCAAGCCGCTTGCGGCCACGCGAGCGGAAAACTGAACCGGCGTTGCGAGGAGCATGAGCGACTCGTCCGCCGAAGCTTTAGCGAAGGCGGAAAGCAATGCAGACTTCTTCCGCGTCGTCATTCCGGGGCGCGAGCGTAACGAGCGAGCTTTGATGTGCAATTGCACATCAGAGAATCCATTTCTCCGCAGAGTTTGTGGCGCGATGGATTCCGGGTTCAGCCCTGCGGGCTGCCCCGGAATGACGAAAGGCTGTCTGAAAATCGAATCGGAATGAGGAGCTACGGCGATCGGACTCGATCTGCGCTAATCCTTGCGAAACACGATCGAGGCCATCCAGCCCGTCATCAGCGCCATGAAGGCGGTGACCAGGCCATAGACAAAACCGTCCTGGTGGGCGGTGGTCGCGACGAATTGCTCGAAACCGACCTTGACGATGTCGAAGGCGGTCTCGGTGCGTGCAATCAGGGCGCCGTCGGAAAACAGCTTGATGTCGACCTCATAGGTTCCGATCGGCACCTCGGCCGGAAGCGGAATGCCGGTGCGAAACAGCGTCGGTGTCAGGAAGGTCACCGCGGAAGTCTCCTCGCGATAGAGCCCATGCTCCATGCGAAGCCGCACGAAGGCGCTGCGGAATGCATCGTTCGGCACGACGTCGGCATAGTCCGTTCCCACCCGCTGGGTGAGCAGAACATTGTTCAAGCCGAGCTGCTGTCGCCGTTCGACTTCGGGCGAGGCGATCGCGTCGAACGGCCGGTTGGAAAACAGCGCGAGATAGGTCGGAACCTTGAGGAATTCGCGATAGTCGGTGTTGATCCAGATGCCGAACCGGCGCTCCTTGCGGCGCGTGACCATGTCGGCGCGCGGGCCGATGACGGTGACGACGAGGTCGTAGCTGGTGCGCGAGGGCGGCGTATTGGCGTCCCTTTCGACCGAACCGAACAGCACCAGTTCCTCGCCCGAATAGTTCGGCGTCACCGTGACGCGGTGGTTCGACACCGACGCGATCAGCCGTTCGGCTCGCGCCGGCGACAAGGCGAAGGCCATGCTGGCGACGAGCAACAATCCAGCCAATGCGAGCGGGCGCTGCATCATCCGGTGCTCCCGATTTCCCGGATGGTGAAGAGATCTTCGGGGCGGATCACCAGTTCGATCGCAAAGCGGATGCCGACCGCGAGGATGAGAAGACCGAGCAAAAGCCGCAAATGCTCGCCGCGGATCTTCTGGCCGGCGCGCGCGCCGAACTGCGCGCCAGTCACCCCGCCGACCATCAGGATCAGTGCCAGCACGGCGTCGACGAGGTGGTTGGTGACTGCGTGCAGCATGGTGGCGAACACCATGGTGACAAGCGTCAGTACCATCGAGGTGCCGATCACGGTGGAGGTCGGAACCCGCAACAGATAGATCATGATCGGAATCAGGATGAAGCCGCCGCCGATACCCATCACTGCGCCGATAAAGCCGATGACCATGCCGACGACGACAATCGGGATCACCGACAGATAGATTTTGGAGCGCTTGAAGCGCATCTTCATCGGCAACCCGTGGATCCAGACGTGGCTGCCTGAACGGCGCAGCGGGACGACGACACCGCGCCGCACGCGCAGCATCGAACGCAAGCCTTCCCAGAACATCACTCCGCCCACAGTGGTGAGCAGCACGACGTAGGACAGCGCAATCATGAGGTCGAGCTGACCGAGCGAACGCAGCAGCGTGAAGGTCCACACCCCGAGTGCGGTGCCGATCGTGCCGCCGCTCAAGAGCACCATCGCCAACGCCGGGTCGATGGCGCGGCGGCGCCAATAGGCGATCGCGCCCGAGAAGGAGGAGGCCGCAATATGGCTCGCGACCGAGGCGACCGCGACCGCGGGCGCAATCCCGATGAAGATCAACAGCGGGGTCATCAGGAAGCCGCCGCCGATGCCGAACATCCCCGAGACGAATCCTACCGCCGCCCCCATCGCGAGGATGAGGAAGATATTGACCGGAATGTCGGCGATCGGAAGATAGAGTTGCACGCAAAGTCGCTTCGGAAATGAGGCGTTAGTGGTCCAATTCTAACATTCGCGTCCCTTCTCAGCGGCCACTTTGCGAATGTTAGAATTCAAAGGACCACTAACAAATATTAAATTCTAGTGGAGTTGTGGATTTGACATTCGCTTCTCGCACTCGCGGTTAGATGGTAGCGAATGTCAAATCTACTCCACTAGGGCTGGCCGAAACCGCTCAGGGCATGGCTTCTTTTGTGAATGCGGATTGAACGCCGCGTCTTTGCATAGCCGAAATCGCCGGCCGTAGGGACTAAAGATTATTCGCTCGGGCTGTTTTTTTGTCGCTCTCAGCCAGCCGCTTTTTGGCGTGGTGAACGATTCAGATTAACGGGCAACGAAGGGTCGAGGCGCGAGGCTATCAAGGCCTGCCGACGGGGTCGGTGATGAGATTCATTGCGGAAGCTTCCCTGGAACCAAGCCAGCGGACGTCCCTGGTTTCGGACATGGCCTCCACGACGGACGAGGAAATGCCCATCCTTGTCATGTAGCTCAGCACCATTCCCGTGGTTCGCTGGGCTTCCGCAACCGGATCGCGGCCGGGCATAGTGGCCACAAACCGGTGCACGCCGAGCGCCGAGCCTTCGATGCCGTAGCGGGGCTTGCCGCCGGCATAAACCAGCACGCAGGCGCTGGCGCAGAATGAACGCGTCACCCGGCCTGAAGCATCAGTGACGCCCACGGCCGTGGCGAGGGAGCGCGAGCGAATGATCTCGCCCATGATCAGGGCCTGATCCAGATTGCCGCCGGGAGAAGACAGCAAAATCGCATCACCATCCCGGAGATGGGCCTCCTCGAGTCGCTCGCGCAACCAGCTCGCGCTTGCCGCGCCGATCGTTCCGCTGACGGCCAACACCGTCCTGGCGCGACCGGTGCCGTCGAGATCGGCCTTGGCGATCAAGGAAGAGGTCATGCTCGGTGAGAGCCAGGATTCCTTCCAGTAATCCCAGGCTTCGGGCCGCGACAGGTCCCGATAGGCACGGATGGCGATAGTGGAGACTAAAATGACAAAGATCGCGACCGACCAGATCGATCGTCGCCTTTTACCGGCGGCCAAGGGTTGTGGTGCCGGAGAGCGACTTTCCAAAGCGCCCTGCGGCGCCACCCACGGACCCGTCGGCAGATTGCGAAAGTGACCTGGATCGTTTGGACGGTCGTCAATCGGCAATGCGAACCCCTTGGCTGACCTTTAGAGCATGATCCGGACCCGAAGGGCCGCGTTAGCGCAAAGTGGATACCGGCTTTCCCTTAGCTAACAAACGCGGGACGCGTTTGCGCGGAGATCATGCTCAAAAAGGCGATGAGATCATGATGCGATTCCACTTGATCGCATCATGATCCAGGCCTCAACAGCCGTTGGCGCCCTGTCTAGCTTGCTTCCCCGGCAAGGTATATGCAGACGATACGAGAGGTGTCGCAAGCTGCATCATCTTTCCGTGTACGCATGATCTTGATGCTGGCGATTGGCGCGCGCTGCATGGCGAGCGAAAACCGCCAGTCGAGGATGGAGGTGTGGAAAACGCCTCAAGGCGCAACGGCGGCGCGCTTGCTCGCCATCGGCTTGACCGCGGATTTTGCAGGCGCGGCCTGTGCCGGCGCCGAGTCCCATCCACCCGCGGGTGCCGCCACATTGACGGCATCCTCGGGCTGGGGCTCCGGCGTGAAAGTCTGGATCGCGAGTCTTGCTGCCGCCAGCGACTGGGCGTCGAGCCGCCTGGCGACGTCGTCGCGCTTGTTGCCGGCATCCACGTCGCCCTGGGCTGCGGCCAGGCTGAACCATTTGTAGGATTCGGCGAGGTTCTGTTCGACGCCGATGCCGCGGGCATAAAGGATGCCGAGGTTGTACTGGCTGTCAGCGATCCCTCGATCGGCGGCCTTGCGGAACCACTGCACCGCGCTGTCGTAATTGGCGCCCTTGCCGCCGCCGTCGGCATCCAGCACGGCAAGGTTGTGCATCGCCTTGGCATTGCCGCGGCCCGCGGCCTGCACGTAATAACGCCGGGCGATATCGACGTCCTTCTTCACGGCGAGGCCCTTTTCGTAGAAGGTCCCGAGCCGGAAGATCGCAGGCACCACGCCGGCCTGGGCCGCACGGTCGAACCACTTCGCGGCTTCGTCGTAGTTTGCAGCCAGCCCCGTTCCTTCCGCGAAACGCAGGCCGATTTCATAGGCTGCGGAGGGATCTCCCTTCAGGGCCGCCGCACGCAGGATCGGACCGCCGATCGCCTCCGGCAGCCGCTCCGACGGCGGAATCGGTATCGTGGCAAGCTTGTTCCTGGTTGGCGTGATGTCCAGAACCTGCAGCGTACCCGTCACATCGTTTGCGGACGAAGCGGAGGGCACCGCAATGTTCTGCGGGATGGCAACGGACGCGATGCCATCGGCCGGGTCGGGTGTGTAGTTGTTGAACGACTGCCTTCCGATCGGGGTTGGCGCGGTCATCGAGGGGGCGACCTGCGCCGGCATGGCGGAGCCGGCGCCGTCATTGCCGGAAGGTATCGCCGAAGACTGTGGTTCGCTCGAATTCTCCATCACGGGCGGAATGCCGCTGGAATCAAGCAGGATCATCGCCATCCTGAAGGTGCCGAGCACGATCACGACCACGCTCGCACCGACGAGCAGCGAGCGGATCTTGGAGGTGATCGCGGAACCCTTGGTCTGGCCGCCGCCGGTTGCCTTCGCCGCGCCGCGGCCGGCCTTCTCGGCCGGCGGCGCTGCTGCTGCGGCCTGGGCTGCGCGCCGGGCCGCGGCGATGAAACTTGACGTGCTGACGGGCTCGCGCGGAGCCGCCGGAATTTCGCTGATCGCGCTCTCGGATGCGGCGATGCGCTCCGAAGGCGAAGCCGCCCGCCCCGAGGGCCGCGTTCCCGGCTCGAGCGGATGATCCGGCGGCAACGCCGGCTCGATCGCAGCGCGCGAGGCCGTCGCATGCGGCTCCAGAATTTCGCTGATGCTCCGTGGCACGATCGCTGCAGTCGTCACCGCGCTCGATGCCGAATGCAATTCGCGCGGAGCGGCGTCGAAATGCTCCTGCATTGCCGCCGGATTGGGCAATTCAGGTCCGGGTTGCGGCACCATCGCGACCGCTGGCGGGTCCGTCTGCGTCGGGGCGTCGGCCGCCGACGCCGGAGCCGCGTCAAATGCGACAGCGGGCGGCGGGACATATTCAGCCGCCGATGGCGCTTCCGACTGGGTTGCGGGCGTCTGGACGCGTGCCGTGCGCAGATCGCCCTCGATCATCGCCAGGCGATCGACCACATGACCGAGCGCATTGTGGACGGCGTCGAGCGAATCCTGCGTATGGCGGTCGGTCTCGGCCTGGCTGAATCGGATGTCGGACAATTCGCGCTTGACGAGATCGGCAAGCCCGCTGTCCGAAGCAGCCGGTTCGTTTCGGCCGGTTGCGGCAAATGCCGTCATACTCGCATGCTGGCGCTCGAGTTGGTGCAGGATGTCTTGCAGACCTTCCTCGACCCGCACCAGATTGCCGGAGCGGTGATCGGCGGTGGCCTCCAGCCGCTCAAGCAAATAGCTGACGCGCTGTTCGAGATGGGCGAGGGCGGATGCGTTGTCGTTGCCGACCGCGATGCGGTCGAGACGGTCGGATAGGGCCTGCAACGCGCTCTCGATGAGTTCCGAATTTTCCTGAACGAGGGTGCGCTGCTCGCGGCTCTCGAGCGAGGTCGTCAGCGCAGCGAGGCGCTGTTCGAGGATCGCGAATGAATCAGCATGGTGGTCGGCGCGCGCAAGCTGATCGACCTTGGACGACAGGACGTGCACATCCTCGCTGAGCCGCGCCAGTGCATCGTTGGAGGCGACATTGGCGACGATGGCGCGAAGCGCTGCGATCGCACTTTCGAGCTGATGGATCGTGGACGGATCGTCGTTGGCGCGCAGGATCTGATCAAGCTTGGCGGTGAGATTGCGGATCGCCTCGTCGTAGCCGGCCAGTTGTTCGGCCGGGGTCAGCGAGCGCAATGCTTCGCGAATTTCGCTCAATGCGCGTTCGATGCCGGCGAGCGCCTGGCTGTCGATCCCGCTCTGGCGGGTATCGTCGATACGGCGTGCCAGTGAGCGAATCTCGTTTTCGATCGATTCGATGGCCCGGCGCGGCATCGCCTCGGTGATCGCCAGCCGAATTTCCGACAATTCGCGGCGGAAAGCGGCAATCGACTGGTCGATGTGATCGGGACGTTGCAGCGCCTCGATCTGGCTGGTGATCTTGAGAAGATGACGCTCCAGCGACGAGAAATCGGGTCCTGCAGGGGTTGGGGGTGCCGAAGGTGGGGCCGCCGTCGGGGGGGCGGGCGGGGCCGTCGGCGGCGCTTGCCGCGCGGGCGGGGCGCTGTCGAACTCATTCTGGCGCACGGCGATTTCGGCGACGGCGAAATCAAGCGAAGCCGGGCTTAGCGGAGGGGAGGGGCGATAGACCTGACCGGCCGCGCGCTCGACCATTTCGGTCTGGCGCTCCCTCTCCTGGACCTGCTGGCGGCCCGAGGCCGGGTCGGTAATCTGCGCAAGCCGTGCATCGAGGCGCGCGATGGCGTCGTTCAGCTGCCGGGCGACGGGTGATTCCGAGGCGGGAACCTCAGGACGCGAGCCGTCGTTTCGAGGCCTTCCCTGCGAAATCTGGTCGATCTGGCGGGCGATCGTGTCAAGGCGCTGGTGAATGTCGGCGACGTCGCGGCGCTCCCGGGCGCCCGTTGATTGATCGTGGGGATCGCGAAAATTCCCAGCGGTAGAATCGCCAAGGGTGGAATTGATCCAGTCGTTCAGCGACATGCCGGCGCGGCGGGCGGCGGCTTCGGCCCTTTCCCGGACGGACGGATCGATGCCTTCATTACTCCAGGATACGCGCGAATTCATGGTCTGGCCCGGTTCGAATCCGGCGCGCTACTTGCGCCTTCAGCCTCCCCGCGCGTCCCGGATGCGAGACAATCGAAATTCGTGCGGGGCGTCTGCCTCTGACTTCGACTTTTTCGTGTTACGGTAAAAAACCGGTTAAGGAATCGGACGGCTCGCGCGGAAAGTTGTCCGGCGGGTCAATTTGGCCGCTCGGGCCAGCGGCGTGCTTATTGTGATGCCGTTGGTCAAGCCGGCGATTGCTGGATGGCCAAATCTTTCATAAACGAATGGCTCGCACGGGAAGAGGACTGCCATGCCGATCTACAAAGCTCCCCTGGAAGATGTGAATTTCCTGCTCAACGATGTTTTTCAGATCGATCGCTACGACAATCTTCCCGGCTTCAGCGATGCTTCCGCCGACGTGCGCGAAGCGGTTCTGGGAGAGGCGGCCAAGCTGAGCGAAGAGGTGCTCCAGCCGCTCAACCGGGTCGGCGATCTCGAGGGCTGCGCCCGTCAGGCGGACGGCAGCGTGACAACGCCGAAGGGTTTCAAGGAAGCATTCAAACAGGTAGCCGAGGGTGGCTGGCTCGGGCTCTCGGCGCCCACCGAATATGGCGGGCAGGGACTGCCGATAACCCTCAGCCAGGCCGTCAACGAATTCCAGTGTTCGGCGAACATGGCGTTTGCGATGTATGGCGGCCTCACCATGGGCGCGACCGCGGCGCTGATCGTGCATGGCAGCGCTGAACAAAAGGCGATGTTCGTGCCGAAGATGGTCGCCGGCGAATGGACCGGCACCATGAATCTCACCGAGCCGCAATGCGGCACCGATCTTGGCCTGTTGCGCACCAAGGCGGTCAAGCAGGGCGACGGCAGCTACAAGATCACCGGGACCAAGATTTTCATTTCCGCCGGCGAGCACGACCTTACCGAAAACATCATCCACCTGGTGCTGGCGCGGATCGAAGGCGCGCCAAGCGGCATCAAGGGCATCTCGCTGTTCGTGGTGCCGAAGTTTCTCATCAAACCCGACGGATCGCTGGGTGCGCGCAATGGCGTGACCTGCGGTTCGATCGAACACAAGATGGGCATTCACGGCAATTCCACCTGCGTCATGAACTACGACGGCGCCACCGGCTGGCTGATCGGCGAGGAAAACAAGGGCATGCAAGGCATGTTCGTGATGATGAACGAGGCGCGGCTCGGCGTGGCGGTGCAGGGCCTGGCGCAGTCGGAGGTGGCCTATCAGAACGCCGCTGCCTACGCCCGCGACCGCCTGCAGGGCCGCTCGCTCTCA
>Ga0070716_100001394_pt1 | contig 10718 bp, 9 predicted proteins | sample LARL112metaG_FD_71395 | JGI IMG/M metagenome (GOLD analysis project Ga0070716, IMG submission 71395) | Corn, switchgrass and miscanthus rhizosphere microbial communities from Kellogg Biological Station, Michigan, USA - LAR L11-2 metaG | ecosystem: Host-associated > Plants > Roots > Rhizosphere ... | reverse complement strand
CTTCACCCCCAAGAGCGGACGTGGGTCTGCTAAGTGCCATTAGCAGACATTGGGACCCCAGCTGTGATCAAGGCATCCCGTGGTAATGATACGCTGGCGCTCGGACTCGACTTTGGACTCCATTAGCGCACTCCTTTGAGCCTTTTGAATGCCCCAAGGCCACTAGAGTTCGGGCAATTCCCAACCAGAGCGATAGTCTATGTGGCGGTGCCGCATACTCTCTGGGACGGAATTTTGTTTGACGGCGCGCAACACGGCTTCCGCTCGGTTGTCTTCCAAGCGAGCCAGGACGCGCAGGAGAATCCCTCCGGCGCTGGCGCCGCCAAGGCCGAGCTGGCCAAGCAAGCCGCCGAGGCCCCATGCTCCCCCGCGCCCGGGTTGTTCTGCCTCGCTCCACGGAGCATGACCACTCTCCGGAAAGAGAATACTCGCTATCGCCTCCCGCCAGGAGTAGGATTGTAAATCATCGGCACATTCGTGACAGGCGACCGCTGACCGAGAGTTTTGTGCTCCCGCCTACAAAGGGGGTACATCCAATGCCTCACAAAATTGAACGGAAGTTTGCCTTTGGGCCGAGCGCGCTGAACGATCTGGCGCAAGCTTTCGATACCGCGTGGCTAGAATTGCGTGCCTGGGGTATTGAAGCGAACACTGACGAGCAGGTTAAGTGCATTAAGACGAACCTCGCGCAGCGGATCATGGAATACGCTGCGGAAGGCGAACACGACGTGGAGCACCTGAAAGAGTTTGGGTTACAAGGGTTGCCCCACTTATGCGCTCATCGAGTAGGGCCGCAACGACCGCCTTCATAACTATTGGTCGCCCCATGGCGCGGTGGTGGTGCCGTCACCCACGCTGGAGGCGGGACGTTGGCACCGCCTTAATCCAATCGACTTGGCCGGAGGGCACAAAATGACCGATGACGAAATAAGGGAAGCGCTGAGACTGGACTTTGAGCAAACCGCCGACTGGCGGCGCTCCAAAGCTGCCGAGTACCCAGAGGACAGTCGAAACCTGGAGGCGGCTGCACTGCTCGACAAACTGGCCGCATCGGTCGAGACCGTCGCACCCGACCTTCTTGATGCTTATGGCTCCCTTCGGGACGACTACATGGACTCCGAGCAGCACAGCGAAATGTTCCGGCAGATCGGTTTCCACTCGTGGCCCGAAACGGCCGAGGACTTTGTTAGGGCGTGCATCGCCGATAGGGCAACGGGAACGTAAAGATTAGGGGGTGCCGATCATCCTTCATAGCTTGAGTGGATGCGCACAAGCTGACGCGAGGACAACAGATGGCGACGTGGACACCGGACCCCACCTTCTACCCATCGCCTCGCTTGGCGACCCAAGCGCCCCCAGAGAAGCTGGCCTACGTAGCGAGCTTCGATCCGACTCGAAAACGTCCCGACGCCATGGCGGTAGTTGACTTGGATCCCGAGTCCGCAGGTTACGGACGGATCGTTGAACAAACGGATCTAGTTTGCTCGACCAAAGGAACCCTTCCAAACCCGATTTTCGCGGCGAAGCATGGCCGCTGAGCCCATGAGGCTTGCCCGCGACAGGGGAAGCAGCTTTGTGCCTCTGCCCTGCATGTTGCCCCGCCCTTCGCTCTGGTCTTTAGCCTTACTACTGAGTTGACGTAAGCCTTTGTTTTGATTGGTGGGCGGTGACAGGCTCGAACTGCCGACCTCCTGGGTGTAAACCAGGCGCTCTTCCAGCTGAGCTAACCGCCCGAGGTCACTACAAACAATAAGGCGAAGCCCCGCGAGTTGCGAGGCTCCGCCTCAGAAATTCGTCGGATCAGGGCCTAGCTGTTGCAGGCCTCTTTGAGCGCCTTGCCCGCGCGGAATTTCGGCACGCGCGAAGCTGGAATCTGCACCTCGGCGCCGGTGCGCGGATTACGCCCGGTTGAGGCCTTCCGCTGCGCCACCTGGAAGTTACCGAAGCCAACGATGCGGACCGTATCGCCGCCGCGTAAGGCCCTCTCGATCTGCTTGAAGGTCGCGTCTACGGCCTTCTCTGCTTTGTCCTTTGGCAGTTCCGTATCCTTCGCCACCTCGGCGACCAGCTCTGCTTTGTTCACGGGTCTCCATCCTTTCGCTCGGCCCCAATCGCAGGGGGTTTCGCCCTCGAGGCCGTCTTGGGCTACGCTCCGATTCACAAACAAGTGGGTAATGACTGGCGCAAAAGCCCTGGAAAATCAACAAAAATGGTCCGACTCTATGTATAGAGCCGGACCACCGAAATGAGGCGAATAATAGGCAAAAAGTGCCGATTTACGCCGTTTAATGAGCAGTAACGCCTGGAAGGCCTTCGTCGTTGGGCGGGACGACCTGGGCCTGCTCTTCGGCTTCCTCCTCCCACACGATCGGCTGGGGAGGACGAGTGAAGGCGATCTTCAGCACCTCCTCCATGCGCGATACTGTGCGGATATCGAGGGCATTTTTCAACTCGTCCGGTATCTCCGTGAGATCCTTGGCGTTTTCGTCAGGGATGATCACCGTCTTGATGCCGGCGCGGAGCGCCGCAAGGAGCTTCTCCTTAAGCCCGCCAATGGGGAGCACCCGGCCTCTAAGCGTGATCTCGCCGGTCATGGCGACCTCGCGCTTTACCGGAATACCGGTCATGAGCGAGACGATGGCCGTCACCATGGCGACACCGGCAGACGGGCCATCCTTTGGCGTTGCACCTTCCGGCACGTGAACGTGGATGTCGCGCTTCTCGAACAAAGGCGGCTCAATGCCGAAATCGACGGCTCGCGAGCGCACATAAGCGTTGGCGGCCTGGATCGACTCTTTCATGACGTCGCGCAAGTTGCCGGTCACGGTCATCTTGCCCTTGCCCGGCATCATCACCCCTTCCACGGTGAGCAGCTCACCGCCGACCTCGGTCCAGGCAAGGCCCGTGACCACGCCAACCTGGTCTTCGAGCTCGGCCTCGCCGTACCGGAATTTCGGTACGCCGAGATAGTCTTCGAGGTTCTTGGTCGTGACCTTGATCGACTTCTTCTTGCTGGTGAGAAGTTCCTTGACGGATTTCCGCGCGATCTTGGCGATCTCGCGCTCGAGATTGCGAACGCCAGCCTCGCGCGTGTAACGCCGGATAATCTCTTTCAGCGCATCTGCCTCGAGGCTCCACTCCTCGGCCTCTAGGCCGTGCGCCTTGGTCTGGGCGGGGATGAGGTGACGCCGCGCGATCTCCATCTTCTCGTCCTCGGTGTAGCCCGCAATGCGGATGATCTCCATGCGGTCCATCAAGGCCGGCGGAATATTGAGCGTGTTCGCCGTGGTGACGAACATCACGTTCGACAGGTCGTAATCCACCTCGAGATAGTGATCGTTGAACGTGTGGTTTTGCTCAGGGTCGAGCACTTCGAGCAGGGCCGAAGCCGGATCGCCGCGGAAATCGGCGCCCATCTTGTCGACCTCGTCGAGCAGGAACAGCGGGTTGATCTTCTTCGCCTTCCGCATCGACTGGATCACCTTGCCAGGCATCGAGCCGATATAGGTGCGGCGGTGGCCCCTGATCTCGGCCTCGTCTCTCACGCCGCCAAGGCTCATGCGTACGAACTCGCGGCCCGTGGCGCGGGCCATGGATTTGCCTAGCGAGGTCTTGCCGACGCCAGGAGGACCGACCAGGCAAAGGATCGGGCCTTTCAGCATATTGGTCCGGTTCTGCACTGCCAGATATTCGACGATGCGGTCCTTGACCCTCTCGAGCCCGTAATGGTCCTCGTCGAGGATCTTCTGCGCCTCGTCGAGATCGCGCTTGATCTTGCCCTTGACGCCCCACGGGATGGTCAGGAGCCAGTCGAGATAGTTGCGGACAACGGTCGCCTCGGCCGACATCGGGCTCATCTGGCGGAGCTTCTTCAGCTCCCCTAGCGCCTTCTCGCGGGCCTCGCGCGAGAGCTTGGTCTTTTCGATCTTCTGCTCGATCTCGGCAAGGTCGTCGCGGCCTTCCTCGCTGTCGCCGAGCTCCTTCTGGATCGCCTTCATCTGCTCGTTCAGGTAGTACTCGCGCTGCGTCTTCTCCATCTGACGCTTGACGCGGCTCCTGATCTTGCGCTCGACCTGCAGCACCGAGATCTCGCTCTCCATAAGCGTGAAGACGCGCTCCAACCGCTCGGAGACCGAGGTGATCTCGAGGATCTGCTGCTTCTCGGCAATCTTGATGGCGAGATGCGAGGCGATGGTGTCCGAGAGCTTGGAATAGTCCTCGATCTGGCTCGCAGTGCCGAGCACCTCGGGCGAGATTTTCTTGTTGAGCTTCACGTAGCTCTCGAACTGGGACACGACGGAGCGCGACAGCGCCTCGATCTCGTCCTCAGCGCCAAGAGTTTCTTCGACGCGCTCGATCTCAGCCTCGAAATAGCTCTCGTTCTCGGTGTAGCGCTTGATCGCGGCCCGGCGTGTGCCTTCGACCAACACCTTCACGGTGCCGTCGGGCAGCTTCAACAGCTGAAGCACCGAGGCGAGCGTGCCCATGGCATAAATGCCATCGGTCGTGGGCTCGTCATCGCTCGCGTTCTTCTGCGCGACAAGCAGGATTTGCTTGTCCGAGCGCATCACTTCTTCAAGCGCGGCGATCGACTTCTCGCGTCCCACGAACAGAGGCACGATCATGTACGGGAATACGACAATGTCGCGCAGCGGCAGGACCGGATAGAACTCCGGAGCGCCTTCTTTGGTGGTGGACGGCTTTGGTTCGGTCATTGCAGTTCCGTCGCTTTCTTTCCAGGCGGAACCGTCGAGGCGCTCCGCCGTTCTATATTTCGCCCTCCCCTAAGAACCGCATCGTCACCGACTAACGCGGTGAGATGCCGTGGCGGCTCTGTGGCATGTTAACCCGCCAGCTATCGTAGGTGGCGACCTAGGAGGTTGCCGTCAAGTGGCACTTTTAACAGGGTCGCCGCCGATTTCCTGCCATTCTGAGGAGGATTCGCCCCTACCTTCAAGCAGGAATCAGGCCATTCCGCGTCACGCGCTCGTTCCGAGTTCCTCGTGGCGGTCGGAATAGATGCGCAGTGGCCGCGCCTTGCCCTCGACCACCTCCGAGCTGATTACTACCTCTTCGACGCCGCGAAGCGATGGAAGCTCGAACATTGTATCGAGCAGGATGCCCTCCATGATTGAGCGGAGGCCCCTTGCACCCGTTTTACGGTCAATCGCCTTCTTGGCGATGGTCCGCATCGCCTCCTCGGCGAAGGTGAGCTGCACATCCTCCATCTCGAACAGACGCTGATACTGCCTCACCAAGGCATTCTTCGGTTCGGTCAGGATGCGCATCAAGGCCTCCTCGTCGAGGTCGTCCAGCGTCGCGATCACGGGAACGCGTCCGATAAACTCTGGGATCAGCCCGAATTTGAGCAGGTCCTCGGGCTCGACCTCTTTCAGAATGTCGCCGGTGCGCCGCTCATCGACCGACTCGACCTTGGCGCCGAAGCCAATAGAGGTCGACCGGCCGCGCGCCGAGATGATCTTCTCGAGGCCGGCGAACGCGCCGCCGCAAACGAACAGGATATTGGTGGTGTCAACCTGGAGGAACTCCTGCTGCGGATGCTTGCGGCCGCCCTGCGGGGGCACCGAAGCGATCGTCCCTTCCATAATCTTGAGCAGCGCCTGCTGCACGCCTTCGCCCGACACGTCGCGGGTGATCGACGGATTGTCGGATTTGCGGCTGATCTTGTCGACTTCGTCGATGTAGACGATGCCGCGCTGTGCCCGCTCGACATTGTAGTCGGCAGCCTGGAGCAGCTTCAGAATGATGTTTTCGACGTCCTCGCCAACATAACCCGCTTCGGTCAGCGTGGTGGCGTCGGCCATGGTGAAGGGCACGTCGAGGATGCGGGCTAGCGTTTGCGCAAGCAGAGTCTTGCCGCAGCCCGTCGGCCCGATCAGCAGTATGTTCGACTTGGCGAGCTCGACGTCTGAGTTTTTACTCGAGTGGTTGAGCCGCTTGTAATGGTTGTGTACGGCAACCGACAGCACGCGCTTGGCGTAATCCTGTCCGATCACGTAGTCGTCGAGGACGGCGCAAATCTCCATGGGGGTCGGCACGCCGTCGCGCGACTTCACCAGCGAGCTCTTGTTCTCCTCGCGGATGATGTCCATGCAAAGCTCGACGCATTCATCGCAGATGAACACCGTCGGCCCGGCGATCAGCTTACGCACCTCGTGCTGACTCTTGCCGCAAAAAGAGCAGTAGAGGGTATTCTTGGAGTCGGTTCCGCTCACCTTGCTCATCAGCTCATCCAGTCCTCAAACTCTATCCGGCGCTTGAGCGAACTTAAGCCTTGGCGCCATTGTCTTTCTTGTCGCCTCGCAAGTGTGAGCCCCCTTTCCTCGGCACAGTCTGCCCGAAGGGCAATCTGAGCATGCTATGGCGGCACTGATCAAGGATTGATTAATCCCGCACCTTGCTTCGGGTTCAAATAACACCATTCTCCGCCGCCACTTGAGGCGACGCGCCTACTCACGCGACTGACCAGGAATTCGTCGATTGGCCCCGAAGGCCGCCCGGCTCACAAATCTAGCCGCCGATTCTCCGACCTACGATACCGGGGAGAGCTTTTCCACTTTTTCTTCCAGCGGATGCCGCTTGGTGATGACCTCGTCCACGAGCCCGAACGCCCGGGCGTCCTCCGCCGACATGAAGTAATCACGGTCGAGCGTCTTGTCGATGGTCTGATAGTCCTGACCGGTATGGCGGACATAGACCTCATTCAGGCGCCGCTTCATTTTGATGATGTCCTCGGCGTGGCGCTCGATGTCGCTCGCCTGACCTTGGAAGCCGCCAGAGGGCTGGTGCAGCAGAATGCGCGCGTTAGGCAGCGCGTAGCGCATACCCTTCTCGCCGGCGCAGAGCAGGAGCGAGCCCATTGAGGCAGCCTGACCGATGCAGAGCGTGGCGACGGCAGGCCGGATGAACTGCATCGTGTCGTAGATCGCCATTCCCGAGGTCACGATCCCGCCCGGCGAATTGATGTACATGGAGATCTCTTTCTTGGGGTTCTCGGCCTCGAGAAAGAGAAGCTGCGCGGTGATGAGCGAGGCGACCTGGTCCTCGATTGGACCCGTGACGAAAATGATGCGCTCCTTAAGCAGTCGCGAATAGATGTCATAGGCCCGCTCGCCCCGGTTGGTCTGCTCGACCACCATGGGCACGAGGGTGTTCAAGAAGGTGTCTGCCGGGTTTTTCATTGGAGGTTCCAGAAGGCTGATTGGCCCCGCGGGCTGCCCACAAATCTTGGGACTGCCCCACTACATATGGGGTCGCTGACGAAAGCGGAAGAGGCCGGTGCCCTCCTCCTTAATTACTCATGTTTTGTGGGCATGCCCGTGATGGTGGTCATGCTAGTGATCGTGATCATGCCCATGATGGTGGTCATGATCATGGTCGTGGTGGTGATGGTCGGCGTGGTGGTGGTCCTCGTCAGGATCGGCGTAAAGCTCTTCCGGTGTCACCGTCTTCTCGGTCACCTTGGCGAGCTCGAGAATGTAATCGACCACCTTGTCCTCGAAGATCGGCGCCCTGAACTCGGCGAGAAGCTCGGGGTTGTTGCGGTAATAGTCGTAGACTTTGCGCTCCTGGCCCGGGAACTGCCGCACGCGCTCGAGCAGGGCGCGGCTCACCTCGTCGTCGGTGACGGCGATCTGATTGCGAGTGCCGATCTCTGACAGGATCAGCCCAAGTCGCACACGCCGTGCGGCGATATCGCGGTATTCCTCGCGCGCCTTATCCTCGGTCGTGCCTTCGTCGGCGAAGCTGCGCTTCGAGCGCTCGAGATCGGCCATCACCTGCGCCCAGATTGCCTGAAACTCATTGTCAACGAGAGTCGGAGGAAGCTCGAAGCTGTAGCCTTCATTGAGCGCATCGAGGAGCGCCCGTTTCAACTTGAGGCGTGAGGCCTGCGCGCGATCTTGTTCCAGACGCTGCTTGACGGTGTCACGGAGCTTCTCGACTGACTCGATGCCCAGGCCCTTGGCGAAGTCCTCATCGAGCGGCGGCGTCTCGGCCGCAGCCACCTCTTTGATCTTGACCTCGAAGCGCGCGGCCTTTCCGGCCAGCTTCTTCTCGGGGTAGTTCGCCGGGAAGGTCGCTTCGACCTCGCGTTCTTCGCCAGCCTTGGCGCCGGCAAGCCCCTCCTCGAATCCCGGAATGAAATTGCCGCTGCCGAGCACGATTGGGGCATTCTCGGTGCTGCCGCCCTCGAAGGCTTCGCCGTTAATCTTGCCCACGAAGTCGACCGTCAAGCGATCGCCGTTCTCGGCTGCGTTGTCCTTCGGCTTGTAGCGGAGATTGGCGGCGCGCAAGCGATCGATCGCCTGCTCGATGTCGTTGTCGGTCACAGGTGCGACCGACTTCTCGAGTTTGATCTTAGAGAAGTCGCTCACCTCGAATTGCGGCAGCACCTCGAAAGAGAGCGTGTAGGCGAGATCGCCAGCGCCAGAGAAGATCTTGTCGATCTCTGCCTCATCTTCGGGCAGCCCGACCTTGGGTTGGAAGGCCGGACGCTCCTCGCGCTGCGATAGAGCCTCACGGCTCGTCTCGGCCACCGCCTGCTGCACCACCTCGGCCATCACCGACTTGCCGAACACTTTACGCAAATGCTCCTTCGGCACGTGGCCCGGCCTGAAACCCTTAAGCCGTGCCCTGCCCTTGAGCTCGTCGAGGCGGGCCGAAAGGCGGCGCTGTAACTCTTCGGCGCCGACGACCACCTTCAACTGGCGGCGTAACCCTTCAGCAGTCGTTTCCGTGACGTTCATACGCCTCTATCCATCGTCTGTCAGAGCGCCTTGACGGCGCTCAATAATACAAGTCCATCCAACGAAGTTGGTTGGTGCGGGCGGAGGGAGTTGAACCCCCACGGCCGAAGCCACCAGAACCTAAATCTGGCGTGTCTACCAGTTTCACCACGCCCGCTTTGGGTCGCGCCCAGCCCTCGACCTCGCGGTCTATAACATCCGGACTCCGCGCCTGCCAGCCTCCTTGCAATGCGCGCCGCTCTGCTACCGGGCCGGTTCCTCTACAGGCTCCCGTTGCTCTCGTCTATGATCGCGCCCAGCCAAGGATGCTAAACGGAGGCTTCGATGCGCGCCCTGCCATCTCTCCTGGCCTTCCTCGCTGCGCTCGCCCTGCGTCTAAACGTCTATGGAGCCCAAGCCGCGGAAGATGCAAGCCGCGTCGGCGTCGTCGACAAGGTTGAGAACGAGGCGCAAGTCATCTCGGCCTCAGGTGCCGTCACTGCCACAGTCGGCGCGCCCGTGCATCTGAAGGACGAGCTGCGCACGGGCGCCAATGCGCGGCTTCAAGTTACGTTCCTCGACGAAACTCAGCTTACTCTCGGCGAACATGCGAGCGTCGTGATCGACCGCTATGTCTACGATCCGGATCGCGGCATCGGCGAGACCGTGCTGCAAGCGACTAAGGGCGCTTTTCGCTTCGCAACCGGCCGCATCAAGGAGATGAAAGACAGCAACATCGCGGTATCCACGCCGTTCGCGGATATCGCCGTGCGCGGCACCGAATTCTGGGGCGGACCGCTGGACAAATATGGGGTTCTGCTGCTCAAAGGGAAAGTCACGGTCTCGAACCAGGCAGGGAGCGTCATGTTGGGTGAACCTGGACAGGGTACCGATATTCCCTCGGCGCTCGACCCGCCCGGCGCTCCCACTACGTGGCCCGCCGGGAAGGTCGCCCGCGCCATTGCGACCGTCGCCCTGCACTGATGGGGAATGAAAAGCCGATAAGACCGGTTTTCCAAGGATGCTGGTGTCTTGCGGCGGCCTATCGCGCTCATTAGGTTGCCGGGTCAGACATTACTGCATGCGAAGGCCCGCCAGTGCGTCCCCGCAACGGCATTATCGAGGCGATCGGCAACACGCCGCTGATCAAGCTCAAGCGCGCGTCCGAGGAGACCGGTTGCTTGATCCTCGGCAAAGCCGAGTTCATGAACCCGGGCCAGTCGGTCAAGGATCGCGCTGCCCTCTTCATCATTCGCGATGCGCTGAATTCGGGCAGGCTCCAACCCGGTGGCACTGTGGTAGAGGGTACCGCCGGCAATACCGGCATTGGGCTCGCTCTGGTGGGTAACGCGCTGGGGCTTAGGACCGTGATCGTCATTCCGGAGACCCAGTCTGCCGAGAAGAAGGACATGCTGCGGCTTGCCGGCGCTGAGCTTATCGAGGTGCCGGCCGTCCCGTACAAGGACCCCAACAACTACGTGAAATATTCGGGCCGCCTCGCCGAGGAACTCGCATCGTCCGAGCCTGATGGCGCGATCTGGGCCAACCAGTTCGACAACGTGGCGAATCGCCAAGGTCATGTCGAGACGACGGCACAGGAAATCTGGAATGACCTGGACGGCAAAGTCGACGGCTTTATCTGTGCAGTCGGAACCGGCGGAACCCTCGCTGGCGTCTCGATGGGGCTCAAGGAGCACAATCCCGGCGTCGTGATCGGACTCGCCGATCCGATGGGCGCCGCCCTCTACAACTATTACAAGCACGGCGTGCTGAAGGCCGAAGGGAGCTCGATCACCGAAGGGATCGGTCAGGGACGGATTACCGCCAATCTTGAAGGCGCCAAGATCGACGAGTCCTACCAGATACCCGACGCGGAGGCGCTGCCCATCATCTTCGACCTGTTGAGCGAGGAAGGGCTTTGCCTCGGCGGATCGAGCGGCATCAACGTCGCAGGTGCCATCCGTCTTGCCC
>Ga0070716_100001387_pt1 | contig 10745 bp, 8 predicted proteins | sample LARL112metaG_FD_71395 | JGI IMG/M metagenome (GOLD analysis project Ga0070716, IMG submission 71395) | Corn, switchgrass and miscanthus rhizosphere microbial communities from Kellogg Biological Station, Michigan, USA - LAR L11-2 metaG | ecosystem: Host-associated > Plants > Roots > Rhizosphere ... | reverse complement strand
GCTGCTATATCCGGGGTCTCTCCATCATTTTCAACCGCTTCCTTGAGCCAGCTTTGCGAGCCAGCCCATGACGACGACCACCGAGACCGCTGCCGTGACCCAGCCCTTCCAGGCCGAGGTGTCCGAACTCTTGAACCTGATGGTGCACTCGGTCTATTCGGAGACCGACATCTTCCTGCGCGAACTGATCTCGAACGCCTCGGACGCCTGCGACAAGCTGCGTTACGAGGCGATCGCGCGGCCCGAGCTGATCGGAGACGGCGAGCCGCCAAAAATCCGGATCACCCCGAACAAGACCGCCGGCACGCTGGTCGTCGCCGACACCGGCATCGGCATGGACCGGCAGGAGCTGATCGACAATCTCGGCACCATCGCCCGCTCCGGCACCAAGGCCTTCGTGACCCGTCTCGCCGAGGCCAAGGATGGCGCCGGCCTGATCGGCCAGTTCGGCGTCGGCTTCTACTCGGCCTTCATGGTCGCCGACCGCATCGTCGTCACCTCCCGTCGCGCCGGGTCGAGCGAGGTCTGGACCTGGACCTCCTCCGGCGGCGCCGGTTTTGAGGTCGCGCCCGCGAGCGAGGAGGACGGCAAACGCGTCGCCCGCGGCACCGAGATTGCGCTGCATCTGAAGAGCGAGACGACAAAATATCTCGAGACCTACGAGATCGAGCGCATCGTCACCGCCTATTCCGACAACATCCAGTTCGCCATCGAGCTGGTGCCGGAGGAGGGCGAGCCGCGGCAGATCAATTCGGCGAGCGCGCTGTGGCAGCGGCCGAAGTCGGAGCTGACACCTGAGGATTATGCCAAGGCCTACAAGTCGATCGCGCATGCCTTCGACGAGCCGGCGATGACGCTGCACTACCGCGCCGAGGGACGTTACTCCTACGCGGTTTTGCTGTTTGCGCCCGCCACAAAGCCGTTCGACCTGTTCGAGCCGTCGCGCAAGGGCCGCGTCAAGCTCTATGTGCGGCGCGTCTTCATCACCGACGAGGCGGACATCCTGCCGGCCTATCTGCGCTTCATCCGCGGCGTGATCGACAGCGAGGACCTGCCGCTCAACATTTCCCGGGAAATGCTGCAGAACAATCCGCAGCTCGCCGCGATCCGCAAGGCGGTGACCACACGCGTGCTCACCGAGCTGGAGACGCTCGCCGAGAAGGACGCGGAGAATTTCACGAAGATCTGGGAGGCCTTCGGCGCCGTCATCAAGGAGGGCATCTACGAGGATTTCGAGCGGCGCGAAAAACTGCTCGCGCTGGCGCAATTCACCACCACGGCGGGCGACAAGCGAACGCTGAAGCAATATGTCGAAGGCCTGAAGCCGAACCAGACCGAAATCTATTTTTTGGTCGGCGACAGCATCGAGCGGCTGAAATCCAATCCCCGGCTCGAGGCAGCCGCGGCGCGGGGCATCGAGGTTCTGCTGCTGACGGACGCGGTCGATGCGTTCTGGACCTCGGCGCGGCTCGAATATGGCGGCAAGCCGCTGAAATCCCTGAGCCAGGGCGACATCGATTTCGACGCCATCCCGCTGCCCGACGACAAGAAGGACGAGGACAAGGCCGAGCCGGCCGCGGACGAGGCCGACACCATCGCCCGGATCAAGGCGACGCTGGGTGAGCGGGTCAGCGACGTGAAAACCTCGACCCGCCTCACATCGAGCGCCGCCTGCCTGGTCGCCGCCAGCCAGGGGCCGGACCGCGAGCTGGAACGGCTGCTGTCGATGCAGAACAGGGCTACGCGCTCGAAACCGATTTTGGAGATCAATCTGCGCCATCCAGTGGTCGCGGCGATCGCCAAGGCCGACACCGCGTCGAAGACCATCGAGGATCTGTCGCTGCTGCTGCTCGAACAGGCGCAGATCCTCGACGGCGAGCTGCCCGACGATCCCGCCGCCTTCGCCGCGCGGCTCAACCGCCTGGTGCTGCACGGCGTCGGGTAGGGCGTGATGAAATAGGTGCATCAACTACTCGGCGGCGTCCTTGAGATGATCGTCCTGTGCCGGCGCCGGCGACTCCTCCGGCACCTTGCGCGCCGTCCTTCGTGCGATCGCGTTGGAGAGGCGGTCGAGATAGAGATAGACCACCGGCGTCGTGAACAGCGTCAGCGCCTGGCTGACCACGAGGCCGCCGACCATGGCATAGCCGAGCGGCTGGCGGATCTCCGATCCGGTGCCGGTGCCGAGCATCAGCGGCACGCCGCCGAGCAGCGCCGCCATCGTGGTCATCATGATCGGGCGGAAGCGCAAGGTGGCGGCCTTGCGGATCGACTCCCGCGGCGACAGATGCTCGTCGCGTTCGGCCGCGATGGCGAAGTCGACCATCATGATGCCGTTCTTCTTGACGATGCCGATCAACAGGATGATGCCGATCAGCGCGATCAGGCTGAAATCGAACCCGAACGCCATCAGGATCGCCAGCGCGCCGACGCCGGCCGACGGCAGGGTCGACAGGATGGTCAGCGGGTGGATGTAGCTCTCATAGAGCACGCCTAGGATGAGATAGACCACGACCAGCGCCGCGACAATCAAGAGCGGCACCGTCTTGAGCGAATCCTGGAACGCCTGTGCGGTGCCCTGAAAGCTCGAGCTGAGCGTCGCCGGCGCGCCGAGCTGATCGACGGCTTTCTGGACCGCCCCCGTGGCCTGTCCGAGCGCCACGTTGGGCCCGAGATTGAAGCTGATCGTGGTGGCCGGAAACTGGCCCTGATGGGCGATCGCGAGCGGACGGACCGGGTCGGTCGTCCAGTTGCAGAACACCGACAGCGGCACCTGCTCGCCGGTGGCCGGCGACTTGACATAGAGCTTGTCGAGCGTGTCCAGCCGGCCCTGCAGCTCGGGCAGGATCTCCAGGATCACGTGATAGGAGTTGAGCTGGGTGAAATACTGCGTCACCTGGCGCTGGCCGAAGGCGTCGTTGAGCGTATCGTCGATCAGCTGCGGCTGGATGCCGTAGCGCGCGGCGGTGTCGCGGTTGATCTGGAGCTGGAGCGTGGTGCCCTCGGTCTGCTGATCGGTGGCGACGTCGCGCAGCTCCGGCAGCGTCTTCAGCTTCTCCAGGATCTTTGGCGCCCATTCGTTCAATTCGGCCAGATTGGCGTCCTGCAGCGTGTACTCGAACTGGGTGCGCGTGGCGCGGCCGCCGAGGCGGACGTCCTGCGACGCCTGCAGATAGAGGCGGGCGCCCTCGACCTTGACGAGCTTGGGCCGCAACCGGGCGATGATCTGTTCGGCGTTGGCGGTGCGTTCCTCGCGCGGCTTCAGCGTGATGTACATGCGCCCGGAATTGAGCGCGGTGCCGCCGCCGCCGACGAACATCGCGATGCTGTCGACGGCGGGATCGGTCTGCACGATCTCGGAGAGCTTCTCCTGGTGGCGCTCCATGTCGGCGAAGGAGATATCCTGGGCCGCCTCCGACACGCCGGTCAGAAACCCGTTGTCCTGTTGTGGAAAAAACCCCTTCGGGATGATCGCGAACAGATAGACCGAGAGCGCCACCGTCGCGAAGAAGATGCACAGCGTCGTAAAACTGTGCCGCAAGGCGAGGTCGAGGCCCTTGGAATAGCCGGCCAGCAGCCGGTCGAAGGTGCGCTCGCTCCATTGGTAGAACCGGCCATGCCGGGTTTCGCCATGGGCATGCAGGAAGCGCGACGCCATCATCGGCGTCAGCGTCAGCGACACCACGAGCGAGACGAAGATCGCCATCGCCAGCGTCACCGAGAATTCGCGGAACAGCCGGCCGATGACGCCGCCCATCAGCAGCAGAGGAATCAGCACCGCGACCAGCGAGATGCTGATCGAAACGATGGTGAAGCCGATCTCCCTCGCCCCCTTGAAGGCGGCGGCGAGCGGCTTTTCGCCGCGCTCCACATAGCGCGTGATGTTTTCCAGCATCACGATCGCGTCGTCGACCACGAAGCCGACCGCGATCGTCAACGCCATCAGCGAGAGATTGTCGAGCGTGTAGCCGAACACCCACATCAGCGCGCAGGCGCCGAGCAGCGCCAGTGGAACCGTGATGCTCGGGATCACGGTGGCGGAGACGCTGCGCAGAAACAGGAAGATCACCATGATGACGAGCGCGATGGTGATCAGAAGCGTGATCTGCACCTCGTGAACCGCCGCGCGGATGGTCAGCGTGCGGTCACTGATGATCTTGATCTTGATGGCGGGCGGAATGGCGCCGATCAGCCGCGGCAGCCGCGCCTTGATGCGGTCGACGGTGTCGATGACGTTGGCACCGGGCTGCTTGAAGATCACCAGGAACACGCCGCGCTTGCCGTCGGCCCAGGCGGCCTGCTTCATGTCTTCGGGGCCTGCGAGGGCCCGGCCGATGTCCCTGACCCTGAGCGGGCCGCCGTTGCGATAGGCGACGATGACGTCGTTCCAGGCCTGCGGATCCAGCAGCTGATCGTTGGCGTAGATCGTGTACGCGCGTCTCGGCCCGTCGATATTGCCTTTCGGGCTGTCGACGGTGGTGATGGCGATCTGGCTGCGGATGTCTTCCAGCGACAGTCCCTTGGCCACGAGTTTTGCGGGATCGACCTGGATCCGGATGGCCGGCTTCTGCTGGCCGCCGATGAAGACCTGCGCGACGCCGGAAATCTGGCTGATCTGCTGGCCGAGCTGGGCGTCCACCGCATCGCTGACCTTGATCAGGGGCAGCGTATCCGAGGTCGCCGACAGCAGCAGGATCGGCGAGTCCGCCGGGTTGACCTTGCGGTAGGTCGGCGGCGACGGCAGGTTCTTTGGCAGCTGGCCGCTGGCCGCGTTGATGGCGCCCTGCACGTCATTGGCGGCGCCATCGATATTGCGGTTGAGCTCGAACTGCAGGGTGATCGCCGTCGAACCCAGCGAACTCGTCGAGGTCATCTGCGCGATGCCGGGGATCTGGGCAAGCTGCCGCTCCAGCGGCTGTGCGACGGAGGACGCCATCGTCTCAGGGCTGCCGCCGGGCAGGCTTGCGTTGACCTGGATGGTCGGAAAATCGACCTGGGGCAGCGGCGCGACGGCCAGCAGCGGATAGGCGACGAGGCCGACGAACAGAATGCCCGCCATCAGCAGCGAGGTGCCGATCGGGTTGCGGATGAAGAGCGACGAGATGCTGTCGTTCATGCGCAGATCCGGCGAATGACTGGCGCATCTTTTCCCGACCGCAGGGAGCCGTGCCCGCAGCCGCGCAGCACGAACGTGCGTTTCCTCTGGTCTTTCGAGGGGCTCTCCGGGATCGGACCGTCCGCGGGACCCCTGCTCAGCGCCAGTTTACCCAGTCCCGGCACAGCTTCGCGCATGAAATTGCGGCGGCTTGCATTCGACCTTCGGCCTAGCGGCCCCGGTCGCGCCGACTGCTCCGGTCACCGGGAGGACAGCGCGCAAACCCTGTGTGACCCGGCGTCTTTAACCCTCCCGGTTAACACCTGCGGAAGGCAGTCGGCCTAATAAGAGCCGGGTCCTCGGGAACTTTTGGCCATGACCACGGACGCGATCGACAGGTCGAACGAGACGGCTGGGCGGGGCAGGCCATCGGCCGCGAAGAGCTGGTTGAAGGCGATCGAACTGACCTCGCGCATCGAGAGCGATCCCCAGCGGCTGTTTGCCGACATCGTGGAGGACTGGGCGCATCGCAAAGGCGACCGTCCCGCTTTGATCTCGGATATCGCGACCCTGACCTATCGCGCGCTCGCGGCGCGCATCAATCAATATGCGCGCTGGGCGCGGTCGGCCGGGATCAAGCCTGGCGACAGGGTCTGCCTGATCATGCCGGCGAGGACGGACTATGTCGCCGCCTGGCTCGGTATCGGCCTGGTCGGCGGGGTGGCCGCGCTGATCAACACAAAACTGGTCGGGACCTCGCTCGCCCATTGCATCAATGTCGCCAAGGCAGCCCACGCCATCGTCGCCGCGGAGTTCGCGGAGGCGTACGAAGCGGCGCGTCCGCACCTGGGATGCACCGCGCTGCTGGCTGCACGGTGACGGCGGCGACATCAATGCGGCGCTCGATGCCATGGATCCCGCACATCTGTCCGTGACGGAGCGGCGCGGCACCACGATCGATGACCGTGCGCTGCTGATCTACACCTCCGGCACGACCGGGCTGCCGAAGGCGGCCAGCATCAGCCACCGCCGCATCCTGAACTGGGGCGGCTGGTTCGCAGGGCTGACCGGCGCCTCGCCCGAGGATCGGCTGTACGATTGCCTGCCGGTCTGTCATTCCGTCGGCAGTGTCGTCGCGCCCTGCAGCATGCTGTTTGCCGGCGCTTCGGTCGTGCTGGCCGATGGCTTTTCGCCAAGCGGTTTCTGGGATGACGTGGTGCGTTTCGACTGCACGCTGTTCCAGTATGTCGGCGAGCTCTGCCGCTATCTTCTGAAGGCCGCGCCATGCGAGTCCGAGAAGGTTCATCGGCTGCGGCTCGCCTGCGGCAATGACCTTCGCGGCGACATCTGGGAGGCGTTCCAGGCCCGCTTTGCCGTCCCGCAGATCCTCGAGTTCTACGCCGCGACCGAAGGCAATTTCTCGCTCTACAATGTCGAGGGCAGGCCGGGCGCGATCGGCCGCGTGCCGCCGATGCTGGTGCATCGCTTTCCCGCAGCGATCATCCGGCTCGATGCCGAACTCGCCTCGCCGCTGCGGGCGATGATGGCCTCTGCATCGCCTGCGCGCGCGGCGAGGTCGGAGAAGCCATCGGCCGCATCGGCACCGCCGATCAGGGCGGCGGGCGTTTTGAGGGCTACACCGACGCTGACGCCACCGAGAAGAAGGTCCTGCGCGACGTCTTCGCCAACGGCGACGCCTGGTTTCGCACCGGCGACCTGATGCGGCAGGATACGCAGGGCTATTTCTATTTCGTCGACCGGATCGGCGATACGTTCCGCTGGAAGGGCGAGAATGTCGCAGCCGGCGAGGTGACCGAGGCTGTTCTGGATTGCCCGGGTGTGACGGACGCGATGAGCTTTGGCGTGAGAGTGCCGGGCCACGATGGCCGGGCCGGAATGGCGGCGATCGTGGCCGGCCCTGACTTCGATGTCGAAGCGCTCGGCGGCCTGTTGTCGCGGCGGCTGCCGGCCTATGCGCATCCGTTGTTGCTGCGCCTCTGCGAAAGGCTGCCGAACACGGAGACGTTCAAGCAGAAGAAGCAGCAGTTGATGCACGACGGATTTGATCCTGATGTCGTGACCGACCCGCTCTACCTCGGGGATCCCGGATCCGGTGCGTACCGCCTACTGGATCGGGTGCTCTGCGCCTGGTTGACCGATGGATTGCTGCGTCTGACAGCGAAACCCTGAAAATCGTCCGGTTCTGCCCAGGCAGCCCATTTACCAATGAAGCCGAAAGATCGCCGGCCCGCGGACCGGTCTTGTCCTTTTCCGAGTATGATCGCAGAGAGCAATGCAACGAGAAGGCGAGTGCCATCATGTCGGTCAAATTAACGATCATATCGGCCATGAAGCAGATCGCGGAAGAGCAGAGGGTGATCCTGCCGCCGCTTCACGACAATCTGTCGCTGCATGAGACCGGCTTCGATTCGCTGGCGTTCGCAATCCTGGTGGCGCGCCTCGAGGATGACCTCGGAATCGATCCGTTTACCATTTCAGACGACGTGGCCTTCCCGCAGACGGTCGGTGATTTCGTCCGGGCCTACGAAAATGTCCCCGCGTGAGTTTTTTGCGTTGCGCGACTATCTCGGTCCGGAAATTCCGGGCCGCACCATTTCCGACGCGCGCTACGCGATATCGCTGACGAACATCCTGTCGCAGAGCTGCCTCGGCGGCCGTGCAGGCGAGCTGTCCTCGCGCGCGGTGCTGCTGGCGCTGTCCGGCCAGCTCCTGTCGGCGCTCGCGATGATCGAACTCGACGGCATGGCTCGCCGCATGCTGCTCTGTCCGCCCGATCTCGACCCGGCTCACCTCGACCGCCTGATCCTGGATGCGGGGATCGATGCCGTCGTCACCGACCACCCGGAGTTCTGGAAGGACCGCGATATCGACCTCGTGATCGAGGCCGGATTGCCGTCGGCCTCCGGGCGGCGGACGGCGACCGAGCGGCCGACGGAATGGCTGATGCTGACCTCGGGCACACCAGGCGCGCCGAAAATCGTCAAGCATACGCTGGAGGGACTGAGCGGCGCCATTGTCGCGGACGGAACGCGCGGCGCGGCCGCGATCTGGGCGACCTTCTACGACATTCGCCGCTACGGCGGCCTGCAGATCTTTTTGCGCGCGGTGATCGGCGCTGGTTCGATGGTGCTGTCGGAGCCGGCCGAGGCGCCCGCCGATTGCGTCGCGCGCTTCAAGGCGCGCGGCGTCACGCACGTTTCGGGCACGCCGTCGCACTGGCGCAAGCTGCTGATGAGCGGTTCTGCCGCTGGCTTCGCGCCGGCCTATGTGCGCCTGTCCGGCGAGATCGCCGACCAGGCCGTCCTCGATGGGCTGAGGCTGGCCTTTCCGGCCGCATCGATCGGCCATACCTACGCCTCGACCGAAGCCGGCGTCGGCTTCGCGGTCAACGACGGCAAAGAAGGCTTTCCGGCGAGTTTTGTCGGTGCGAGCCGCGACGGCGTCGAGATGAGGGTGGTCGACGGCTCATTGCGGATTCGCTCCAGGCGAACCGCCTATGCCTATGTCGGGCAGGACGTGGCTGCGCTCATCGACAGCGATGGCTTTGTCGACACCGGTGACATGGTGGAGCTGCGTGGCGACCGCTATTATTTCATCGGACGGCGCGGCGGCATCATCAATATCGGAGGGCTGAAGGTCCATCCCGAGGAGATCGAGGCCGTAATCAACGCCCATGCCGAGGTGCGGATGTCGCGCGCCCGTTCACGCAAGAGCCCGATCACCGGGGCAATCGTGGTCGCCGACGTCGTGCTTGCCGAGGGCAATTGCGACGGCCGTAGCGAAGCCATCCGCAACCAGATTCTCGAAAAATGCCGCGCCGCGCTGGCGCCCCACAAGGTGCCGGCGACGATCCGCTTTGTCGCCGCGCTCGACGTGACGGCTGCAGGAAAGCTCGCCCGTGCCGATGCGTAATGTGCTGGTTACCGGAGGCAGCCGCGGCATCGGGCTCACGATTGCGCGCCGCCTGGCGGCGGCGGGCTACCAGGCCATCGCGGTCGCGCGCCGCGAAAGCGAGGAGGTGCGCGTCGCCAAGGCGGAGCTGAGCAAGGCCGAAGGCCGCCTGCAGTTCCGCGCCTGCGACCTCAGCGCGGTCGATGCGATCCCGGCCTTCGTCAAGACGGTGCGCGACGAGTTCGGCGCGATCTACGGCCTCGTCAACAATGCCGGCATCGGCACCGAGGGCCTGCTCGCGACCATGCACAACAGCCAGATCGAGGCGCTGGTGCAACTCAACGTGCTGTCGCCCATCATCCTGACTAAATATGTCGTGCGGCACATGATGGCGGACGGCAAGGGCCGCATCATCAACGTCTCCTCGATCATCGCCTCGACCGGCTATAACGGCCTGTCGGTGTATGGCGCGACCAAGGCGGCGTCCGTCGGCTTCACCCGCTCGCTGGCGCGCGAGGTCGGCAAGGTCGGCATCACCGTGAATGCGATCGCACCCGGGTTCATCGACACCGAGCTCACCCAAGACCTCTCCGAGCAGCAGCGCGAGCGCATCGCCGGCCGCAGCGCCTTGCGCAGGCTGGCGGAGCCGGACGATGTCGCCCGCATGGTCGAATACCTGCTCGGCGACGGCGGCCGCAACATCACCGGCAGCGTCTTCACCATCGACGCCGGCAACACCGCCTGAGCGGATGCGACCGCGTCGCAATTGCAGCTTTTGACATTGATGTTCGTCAAGCCTGCCGGCGACGTTTCGGGCGAAGTTTCGCCTGATCCGGATCAGCGAGTACGAAACGATGTCATCCGAGCGCGTGCTGCGCTTTGCACTGGTCGCCGTCGCCATCAGCGGCCTTGGCGCCGGCCTGGCAGCCCTCGTCCTGGGACGCCCTGAGCTCGCTGATCTCGGCTTCATGTTTGCGACCGTACCGGTCATCGTGGGGCTGGCGGTTTCGATCGTGCGGGACCTGATCGCCGGTCGCCTCGGCGTCGATGCGGTCGCGCTGGTGTCGATGAGTGCGGCGATCGCGCTCGGCCAGCCGCTGGCGGGCGCCGTGGTCGCGCTGATGTATTCGGGCGGCAACGTGCTGGAGGATATCGCGGTCGCGCGCGCCGAACGTGATTTGCGCGCGCTCGTCGACCGCGCGCCGCGCGAGGCGCATAAGCGCCGGGGTGACCTCATCGAGAACGTTCCGGTTTCCGCCGTCGCCATTGGCGACCAGCTTCTGGTGCGCGCCGGCGAGATCGTCCCGGTCGATGGCATCGTCGCCTCCGACAGCGCTGTTGTCGACGAGTCCGCGCTGACCGGCGAGCCGATCCCGGTGGTCAGGTCGCGCGGCACGGCGGTGATGTCGGGCGCCTTGAACGCCGGCGAGGCCTTCGAGCTCGCCGTGACCGCCGCGGCGGGCGAAAGCACCTATGCCGGAATCATTCGCCTGGTCACGGCGGCGCAGACCGCGAAAGCGCCGTTCGTGCGGCTGGCCGATCGCTATGCGCTGATCTTCCTGCCCCTGACGCTGGCGATGGCCGCCCTGGCGTGGGCGATCTCGGGCGACCTGATCCGCAGCCTCGCAGTGCTGGTCGCCGCCACCCCCTGTCCCCTGATCCTGGCGGCGCCCGTCGCCTTCATTGCCGGTGTCGCGCGGGCGGCAAGGCTCGGCATCCTGGTCAAGGGCGGCGGCGC
>Ga0070716_100001386_pt1 | contig 10754 bp, 8 predicted proteins | sample LARL112metaG_FD_71395 | JGI IMG/M metagenome (GOLD analysis project Ga0070716, IMG submission 71395) | Corn, switchgrass and miscanthus rhizosphere microbial communities from Kellogg Biological Station, Michigan, USA - LAR L11-2 metaG | ecosystem: Host-associated > Plants > Roots > Rhizosphere ... | reverse complement strand
GCCCATGCCGTACAGCCGTCAGCGGCCGGCTATCGGCTATTGGCCGACCCCGGTGACGTGGACGTGCACCAATTCCAGCGGCTGGCCGCGGACGGCGCGGCGGCGCTGCGCCGAGGCGACCCGGCGACTGCGGAGCCGATGCTGCGGCGTGCTCTGGCGCTGTGGCGCGGGCCGGCGCTGGCGGACTGCGCAGACGCCGCGTTCGCCGCGGCGCCGATCGCCCGGCTGGACGATCTGCGGCTCGCTGCCATGGCCGATCGGCTGGCCGCTGACCTGGCCCTTGCGCGGGCGGGCGCTGTCGTCGCCGAGCTCGAGGCGCTCACGCGCGAGCACCCACTTGACGAGCGGTTCGCCGGGCTGCTGATCAAGGCGCTGCGGGCCGAGGGTCGTACGTCAGAGGCGCTCGCCGCCTACCAGCGGCTGCGCCAGCTGCTGGTCGACGAGCTCGGAGTTGACCCCACGCCGGAGCTGCAGGAATTGCACCTGTCCGTCCTGCGGGGTGACCAGGCTCCGCTCAGCAGCACGGCTGGATTTACCCGGCGGACCAATTTGCGGGCGACTCTCACCAGCTTCGTCGGCCGCGACGAGGAAGCGACACGCATCGTCAAACTGTTGGATGAGAGCCGCCTGGTCACGCTGGTCGGAACCGGCGGCTCCGGCAAGACCCGCCTCGCCACCGAGGCCGCATCGTCGCTCCTAGACGACTACGACGCCATATGGCTTGTCGAGCTCGCTCCTGTGACGGATCCGGCCGAGATCCCCTATGCGGTCCTGGCCTCGATCGGCCGGCGGGACGCCACGACGCGCAGCGATCCGGACGCGCCCCGCCGTCCGTCGGAAGCGGTCGACGAGCTGCGCGGCGTGCTCACCGCCCGCCGGGCGATGCTCGTGGTCGACAACTGCGAACATCTGCTCGACGGCGTGGCCCAACTCGTCGACACGCTGCTGGCCGACTGCCCGCAGCTGGCTGTGCTCGCGACCAGCCGCGAACCGCTTGCGATCACTGGCGAGGCGCTAGTCGTGCTGGCCCCGCTGCCGGTGCCGGCGCTCGGCTCGACGGTCGAGCAGGCGCTCGCGTCTCCAGCAGTGCAGTTGTTCGCCGATCGGGGAGCGGCGGCCCGGCCGGAGTTCGGCGTGGCCGAGGCGACGGTCGACGACAGCGTCGAGATCGTGCGCCGGCTCGACGGCCTCCCGCTCGCGATCGAGCTGGCGGCGGCCCGGTTGCGCACGCTTCCGGTCCACGAAATTGCGGCGAGGTTGTCCGACCGGTTCCGGCTGCTCACCGGCGGCAGCCGGACGGCGCTGCCGCGACACAGAACATTGCGGGCCGTGGTGGAGTGGAGCTGGGATCTGCTCTCTCCCGCGGAGCGGCTGCTCGCCGAGCGCCTCGCTGTCTTTCCGGCCGGCGCGACCACAGCCAGCGCGGGCGCCGTATGCGCTGACGACGCGGTGCGCCGCGCGGACATTCCCGACCTGCTGGCCGCCCTCGTCGACAAGTCGCTCCTCGGGTTGGAGGACGATGGCCCGCGGTATCGGATGCTCGAAACGATCCGCGAGTTCGGGATAGACCGCCTCGCCGAGCGGGGTGAACTGGACGTGGTGCGGACCGCTCATGCCCGGTTCTTCGCGGACCTGACGATCGATCTGGTGCCGCAGCTGCGAGACGGGCGCCAGCGAACGGCCCTGCGGGTCATCGCGGCCGAACACGACAACGTTCTCGCCGCGCTCCGCCACCTCCTCGACCGCGGCGAGGCCGCGCCGGCGCTCACGCTCGTCGTCGCGCTGAACCAGTACTGGGGCCTGACCGGCAGGCACACCGAGGCGCTCGCCTGGCTGGAGCTGGCCTTGCGTCTGCCGGGCGAGGGCATTGACCCGGATCTCTGGCTGACAGCCGTCGCGCTGCGGGCGATGAATCGCGCAATCACGGCCGAGCTGGCCGGGACCGACCCGGGCGGACGGCACCCTCAGGACGAAATTCTCGAGATCCTCGATGACGTTCTTGCGCTCGACGTGACGGACACCCCGATGCTTGCGATCGTCAAGCCGTTCCTGCTGTTCATCGCTGGCGAGCACGAGAAGGTGGCCGACTACCTCAGCCAAGCGCTTGTCAATCCGGACCCGTGGATTCAGGCCACCTCGTTGGCCATGCGGGCGCGCTTCGCCGAGAACTCGGGCGACGTGGTCGCCGTCCGGGCCGATACCGCAGCCGCCATCGCCGGCTACGAGGCGGTCGGCGACCAGGTCGGGTTGGCGTCGGTCTTGCCGATCGCGGCCGGGCTACTGGCGTATGACGGCGATGTCTCCGGCGCGGCCGAACTATTGACCAGGGCCCTCCGGCTGCTCGACGACCAGACGGCCGGAGCCATCGAGGTCGATGATCGGCTGTATATCCTGCTCCGGCTTTCGGACATGCACGGGCGTCTGGGCGAATGGGACGCGGCGCGCGGGTACGCCGAGGCGGCGTCGGAAATGGCCAACTCCATCGGCTCGGCGGAATGGCGCGCACTGACGGCCGTCCTGCGTGGGGGAGTGCTGCGAGCGTCCGGAGACGTCGAGGCGGCCCAGCGGCTGCAAACCGAGGCGGAGGACCTGCTGTCGCAGGCCTCGCGGTCCCGGTTCAGCATGTACCACGGGACGGCGGTCGTCGCAGCGTTCGGCGCCGCGGCAGCGATCGACGCCGGCGACCTGGAGCGAGCCCGTCGTCAGGTCGACATCGCCTATACGGCCGGACGAGCGTCGAAGGACATGCCGATCGTCGCGATCGTCGTGGTCGCCGAAGCCATGCTCTCGCTCGCATACGGCGACGCGGCTACGGCCAGCTTCCGGCTAGGACTGGCTGCGCGCATCCGCGGGGCCGATGACCCGACCGACCTGATGGTGGCGCGAATTACCGCCGGCGCCCGGGACGTGCTGGGCGCCGACGGATTCCAGGAGCAGTGGTCGGCCGGGTGGGCGGCAAGCCGCACGGAAGCGATCGACCTGGCCGATCCCGGCCGGGATCAGGTGCGACGTCGGTAGGCGCGCGTCGCCAGAGGGACGAACACGATGAGCAACCCGGCCATCCAGACCAGTGTCCACAGCACGTGCGAGGCCACCGGTCCGCCCAGCATCAAGCCGCGCACCGCATCCACCAGATGGGTGATCGGGTTGACCTTGACGAAACCCTGCAGCCAGCCTGGCATCGTGCCGGTCTGAACGAAGGTGTTGCTGGCGAAGGAGAGCGGCAGCACGAGAAGGAACATGACCCCCTGCACCGCGCCTGGGGTGCGCACGATCATGCCCACCCACACCGAGATCCAGCAGAAGCACAGGGCGAACGCGACCGAAATCGCGACTGCGGCGATCGTTGCGGTGGTGTTGGTCTCGATCCGGAAACCCATCGCGTACCCGAAGCCGAGGAACACCGCGCACAGGATCAGGTAGCGGACCACGTCGGCGAGCACGCCGCCCACCAGTGGGGCCGAACGGGCGATCGGCAGCGATCGGAACCGGTCGAAGACACCCTTCTCGCGGTCGCCGTTGAGGTTGGTGCCCAGCGAGATGCCGGCCATTGCAATCGACTGGCCCAGTAGGCCCGGCAGCAGGAACTGCAGGTAGTCGTGCTGGGATCCCCCGCTGATCGCCCCTCCGAAGATGTACGTGAACAGGAGCAGGAAAATCATCGGCTGCAAGGTCACATCGATCAGCGCTTCCGGGGTCCGCCAGGTCTTGATGAGGCTGCGGCGCGCCAAGGCGGCACTGTGTCGGATCAGGCCGAACCGGCGGTTCGCGGCGGGGGCTGTCGGTTTCGCCGCGACGACGGTCGGCTCGCGGGAAAGCGTCGCGGTCATGCTGCCTCCTTGGTGTCGGACTGCGACTCGTCGTCGCTCGCGCTGCGCCCGGTGAGGGTGAAGAACACCTCGTCCAGGCTGGGCAGGTGAAGGGAAAACTCCGTGACGGTGATGCCGGCCGAGGCGAGACGGGCCGCTGTCGTGGGCAGCGCGGAGTCGTCCGGGACGGACACGCTCAGCGTGCCTCGCCGAGGCGACTCGACCCGGCCGCCGGTGATCTCGGCAAGGATCGCGGTGGCCTCCGCGGTCCGGGACGGGTCGGTCGGCCGGACCTCGAGCGTCTGACCTCCGACGATCTGCTTGAGGCCGTCCGGAGTGTCATGGGCGATGACCCGACCGTGATCGATCACGGTGATCTCGTCCGCCAGCGCGTCGGCCTCGTCCAGGTACTGGGTGGTCAGCAGCACGGTCGAGCCATCGGTGACCAGCCGTCGGACGACCTCCCACATGTCCTCACGCTTGGCCGGGTCCAGGCCGGTGGTCGGCTCGTCGAGGAAGATCACGGACGGCCGGCCGACGAGGGAGGCGGCGAGGTCCAGCCGCCGGCGCATGCCGCCGGAGTACGTCTTGGCCATCCGCCCGCCCGCATCCGCGAGGTCGAACCACTCAAGCAGTTCGCGGGCCCGGGCGCGGGCCGCGCGGCTCGGCAGATCCAGCAGCTGCCCGATGAGCACGAGGTTCTGCATGCCGGTGAGATCTTCGTCGACCGAGGCGTATTGGCCGGTCAACCCGATCGTCTGCCGGACCTGACGGGCGTCGCGAACGACGTCGAAGCCGGCGACTCGAGCCGATCCTCGGTCGGCGGTGATCAGCGTGGCCAGGATGCGCACCGCGGTCGTCTTGCCAGCCCCGTTCGGCCCGAGGACGCCCAACACGGTCCCCTCCCGGACGGCGAGGTCGATGCCCGCGAGGGCCTGCGTGGTGCCGAATCGTTTGGTCAAGCCTTCTGCCTCGATGGCGTAGGGGTGTGATGTCATGCTCCGATCGTGCGAGCAGACCCTGGTAGCACTCGCACACGGCGCTGGTGCGTCCTGACACGCACCTGGCATGGCCGTCGCGGCTCGGCGGTCGGTTGACAGTGGCTCTCGTTAAGCTGCGGGTCATGGTGCGTCCCGACGGCCGCGTGGCTGACGAGCTCCGTCCGATCACGATCACCCGCCAGTGGCAGCGCTATGCCGAGGGCTCGGCGCTGATCGAGTTCGGCGAGACCAAAGTGTTGTGCGCGGCCTCGGTCGTGCAGGGCGTGCCGCGGTGGCGCAAGGGATCCGGCCTGGGCTGGGTCACAGCGGAGTACGCGATGCTGCCGCGCGCGACGCTCACCCGTAACGACCGTGAGTCGATCAAGGGAAGAATCGGCGGACGGACCCACGAGATCTCCCGGCTGATCGGCCGCTCATTGCGCGCGGCGATCGACCTGTCGGCGTTGGGCGAGAACTCGATCTCGATCGACTGTGATGTGTTGCAGGCGGATGGTGGCACGCGGACCGCCGCGATCACGGGCGCCTTCGTGGCCCTGGCTGACGCGGTGACATGGTTGCGGGATCAGCAGGCCTTGGCCCGGCCTGATCCACTGGTCAACTCGGTGTCCGCGGTGTCGGTGGGCGTGATCGACGGCGAGGCCCGGCTGGACCTGATGTACGAAGAAGACGTCCGGGCCGAGACCGACATGAACGTGGTTCTTACCGGCACCGGCGAGTTCGTCGAGGTCCAGGGCACGGCTGAGGGCGCGCCGTTCCGCCGAGCCGAACTCGACGCGATGCTCGACCTCGCGATCAGCGGCTGCTCGCAATTGGCCAAGATCCAGGCCGACGCGCTGGCGGCGTGATGCCCACGGAGGTGCTGCTCGCCACCCGCAATCCCCACAAACTCGCCGAGCTGCGGCGCATCCTCGCCGACGTGCAGCCCGACCTGCGAGTGATTGGCCTGGACGATGCGGCGCCGTACGACGAGGTACCGGAGACCGCAGCCACCTTCGCCGACAACGCCCTGACGAAGGCCCGGGTCGGAGCTCTGGCGACTGGGCTGATCACCGTCGCTGATGACTCCGGGCTGGCGGTGGACGCGCTGAACGGCATGCCTGGCGTGCTCTCCGCCCGCTGGTCCGGCCGGCACGGGGACGACGCGGCAAACTTGCGGCTGCTGCTCGACCAAATCGTCGATGTTCCGGATGGCCGGCGAGGCGCAGCGTTCGTCTGTGCCGCGGCGCTCGCCACCCCGAGCGGGGGACGGGTCGTGGTCGAGGGGCAGATGCCCGGCCGGTTGGTGCGCCAGCCTCGGGGGCACAACGGCTTCGGCTACGACCCGATCTTCGTCGCTGACGGGAAAACGCTGACCAACGGTGAGCTGCCCCCAGCGGAGAAAGACGCGATCAGCCACCGTGGCAAAGCGATGCGCGCGATTGCGCCGCACATCGTCCGAGCGACCGAGAGCCTCAGCCGATAGGAATTGCCAGCCTGTGCCCGGACCTACCCCACCGGCAGCGCCATAACGCTGGGACCGGCCTCGGACTACCGGCTGACCTGCGGAGTCAGGCGCAGGCGGGCGTCGGGTCGCGAGAGCGGTCGCCTATCTGAGTGCGGTTCCGTTCGGGCAAGGCGGGTGGCGGGAAGTCGATGGCCACGTGATGGGTGGTGTTCCGGCGAGGAGTTTGAGTTCGGTCGATCCAGCGGGGTGGGATCCACACTGGCAGCCCATCGCGCATACGTACCGCCCAGCCACGTTTCTGGTGTTCCCGGTGGTGAAAACCGCACAATAAGGTCAAATTATCCAGATCGGTGGGCCCGCCGTCGACCCAGGGCGTCACATGGTGACTCTCACACCAGTCCGGGGGCCGGTCGCAGGTCGGGAATGAGCACCCGCGATCCCGGGCGGCCAGCGCCCGCCGCTGCCCGATACTGGCGACCCGCCTTCGCAGCCCGTAGCTGAGCACTCCGCCGGCGTCGCCGACCACCACGGGGATGATGTCGGCCTCGGCGGCGATTCGCAATGCTTCGGAGATGGTGATCAGTCCGCCGTGGCCGGCGGTCGCCAGGCCCGTGCGGGCCTGCAACTGATCCACGGTGAGAGTGACAAGCACAGTGGCCGGAGCGCCGCCGCAGTCTGGCAGCGAGCCGGAGCGCAGAAGCCGTCGCCCGGCTTCCAACAGCGCGTCGTGCCGCCGCTGCGCGGGGCTGCGTCGATCCGACTGATCATCGTCGGTCGTTACCGGGCGAGCGAGAGTGTCGAGGATCGTGGTCCAGACCGCGGCGGCTTCACCGGTGAGGGTGCCCGTCAGCCGGCCGGAGCCATTCGGCAGGACCGCCAAGGCGACAGATCGGCGCCGCTGGTGGTCCTGCTCGGCGACCAGCTGCCCGTCCGGGTCCAGACAAGTCGCCACGGTGCGGGCCAGCACCGCGAGCCGATCCGGATCGAGTTTCCGCGCATGGCCTACCAGGGTTGGTTCGACCTGGGCAACCAACTCCGGCTGCTCCGTGAGCACCCGGTCGGGCAGCCGGTCGACCGTGGCGGTGATAACCGTGGCGTGTCGAGCAGAGATCGTCCCCTCCGCCAGCGCTGCGGCGACGTGCGGGAATCGCGGCTCCAGAGTCTCGCCAGTAACGGCCCGTCGCAGCCCCAGGTCGGAGGCCACCCGAACCCGGCCGGCGGCCTCCCGCCGGCCAATCCGCAGTCGCTCGGCCAGTAGCACCCCAGTGGACGGGTAGCCCAGCTCGCCGGCTACCCCGCGCCCGTCCAGTTCCGCGATCAGCTCACAACCCACCGCGGTGTGTCGCCGCGCGTTGGTCTCAAGCACTTCCACTAGGTCCAATAGCTCGTCCCGGGACAGCACCGTCGGGTCAAGCCCAACCAGCTCATGCTGCGCCGCGGCCAGGTGTTCGAGGGCGTCCGCCACTCGTGACACGAACGTCGACCCAGCCAAGCCAGTCTCGAACATGTATTCGATTATCCCGGTTGGACGGGTTCCGGTCAATAGAGAATCACCAATAATATCAAGGTAATTCCCGCTCCACTGGGTCGCTATGGAGGGTGAGAGCGCTACAGCGTGATCCAGTCGGTGAGAATGGCCTCGCCACCCTCGGGGGCGCAGTAGAGCCGGAACGTGCCGGTCGGTACCGGCGTCGAGGTGAAGTAGCCCACCTCGTCCACCGCCACCCGGCTCACGCTGCCATCGGCCCGCCGGATCTCCGCGATGCCCGGCCCGGGTGGGACGAGCTGCCCGTGCAGCGCGTCGTGCACGATCTCCAGCTCGACGGTGAGATGCGTCGCGTCGAACGTGAGGCAACGCAGGGCGGCCGGTTCGGCGCGGCTCTGCTCCGCTCCGACGAGATCGCGGGAGGAGTCATAGGTAAGCGCGGCGAGCTCCGCGTCGATGCTCCGCCAGGTAAAGGCCATCTTGCCGGCTTCGATGAACGAGGCCGGAACCGGCTCGAGTGCCCGGTGCAGTTCGCCGAGCAACTCGTCATCGTCAACCCACCATGGGCTTGTCATGCCGAGCACCTCCCCGCAGCCGGGCCGGTGCGTCCTCGACCAGGGCCGCGATCGACGGATGCTGACGCAATCGACTCAGACACCGGGACCGGTTCGGGCCGATGGCGCCGACCGGCATGCCCAGTTGCAAGCTGATCTGCGCGTAGGCGACGGGCGGGTCGGCCATGAGCATGCCCAGGAGCTCCCGACAGCGATCGCCAAGGTCGGCGAACGCGGTCCGCAGCGCGGCCTGTCGCTCGGCCGCGATCAGCCACTGATCGACCTGCGTCTGGTCCTCGTCCGCCGGCACGTCGAGCTCCGGGTCCGCGAGCTGGCGATCGCGCTTCCAGCCGAGTCGTTGTACCCGGATGCATTCGCGCCGCGTTGTCGTGGCTAGCCAGCCGGGCAGCGCCGCCGGTTCGCGAAGAACGTCGAGATGTTCGACCAACCGCAACCAGACGTTCTGTCCCACATCGTGCGCGTCGGCGTCCGCGAGCCGAAACCGATGGCATATCGACCAGACCAGCGGGGCGAACCTCTCGATGATCTCGTCCCAGGCCTCCTGGTCGCCATCCTGCGCCCGGGTCACGAGAATGATCACGGCCGGGTCGTCGCGCATAATTCACCCCCGCATCGTGTCGCCGGACATGGCTTCGATAATTGGTCACTTAGCCCGCGACCCTTTGATCAAGATACCGTCGTAGGTTCCGGACCAGAGCGACTCGCGCACCCAGCGCGCATCGCCGTTGACGGGCAATCGGGAGGCGATCTCGCCGGTGGCCAAGCCGGCAGCGAAGGACGTGCCTTGCCACTTCGCGTATCTGGTGAACTGCTTCGGCTTACCGTCTTCGACCGCCACGCAGCCGTCGAAATAGTTGGTAACGATGTCGACGCCGGGTGCGACGACGTCGACCCACGGGGCGTGCGGCGTAAACGGCGCCGGCCGGTAGTCGTCGCCGTAGGCGCCGACCGCGATGACATCGTCGAGAGCAGCGGGCCAGAACGGGCGCGGACGCGTCGGCTGGCGATGGTTGCCGGCGGCCGCGACGACCAGTAGCCGGGGCGTCATGATCTGGATTGCGCGCTGCATCAGCAGCGGGGGCTGGTTGTCGTCGGTGTAGCAACCGAGCGACAGGTTGAGGATCGCCACGTCGCGGTCGAGAAACGACACCATCGCGCGCGCGACGTCCCAAGCGGTGGCCGACGCGTCGCCCGAGCGCAATGTGCCGAGCACGCCGATGTCGGCCTCCGGCGCCTGTGCCGCAATGAGACTTGCCACGAAGTTGGCGTGGCCGACGTCGTAGCTGTAGGACTCGGGTGTTGCAGATGGGTCGACGGATTGCGTGGCCGCCGCTACGGATGGGTCGAGGGATCGCACGTTGCCGCCCCAGGCCCGATTCCACACAAGCGGCGTGTCGAGCACGCCGATGCGGACGCCGGCACCTCCGTATGCCACGGCCTCGGGCTGGATCGGGCCATCCGAGGGGCTGGGGAACCCGCCGCCGCCTCCGCTGACCTGCCCGCCGCGTCCGATGACCTGCCCGCCGCCTCCGCTGACCTGCCCGCCGCCGCCGCTGACCTGGCCGCCCTCTCCTCCGATGCCGTTCATCACTCGGTTCTTGCCGATCGTGGGCACCCACCCTCGATGCCGGAAGCTGCAAGCGGTACGCACCATCGTGAGCACGTCGTTGAGATTCCGGCCGGACACGTCATCGGGCTGATCCGCGGCCGTCCGGTCGAGGTCACTCGGATACGACAGCCGGATCAGACCGAGACCCAACTCCACGCTTTTATCCGCGGCGGGCAGCGTCGGCGCGCTCGTCAGGATTCCGATGCGAGCCAGGGCGGCGAGTTCTTCCAACACGACGTCGGCGTGCTCGAGCGAGACGACCAGCTGATGGGCGAGCTCATCGACCGGTACTTGGCGTACGTCGGACGTTTCGGACATGCACGACTCCACGGTGGGCAGGAAGACATCACTGACTGGTCGGAGGTCGGATGCCTGCGGCTGATACACCAGAATGGGCACAAAATGCTTGACACGGAAGGGGTAGGCGGGAACACAGCTCCGAGGCCGCCCCTAGTGGCGGAGACTCTAGGCCATGGCGGCAACCACCGAGGATCTGGCCCGCGAGGCCCTCGGCCTCGTCGAGGTCGATCCGCGACGAGCCGCAGTCCTGGCCGCCCAGGCAATGGCCGGCGCCCATCAATCGCACGAGAAGGCCGCCGAATCCGTCGCGGCCCGCGCCCAAGGCTTGGCCGCCTTCTACCTCGAGGACCTGGACGCGTCCGTGGCCTTCCTGCGGATAGCCATCCGGCTGGGTCGGCAGGCCCGTTCGACGCAACTCGCCGCCGAGGCGCGCATGACACTGGCGTTCGTCCTGATGTGGCGCGGCCGGTCGGCGACCGCCATTCGCATGATCGATTCGGCGGTTGGTGTCCTGCACGGCGTGAACCGGG
>Ga0070716_100001384_pt1 | contig 10764 bp, 14 predicted proteins | sample LARL112metaG_FD_71395 | JGI IMG/M metagenome (GOLD analysis project Ga0070716, IMG submission 71395) | Corn, switchgrass and miscanthus rhizosphere microbial communities from Kellogg Biological Station, Michigan, USA - LAR L11-2 metaG | ecosystem: Host-associated > Plants > Roots > Rhizosphere... | reverse complement strand
ACGCCGCCGGATTCAAGGTCATCCTTCGCTCTCGAAGCGGCCAGCCCGGAGGGTGTGATGAAGGCCCAAATCAATGCAAGTGGCCACAGCAGGCCGCCGGTCGCCAGGCCGATCCAGCCAGCGACGTTGACCGCCGAAGCCTGCGGATGTCCCCATTTTTTCGCGAGGCGGCCCGGCAATTGCCCCAAGCTGACAAAGGCGATCACCACCACAGCGATGAGAACGGCGAACACCACGAAGGCAAAAGCATCCAAGACGCCGAATGTGGTATCCATTGGCGATCCACCCTCTCCCGCGACACGGCCTCACGCGGACGCACGGTCTCTAAGTCGGTCGCGCTTGGGCACGCGAAGCGGCTTGTGCCTCACACGGCCTGGAATGACTCCCTGTTCGAGCTTCGACAGCGGCGCTGGCTTGCAAAGCACCGCGCAAAGGAACTCAACGCTTGTCCATTCTCAAGCCCGAGGTTCAGTCAAGGCCGGCGCTGTAGCTATGTAAATCCGGCAAGTCCGTTGCGGTATTTTCACTGGGCATCTGTGAGGCAGAGGCAAGCACTTCGCTGGATCAGTCGTTGCACAAGGGCGTTATGTGGTCTCGCTGCCGGCGCGCAATTGTCTCGGGGTGACTCCGGTCCAGCGCTTAACTGCATGAGTAAACGCGCTTACCTCGTGATAACCGAGCAGCCAGGCGATCTGCGAGATTGGCAAATCGCGATGTGTGAGATAGGCTTTGGCTAAATCGGCCCGGTATTGGTCCAGTACCGTCGAGAAAGTGAGTCTCTCCGCGGAAAGCAAACGTGCAAGTGTCCGGTGACTCATCCCAAGTTCGCGAGCGATTCTGCAGGCCTTCGCCGTTCCGTGCGGAAGCAGGGGTGCAATAGCCTTTTCGACCCGCGTGCGGATATCTTCTTCGGCCAAACTGTGCGCAAGCGCATCCTCTGCGTACCGCACCAATAACTTGTTCAGATGATTGTCGGCGCTGACAACAGGGAGGGTGATGACCATTTTCGGAAGAATGATCTCATCTGCCGTTGTCCCGAATTTGACATCGCACCCCAGAAGCGCTCGAAACTCGGGGGGCATGGTCTCGCGGAAATGTCTGACGTTTACCTCGCGGGGCGCCAGCCGCGTGCCCGTCAGCTCTCGACACATGCGAACCAGCGAGAACAGCCAGAACTCGATCTGATGTCGATCAGTTTTCCGGTCGACTCCGATATAATTGAGCGCAATGACATTGGCACGATCGGCGTGAAATTCGATCTCGATGCCTTCATTGACGATCCGGCAGTAACGTCGAGCATTGCTCATCGCCTCTTTGAAGTCCTTCGAGGAAGACAACACATAGTAAAGCAAGCCTACTTCACGTAACTCGAATTCGCGTGCCAAATGAAATCCAAGAAGACCATCTTGCAGCTGCTCTGCCGCGATCTTGAGAAATTTGACTTGAGCTGTCACTTCGAGACGAGCGTTGACGTCGTCGATCCGTTCAATACTCAGCCCAGCGCTCGAGAGGAGAGGGGCGAGCGGTAACCCGGCTTGTCGTAGCCGTCCGCATACAAGCCGCGCGATTGCTCCCGTCGCGCTTGGAACCGAATGAAGGGGCGAATGCCTGGGCGCACGCATCAAAAGATCTCGGTTAAATGCCATTCGCTGCGAACGGCGGCTCGATCGAGAACTCCGGGCACCAAAAGTCAGATTATTGGCACAATATAGCAAGATGCGCCGATGATTGTCGTCTAGAAACTTTTCAGCAAATGAGCATTCAAAACGGATCGGAACGACAGTTCGTATTAATTCTAAAATCCAAAGAGAGACGTCAATCTTTGGTGAGCCCCGGCAAAACCGATAGAGTGGCGCTGTTTGTTGATGGGCCCAATCTGCATGCAACAGTCAAAATCCTGGGCTTCGATATCGACTACAAGCGCCTGCTGGATGAGATCAAGCGCCGTGGAACGCTGGTGCGTGCGCTTTATTAGACCGCTGTCATAGAACATGAGTACTCGTCGATCCGGCCCCTGATTGATTGGCTCGATTACAATGGCTATACCGTCGTCACCAAGGCGACCAAGGAATTCATCGACATCACCGGTCGCCGCAAGCTGAAGGGCAACATGCATGTCGAGCTTGCGGTCGATGCCATGGAGCTTGCCGAACGCGTCGACGAGATCGTGCTGTTCTCGGGTGACGGCGCTTTTTGTTCGCTGGTCGAAGCGGTACAGCGCCGCGGCGTTCGCGTTACCGTGATTTCGACCATTGCCAGCGAGCCGCCGGTGATCGCCGACGAATTGCGCCGCCAGGCCGACGTATTCCTCGATCTGGTTCGGCTGCAGTCGAAGCTCGGCCGCGTCGACGGAACGGGCAGGCGCGCAGGACGCGCGAGTTGATGCCATGGTTTTGGCGCTGTGCCGAACTTCGGGACCAGCGTCGCGGCCAACTCGATCGGGTCTATTTGACGTGATCTCCTTCGGCGGGCTGCTCCCACTTTCCTTCCAGCTTCTGCTCAAAAATTTGCGCGGCGACGCCTTGATGTACCTTCGCAAAGTCGTCCAGCGGTAGCGAAGCGATCACAGATCTGACGTTGAAGTTGACCGCTTCCACGGAAAGCATCCGGCCGGAGTCGAGTTGATGAACGAAACTCGGTTCGGCAACGGTCGCGGCCACGCACCCGTTGGCCAAACAAATCGTGAAGGGAACCTGCGTTGAGGCGCTATCGTCGACAGTCAGCTTGATGCCGGGCTGCAGAAACAATTCTGACGGCAGGAAAACTTGCAACCTTGCGGCAGGCGCTTTTTCTCGTTCGATTAAGTCGACCCTCAGGATGGTCTGACCCAGGTCCGATTTGCCCTCAATGGTCGTGCGGCAAACCATGTTTGCCTCTGCAGCCTGCACACCCCGGAAACACAATTTTTTCCAATCAGAGTAGTGCAGGTCCGGACGCTTCTGTTGTCCTCGCGCCGCGATTTCGGCCTCGGAAAAATCTGTCGTTGCCGGCACATCACCAAACGGGATGAGTTGCTGGCCGTTCGCGATCGTCGCGGCCATTGAGATAGTCGTTGCAACGGATGCGGCCGCGATCGACCACAGCGTTCCTGGACTATCGAATGTTCGAATTGTGCGCAGGGTCATGGCGTAAACCTCCGACAAACAGGCGGATCGCGCCTTATGGATGGCTTTTTAGAAATTCGCTAACCAGTGGGGCCCAGATCGGAATAGCATCGGCAGAATCGATCAAAAAATGGCCATCCTCTCCGAAGTCCGGGAGCAGGTGATACTCGAGAGTCCCGCCAGCAGCCTGAAACGCTGCTGCCAATCGTTTCGAGAGATCAGGCCCGAAATAACTGTCGTTATGTGAGTAAATCCATAACATTGGTATTCGGGCTGTTCGCCCAAACTCGGCCACCGTCTCGACTAAATGATCCGGAGCACAATTATTGTTGGGTTTACCCTGGAAATGTCCGCCGCGACCTGCTTCGAAACCGATGATGGCGCGTACTGCCCTTGGATTCTGACTGGCAAGAGCGATCGCGCCCCAGCCGCCACCTGATTGACCGACAACGATGATGCCATCGCGCTTGATAAATGGCTGAACCGACATGTAGTCGATGACCCACGCGTCGATGGAAGCAATCGCCAGCCCAGCGTCTCGGAAGTTGGCGTCCGAGCAATTGCCGACACCTGAGAAGAAGAGCCCGAATAGACCGCGCTCCGGCTTTTCGATGGCTGTCGCACCATATCCTGGTCGCACAGGCGCGACGACCACGTAACCCCGCCTCGCGAACCAAAGGGCTGCGTCGTGAAACTCGATCACGGGAAAGTAGCTTCGTTCGTTCGGATCGAGGGAAACCCCATGGTTCATCACCAGAAGCGGGTACGGTCCGGCCCCGTCAGGGCGGACCATGTATGCCAACATCGGAAGGGTTGACGGAATGGCCCATAATTCCTCGCGGAGTTGGAAAGCTGGGCCATTGTCATGTTTTTCATCGGACGCGGCGCTGACGCAGTGGGGCAGCAGCGCGACAACGGCGATTAGCTGAAGCAAGCGGTTCATGAGAGCCCGTCCGCTATGTTCGCGCGAGCCGTCCCAGCGCAGAGAGCATCCTGCGGATTAGAGCGTTCGACTATGCAGATTCGGAACCGCTAATCGAGGATCTCGAATTTCGGTAAGCCTGTACCCCAGTACCCCACCCGGAAGATCAAAAGCAGCGCTTTCAGTGAATACGTTTTCAGGGCGCCTCGTTGAAAGCTCTGAGCCTCCATCCCGTCGTGGCTCCGAAATTCAACTGAAGCGCCAACCGTAGCTAGTTCGGCAGATCCCGTGCGCATTGCATGATCTGGAGGAGCCGGGTGCCATGAGAGTATTGGCGGCGTTGCGGCCAAATGCTCGCAGAAACATCGCGTTGCTGGAACCGATCCATCCATCATCACTCAGGCAATTCGATAGCATCGCGTGGATGCAATGGCACAATTTTACGGAGCGGCTTCGCCAAGCAACCGCGCACGTGAGCTTTATGCAGCAACTGAGTGCCGCAACGAAGCTTGAGAAACAACTGCGCAAAGTTCTTGGGATTGATTCCGAGTTGCTATGTGCGGCCGTGACGATCGGACCTGATACGCGCGAAGGCGCGCGCCGCTACACGGATTGCGAGCGTAATCATTTCCCAGAGCTTGGGATGTTCGCGGTTGCTTACCGCGCTTATTCGGAGAGTCGCCGTCGGCAGCGCTAGGAGTGCGAAAACCGCTTCCCGCCGAAATCGCATAGCTCAATCCGGTACGCCAGCTTATCGTCGATTTCCCGAGCGGGATCATGCACAGGATTCGCTGCGTCGGCCCGGCAACTCCGAGAAGTTCATCAGCATTGATCTCGACATACCAACTGATAACGCGGCGCCATTGAGGCTTTTGAGCTCTAAGAATCGTCTGCGCGGTTGAGTAGCTTTTTGGAGATCACGCGCATCTGCATCAAGAAGCAGAAACTCACTGCTGGCGAGGTGAAGATCGTGGTCGAGGGTCGTACGGATGGGTGACCGACAGGTCGCACAGCATGGAACGATCTGGAGGGGCAATGGAGAGGGAGAGAAAATGCCTGGATCCGATGGGAAGATCGACGATGGCACTGGTGATGCGTCTTCAACGCCGGAATTGCGTGCGGTACAATTGAATGATGATGCTTTGCGACATGACTCATGTGATTCCCAGGTATCCGATCTGGAGTTGATGCGCCGCTGCATTGCGCGCGCCAGATCAGATCAATCGGAATATCCGTTTGCTGCCGTCATCGGCCGACATGGCAAATTCGTTTGTGAAGCATCCAACCTGGTACGACGCGAAGGCGACGTGACACGCCATGCCGAGATGGTCGCGTTGTCGGTGGCCCAACGGATGCTGGGTACCAGTTCACTCCATGACTGCACGCTCTATTCCACAATCGAGCCCTGCGCCATGTGCGCCTATGCGATCCGCGAGAGCCGGATCGGCAGGGTGATTTTTGGCTTGCAATCGCCGGTCATGGGGGGCCACACGCGCTGGAACATCCTAATGGACCAGACGCTGTCGTCCACGATGCCCGAAGTGTTCGCGCCGCCACCCAGCGTGATCGCAGGCTGCCTGTGCCAAGAGGTTCGCAAGCTATTTCGTTCGCAGCATCCGCTGGCCTGGCAGGTGATCGAGTGGCGCGGGATATTCGTCGGACAGGCCGAGGGTCCCGAAATGGCTGCGGCCGACTCCCGACAGGCGTTGCGATGGAGTCTCCGATTCGCGAACTGGACCAGAAGCCAAGTCCTAGACAGGCTTTGGCGTTAGCCGAAGCCGTCTGAAGTCTGCCGATAGAAGTTTGCATGAAATTGCGGCGCGCGGTTTGCCGTCCATGGGAGAGTGACTCGCGATCTGAAGAATCCCGATCGGGTGCGGCAGCGCTTCAAAACGGCGGGATCGTCACCAATCCTTGAATGTCGGCTCGATGCACCCGCCGCAGACCCAGGGAAAGGTCCAATCGGCCGTACGCTTGGCACTTTCGGGGAGATACCTGCTCCACGCGTCCGCTCTGACCGGATTGATCGACTGCCAAATGACATCAAACGTCCCGGAGAAGTTTATCTTGCCGATCATGACTGGCTTGGAGAGATGATGATTGGTGTTCATCACGACCTCAAAGCCGCTCGGCGCCTTGACTCTTTGACCGTAAATGGCCTGCCGGACTGCATTGACATCGGTGGTGCCGGCTTGGACAACGGCTTGTGCCCACATCCGGAAGCCAATGAAGGTGGCTTCCATCGGGTCGTTTGTGATTTTGTCACGTTGCCCGTTGAAGTCTGCCCACATTTTCACGAACATTTCGTTCTCAGCTGATTTGATCGTGTTGAAGTAGTTCCACACCGCGAGGTGCCCGACGGGGACCATATCCGCGCCGCGCAATTCGCGCTCGCCGACGGAGAAAGCCATCACTGGAATGGTGCGGGCGTCCAGCTGTCGCTCTACGACCTCCCTATAGAAGGATGTATTTGCATCCCCGTTGATCGTTGAGATCACCGCGGTCTTCTTTCCCTCGGAGCCAAAGGCCTTGATCCTATCGATGACCCCTCGCCATTCGGAAAAGCCGAAAGGCGTGTAGATCGTCATGATGTCGTCTGGCGATACCCCCTCAGCAGTGAGATACGCGCTCAAGATTCGGTTGGTTGTGCGCGGATAGACATAGTCGGTACCGAGCAGAGCCCATCTGCGAACCTCTCCGCCTTCCTTGCTCATCAGATATCGAACGGCCGGAATTGCCTGCTGATTCGGCGCGGCCCCCGTGTAGAAAATGTTGCGCGAGCTTTCCTCACCCTCGTACTGCACCGGATAGAAGAGCAAACCATTCAGCTCTTCGAAGATCGGCAGAACGGATTTGCGGGAGGCGGAGGTCCAGCAGCCGAACACGACCGCGACCTTGTCCTTGGCGAGTAGGTCCCGGGCTTTCTCGGCAAACAAGTCCCAATTGGACGATGGATCGACGACGATTGGTTCCAGTCTGCGTCCAAGCAGCCCACCTTTCTTGTTTTGGTCTTCTATGAGCATGAGAACCGTGTCCTTAAGCACGGATTCGCTGATTGCCATTGTGCCGGACAGAGAATGCAGAATACCGATTTTGATGGAATCTTCGCCCGCGCGAGCCGGTGGAACAACGAAAAGCACGAGCTGCAGCAGCATCAGCACGAAGCCCATTGCGGCCGAAGCTGATTTCATGTCGATGCCTCGACGAGCTCAAAAACCCGGGTTTCCTTGGTCATGCCCTTGGCAATAACCGACTCGAAGGCTCTGAAATGGAAGCAGTGCTGAGCCCGCAGATAGACGCCTTCGCTCACGAGAATGACGGTCCCGAACTGCTTGTTCAGGCCTTCGAGGCGCGCTGCCAGATTCACGGTATTACCGAGGGCGGTGTAGTTCATGCGCTCGGTCGACCCGAGGTTGCCAACGATCGCTTCTCCGACATGAATGCCAAATCGTGTGAAGAATGGCTTCTGACCCTCGGATTCAAACTGGGAATTGAGCTTTTCGCACGCCGATCTGGCTGCAAGAACTGCCCGGCAAGCTCGCTCGACGTGGTCAGGCTGTGGATTGGGTGCATTCCAGAACACCATCACTGCGTCGCCAATGAACTTGTCGATTGTTCCGTCTTCGGCGAGAAAAGCCTCCGTCAGCACGGAGAAATATCGCGACGTTTGGTGCATCAGACTGTCTGGCTCGGCGGACTCGGCGATCGTCGTGAAATCTCGCACATCCGTGAAGACGACGGTAATCTCCTCTCGGACTCCGCCAAGCTCGGTAGAAATCGAATTGTCGACGACTCGCTGGACGAGCTCCTTGGGGACAAAGTGGGCGAACGACCATATGGCGCGCTGCGCGAGCTTCATCGCACTGCCGAGTTCGTGGATTTCCCTGATACGTGATATGACGGGCGCGGGGGCAGGCTCAGCCAGCCTCTGGAGCTTGATTGCCTCACTCGTTATGGCTTTCAAGGATCGGGACATTCCGCTACCAAACACCCAAACGACGGGGATGAAGGCTGCGCCGGCAACGATTGCGAGGATTAGTCCTTTGAACTGGAGCCTCCGAATATCTTGGGCAAAGTCTTCCTGAGCCGCCAACAACATGATGTTGGCGTTGTACTGGTCGCCCAACGTGAATTTGGCCACCCTGAACAGATAGTCCCGGCCTTGGTCGTCACGGATGCTTCCGTCGTAGTGGTCGCGACCCTCTGACTTTCGCAAGACTGCCGGCACGACCCCGGAGTTGATCTCCCTTATGTTCGGCAATTGCGGTCGCGATGGATGTGTCATCGCATCGACAACAAATTGTGAAAAATCGGGGTGCGCGATAAGCGAGCCGGTCGAGTCGAAAATCAAGACGATGCCGTGTTCCCCAGGCCGTTGTGCCTGGACGAAATCGCTGAAGGCGTCGAGCTTGAGATCGGCGGCAAGGACGCCGGGCACTTTGCCTCGCAAGGGGGCGCTGACCGTAATCACCGGTGCGCCGACGCTGAACGCAAGATAGGGCGATGAGACCACCGAACGATCGGCTTTCATCGTCTCGCGATACCAGGGTCGCTTGCGCGGGTCGTATCCATATTTCCATAGATCAAGTTGCCCGATTTCGTTGCCCTGCTCATCCTCGAAAATTCGGCGCATGGGCAGTTCGTTACTGGGGCTGGGGCGAATCAGATTGATCGCGACGTTGGCACCACGTGGCGCACGCAATTTTCCGAGCTGCTCATCGTTGAGTTCGTTGATGCGCCGCACCTGCAACCAAGCACCATTTTCAAAACCGGCATAGATGCTGTCGGTCTGGGGTAGTTGCTGCAGGGCGGCTTTGAAGAGCGGGATCGCGGGGCCGGTCTCGGTTCTCTCATTAGAATCGGCCACACTGGAACTGGTCGCCAGAACTTTCACCAACGAAGCTATCGCGGTCATCTCCGTATGAAGGCGCCCGAAGGCCTTCGTACTGGTTGCGTCCATATAGGCGGATGCAGCATCCTGCGTGGCCCAGCGAAGAGCCAGGGCCTGAATGGCGATTAGCAGCGTGGTGAGAGCGACGACAAACGCCATCACTGCGAAGCTAATTGAGGTTCGAAATGTCCACATCTCGGGGGCGCTTTATTTGCAAGAACGAATGCAGCCGGTAAGTCTTCTCGCGGTGTGATCAAGCCGGTTTGCTGGGGTTAGAGGTTCGGAGGGACCTCAGGTCAGCAGCTGATCCGCTCCCGCTTGGAAACTAACGCCGAGATCGTATGCGGCACTATGTATCTTCGGCAAGAACTCACTGATCTCGGATCGCGGTCATGAGCCACAACAGCGCAAGAGTCGTGAAACGGATCAAACTGTGACCCGTATCCATCAGCGGCGGAGCGCCTCATTTGCGAGGCCTGCTGCAAGTGATGATCAAAGCCACCAGGAGCATGAAAATGCGCGGCAGTGTGCTTACTGACGGGAGTCGCGCGTCAACCGCCGGCGCTGCCGAAACTGCTTGCGGCAAGCGGCCGCTCGCAAGCAGCGCCATGCTATCCGAATGGTCTTCAGTGAACGTCATACGCCGTCTCGCCGGCGTTTCCGTTCATCGCCTTGCATTAGCCCCTCCCGGCTGCGGCTTGCGACAGCACCTCCTTGCAGGGCTCGCTCACTTCGTCGAGATGAGCTTTCATGCAAGCCTCGATGCGGCCGGCGCCCGGCCTGATACCGGCGCAATTTTGTTTGATGTCAGCCGCACAAGCCTTACCGATCGCCGCTGCCTTGAGCATTACAGCCTGACAGGGCTCGGAGAGATCTTTGAAGTGCGACTTGATGCAGGCTTTGATCCGGCCCTCGCCGGGTTGGACGCCGGTGCATTGCGCCTTGATGTCGGCGGCGCATGCTTTGGCGACTCCCTGCTGCGCCAAGGCTGCGGACGTGCAGGTCACGACGGTCAGGGCGGCGATAGAGAGGGCAAGTGCAAGCCGTGTTCTGTTCATGATGCGCTCCAGTTGTTGTTGACCAGCAATTTCACTTCGAACGAATTTGCCGCGACCCGCGCTGTTTCAGTATCCCCGGTACGCCCGCCGATAGGTTGCGCCGCGCGAGACAATCATGGTTCGCCACCGAGGCGATCTGCGGCCCGTTGCTGACAGGAGGCTGACTGCAGGACCTGTCACTCGCTATGCGATTTCGGCTTAAATAGGCAAAGCCCGCGTCCGCGCAGTTAGGGCTCGTCGTATCCGTGGCAATATCGTCCCCACAACCCGCGCCCAAGAAGCCGGCAACAATGTCGCCAGTCGCAACATTGTGCCAGCTCCACATCCATCCAATCTATACCGCCTACCGCATGCACTGCCGCACGAAGCCGATGCGCTCGGCAAGTCCGAGAGTCGTGGCAAAGGCGTCCTTGCGGCACGGCTCTAGCTTGTCCATGCGGAGCGCACGTTGATAGCGAACTGAGGTGAGCTCTTGGTCTTCACGCCTCGTGCCTTGGTCGTCGTCCCCTCAATCAGCATCAGGCTGCAGGTACCCGAACCTGCCTCATTGCGAGTTCAGCGCGACGATAGTGAATCAGATCCTCGAGGCGGTGAGCCGCCAGGTTCAGCGTACCGGCATCGATTGCGTTCTCATCTCCCTCAGCGGCTTTCGCCAGTTGCGTTTTTAGAATTGCATCAATTTCGTCTTCCATGTCCGATAGTGCGGCCTCATTGTCTGCGCTTCGTATGCGGCGCGCCATCAAGTAGAGGGAATCGAGAACACCTTCCTTGGCTTGCTTGCCCACACCC
>Ga0070716_100001372_pt1 | contig 10813 bp, 8 predicted proteins | sample LARL112metaG_FD_71395 | JGI IMG/M metagenome (GOLD analysis project Ga0070716, IMG submission 71395) | Corn, switchgrass and miscanthus rhizosphere microbial communities from Kellogg Biological Station, Michigan, USA - LAR L11-2 metaG | ecosystem: Host-associated > Plants > Roots > Rhizosphere ... | reverse complement strand
ACGGTGGCGGCCAGCGACAGGTTGGCGTCATCCCCGCTGACGTTCAGCGCGGACACCGTGAACAGGTCCCAGAGCACCCGGCGGGCCCGTTCGCCCTGCCCGTGGGCGGCCAGCCAGTCACCCAGCCGCTGCGCGTCCAGGCCCGGCTGGGCCGGGTCCAGGAACCGCATGGCCAGCGCGGCCTGGCTCACCCGGAGCCGCTCGGCCGGCGACAGCAGCGAGTAGGTGGCCAGGGCCTGGCCCATGTGCAGCGGGCCGGGCAGCCTGGTCCGGCGCAGCCGGGCCTGGCCGCGCGGGCTGAGCACGGTGACGTCGAAGCGGTCCTGGAGCGACACCGAGCCGGTCATGCCGAGCCGGGCGATCAGCTCCCGGTAGGCGGTGCAGCAGCCCAGGAACACGTGCTGGCCGTTGTCCACGATCAGCCCGCCCCGGCTGAACGAGGAGGTCGCACCGCCCAGCCTGGGCCGGGCCTCGAGCAGGGTGACCGGCAGGCCGGCCTCGCGGAGAGCGATGGCCGCGGTGAGGCCGGCCAGCCCGCCGCCCACCACCACGACCTGCCCGGCCGGGCGCGTCTCAGCTGGCCTCATCTGGTGCTCCTGTCGGGATGGGCGGCCGGGGGGCCGTGGCGCCCGGTGCGCAGCGCCGTACCCGCGAGTGACCTGGCCGCGACCATGGCCTTCTGGCCCGCGGAGAGTGAGACGCGGCGGTGCAGCACCGCATCGGGATCGGCGGCGATGCTGCGCAGCAGCCGGAAGTAGATGCCGGCCATCGCGCCGGTGCACGCGGCACTGCGCCGGTCCAGCATGGGCATCAGCTGCAGGCCGTGCGTATACCAGGTGCGCGCCCGCTCCGCCTCGAACACGACCAGGTCCACCAGCCTGGGGTCGGTCGCTGGCCCGCCGGAGCCGTTGGGGCGCAGCTCGGTGCCGAACCGCGCGAAGTCCTCGGCGGGCAGGTAGACCCGTCCGCTGCAGTAGTCCTCCCGGATGTCCCGCAGGATGTTGGTGAGCTGCAGGGCCACGCCGAGGGCGTCGGCGAGCGGGGCGGCGGTGCCGACGTCGGCGGTGCCGAACACGCCGAGGGACAGCCGCCCGATCGAGCCCGCCACGCAGCGGCAGTACTGCCGGAGGTCGTCGAAGGTCTGGTAACTGGTGCCCCGCACGTCGGCTTCGCAGCCGTCGATCAGCTCACCGAAGGCGGCCAGCGGGATGGGGAAGCGGCGGCCGGCATCGCTGAGCGCGATCAGCACCAGGTCATCGTGGGCGGGCTGACCGCCGCTGGCCAGCGCGGTCACGCTGGCCCGGGCCTGCTGGAGGGCGCTGAGTTTCTCCGCCGCCGGCAGCGAGCCGTCGCCGATGTCGTCGATGCGCCGGGCGAACGCGTACACGGCGGACAGCGCCTGCCGCTTGGCCGGGGGCAGCAGCCGGATGCCGTAGGAGAAATTGCGCGCCTGTGACCAGGTAACTTCCTCGCAGTGCCGGTAGGCAGCGGGCACGTCCATCACATCACCTCCCGGCGGCATAGATCCTCAGCGCTTCCTGTGCGATCCGGCTGCGCCGCGGCCGGGGGGTGGCCTGCAGCACGTCGTATCCGGCGGCGGCGATGGCGGCCAACGCCGCCCGGCCGCCAGCCACGTAACCGGCGACGGCAACCCGGGCCGCACCGTGCAAATTCCCGACCAGCGGGGCGCCTTCGTCCAGCAGCGAGCGCGCCCGCCGCACCTCGAACGCCAGCAGCTCTTTGAGCTGCGGCCCGGCCCGGCCGGCGGCGAGGTCGGCCTCCTGGCAGCCGAACCGGTCCATGTCCTCACCCGGCAGGTAGATCCGGCCTGCCTGGAAATCCTCGGCCACGTCCTGCCAGTGCTCGGCCAGCTGCAGGGCGGTGCAGACCCGGTCGGACAGCAGGATCCGGTCCGGGGTGGCGGCCCCGAACACGTGCAGCACGACCTGGCCGACCGGGTTGGCGGACAGCTCGCAGTACCCAGCCAGCTCGTCAAATGTCCGGTACCGGGTGACCACCTGGTCCTGCCGGTTGGCCTGGATCAGGTCGGTGAACGGCCGCTGCGGGATCGCGCACTCGGCCACGGCCGGGGCCAGCGCGCGGATCACCCCGATCCGCGGCTGGCCGGGCCCGGCCCCATCCGGCGCGGGCACGGCCGCATTGCGCAGTGAAACGTCCTGGAACTGGTAAAGCCGACCGAGGTCGGCTTCGAGTTCGTCGAGGAGGCGCGCCCGCTCGCCCGGCGGCGCTTCATCTCCCATGTCATCCACGGCACGGGCGAAGCCGTAGACCGCTGCCAGGCGCTGGCGGTAGCGGGCGGGCAGCAGCCGGAGGGCAACCGGGAAGTTCTCCCCCGAGGCCTGGTCAGCGGCGGCCGCCCCGATCGCCTCGGCCGACGGGCAGGGGTCAGCCACGGCGCGCGCCTCGCCCAATCGTGTAACCCCGTGGCTCACAGTAGCTATCACCGCACACTCACCATATAAATGCAAACAATGACATGGACGTCACCTGACACCGGTGTCGCTGATCGCCGGCGGACAGCATCACTAGTTCAGCGCAACGTTCCCGCGAACAACTTGAACTCATTATGCCCGGCCGCTCCAGGAGCACTCCCAGCGGGGTACGGGCCCATCACCCCTAGCACATTGAAACCGCCATTCGCAACGTGTTACCAGACTGGGCTTTCCCGGTTTAGGCTGGGCGTCCGTGGCCAGCTGCCGGGACAGCATCGTCCCAGCTCAGAGGCTGCTTTGCGGTATTGTCCCGGCTTCCCAGGATATGTTTCAGGAGCGTTACGAACTGGATTCAAAGTTGTGATATGACGGTGCCGCCCGGCGGCACGCTACCGGTCGGCACCAGGCAGGGTTACCGAACGCAATGCCTACGCCACAGTCAACTTCGCGGCTGCATGGGTCCGGTCGCCCGCGGCCGCTCAGTCGGAGCGCCGCGATTAGCTGACGTGAATGTCATATTCGGTTTAGCTGACGCTAATGTCATATTCGGCAGCGGCCGTCCGGCGATGCCCTGCCACAGTGACGGCCGCGGGAGCGGTCCGGCCGCGGACCCGGTCCGGCCGCGGACCCGGTCCGGCCGCGAGCCCGGTCCGGGCCGCCCGGGGCCTGGCGGGCACGGACGGTAACGCACCGCGTGCAGGCCGACGGCCTGGCTTCTGTGCGTTCCTGGCCGGCTACGCAGAACTAACCAGTCACCCGCGCGTTTCGTAATAAATCTCGCAAACCGTATATGACCCAGTTCGGATTCTTTTATTACCCCGGTAAGTGACCTACGTCACTGCTAGTCTCCGAGCTTCAGAGGGGTCTGCGAATCTCCTTCGTAGCTATCTCGTTACAATTCCGAACCGCCTACACCCCGCAGAGGCCAGAGTCATGGGCTTGCGTCTCCGGTCCATCCGCCAGAAGATCCTGCTCCTCGTGCTTGTCCCGGTGATTTCCCTGGTCGGGCTGTACATCTTCACGACCGTCATTACCGCTCGAGATGCCATCAACCTGGCTCGCACCGACACGCTCAAGAACGCCACCGGCCTGCCCGTTGGTGTGTTCCTGACCACGCTCGACGGCGAGCGGCCGCTGGCCCTGGTCTACCTTTCCCAGCCCACCACGGGGAATCTGGCCGCGCTGGAGGCGGCCGAGGGCCGCACCAATGGCGCGATAGCAGTCATGCGGACCGCCCTGAAGTCTGAGGGCACGATGGGCAATGCCTCGACCCCGGAGAAGCAGGCCATCGCCACCCTGGCCGGCCGGGTCCAGACCCTCCCGGGGGTGCGGACCCAGATCCGCACTCAGGCGATCACCCGGTCGCAGGCGTTCGACGAGTACAACACCCTGGTCCAGGACGGGTACCAGGTCCTGAACGAGCTGATCCGCCAGGAGAACAACTCCACTGTGGTGGCGAACGGCGAAGCCTTCGTGCGGATGGCTAAGTCGCAAGAGATGCTGCTGCGCGAGTCCGCGCTGGTAACCGCCGACCTGGCCGCGGGGAACTACCCGGCCAGCGACCGGGTGGCCATCACCGAGCTGATCGGCGCGCGCAAGCAGCTGGCCGCCCAGACGCTGCCCGACTTCGATCCGGAGTACCGGGCCTTCTACATCCGCGATGTCAGCCCGCAGGCTGCCGCCGCCCTGTCGAAGATGGAGACCAGGCTGGTCAACACCACGGTGACCACCCGGCCGCCCCCGGTATCACCGGGCGAGTGGGGTCAGACCGTCGGTGCAATAGCGGGCGGGCTGACCAAGGCCGGCACCGCGGCCTCTAACCGGGCGACCGTCAAGTTCCAGGACCAGGCACACTCCACCTACCTGACCCTCGCGCTGGTCGGCGGCCTGGGTTTGCTGGCCGTGCTGATATCCATCCTGGTCTCGGTCTGGACCGGCCGCAGCCTGATCCGCGAGCTGGCCCGGCTGCGCCAGGCGGCCCTGGAGATGGCGCACGAGCGGCTGCCAAGCGTGGTGCACCGGCTGGCCGCTGGCCAGCAGGTCGACGTGGACGCGGAGGCTCCCGAGCTGCCGCCGGCCGAAACCGAGGAGATCGGCCAGGTCGGCGAGGCCTTCGCGGCAGTCCAGCGGACCGCGGTGGAAGCGGCCGTGGGCCAGGCCAGGCTGCGCCAGGGGATCAGCGACATCTTCCGTAACCTGGCCCGGCGCAGCCAGTCCCTGCTGCACCGGCAGCTGACCTTGCTGGACGCGATGGAGCGCCGGGCCAAGGAGCCCGAGGAACTCGAGGACCTGTTCCGTATCGACCACCTCACCACCCGGATGCGGCGGCACGCGGAAAGCCTGATCATCCTGTCCGGTGACGCACCGGCCCGGGGCTGGCGCCGCCCGGTGCCGTTCGTGGACGTGCTCCGCGCCGCAGTGGCCGAGGTGGAGGACTACACCCGGATCAAGGTCACCGCGACCACCAAGGCGGCCATCGGCGGGCCAGCGGTGGCCGACGTCATCCATATGATCGCGGAGCTGGCGGAGAACGCCGTCGTCTTCTCCCCGCCGAACACGCCCGTGCTGATCACCGGGGACATCGTGGGCCGGGGCTTCGCGGTGGAGATCGAGGACCGCGGGCTGGGGCTGAGCGAGGAGCGCCGGGCCGAGCTCAACGAACTCCTGGAGAACCCACCGCCATTCGACCTGTCCGGCAGTGACCAGCTCGGCCTGTTCGTAGCCAGCCAGCTGGCCAAGAAGCACGGCATCCGGATCTCACTGCGCTCGTCGCCATACGGGGGCACCACGGCGATCGTGCTCATCCCGCTCACCCTGGTCGTCGGCGAGGACAGCTACGGCGAGAGCGGGCCCGAGCCAGACACCGCCCCGGCCGCGCAGCTGACCGGCCGCCACGCGGCCCGCGAGGACACCGGCAGCTACGCCGGTGCGCGGGGTGGCCTGGCCGCTGTCCCGGACAGCTACCAGTCCCCGGACAGCTACCCGTCCCCGGGCAGCACCGCGACGTCCCCTGACATCTACACGGATGCCCCCGGCGGATTCGCTGCGGCGCCGAGTGGCTTCACCGAGGCGCCGAGTGTCTTCACCGAGGTGCCGAGTGGCTTCACCGAGGCACCAGGCGACTTGAGCCGTGCGCCCGATGGTCCCGCCGATGTTCCAGCTGGCTTCGCCGATACCCCCAGCCCGCCCACGGCGGAACCGGCGGGCACCTCAGCCGCCCGGTGGCCGGCGGACAGCGCGGCAGACGTCTGGACCGGCGCGGGTACCGGCACCACCAGCCCGGCGGGCCCAACCTCCAGGGGCGGCTGGGCGGATACCGTCCCGTCCGCGCCCTGGGCCGCTGACCCCAGCCCCGAGGTCCCGGAATCAGCCAACCGGCTGAACGGGTTCCCCGCCTACCCGGGCGGCGGTGGCTGGACTCGGCCTGCCGACGCCGCGGGCAACGGCGACCCGGGTGATCTCGACCTGGTTGACGAGGACGCCGACCCGGACGAGGCCGGGCTGCTGCCCCGGCGGGTCCGCCAGGCCAGCCTGGCCCCGCAGCTGCGCGAGCCCGCTGGGCACGCTGAGCCGGCCCAGGAGCCCGAGGCCGCCGAGGCGGCCGGCGACCGCTCCCCCGAGCAGGCCAGGAGCACGGTCGCCGCCATCCAGCGTGGCTCCGAACGGGGACGTTCGCTGTTCGAAGCCCCAGCCAAGGGCAGCACCACCACGGTGGCCAGCACCGAACCAGCCGGTGAGGCCGGTGAGGAGGAAACGGGCGCCAGTGCGCAGCACAATGATGAGTGACAGCAGGGGGAGCAGATGAGTGCAGCAGAGCAGGAGAACGGTGTGACCACAGGCTCCGTCAGCGACCTGGACTGGCTGCTCAATGACCTGGTGTCCCGCGTACCCGACGTGGACCGGGCCGTGATCCTCTCCCGTGATGGGCTGGCGATCGCCTCGTCCAGCGCGCTGACCCGGGAGGACGCGGAACACCTGGCCGCGGTGGCGTCCGGTTTCCAGAGCCTGGCCCGGGGTGCGGGCCGCCATTTCGGCGGCGGGTACGTGCGGCAGACCATCGTCGAGATGGATACCGCGTTCCTGTTCGTGACCTCGGCCGGCGAGGGCAGCTGCCTGGCCGTGCTCAGCCCGGCCAGCGCGGACGCGGGCCTGGTTGCCTACGAAATGGCCATCCTGGTGAAACGAGTGGGCCAGCACCTGTCGGTGAACCCCCGGCCCGGTGCGGCCGGGGAGGTCTCGGACTGAGCCTGACATGCCCTCGCCCGATGATCACTGGCTGGATGAGGAGGCAGGCCCGGTAGTCCGGCCGTACGCGCTGATCCGCGGCCGGACCAGGCCCAGTGGGTCAACCCTCGACCTGATCGCGATCATCACGGCGGTGCGCGGGGTCCGGCCCGATCCGGCCGCGCTGGACCCGGAACACTTCACGGTACTGCGGCTGTGCCGGCTGCCCACGTCGGTGGCGGACATCGCCTCCGACCTCGACCTGCCGCTGGGCGTGGTCCGGATCCTGCTGGGCGATCTGCGGGAACTGTCGCTCATCGCGGTGCACAATCCCATTCCGCCGGCGCGGCTACCTGACGCGCAAGTCCTCCAGGAGGTCGTTGATGGTCTACGGCGGCTCTAACCAGGCCGTCAGCCCCGCCCGGGTCCCAGTCACGATCAAGATCCTCATCGCGGGCGGTTTCGGTGTCGGCAAGACCACCCTGGTCGGGTCGCTGACCGAGATCCGGCCCCTGCGCACCGAAGAACCGCTGAGCGCGCGAGGCACCCGCGTGGACCGGCTGGACGGGGTGGAACGCAAGTCGACGACGACCGTGGCCCTGGACTTCGGGCGGATCACGATACGCGAGAACCTGGTGATCTACCTGTTCGGGACGCCTGGCCAGGAGCGCTTCTGGTTCATGTGGGACGAGCTGTCCCGTGGCACCCTCGGCGCGATCGTCATGGCCGACACCCGGCGGCTGGCCGACTGCTTCCCTTCGGTGGACTACTTCGAGCAGCGGCACATCCCGTTCGTGGTCGGGGTGAACTGCTTCGACGGCGCGCGCCGCTACCGCGGCGAAGCAGTCCGGGCCGCGCTGGACCTGGACCCCGGGATTCCCGTGGTCATGTGCGACGCGCGGCAGCGGCCCTCCTGCCGGGACACGCTGATCGCGCTGGTCGAGCACGCCCTGCAGACGATCCGCAGCCCGGACCAGTACGCGGCCGAGGCCCGCGCCCCCCAGCCAGCCCCCTAAGGTGTGTCCACTGGACACGCCTGAGCTCCCGTCAGGTTCGCCAGATCAGGACCAGCGCGCAGTCGTCCGATCCCGCGCCCCCCGCCTTGACCACCCGGACCAGTTCGGCCGCGGCATCCTGCAGGCCGGTGGCCACGAGCCGGTTGGCCTCGCCGAGCAGCCGGTCGGTGCCCGCGTCGATGTCCCGGCCGGGCAGCTCGACCAGGCCGTCGGTATACATCATGAGCGCGTCGCCGGGCCGCAGCGCGCCATGCGCAGGCACGCAGCGCAGGTCGGGGACCACGCCCAGGACGATCCCGCGCGCCTCGGTCAGCTTCCAGGTGCCGCTGCCCGCATCGAAGTGAGCGGGCGGCGGATGCCCGGCCGAGGACAGCATGTACTCGCCGGTGGCCAGGTCGAGAGCCAGGTGCGCCGCGGTGACGAAGCCCTCCACGGCTGACCCGCGGCGCAGGTAGGCGTTGCAGGCGCTGAGGAACTCGCCCCGCGGGACCGAGCCGAGCAGCCCACCGAACGCGCCGGACAGCAGCAGCGCCCGGGTCCCGGCGTCCACCCCCTTGCCAGACACATCGACCAGCGCCACCTCCAGGGTCTTCCCGTCACACGAGGACACCAGGAAGTCGCCGCCGAACGACACGCCGCCGGCCGGCCGGAGCACGGCCGCGGACTGCCAGCCAGCGGGCAGCGCGGGCAGCCGGGCCTGGGCCCGGATCCGGTCCCGCAGCTCGATCAGCATCCGGTCGCCGCGCAGTCCCTGGACCCCGAGCTTCCACCGGGTGCGGGCCAGCACGTCCGCGAATACCCCGGTGACCACGACCGTGGCGATGATCCCGGGGCCGGCCCGCCGGTACAGCGCGTCATAGGCCAGCATGAGCGCGACCAGGCCAAACAGGATGCGCAGCGCGCGCGGCCAGAGCAGCAGGCCGCCCGCCAGCACGGGCAGGATCATCAGCCCCGGCGAGAACCACGCCTCCGACGAGTGGACCGCGGCCACCCCGATGCCCACGGTGGCGATGGTCAGCACGGCCGCCATCCGGCGGTTCCGGGTGATGAACTGACGCCGGACCTGCCCGGCCGTCCAGCTCGCTGCGGAGCGAACCAGGCGTACCGGGTGCGTCAGGGACCGGGAAACCATGATGCCGGCACTTTATCCGCACGCACGGCCGTCTGGGACATGGCCAAACTGATTGGCGCCCGCCGTCGTGCACAAGGTAGGAATGCGAGCATGGCAGAGCGCTATCCCATCCGGCCCGTCCGCGAGGACGAGTTCGATGCCTTCCACACCACCAATGAGCACGCCTTTCACGACCGGCCGCCAACCCCGGAGCACCGCGCGGAGATGCTCAGCCGGTTCGAGCTGGACCGCAGCCTGGCCGCATTCGACGGGTCCACGCCGGTCGCCAGCGCCGGGGTGTGGAGCTTCCGGATGTGCGTGCCCGGCGCGCTGACCGCGACCGCGGGAGTCACCTGGATCGCGGTCATGCCGTCGCACCGGCGGCGCGGCATCCTCTCCGCGATGATGCGCCGCCAGCTGGTGGACATCCACGAGCGGGGCGAGGCCATCGCGGCCCTGTGGGCATCGGAGGCGGGCATCTACGGCCGGTACGGCTACGGGCGGGCGTCCTGGCATGTCAGCCTCAGCTTTCAGCACGGTGAGGGGGCCCTGGCCCGGCACGCCCCGGCCGACCCCGCGATCCGGCTGCGGATTGTGGACCCGCCGGCCGCCCTGGCCGAGCTGGCTAAGGTTTACGACCTGCTGCTGCCGGTCCAGCCGGGTTTCTTCGCCCGGAACGATTCCTGGTGGAAGCGGGTCATCGACGACGCGGAGGAGGACCGGCAGGGGTACAGCCCGCTGCGCTGCGTGCTGGCCGAGGACGATGCGGGCCCACGCGGGTACGCGCTGTACGCCGGGCGCGGGCAGTGGGATGACCGGACGTTCCTGCCGGACGCCGCCCTGGAGGTCCGCGAGCTGGTGGCGGCCGACCCGGCGGCCACCGCCGCCCTGTGGGGCGACTTGCTGAGCCGTGACCTGGTCAGCAGGCTGACGGCGAGCCTGCGGCCCGCTGACGACCCGGTGCTGCAGATGCTGGCCGACCCGCGGCGGGCCCGCCCGCAAATCAGCGACGGCCTGTGGATCCGGGTGGTGGACGTGCCCGCGGCGCTCACCGTACGGCGGTACTCGGCCCCGGTCGACATGGTCATCGAGATCACCGATGACATGTGCCCGTGGAACCAGGGCCGGTGGCAGCTGACCAGTCCCGGCCTGGTGGGTGGCCCGGCCCGCTGCGTGCCGTCCACCGATGACGCCGATATCGTGCTGCCCGTGGCCACGCTCGGCGCTGCCTACCTGGGCGGTACCCGGCTGGGCACGCTGGCCCGGGCCGGGCTGGCCACCGAGCTGCGCGCCGGCACGGTGGACCTGCTGTCCGCCGCGCTGTCCTGGGACCCGGCCCCGTGGTGCCCGATCATCTTCTGACCGCCCGGCACCGGGCGGCCCGGCGCAAATCGGGCCGCCGCCCGCTGAGTGAGCCGCCCCCGCCGTGGAAAGACTGCCTGTGGAGGCGCGCCATGGCAGGGATGAAGATCACACTCGATTCGGCCATGCGGGCCCGGGACGTGTCCCGGCCGCAGGCCCATCATGAGGACGGCGCGCAGCGGGCCGACGAGACGGCCGCGGCCCGCCCCCGCTCCGCCCGGACCAGCACGGGCCCAGCCAGCACGGGCCCAGCCAGCACCAGCCCAGCCAGCACCAGCCCAGCCAGCACCAGCCCAGCCAGCACAGGCCGGGCCCGGCCCACTCCGCCAGCCGCTAACTCCGCCACCAGCGCGGATAACAAGGCACCGCGCGCCGCCCCACCGCAGCCGTCCCGCTCCCCGGCGCCGCGGGCTGAGGGCCGGCCCCAGGGCAGTGGCCGCCGTCGGCGTAGGTCTCGGCGGCGGCCCGGCCACTGACCGCACCGGCGCCGCGCCACTGACCGCACCGGCGCCCGCGCCACTGACCGCACCGGCGCCCGCCCGGCCCGCTCAGCCGCTGCCGGGTTCGGCCGGCAGCTTGCCGTCCCGCTCGTAGTCAGCGATCATCTTCAGCCGCCGGGCGTGCCGCTCCTCGCCGGAGAACGGTGT
>Ga0070716_100001370_pt1 | contig 10817 bp, 6 predicted proteins | sample LARL112metaG_FD_71395 | JGI IMG/M metagenome (GOLD analysis project Ga0070716, IMG submission 71395) | Corn, switchgrass and miscanthus rhizosphere microbial communities from Kellogg Biological Station, Michigan, USA - LAR L11-2 metaG | ecosystem: Host-associated > Plants > Roots > Rhizosphere ... | reverse complement strand
TATGCTGCCAAAAACCGGTTGCAGGACCGTCGATGCATATTGCGCTTCAAAGAGTGACGCCTTTTTTGCGCAGTTCCTCGATCATTCGCCCTTGCACCTCCCCGCCAATGGATTGACCGAACTTCATCCCGGCTCCCATCATCTCCTGCGATATGGTTGGCAGTTTTTGCAGCAATCTCTGCCCCGTCGGGGTCTTGTAGAAATCGTTGAGCGCATGAAGATCTTCAATTGAAAAATTGTTTGCGTAGACGACCGCCGCCGCGTCGCTCATTTCGGACACCCGCTGCCGAAAGGCGTCGATTATCGCCGGGCTAAGAGCATCGTATTGCCGCTCGACGTCGGCGCGGCCCTGCACGATGGCCGGCTTCAAATTCTTGAAGATTCCCGGAACGATCGCGTTATATTGATCGTTCAGATGCATGGTCTCGACCAACTCCCTGGCCGCAGCTATGGCTTCGGGGGCGGGCGCCTGGGCCTGCGCTAAACCCGACGAAAAGAAAACATGCAGAACAAGCGCGCCGAACAGCGGACGAACAATGCGGCTGACCATAGATTTCCCCTATCGCGTGTCTCTGAGCTGTATCGCTCGTGTATCCATTTATCGTTGCATAAAACGTAAAATCTTGTTTCAAGATTTTGAATGTTGCTGGGGATTCCCGGAATATCCGTTTCGCGCCCATGCGCGTGCCGAAATGACGGTGTGAGCCTGGCAAGAACGCGAAGGAAGCTCTTGACACGATTTCCCGCACCAACGCTGATTTGCCCGTCGTGCCAATTCGCCGCACGCACGCGGCGTTGATCTCGCCCCCAAATCACCGGCACGATTCGCGCTGTCCCGCGCTCTCGAAGAGGGGCGCTTCGCGATCGTCACGAACGTTGGGCGCGGGATGCGGTGGACGCGGTTGGCGCGGAAGACGAATGCGCTTGAATCGCGGACGGCGAAGTCGTGTGGTCCTGACATCCCGACGCTGATGTCAAGCCTGTCGAGGCGATGATCTCGCAGGTGATGGTGGCAACAAAGCCCGGCTCACCAGGGAGAGCGCGAAGGAAACCGTTAAAACCATCGTGCAGGGAATGCCGGGTCGCTTCCGGCGTACCTGTGGTGACTTTGCTCGTGTGTTTTTCCTTTTACACGCGAGGCTATGGGTGCGCGCCGCGCATCCGGCATTCCCTGCGCCCTCTGATTTTCGGGGGCATGGCTGGCAAAAGCCCGGGCAGATTCGTGCCGCGGGAATGTGGATGTGTGTCTTATCGACTATGCGAGAGCTAGCGACGGTTTACCCCTCTCCCCTTGCGGGAGAGGGTGCCCGAGCGATGGCGAGGGCGGGTGAGGGGTAGGTCTGATGTGTGTAAAGAGGCCCCCTCATCCGACGCGGACTGCGTCCGCGTCACCTTCTCCCGCAAGGGGAGAAGGTAGGGAGCAAGCCTTACGCCGCGGCCGCCATCACTACCTCGGCCAGAAGCTGCTCGCGCTTCTTCTGCGAACGGCAACCCTTCATGGTCGCGGCAAAGCGCTCGAGAATGCCGTCCTCGAACGCCGTGACGATGGTGTCGTGCACATAGCTCTTGCGGCAGATCGCCGGCGTGTTGGAAAGCCGGTCGGCGGCGGCGCGGATTGCGTCCAGAACCTGGCGCTTGCGGCCGCGAGCGCTTTTGGCGGGCGAAATCCGCGACAGCGATTCCAGCACCACCGCGGACGCCATCAGCGTGCGAAAATCCTTCAGCGAAATCTTGATGCCGGCGATCTCGCGCAGGAAGCCGTTGACGGTCGTGGTGGAAACGGTGCGCACGACGCCGGAAGCGTCGCGATACTGGAACATGCGTCTTCCCGGAAGGCTCTGCAGAATGCCGATCGCACGCACCAGCTTGGCGGCGTTGCATTCCTTCTTCACCGCCTTGCCGCCCTTGGCCTTGAAGGTCAGCACGATGCTGTCGTCTTCCAGCGTGACGTTGGATTTCAAAAGCGTGGTGGCGCCGCGTGTGCCATTCAGCCGCGCATAGGATTCGTTGCCCGGCCGGATCGCGGTGCGCGCGATCAGTTCGATTACCGCGGAGAGAGCGAATTCACGCGTCGGCTCCTCGCCGGACAGGTGCATCGAGACGTTGCGGCGGATTTTCGGCAAGGCAGCGACGAGCTTGGCCAGCCGATGCGCCTTGCGATGCTCGCGAACCTTTTCCCAATCGGCGTGATAGCGATATTGCAGGCGGCCGGCGGCATCGCGCCCCACGGCCTGCAGATGCGAAGTCGGGTCGGGCGAATAGCGCACCTCCGCATAGGCCGGCGGCACCGCCATGGCATGCAGGCGGCGGATGGTGCGGGCATCGCGAATATGCGCGCCATTGGCGCGGACGAAGGCATAGCCCTTGCCGCGCTTGATGCGGCGAATGGTCAGCTGATTCTGGTCGCCAAGCTTGAGACCGAGCTCCTGGGCCAGCGATTCCACGGTAGGAGCGGGCATGCCGGGCACCTTGCCCGGCGTCCGCGAGGCAAGCGCCTTCGGCGGCGCCGGCGGCCATTGCCCAAGCGCCTTGGCCAAAGCGACGGCAGGATCGGCCGTATCGGGCCGTGCAGTCTCCAAATTCTGCTGATCCGCCATAGCTTTAGACGCCTTGCTCCGCTCGTATCCTGCTAATGCCGGTTTTTCCAGTTTGTTCCGGCCCGGCCGTTTGGCCCTGGGGGCGCCATTTAGGGGGTTATCGTCCGCTGCGCTAGTCCCCCCGGTCGGATCATCACGGTTATATGTTACCTGCATCGACCGGTGCGGGCCTGCCTGCGGCGATTCGACGTAGCCTAAAATGCCAAACGGGCTGCCGAAACCTGGCGCGCTTGCGATCAAATTCATCAATTGATCCCGCGCAACGCGCGCCCCGCCGAAGGTTGTAGTGATCGGGCATGGTTGTTCCGCTTGTCGGCGCCGTCAGGCCCGGCGCATACTTATTTCAACAATCAAGACGGCTCGAGAGTGCGCCGCACGGTGGAGGAAAAGAATGTCCGAGAAAATTTACGACGTACCGGCCGACTGGGCCAGGCGCGCCTGGATCGACGACGCCAAATATCGCGAAATGTATGCGCGCTCGATCAAGGACCCCAACGGCTTCTGGGCCGAACAGGCCAGGCGCCTCGACTGGATGAAGCCTCCCCACAAAATCGAGAACTGGTCGTTCGCTCCCGGCAACATTTCAATCAAGTATTTCGAGGACGGCGTTCTCAACGCGGCCTGGAACTGCGTCGACCGCCATCTCGAAAAGCGCGGCAACCAGACCGCCATCATCTGGGAAGGCGACGACCCTTCGGAGTCGAAGCACATCACGTATCGTCAGCTGCACGACGAGGTCTGCAAGTTTGCCAACATCCTGCGCACCCGCAACGTCAAGAAGGGTGACCGCGTCACGATCTATCTGCCCATGATTCCGGAAGCGGCCTATGCGATGCTCGCCTGTGCGCGGATCGGCGCGATTCATTCGGTGGTGTTCGCGGGCTTCTCGCCGGACAGCCTCGCCCAGCGTATCAACGACTGCCAGTCCAAGGTCATTATCACCGCGGACGAGGGATTGCGCGGCGGCAAGAAGGTGCCGCTGAAGGCCAATGTCGATGCGGCGCTCGCCAAGACCGAGGGCGTTGACTGGGTGGTCGTTGTCAAGCGCACCGGCGCCAAAGTCGACATGAAGCCGTCACGCGACCTCTGGTACCACCAGGCTGCCGAGATGGTGACGACGGAATGCCCGTGCGAGCATATGCACGCGGAAGATCCGCTCTTCATCCTCTATACCTCCGGCTCGACCGGCCAGCCCAAGGGCGTGCTGCACACCACCGGCGGTTATCTCGTCTACGCCGCGATGACGCACCAGTACGTGTTCGACTATCATGAAGGCGACATCTATTGGTGCACCGCCGACGTCGGCTGGGTCACAGGCCACAGCTACATTCTCTACGGGCCGCTCGCCAATGGCGCGACCACGCTGATGTTCGAAGGCGTGCCGAATTACCCCGACAATTCGCGGTTCTGGAACGTCGTCGACAAGCACAAGGTCAACACCTTCTACACCGCGCCCACCGCGATCCGCGCGCTCATGCAGGGCGGCGATGAGCCGGTGAAGAAGACCTCGCGCCAATCGCTTCGCCTGCTGGGCAGCGTCGGCGAGCCGATCAATCCGGAAGCGTGGGAATGGTATCACCGCGTGGTCGGCGAGGACCGCTGTCCGATCGTCGATACCTGGTGGCAAACCGAAACCGGCGGCATTTTGATCACGCCGCTGCCCGGCGCCATCAAGCTCAAGCCGGGCTCGGCCACGCTGCCGTTCTTCGGCATTGTGCCCGAGATCGTCGATGCCGACGGCCAGGTGATGGCCGGCGAAGCCACAGGCAACCTTTGTATCACCAGACCATGGCCTGGAATAATGCGCACGGTCTATGGCGATCACGCCCGTTTCGAGCAAACCTATTTCTCGACCTACAAGGGCAAATATTTCACCGGTGATGGATGCCGGCGCGATGCCGCCGGTTATTACTGGATCACCGGGCGCGTCGATGACGTGATCAACGTCTCCGGCCATCGCATGGGCACAGCCGAGGTCGAAAGCGCGCTGGTGGCGCATGCGGTGGTCTCCGAGGCCGCGGTCGTCGGCTATCCGCACGACATCAAGGGCCAGGGCATCTATGCCTATGTGACGCTCATGGCCGGCACCGAGCCGAGTGAGGAACTGCGCAAGGAGTTGGTGGCGTGGGTCCGCAAGGAGATCGGCCCGATCGCTTCCCCTGATCAGATCCAGTTTGCGCCCGGTTTGCCGAAAACCCGCTCAGGCAAGATCATGCGCCGGATCCTGCGCAAGATCGCCGAAGACGAGCCGGGAAGCCTCGGCGATACCTCGACACTTGCGGACCCTGCGGTGGTCGACGATCTCGTCAAACATCGCCAGAACAAGAAGGACGCGCCGGCGTAACGCGCGCAACTTCGGGGTTGAACCGCGAAGGCGCGATCCTTCACCGCGCCTTTTGCGGTTGACCGGCGGCTGGAATCACAGACATCAATACGGCGTCGTCGACATCGGTCGATGCGGATTCGGTTGCGTCCGCGCGCGCCGATCAGGATAGGCAGCCATGGGCATGAGCGATCGCGAACATGCCGCTCACGCCATTGTCATCCGGAGGCGGGCGTTTCACGGAGGTTTGCTGCGGGGGTGTGGTTTTCCGGTCATTTACTTTGTTTTGAACATTTTCTTTTTTGCTGTCGCAGAACCAGTCCCAGCCCTGGCGTGACAAACATTCAGTTAACTCGCGCGGTTAAGATTTCGTGGGAAAGCGGTTTCTCTGGCGGCGCCGGTCGGAAGTGGACCGCCTCGGAAGGTCAGGCTCGGTATCGGAGAGGTCAATGTCGTTGAGGATTGCGGTGGCTCTGGCGGCCACTATCGGATTGGGAGCGTTGGGCACCACCGAAGCTCAGGCGCAGCCGGATGTGGTCGGTTTCCGGGGCGACTATTCGCCCGGGACCATCGTGATCAGGACCAACGAGCGCAGGCTCTATTACGTCATCGATCAGAACCACGCCGTTCGTTATCCGGTCGGCGTCGGCAAATACGGCAAGCAATGGGCCGGTACCACTCAAATCAACGGCAAATACCTCCATCCGGCCTGGTCGCCGCCGGCCGAAGTGAGGCGGGACAAGCCGCATATACCGGATGTCATCCCTGGCGGCTCGCCGCGCAACCCGATGGGCGTCGCCGCGATGACACTGGCCGGTGGCGAGTACGCGATCCACGGGACCAACATGCCGGGTTCGGTCGGCGGCTTTGTCTCCTATGGCTGCATCCGCATGCTCAATCCCGACATCACCGACCTTTATGGGCGGGTATCTGTCGGCACGACCGTGGTGGTGACGCACTGATCGTTATCTTTGTGACGTCCGGGTCAAAAATCCGAGGCGATGCCCTTGACTTCCCAGTCGCCATATCTCGTGGGCTCGGGGCCCTCAGGCCCCTGAAATTCCCTGGGCCAGGGCTTGCTGGCGGGTGCAACCGCGAGCCGTCGTGCTTCGGCCTCTGCGAGCGCGCGTTGTGCTGCGGGCGAAAGCGGCTTGCGTTTTGGCCCGGATGCATCCGCTGTTGAGCGGGAAAGATCGTCCGTCATCGATAGATTCCAGCTGCCTTATCAGCCCGCTTCATTCAGCCTCCGGCGGCGCAGGTCACTTCCGATCCGTGAAGTCACAGAGTCGATTCTTACATTTGGCATATTCTGCTGCCAAAGGGATTCGCCAACCCTTAGTCGATGGCAACAGCTGAAATGCGAACTGCTGTCCGATTTCGCAAGATATTGGAGCTCCATGCCCCAACAACGATTCGCCCAGTCGTCCGAAGCGCCCGGTCTGCCGGCGCGTCGGATCGCGGCGGATATTCTTGACGGCGTCCTGCACAAGCACCGTACCCTCGACGAACAGCTCGATGGCGCTGCGGCCCATCCGGGACTGAGGAACCTCTCCGATCGCGACCGCGCCCTGATGCGCCGCCTGGTGGCGACCATTTTGCGCCGGCTGGGGACGCTCGGCCATGTCCTGTCGCGGCTGCTCGATCGCGGCGTGCCGACCGATGCACCGCGTGCGCAGAGCGCGCTTTTGATCGGCGCTGCCCAGATTCTCTGGATGGACGTGCCCGACCATGCCGCAGTGGATCTCTCCGTGCGACTGGTGCAGTCGGATCGACGGGCCGCGAAATATGCGGGGCTCGTCAACGCGGTGTTGCGCCGCTGCGCGCGTGAGGGCCAGCCGCTGATCGACGAGGTCAAATCACAGGCGCTTGACGTCGCGCCTTGGCTGATGGCGCGCTGGAGCAGCCATTACGGCCCCTCCGTCGCACGTGACATCGCGACTGCGATCGGCCATGAGCCCTCTCTTGATCTTACTGTAAAGTCCGATCCGGCGCAGTGGGCGACCCGTCTGCACGGCGAAATGCTGCCGACGGGATCCGTGCGCACGCTGTTGCAGGGCTCGGTGACGATGCTTCCGGGCTTCTCGGAAGGACAATGGTGGGTGCAGGACGCGGCCGCCGCCTTGCCGGCGCGATTGTTGGGCGACGTGGCCGGCAAGACCGTCGTCGATCTATGCGCCGCGCCGGGCGGCAAAACCGCGCAACTTGTTCAGGCCGGGGCGCGTGTGATCGCTGTCGACCGTTCGCCCACCCGAATGGGGCGGCTTCGCGATAATCTGGCTCGCCTTGCGCTGAATGCGGAAATGGTGGTCGCCGAAGGGGCCGAATGGCTGGAAAAAAATCACCATAGAAAGATCGACGGCATTCTGCTCGACGCTCCCTGCACCTCGACCGGGACCATTCGCCGGCATCCCGATATCGGCTGGCTGCGGCTTGAATCCGATATCCCTCCACTGGTGGCGGCGCAAAAGCGTCTTCTGCAAGGGGCGGTGGCGGCACTGAGGCCCGGCGGGACGCTGGTTTATTGCACCTGTTCGCTCGAGCCTGAGGAGGGTGAACAGGCGGTATCGGAACTCATGGCGTCGGAATCGGCGATCAAGCGCCTGCCGATCAAGCCGGGCGAGGTCGCGGGCTTGATCGAAATCCTCACCAGTGAGGGCGATCTGCGCACCCTGCCCTGCCACATGCCGCACCAGGACCCGCGGCTTGGCGGGCTCGACGGTTTCTACGCCGCCCGCCTCGTTAAATCCTGATTCTACACCGTTTTTAGCCCTGCCGCGCTGATTCGCGCGGTTTCAAGAGGGTGTCTTGGCCACGTTTCCGGATTAAAAGGATTCGCCAAAGAATCCTCCCAACCAAGGCAAGGCGTGTCGGTCGCTCAACGCAGACGTATCTCGACGCTGGTCATGGCCCGCTTCGCCCGCAGCACGCTGGCGCGCGCAAGCGGCAGTTCGCTGGCGCTGTCGCGCCTGTGGCCGGGCCGCACCGATCGTCTCATCATCGCACCGCACGATCTGCGTACGGCTGACGCTACCCGCGCCGCCGAAATCTATGCCGGGCGCTTCGTGTTCGCCGGCAAGATCGTGACCTGCCACGGCCGTTCGATTTTTGATCTCGAGCCGCCGTCGGAAGATTGGGAAGTGGCGCTCCTCGGCTTCGGATGGCTTCGGCATTTGCGCGCCGCCGATACCGCGCTTACCCGCGCCAATGCACGTTCCCTGGTCGATGACTGGCTTTCAAATCAGGCCAATAAACGACCGGTGGGCCGTCGTGCCGACGTGCTGGCGCGCCGCGTGATCTCGCTATTGTCGCAGGCCCCGCTCGTCCTCGGCGATACCGATGGCAAGTTTTATCGGCGCTATCTGCGCGGACTGACCCGCGAAATCCGCTACCTGCGCTACACCATGATCGATATTCCCGACGGTGTGGCGCGGTTGCAGGTGCTGATCGCGCTTTCTTACGCTTCGCTCTGCCTCGCCAATCAGGTACGGCACATTCGTAACGCGGCGCGAAAGCTTTCCGACGAATTGCAACGACAGATTCTCCCCGATGGCGGACACATTTCGCGAAATCCCGGCGCGCTGATCGAACTTCTGACCGACCTGCTGCCGCTGCGGCAGACCTTTGCAGCCCGAAACATTGCGCCGCCTCCGGCCTTGTTGAATGCGATCGACCGCATGATGCCGATGCTGCGTTTTTTCCGTCACGGCGACGGCAGCTTCGCGCTGTTCAACGGCATGAGCAGCGCGCCTTCCGATGTACTGGCGACGTTGCTTGCCTATGACGACGCCCATGGTGCGCCGATGGCGAGCATGCCGCACACCGGCTTTCAGCGGCTCGATGCCGGCACCACCACCCTCATCACGGATGCTGGCCCCTCGCCGCCGCCGAGCGTCAGCCAGGATGCCCACGCCGGCTGTCTTTCGTTCGAATTGTCGTCGGGAGCAAGCCGCATCGTCATCAATTGCGGCATGCCGTCGACCAGCCGCGACAACTGGCGCAGCTTTGCCCGCAGCACGCCGGCGCATTCGACTCTGACCTGCCACGACGTTTCCTCATGCCAGTTCGTCGAACTCTCGGCAATGAAGCGGCTGTTGCAGGGCGCCCCGATCGTCAGCGGGCCGAGCGAGGTGGAAAGCCGTCGCGAGATCGTCGACAACGGCGTGCTACTGACGATGTCCCACGACGGCTATCTCGACAGGTTCGGTGTGCTGCATCGCCGAACCTTGCTGCTCTCGCATGACGGTAAAAGACTTGACGGCGAGGATACGATCTCGCCCCCGCCGGGTGGCCGGATCAAGGGCAAGGAGATCGGCTATGCGCTGCGGTTTCACCTGCACCCTTCCGTCAAGGCCAGCCGTCTCAGCGACGCGCGCGGCGTCATGCTGGTGTTGCCCAACCGCGACGTCTGGACCTTTGAGGCGCTCGACGACAAGGTCTCGCTGGAAGACAGCGTGTTTCTGGCGGGCAACGACGGTCCCCGCCGCTCCGCCCAGATCGTAATTCGCCAGGATTCGCGCCACGCGCCTTCCATCCGCTGGACCTTCCTGCGCTCGGCCACATCGGCCTCCGCCACCTCGGCGAAACGCAGCGCGCGGCGCGAACCGGAACTGCCGCTATGATTCTTGTGACCAAGATGTCGCTATTGAACGAGTGCCGGTTTCGTGGCTGGCAAAACCGTGCTACCCGGCCAACCTTGAAGCGCGAGGGCTTATCGTCCAATCGCAACCGCGCTCTGGAATTGTCGTTCAAGCATGAACTCCGCCGACGCATTTTTCACGTTGGTCGCGGAGCAAACCGGCTCCCATTGTTCCGGATCACGCTTTTAGCCATTTGGGATTGAGGCATGACCGACCGCCCGCGCCGAGTTACCCGCGCCCTCCTGTCCGTTTCCGACAAATCCGGGCTGATCGAATTCGCCCGTGCACTGGCCGGCCATGGCGTCGAACTCGTCTCTACCGGCGGCACCGCCAAGGCGATTGCCGCGGCCGGGTTGAAAGTGAAGGATGTTGCGGAACTGACCGGATTTCCGGAGATGATGGATGGAAGGGTCAAGACCCTTCATCCGAAGGTCCATGGCGGATTACTGGCGATCCGCGGCAACGCCGAACATGCCAGCGCCATGACGGCGCACGGCATCGCGCCGATCGATCTGCTCGCGGTCAATCTCTATCCATTCGAAGCAACCGTCGACAAGGGCGCCGGTTTTACCGACTGCGTCGAGAACATCGACATCGGCGGCCCTGCCATGATCCGCGCGGCGGCCAAGAACCACGAAGACGTCGCCGTGGTCGTGGAAGCGCAGGACTACCAGGCCGTGCTCGACGAGCTCGCTGCCAATCAAGGCGCCACCACGCTTTCGCTGCGACGGCGGCTTGCTGCAAAAGCCTACGCCCGCACCGCGGCCTATGACGCGGCGATTTCGAACTGGTTCGCGCGCGAGCTCAAGACCGAGGCACCGGATTTCCGCGCCTTCGGCGGGCGGCTGATCCAGCCGCTGCGCTACGGCGAAAACCCGCACCAGACGGCCGCGTTCTATCGCATGGCCGATTCCCGGCCGGGCGTGGCAACCGCGCGGCAGGTGCAGGGCAAGGAACTATCGTACAACAATATCAACGATACGGACGCGGCTTACGAATGCATCGCCGAATTCGATGCGGCGCGCACCGCGGCTTGCGTGATCGTCAAGCACGCCAACCCCTGTGGGGTCGCTGAAGGCGTCGATCTCGTCAGCGCCTACCGAAAAGCATTGGCCTGCGATTCGACCTCGGCCTTTGGCGGCATTGTCGCGCTCAACCGGACGCTGGATGAAGAAGCCGCGCGCGCCATCACCGAAATCTTCACCGAAGTGATCATCGCACCCGATGCCACCGAGGAAGCTGTTGCCATCGTCGCCGCCA
>Ga0070716_100001364_pt1 | contig 10840 bp, 13 predicted proteins | sample LARL112metaG_FD_71395 | JGI IMG/M metagenome (GOLD analysis project Ga0070716, IMG submission 71395) | Corn, switchgrass and miscanthus rhizosphere microbial communities from Kellogg Biological Station, Michigan, USA - LAR L11-2 metaG | ecosystem: Host-associated > Plants > Roots > Rhizosphere... | reverse complement strand
TGAACCTCGGCAGACTCCCGCTGCTCAACGCGCTCGCGAACGCGCCGCTCGACGTCGTCCCCATCGGGACGTTATCGGTGTTGCAGGCGGTGCGGATGTTCGTGTAGTACGCCTCCGGGTTGTGCTTGACGGCGTAGGTCCCCGAGCCCGTGAGATCGCAATTCGTCGGCATGCTCTCCTCGTAGCTCCCCGCCGAGCCGGCCTGCTGGAAGATGCTGTTGACGGCAAGCGGATGTGACGAAGGTGGGTCGTCGTCGCTGATCGCCCAGGTGTCGCCGGAGGTCGCTGCGATGTAGTTCGGCAGCGACGGATGCGTAATCGCCGTGTAATTCGTCGCGAGGCCGCAGCCGCTCGCAAGCGAGTTGATGTACGGCGCGGCCGAGCTGCCGATGATCTGGCTGTAGGAGTGGTTCTCCATCCAGATCCAGATCACGTGCGCGTAGGTCACGGGCGGGGCCGTCTTCGTGCCGCAATCGCCCGCCGGCGGCGGAGGCGGTGGGCAGTTGTGATGGCATGGTTTGGGACCGTGACCGGTTGCGGCGCCGGCAGCCGTCGAGACCAGTACGCACACGGCCGCGAGCGCGGCGACCGGCAAGAGGATGCAAAGACGACTCGTCATGGTCGGACCCCCTCGTCGATGACGGGTAGAAGATACGCGTCGCACCGTGGCGGACGTCTCGGTACTCCAGAAAGGGAGCACCAGATGGCTGATCCAGCCCCTGTCGGCAGCGCGTCTCAGCGGGCACCGACAGATGCACGAAAACTGCGGCTACGAGCTGAGCGTCCGGTCGGTGCAGTCGCTGCCGCCGTGCCCCAAGTGCGACGGCCGTAGCTGCTCGTGAGGGGCACCCCGTGCGGCTGCGTTGCCCCTCACGTTGGGGGTGACTACCTGGCGAGATCGACCGCCGTGGACACGAGCCGGCGGGTGGAGATGCCGCCTACGAGCGCTTCGCCGGGCTTACAGGCGCGGACGAAGAGCACGAGCAGCTGCTGGCGTCGTGCCTCCGGGTAGCCGCGCAGGCGGTTCATCTGCAGAGTGTCGTTGCCGTTTGCGTCGTCGGCTGCTCGGCCGGGATCCTGAACTGGTTGAACGGCGTCGCGGTCACATAGACGAGCGCGCCGCCGACTGATTGGCCGCAGGTGTCGGAGACGTGGAAAGCGGGCGACGATTGCCGCCGTCGAGCGGTGGAGCGGCTCGAGCGTCACGCTGGTTGTGGTCGACGTTGAGCCGCGCCGGCGCCGTCACCTTGGCGATCGAGACGGGCCCGGCCGTGGAGGCGTGAGAGGAGGGACGAAAGTCGGGCGGGCCGGCGCGTCTGCGGCATCGCCGGCCCGCTGACACCCCCGCCCGACTAGATCATTAGGCCGATGCGACCACCTCTCGAACCTCGACGCTATCGAGCGTGACGTCGTCGGGCGCGCCAGCCGCGATGGCGCTCACGCGATCGCCCGCTGCACGAGCGTTCTCCTCCGAGTCAAAGATGATCATCGAGAGCCCGTTCGACTCCCCACCGCCGGTCGACCACGTCCAGTAGCCGGTCTTGAAACCGGGCGCACCAGAGACCTGCGGCACAACCCGGCTGTTGAGCACCTCCCGAGTGCGGTCAGCGTTATGGATGGTTACGCGCACAACGAGCGCATGCATCTGGGTCTCCTTTGCTAGTTCTCGCGGAGACCTGGCCCCCGCGCGGGGACGGTAGAGCATCCGGCCGCGCGCTGCAGAGCCCAGTCGCGGCTCAGCTGCAAAGAGCAGTGCGGCGACGATCACCGCACCAGTAGCTCGCCTGAACACCTCCGTCCGCCGGGTGCCGTTGGTGTCGATCCCGTCTCGACAGTACGGCGTGTTCGGCAGACCTGTGGCTCCGGACTACCATCGGACAGCATGAGTCCGGTACGCCCGACGGTGCAGGTGGTGGGTCGACGGATGGACGCGGAGCACTACCGCCTCCGCGACTTCCTCACGCGCACCGCGCAGCCGTATGAGTGGCACGAGGTGGGTTCGGCCGACGCCGATGCGTTGCTTGAGCGGCGCGGTCTGCGCGACGCGACGCTGCCTGTCCTCATCGACGGCGATCAGAGCTACGCGGCGGCGACCGTCGAGTCGATCGCGCTCGCCTGGGGCGGACTGCTGCCGGCGAAGCGGGCGCACTACGACCTCGTCGTCATCGGTGCGGGGCCAGCGGGCCTCGCCGCCGCCGTCTACGCCGCCTCCGACGGCCTCGCAACACTCGTGTGCGACCGCGACGTCCCCGGCGGCCAGGCCTCGTACACGGCGATGATCGAGAACTTCTTCGGCTTTCCGGACGGGATCGGCGGCGCCGAGTTGGCGCGGCTCGCCGGCCGGCAGGCGGAGCGCTTCGGCGCGGAGCTGATGCTTCTGCGCGGCATTCGGGGGAGCAGGCTGAGCATGGCGCACGATGAGCCGGTCGAGTTGATCCTCGAGGACGGCTCGGAAGTGAGCGCGTCGGTCGTGCTCGCGGCGCCCGGGATGGACTGGCGGCGGCTCGAGCTGGAGGGCGTCGACGAGCTGCTCGGGCGCGGCGTCTACTACGGCGCTGGCCGGAGCGAGGCGACGCAGTGTGCGGGGCAGAGCGTCGTTGTTGTGGGCGCGGGCAACTCGGCCGGCCAGGCGGTGTTGAACTTCGCGAACCAGACCGCTCGCGTGACGATGCTGGTGCGCGGCGACCGGCTGGGAAAGACGATGTCGGCCTACCTGATCGAGCGGATCGAGGCGCATCCGCTGATCGACGTCCACCTGGAGACGCAGCTGACGGAGCTGCACTCGGACGGCGACAAGCTCACCGCCGTGACCTTCGCCGACTCGGCTGGCAAGGCGGAGACGCGGCCGATGGACGCCGTCTTCCTCTGCATCGGCGGTCGCCCGCACACCGAGTGGTGCTCGCGTGAGCACGTGCTCGTCGACAAGGCGGGCTACATCCTCACGGGCCAGGACCTGCTGGCCGACGGCCGCCCGGACTGCTGGCCGCTCGACCGCGACCCGCTTCCGCTCGAGACGAGCCGCGTCGGGCTCTTCGCCGCGGGCGACGTGCGGCACGGGTCGACGAAACGCGTCGCGGCGGCGGTGGGGGAGGGATCGATGGTCGCGGCACTCGTCTTCAACCGCCTTGCCGAGCTTGGCTTCACGGTCTGAGCTCGCGGTCGTCCTCGAGCACGCGCGCAGGCGGACCGAAGCGCTGCTCGCACCGCTCGCGGACGACGAGCTGACGCGCCAGTTCTCGCCGCTCCAGTCGCCGCTCGTCTGGGATCTCGCCCACATCGGCTACTTCGAGGAGCTCTGGCTGCTCGGGTCTACGCGGCAGGGCGATCTCTACGACTCCTTTGTCCACGCGCGCGCGAAGCGCGGTGGGCTTCCGCTGCTCTCGCCGGACGAGGCGCGGGCGTACGTGCGTGAAGTCCGTGAGACGGTGCTCGAGCGGCTCCCCGAGCTCGACCCGTACCTCGTCGAAATGGTTGCCCGGCACGAGCTCCAGCACGGGGAGACGATGACGCAGACGCTCGCGCTCGCGGGGCTGCCGCTTCCGGCGCCGGGCGGGCCGCCCGAGGTCGAGGTGAGCGGCGACGTCCTCGTCCCGGTCGGCCCGTTCACGCTCGGTGCCCAGAACGGGTGGGCGTACGACAACGAACGACCGGCGCACGTCGTCGAGCTGCCGCCCTTCCGGATCGATCGCGCTCTCGTGACGAACGCGCAGTACGCAGAGTTCGCGGGCGCCCTTTCGGGGCCGCCGCGCGAGCCCGTCCAGCATGTTTCGTTCGACGAGGCCGAGGCGTATGCCCGCTGGGCCGGTAAGCGGCTGCCGACCGAGGCGGAGTGGGAGAAGGCGGTGAAGACCGTCGGAGACGAGCTCGAGCAGGTGAGCGCAGCGGTGTGGCAGTGGACGGCTTCGCGCTTCGACGGCTATCCCGGCTTCCGCGCCTTCCCGTACCGCGAATACTCGGAGGTCTTCTTCGGCGACGGGTACCGGGTGCTGCGCGGCGGCTCGTGGGCGACCGATCCGCTCGTCGCCCGGCCGACGTTCCGCAACTGGGACCTGCCGCAGCGGCGACAGATCTTCTCCGGCATCCGGTGCGCGAGCGATGCCTAGTACGACGACCGAGCCGAGGCTTTACGAGGCGACGCGGCGCGGCCTCCAGGCGGAGCCGAAGCAGCTGCCGACGGTGTGGCTCTACGACGAGCGCGGCTCACGGCTATACGAGGAGATCACGCGCCTGCCGGAGTACTACCTCCCGCGGCGGGAGCGCGAGATCCTGCGCGCGCGGACGGCCGAGATCGCGGCGCGGACGCAGGCGCGCACGCTCGTCGAGCTCGGCGCCGGCGCGGCGCAGAACACCCGCCTCCTCCTCGACGCGCTCGCCGTCGAGCGCTATGTCCCGCTCGACGTGAGCGAGGACGCGCTGCGGGCGAGCGCCGCGCAGATCGCGGCCGCCTATCCGCGCATCTCCGTCGAGCCGCTCGTCGGCGACTTCGAGCGCGACCTCGACGAGCTCCCCGGCTCTCGGCGGCTGATCGCGCTGCTGGGGAGCACGATCGGGAACCTCTACACCGAGCAGCGGGCGAGGCTCCTCTCGACGCTCGGCGCAGAGGACGCGTTCCTCGTCGGCCTCGACCTCGTCAAGGACGCCTTGCGACTGGAGGCGGCGTACAACGATCCCACCGGCGTGACCGAGGGGTTCGAACGTAACGCCCTCACCGCCGCCAACCGCGAGCTCGGCGCGACATTCGACCAGCGCCGCTTCGCGTACGAGGCGCGCTGGGACCCGGCGCATGAGTGGATGGAGATCGGCTTCAGTGCCCGCGGGGCGCACACCGTCTCGATCCCGCGCCTCGAGCTCGACGTCGCGTTCGAGGCAGGCGAGCCGCTCCGGGTCGAGATCAGCGCCAAGTTCCGCCGCGACCGGATCGAGCGGGAGGCCGCCCGCGCCGGGCTCGGAATCGATGCGTGGTGGACCGATCTAGAGGGCGACTTCGCCGTCGCCCTCCTGACCAGGTGAAAGGAGAACCCGTGCCTGCAATCTGCAGCCACCTCGACCAGATCGAGCAGACGGAGCTCCCGGAGGAGATCGCGGGCTGCGAGGAGTGCCTGAAGATCGGCAGCGGTTGGGTGCACCTCCGCATGTGCATGACGTGCGGGAAGATCGGCTGCTGCGACTCCTCCCCGAACAAGCACGCGACCGCGCACGGTCGCGAGAGCGGCCATCCGATCATCCGCTCCGCCGAGCCCGGGGAGGACTGGAGCTGGTGCTACCTCGACGAGGTCGCGTTCAAGCTCGCGCCCCAGTAGGCCGCAGGCCGGGATCGACGAGGACGTCCTGCGAGGCGAGGTCGATCTCCCCGGTGGCGTCGATCCGCCGCCGCCAGAGATCGCGTCATCTTCGTTCGTCGTTGTCTGCGGAGATCTGTCGCACGATGACCACTGGGCACGGTGCATGGTGTGCGCATTGCTGGCTGACCGAACCGAGAAGGAGACTGCTGAATCCTCCGGCGCCGCGCGAGCCGACGACGAGCAAGTCTGCATCCTTGCTGCGTCGATGAGGGGCGGCTGAAGCCTGCTGCCCTTGCACGGCGGCGGTCTCGACGTCGTGCTCCTCGCCGACCGTTTCGGCGACGAACGCCCGCACGGCTGCATCCGCGTCCTCGGTGAGGTCGGGAGCTTCTTCGTGTCCGGCCAGCATCGGGGACACCCACCAGGCGTGGGCTCGAGCGCGATCACGACCTGCCGCGCCTGTGCGTGGCGAGCGACGTTGGTCAGGCTCTCCTGTGCGATCCGGTAGATCGCAAGCTCCACCTCTGGCGGAAGTTTCGGCAACGAGGTCGCGAACTGGCGCTCGACGGCGATGCCGGTCACGCGCGCGACGAACTCGTGAGCTCCGTCAGCGCGCTGACGAGGCCGAGATGCTCGAGCATCTCCGGGCGCAAGTCGCTCGAGATCCGGCGCACCTCGTCGAGCGCGCGCCGGACGGCTTGGCGCGCCTCGCCGAGCGCCTCTTCGTGCTCGGGTGCGGCTTCGGCGATCGAGTTCAGCTGCAACAGGACGGCCGTGAGGACCTGCCCGACCTCGTCGTGCAGGTCGCGCGCGATCCCGACCCGCTCGGTCTCCTGAGCGGCGAGCACCCGGCGGCCGCTCTCCTGGCGCTCGGATTCAAGCCGATCGAGCATGCGGTTGAAGGTCGCGACCACGCGACCGATCTCGTCGTCGCGAAGGCCTCGCAGTCGCTGGCCGGGGCGGAGGAGGTCGACCATCTCCATCCGCTGCGCCAGGCGCGCGAGCGGCGCGAACGCGTGCCGGAGGAGGAGCGCGTTGACGCCGATCGTCACCACCAGCCCGGCGAGCACGCCGAGCGCCTCGAACACGGCGATCGGAAAGCTGATCGTCACCGGCGCCACGATCAGCACGACGGCGATCGCCGTACGGCGAAGTCGCCCTCTAGATCGGGCTCAGTCAGGCGCTCGCCCGAGCGCACGCCGTTCCGCTCGCCGCGGAAGCGAGTCAGTCGAGCAAAGAGACTGACCCCGCAGCGGAGTCCCGTACGCCTTAAAGCTCCTCGCCTCGCGCGCGTCGCGCGTTGGTGGGTTGCGGGCTCAGGCCGGAAACCTAGGATGCAGGGCCAGTTCGACCATCTTACGCCGATTGGGGCATGAGAACCGTTAAGTCTTCTTCGCGATCACCAACCACTTGCGGATCTTCGCTATGAGGATGGCTATAAGACGAGTGGACGCCGTTCGCTAGGCGTCTCGCTCGCCCCTCCTCCTACTACTAGTAGGGCGGGGCAGGGAGGGAAACGCAGAAGCACGCGCCTCGGGGGCTGTTTGGTTCGTGCCATGCGTCGCCGCCGGCGGAGGTGGCGAGTCGCTTGACGATTGCGAGCCCGAGCCCTGTGCCTGCCGGTCCTTTCGTGGCGCGTGTGAACGTCTCGAAGAGTGTTGGGGCGAAGGTGTCCGCGACGCCGGGGCCGGCGTCGCGGACGCGTACCGTGATGACCGCTTCGTCGCGGTGGATGTCGAGGTAGTAGGGGGGCGATCCGTAGGCGAGTGCGTTGGCTACGTAGTTGGCGAGGATCTGGAGGACGTGGTCGGGATCTGCGTGCGCGAGTGCGGGCTCGTGCACACGCAGTTGGAACAGGTCCTCGGCGCGGCGTTCGGCGAGCACCGCGCGCGCCACCTCGACCACGGGGACGGGTGCCGGCTGCGGGCGCGCATCGTCTGGTCTTCGACGCGGGCGAGGAGGAGGACGTTGTTGACGAGCCGGCGCAGCCGGTCGGCTTGCTGGTCGACGATCGCCAGGTAGCGGCGTTTTTCGCCGTCGGTAAGCGTTTCCCAGCGCTCGAGGATCGTCTTCGCAAACCCGCTGATCGAGGTGAGTGGCGTTCGCAGCTCGTGTGAGGCGATCGCGACGAACTCGCTCTTCATCTGCACGGCGCGGGCGAGCTCGGCGCGCGCGCGCTCGACCGCGCGCTCGGCCCGCTTCCGCTCGCGGATGTCGCGGACGATCATCGAGATCTCGCCGACCTCGCCGGCGTCGTCGCGGATCGGTGACATCGTCAGCGACACGTCCAGCGGTTGTCCGTCTCTGCTGACGCGCATCGTCTCGACGTCCCGGACCGGCTCGCCCCGCAGCACGACGGAGAGCAGCTCCTGCAGCTCGCCTCGGCGATCGTCGGGCAGAAGCCGGTCGAGCGTCTGTCCGAGCATCTCGTCAGCGGTGTAGCCGAAGAGGGCCTCCGCGGCGGGGTTCCAGGCGGTTACGTGGCCGTGGCGGGTTCTCGCGATGATCGCGTCGGCCGAGTGTTCGACGATCGTCGCCAGACGGGCCTGGAATTCGTTCGCGCGGTAGCGGTCGGTGATGTCGTGGACGAAGGCGGTGAAGCGCCAACTCGAGCCGTGGCGAAGCGCGGTGATCGTCAACTCGACCGGGAATTCGTGTCCGTTGCGATGGAGAGCCGCGATCTCGATTCGCTTGTCGATCAACGGGCCTGTGTCGGTCTCGAGGAAGCGCCGCAGCCCCTGGTGGTGTTGCGCGCGATAGCGAGCCGGGATGATCAGGTCGCGCAGCAGCGACCCGACCGCGACCTGCCGTGCCCACCCGAACGTTCGCTCCGCCTCGCGGTTCCAGGCTGTGATCAGCCGTGCTCGTCTATCGCGACGTACGCCTCATGCGCCGCCTCGAGCATCTCCGCGATGTCGAACCGGTTGCCGGTGCGTTCAACTTCGTCTGTCATCTCGTCTGTCGCTCGTGTGCCTGCGCGACCTGCTGCTCGCTCTCTATAAGACCTCGGCGGCCCTTGATCCTTGCGCCCGACGGGCCTTTGAGCCGCCCGTGTTGCCAGCCGCGGCTGTGCCTGCGCGGCCCCCGGTGGGAGCAGATCGCGAGCGATCCGCGCACGCGCCAAGGCGCGAGATCGACGGGGCGCACGCAGTGCACAGGCAAGCGGGAGACCGAAGATCGATCTCGGCGTCTCCGATCGTTCGTTGCCGACGAAACCGGCGGGCGTCGCGAGCTTGCGAGCCTACGGCGGGGAGGTCGTTGGCGAGGTGGAGAACTACCAAGACATCTATCGGCTCTGCTATGTCCGCGGCCCGGAGGCGATCGTCGTCGAGCTGGCGGAGCAGATCGCCTGAGGGCTCCGGCCGGCCGCAAACGACGGCGTAAGCACCCAGGGCTGGGCCGGCGTTCGTGAATGACGCCGGTCGCGGCGAGACCTATTGCGCGCAGAACGTGGGTCGACGATGATGGCGAACAGTTCTCCAAGTCCCCCCGTGTGTTCCGTCACGGGCTCACGAGAGGAGCGGCATGGTCGCGATGGTTCTAAACCTCGAAGTAGACGACTACGACGATTTCAAGAAACGGTTCGACTCCGATCCAGGCGGCCGTAAAGGCATCGCCACGGGACACACCGTCTCGCGCAACGTCGAGAACCCCAATGACGTCTTCATCCGCACCGAATACGCGTCCGTCGAAGACGCGAAGAAAGTCCGCCAGCAACTACTGGACTCCGGCGCCCTCAGCAACTTCACCGTCAAGACTCCGCCCACCATCATCGAAATCGCAGACCAGGCCACTTACTAGAGGGCGTGCGCGCGCTCGCCGGTGGCGTTGAGCGGCGGCGTGAGCTGCGGGATCACCTCGCTTTCGATCTCCCAGGCCGCTCTCTCGCACACCCCGTCAGCAGGGTGGTCGCGCTGCCAGGTGGAGAGGCACGCGGCGCCGGCGGGCGGCCCGATGCGGAAGGGCCCCGCTCACGCAGATTCCGTAGCCGCACCGGGCGCATCGGAACTCACTCGCCTCCGTCGCGAGCGCCGAGGCGCTCATGGACTCCCTTTTCGTGGCAAGGCCAGCACATTGACGGCCTCAGGGCTCATGCCTCCCTCGCGCAACTCGAACCCGACCCGAGTACCCTCGGGCAGTGTCCTCGTGCGCCAGTCGCCCAGGATGCTGCCGCGATGGACGAACAGATCCCTGTCGCCCTCATCAGGGACGATGTAGCCGTAGCCGTTCTCCTCGTTGAACCACTTCACCGTGCCGCTGGCCACGAGAGAAGCGGCTCCCTTACCGCCACCACGCCGGTTGCTCGATCGGCGCCATGCAAGCGATCACCGGTCCGCGCGCAGTCAGCACCTTCGTCACGTCGAAGGGTCGCGTTCATGCAGTCCCTCTCTTTCGATCACGACGGAAAGCTCGAGGCGAGCTTCCTCGTGCACTCGGGCCAAATGTGACAGTCGAAGAGGGTTCGAGCCTCGGCGGCTTCCGCGCTAAGCCCAACGCGCCAAACCACTGTAGCTGCGATCTCGGGGCGGCGAATCCCGGCCGGCCCCGGACACCGACGCGGCTTCAGGCGTCCTGCAGTTCCTCGATCCGCTTGGCGAGGACGTGAAACGAACGCTGCGTCGCGATCACCAGGCCCATCAGCAGTTCATTCATCTCGTCCACCGGCGGTGTAAGCCCAGACCCACCCGCAGCCTGCGCCTTCGCGTACGCGGGCAGAGACTTCACCTCACGTCTAAAGATCTGGTCGACATCGTCCCCTAGTGCCATGGTTGTCGGCTCCTGTTTGGTTGCGGCAACTCTAGAACAGGCCACCGAGGAAGCCGGGGCGCCACTCACACAGGAGGAGACTGTCGTGACTGGCCCTGTGGCCAGAACCCGGCCGACAGCCCGAAGGCCGCCAACGCGCTTCGGCGCGCGAGGCGATGAGCCTAGGCGAACAGAGTTCGACTTGCAGGGCCAGCACTTTTAGGTACGGCGAGCCGAAATCGGGCGCGGAGTGGCTCATCCGTGAAGCGACCTAGACGCCGACGAAGGGTTAGCAGCCCGCCGTCTCTCGCAAGACGAACGAGGAGATCGCGGTGGTCGCAACCATGACGGAGCTCTCGAGCTGGTTGTGTACTTCTTTGACCCCGCACGGACGCAACGGCCCCGCGCAGAACGCCGGCCTGGGCGGTGCCCATGCTGGGCTGCAACTGCCCGGCGTGCGGCTCGTCGTCGCAAGCGGCCTCCTCTACACGGCCGGCGCAATCGTGTACACGCATGTACACGCGCGCGAGGGACGGTCCGACGAGACATCGGCCCGTGGGTCGCCATGCTCTGACCTCCCTCTAGGTACGGGTGAGACTGTCAGCGGTGACCCACGAGATCCACACTCTTGCGGCTCACGCATCGCTTCATGTGCGACGTGGCTCCGCCGGACGCATCGTGGCGACTCCATCCTCGTCGACCTCGACTACGTAGCGTCCGGGGTCTGCTCCGCTCGTGAAGCGTTTGAGGCCTGTCGGTCGCCGAGAAATGATCGCATGGGTGTCGGTGCGGGTCTCGATCACGTAACCCTC
>Ga0070716_100001356_pt1 | contig 10852 bp, 7 predicted proteins | sample LARL112metaG_FD_71395 | JGI IMG/M metagenome (GOLD analysis project Ga0070716, IMG submission 71395) | Corn, switchgrass and miscanthus rhizosphere microbial communities from Kellogg Biological Station, Michigan, USA - LAR L11-2 metaG | ecosystem: Host-associated > Plants > Roots > Rhizosphere ... | reverse complement strand
CGGAGTTGCCGTTGCCATGGTCAGAGGAATCCTGGTCTACCTGTCCCTTGGATAGATTCACAGGCTTAAACGCATTGTCAAAAACGTCCACGCGGCCCTTGGCAAAGTTGGCTGCATACAGGTAGCGCTTACCATCAACGAACGCGCTGGTCAGGCCCGTGTAGGCAGATCCGTCGCTGGTTTTGACCACAGTCACAGCTTGCGTCGAAGGCGGAGCAGCCCCTGGCGCTACCGCTACGGTTGGATTCCATCCGGCAATGGTTCCATCGGCTGTGCAGAACAGGAACGCGGCTGGTTTGCCAGGGGCCAACAAGAAATCTGTTTGACTGCCGTTAAAGATGGTGCCGGTTGGCGAGCCCGCTGGTGTCTTCTTGTTACTCGGATCGGCTGGCGGGATGGTGACGATCAGAGACTGCTTGGCGCCTGCTCCGTTGTACAAAGTGCTGAAACCTGTCGCTTGGTCAGAAACCCACCACGCGCTCCCTGAACCTCGCGACAAGCCCCACGCGTTGATCAACTGAGGATCGCTGACCGGGGCGACGCCTGCGGTGTTGGAAACAAGATTGGTTTGATTGTAGTGTTGCGCAAAGCAAACGGCTCCCATGATCAGAGTCAATGCGGTAGCCGCGGTAAAGCGCAGTAACGTCTTCATCAGTAGATCTCCCTTGTTAATTTTTTATTTATGGTCCTGCTCACGACGAAGTCAGGAAACCACGAGGCGGAGATTGAGTTGTATCTGGAGGTGTGCCTTTGGACCGAATCTTCGGGAATTCTCAATTGCCACTAGATAGGTTGAGATTACGCCGCGTTTTCCGTTCACGCCCGCTCGCGTCTAACACAGAAATTCGCGGCGGTATTCTGTAGGGCTGGTGCCACACATCCGGCGGAATACCCGGGCAAAGTGCTGCTGCGTTTTGAATCCGCAAGCCACCGCGACATCCAGCACGCGCTGTTCGGCCTCGCGCAGCATCTCCTTCGCGCGCTCTACCCTTTGCCGCAAGACAAACTGATGCGGGCTCTCGCCCGTCGACTTGCGAAACATCTGCGAGAAATGAGCCGTGCTCAGGCCCGCCGATTGCGCCATCTCATCGAGACTCAGTTCGTCCTCGATCTTTGCATGCACCAGCTCAGTAACTCTTCGCAATCGTGCCGGACCTAGTCCGCCTCGATACGTCTGCACAGAACGGTGCGGCTGTGCATAGCCATCGACCGGCGCCAAATCCGGCAGAGGCACTTTTTGAAATTCCCTGTCTGATTCGCCTCGTGTAAGATACTCCAAAACCGTTTCCACATGATTCCGCAACAGCAACCCGGCTTCTCTCTGGCAACCTTTTTCGAGAGCGTCGACAATTGGTTGGTGCGATTCGACGAGCTCAGGCAGATCTCTTAAAACTTCTCCGATCGCTGCCCGGATTCGCAGATCAAACGCAAGAGTGTCCCATACGCGAAGCAACACCTCGTTTTGCGAGGCCTTAAGGATGTCTCTGTGGAACTTCACATCATGTTCTGCGCAGGCGTCGAGGTCACCACGAGCAACCGCTGCACGCATGGCTGCTAATTCATTCTGTAGTCCCGCTGTGTAACCTTTCAGCACCGGCGCGGCTGTTCGGCCAGCGATTTCTTCGGTCGCGGCCCGTATCTCATAGGCCTCTTGAGTCTCTTGCGGACTTGCAGACCGGACGATGGCATAGGAGTTTCCCGAAAGGGTAACCATTCCGAGCGCTTGAAGTTCTGCAAAGGTTTTCACCACCGACTCATTATCGAGTTCATATTCAGCTGCAATTTCACGCAACTTCACCGACTGCCTTTTCTGAAAGCGCCCGCTACATAGCTCTCTGGCCAATCGTCCCCTGCCCGAACCTGGTAGATGGCCGTTCCCGTGCCCGCCGAAGACAGCCTGACTGCCTCCGTTGTTCAGCGATACCATGTCCCCTCCTAAATGGTTTCGAGGCCGATTGGCCCCGCCAGCCGCGATTGCGCTTCCCCTGTGACCTCGGATGGCGAACCCCAAGCGCACGACCCTCGATGGTTCGAAGCCTAAAATACGTAATCCGAGCGGGCGAAGGTGTGAAGTTGCTGTCGGGATTCTGTCGGTTCTTTGTCCGGCGGCCATATGATTGAAAACAGGAACTTTAATCGGCGGGAAGTCCTGCATATTAATCGCTGGAGACATATGTACCCGGTGCTTGTGCCAGAGGACTCTAAATCATCTCGGGGTGGTATTTCCGTCATGCGGTCGAGTTGGGTCCCATAGATGAAGTCTTTCCAAACATTTCGCCTTGATGCGGCGGACCAGTGTCTTTGGCACCAGCAAGAGCGCGTGGCAATCCCACCGAAAGCCTTCGACGTTCTGCGTTATTTAGTCGAAAATCCGGGACGATTGGTCACTCAGGACGAGCTTTTGGAAAAGCTGTGGCCGGAAACCTACGTCAACCCAGAAGCCATCAGAAAATACATTCTCGATATCCGAAAAATCCTGGGTGACCGGTCTGATAAACCCGAATTTATCGAAACTGTGACAAAGCGGGGATACCGGTTTATTGCACCCGTCATAGATGAGAGTGCGCCTCCGGACTTAGCCTCGCAAGAACAAGAAGAGGTTACGCCGGAAACGATACCTTCAGAACTGAAAACATCTTCTCGCACCCATTATCTCCGGAAGTTCGCAATCATACCCATCCTGGCCGTTGTCGCTGTAGCCGCGACGGCCGGTCATTTCTGGTTTGCTCCCAGTAAGGCCACGCGCCCGTCATTGAATGTCAATTCCATCGCGGTGCTGCCTTTCGCCGATGTAAGCCCGGCCAAAGACCAGGGATATTTTTCAGACGGACTCTCCGAACAATTGATTAACGACCTCGCCAGAGTTTCAGGCCTAAAGGTCGTCGGACGGTCCTCGGCCTTTCAGTTCAAGGGCAAGAATGAGGATCTACGCGAGGTCGGACGTAAGCTTGACGTCGCGAATGTTCTTGAGGGAAGTGTGCGCCGGGAGGGCAACCATGTGCGCATCACCGCGGAACTCATCAAGACGGACGACGGCTTTCAGCTTTGGTCACAAACCTACGACAGGGAGATGAGTGACATTTTTGCTGTTCAGGATGAAATCGCCCTGGCCGCCACCGAGGCATTGCAACTGAAGTTGCTGGGCGGCAATGGCCGGCCGATTGTTTCGACGTCGCGCAGCGCGAACCCAGAGGCATATCAGGCTTACCTCCAGGCGAATTACTTTTTGGGTCTGGGGCAGAGCGAAGAAGACGTTGGCAAAGCCCTTGCGTATGCCGATCAAGCCATCAAGTTGGATGACAGATTTGCACCGGCCTGGGCTTCACGGGCGTCGGCGCAGAACAGGATGGCAGAGGTCGGCTTGACCGATGTTACGGAAGGCTTTCGAAAAGCTCGCGATGACGCGGAGCGGGCGATTGCGCTTGATCCTGCCTCGGGCTCAGCTTATTTGGCGCTAGCGAGAACGCAAATCATGCATGACTGGGATTGGGACGCCGCCAGCACCTGCCTTACGAAAGCGGCTGCCTTAGAGCCGGGCAGTAGTGAAGTCTTTCGAAGCCGCTCGTACATATCCAGAGTGTTGGGCCATCTCGACGAGGCAATCAAGCTGTATGAACAGGCGATCGCGCTCGACCCTCTTCGGAGCAATTCTCATCTGGGCCTAGGACACCTGCTGTACATCGTCGGCCGATACGATGAGGCCCAGGCCGAGATTCAAAAAGCTTTGGACCTGAACCCGCAAGCTGCCTTGGCCCATGTCACGCTGGGTAAGATTTTCATCGCAAGGGGAAAACCGCAGCAGGCGCTCGCGGAAATAGAAAAGGAACCGCTTGAGTGGGGGAGACTCACGGGCCAGGTATTGGTTTATCACGCGCTAGGCCGTGAACAGGATTCGAATACTGCCCTGACCGAGCTTATCGCAAAGCATGACGCTCGTTCGGCCTATCAGATCGCTCAGGCGTTTGCGTTTCGAGGGGAGTCCGACAAATCGTTTGAATGGCTTGAGCGCGCCTACAAACAGCGAGACGCCGGGCTGACCGAGATCAAAGCCGATCCGCTATTGAAAACTCTTCGCCGCGACCCGAGATACGCCGAACTTTTAAAGAAGATGCACCTGCCTTCATAGAGCAATTGGCTATGACGCCAGGTGCGGCTTCCAATCTTGGCATCGAGCTTCCTAAGCAGGAATTCCGAAAGACTCGGTCCAGCAGAACATATTCAGACCCAATCCCATGTTGCGAAATCGGTGCAGCGTGAAAACCAGTGCGAGGCTTTGGGCTTTGGTCACGGACGGATGCGCAGTGGCCGGACGCGAACGCTTTGAAGTAATTCAGCTACGAGTTACGCACGGGTCGGGTGGATCGGTCGCTACCTGCGCATTCGCTCAGAGTCTCGTCCTATTTGCCAGGGTTTCCTTGAGACAGCATAGGTGCGCGGGTGCTGTGCATGAAGACGACCTTCCAGGTGCTTGCATGTTTCTGCAGAAACGCCGATTCCAACCATTTCTGGTTCACTGTGCCTGAAGCGTCGGTGACGCTGCCCGTATTGACGTAGGCTATCCAAGCGGTGTTACCGCTGATGTGAACGTCCGGCTCGGTTATGTTCCATTCGTAGCGCTTGCCCGCAACATGTTGGGCCTTGATGAAGGCCATGATGGCTTCACCGTTGAACCGGACGCCCCCATCGAATATGTAAAAGTCGGTCGCAATGACGGAATCGAACTTCGCAACATCGTCTGTACGGGCTGCAGTGAATATTGTAGTCACGGTGTCCACGACTTGCCTCTCGTCGGCGGCGAGCCGTTTCTGCTGAGCTCGCGCAGTCGAGAGATTTGTAGAAAAGATTAGTGCGAAGGCAACAGTGGCCAAGGCCATGCGGAGTCGTGATGACAGGAAAGAAATCTCCTGTGAATTATGATGCCCGGAGCTTATGAGGAAATTCTCACCCTGTCGCTGTTTTGCTTGCTCGGCCTCTACGGTGCCCTTCAAAGCTCGACCCACTCCGTGAAATACGAAGCCAAGGCTATGCGCCGAGAAGTCAGTCCGTCGTAGTAGTCCGACCAGCCCGTAATTTTTCCATTCTCCGTCCGTACGATGGAAGTCCCATGCACCGTGATGGGAACTTTTCGTGAGAGTTTGGCGTAGAAAGGCTCTGTCAAAGTAACATGAAGCGTCCATTCGACGATCACATGATTCCCGCTCACCAAGATTGTGTCAGTCTGTAACGAAGAGTCCGGGTAAAGTTCCCGTGTCTTCTGGAAGAATTCCGCCAGGCGCTTTCGGTCCTTAAACTCGACCTCAATCCCGTGGTCTTTGAACGTGAACTCCTCGGCAAAACGAGTGATCGCATCGTCGATCTGTCCGTCCTTTAGGTGCGCAAGGACACTCAACACCACCTTCTCCGAAGCTTCCATTCCAATCGCAATTTCACTCATCTCGATTCTCCTTGTTCCCGCCAAATGAATCTCTGGCACAGCCCGAAGTCTGGGATCTCTGCCACAACCTTGGCGAATCTCATAACTCAGTCAGTAAAATGCATAGCGGGTATGGAGTTGTGTCTCGATCTAGGGGACTGGGTCAAATCCTGCGAAATTCTGCGGGTGCGGCTCTGTCTTGCTGAATACTTCAGGAGGAGACGTGCATCAAATGGACTGGCATAACAGAACCTGGGATGAGAGCCCGTTGAGTGGTCAAGACGAACGCAGCGCGAGTTCTGGATGGACTGGGGATCAAGTACGAGTTACGCGCGTACGAAGTAGATCCTAACGATTTGTCGCGGAAACAGTGGCGGCAAAGGTCGGCTTGCCGGCAGAGCAGGTCTTCAAGACCCTTGCCGTGCGCGGCGACCGGAATGGAATCCATTTAGCGGTAATTCCCGCGAGCGAAGACCTGGACTTCAAGGTGCTGGCACGCTACACAGGGGATCGAAAGGTTGACATGGTCCCTTTACAAGAAGTGCAAGCGGCGACTGGTTATATTCGAGGCGGAGTTACTGCTCTGGCGTGTAAGAAAGATTATCCGATATACATCGACGAGCTTGCGGAAATCTGCGATGTAATCTCAATATCCGCCGGCATGAGGGGACTGCAAATCTTGCTGGCCCCCGGAGACTACATCCGCGCCGTTAAGGCCAGAGTCGTTGCTATTACAAAAGCGAAATAACGCATTCCTTGATTTAGGGGTCTGGTACTGCAAAAGGATACAATTCAGATGGTTGCAGGTTTCGGGGAAGCTGCTGAAACAAAATAGGTTTCGCTTGCGGGGGCTTGCAACCGTCGAAATTGTTTAGTGCTGCCCTCTAGGTTGGCGTTTATCTGCCTCGGTAACCATCACCCTCCTTTGCGCTCCTAGGGAACACAAATCAGCAATCGAATGTTCATTCTGAAGAATTCCGGAGAATCGGGTCCAGCGACAAGCATTCAGACACAATGCAATCTCCTTCGCATGGTTTTCTGATTGGGTTCTAAGGAACACCATCGAAAGGAACTGCTCAAAATGACTGCTGTAATGAGCGTCAAAACACCGATTTCCCACCTTGACCCATACTCTGATCCCGCACTGATCGATCCGTGGCCAACCTACGCTGAATTGCAGGACGCGGGACCTGCTGTTTGGCTTTCGAAATACGCGATGTTTGCACTGACACGTTATGACAGCGTCTGGAAAGCCCTTCAGGATCCAGCCTTATTTCCGTCGTCTTTGGGCGTGATGATGAACGATCACATGAACCAGGTTCTTCGGGGCAACACTCTTTGTAGTGATGGAGAGGATCATAGCCGACTTCGCCGCGTCATTATGAAGCCACTCACCGCATCAGCGCTCAAGTCTCTGCAGGAGAGAATAAGCGTTGAAGCGGAGAACCTGGTTCAGCGTCTGGTTTCGAAAGGAGGTTTCTGTGCGACTAGGGACTTGGCGGTCCATCTACCGATATCGATCGTGTCAAATGAAGTTGGACTCGCCGAGGAAGGACGCGAACGAATGCTCGTTTGGGCCGACAAGATGTTCGACTGCTTCGGGCCTGAGAATGACCGCACGCGTCAGGCATTGCCTGTTCTTGAAGAAATGATGAATTATGCGACCACTCAGGCGGTTCACGGCAAAGTGAAACCGGGGAGTTGGGCCCAGGGAATACTTGAAGCAGCCGATCGGGGCGAGGTTGATCGATCTCTCTGTCCCGTGCTCATGATTGACTACATGGGGCCGAGTCTCGATACCACTATCTTTGGTATCTCGAGCGGAGTCTGGTTGTTCGCCAAACATCCCGAAGAATGGGACAAAGTGCGCGAGTCGCTTGCGCTCATTCCAAACGCCATCAATGAGATCCTGCGCCTCGAGGCGCCCGTCCGGGCTTTTCTCGCTATGTGGCTTCGGATTACGACATGGACGGAATCACACTTCCCGCTGAATCACGCGCGATTGTGTTTTATGGCGCCGCAAACCGAGATAGACGCAAATTTCCGGATCCGCACCGGTTTGATGTAGCTCGTAACAATTCCGTCAACCACTTGGCGTTTGGCGGTGGGCCTCACACGTGCGCAGGGATCAATCTAGCCCGTCTAGAAATGAAGGCCATCTTCAGCTCACTGGCAAGAATGGTGAAGCGATTCCATGTAGAGCACCAGGAACGCATCGTTAATAATGTTCTCCGAGGCTTCGCTCGACTCAACGTCTCGATTGAACGACAGTAACGATGCATGAATCAAGCCAATCCCACGAACGTGATTTCCTCATGGTGTTGTCAGTAAGAAGAATCACAAACGAGCCTCTCAGATAGGAACGAACCATTTTCAGGCCATCGGACAGGAAAATCTCTGTCGGTCGCCTATTCCAGATGCCATGAACGTAAGCGCTCTCTAGCTCAAAAAGACAAGAAGAGGGTTACAACTTTTATTAAATTCGGCCAGTGCATGGCATGCCGTAATGGCCAGGAAGCCATCATTCATCCTTTCGCAGGGAGCAAACTATGTATAAAGCAACTTCAGAACCATTCGAGTCGCTTCACCAGTTCATAACAATCTGGAGATTGATTGGAAAATCATTTCCTCAAGTTGACGCCACGAATAGGCCGGGACTAGCGATCAGCTGGCCGAATACGCAATTCCCTTTCTACAACTCACTTTTCCTGACCGAACAGCTGACGGATGCGCAGGTGCTGCAAGACCGGGTGCAGCAAGCGGCTACCTATATGCGAGCCCGCCAGTACCGGGGATTGTTTGTCGTGTGCCTGGATAATCTGAGCGGATCGGCAAAAGAAAACCTGGCCGCGATCTTGGCTCAAGCAAAGTTTGTGCAGGCTATACCGATGACCGGCATGGCGGGAGACATCCTGCCGATGGAAGCACCGGGACACTTGGCACTTGAGTTCGCACGAATTTCGGATGACTCGACAATACAGGACTTCGCGGAGCTCAATTGCGCGTCGTACGGCGTTCCCATTGAGGCGAGCCGCTCCCTTCTGAAAGAGCACACACTCTGGCGCGAGCACGCATATGGATTTGTCGCCTACAAAGGCGATAAGCCAGTGTCCACCGCAACCGCAATCATCAACGAAGGCTGCCTCTTTCTGTTCCTGGTGGCAACGGCGCCCGATGCACGGCGCAAAGGCTATGGGGAAGCAGTGGTGCGTCATGCCTTGCAGACCGCCCACGAAGCAACCGGCATCCGACGGACCATGCTGCACGCCACAGAATCCGGATACCCCATATATCTGCGTCTTGGGTACCATCCGACTGCGAAATTCATGGGATGCATGCTGGAGTCCTAATAAATTCGAGCAGCGAGCCATTGCAAAGATTTCGACACGCCTGTTATGTAACCACTGCATGAGGTTCTAACTGGCGTTGCGACGCCAAGCGGGTGCGTCAAGGCGGAAATCATGAATGGTCGAAATTTCGTTACGCGTGGCAGCCTTCTTGGATTTGTTGGCACAGTTCCCGCAATTTTTGCTCGCCTGGACGATGGTCCACGGTATCGCCAAACTTGCCAGTACCGGCAGGCTACCCTTTCCCTCAAGCGCCGAGGTTCTCAAGTTCGCCGAATTCGTGATCGACCAATCCTTGCCGGTTGACAGATATCAAGGAGGCGCGGTTCGGTTTGCTGCGACGTTTCCCGCGACACATACATATTTCTGCTCCTCTTTGGAATGCGTAGGGATAACTGATGATTTAGCGTTGACCGTCGTGGCCGAGTCAATTTGCCGGTCGGTGTGCCTGCTCGAAAAAGAACGAGGGTTCAAGCCCCTGGGCGAGACGCGGCTTACGCCCGGGGCGAAGAAGAAAGTTCCGCAAGGTGAATCAAGTTGCGTCGGTTGGTCATTTGCCTGCAGCCATGGCCGGGGTTTGCTCGCCAATTTTAGAGGAGTAAAGAATGTATTTGAAAGGGTCCGTGTTTTGATATTTTTCCATCAGCTTGAGGTAGACGAGCCGCTCGGCTTTGGCGATCGATTCGGTGCGGCCAAACTTGGTCGCAGATGCTTCGAGCAAAGAAGCGGCAAGTTCGTATTTGCCGTCGGCGGCCATTTTCTCTACCGCCCTCACAAGCTGTTTTTCTGAGAGGCCAAGGTAATCCACCAAGAGTTCCGCGCGGTCGGAATCGCCAAGATGGTCGAGGCCTTCGAGGTCGGCCTGCCAATAGCCGACGTTCTGGTGATACAGCCGGTCAATCACGTGTTCGCGCAGGATCAAGTAAGGCAAGAGCGCGTCGGGACGGCCGCTGAGGAGGCCGGGCGGAATGAGATTCGCCTGATGGATTGCAGCGCGTGGGTCACCCCGGCGGATTGCGGTCAGCACCTGGTCGCGTAGCCAACTGAGGTTTGTCTTCAACTGGGCCAACATGTCGGGAGAGGAGAAGTTCTGCGTCAACGGTTCATGACCGTGCAGCATATAGCGAGGATTTTTCTGCACCACAATGTCGATCGCGTCGAGCAGGCCCTCGAGGTCGCCCTCCACAACAAACGGCGCACCGAGGTAAGGCATGATGAAATCTCCGACAAAAAGCACTCCCAAATCAGGCAGATGGATGAACATGGCGTCGCGCGTTTCTCCCCCGTGAACGGGAGTCAACTCGATGCGCGTTCCTCCGATTCTTAGCTCGGTGGGACGGTCTATGGTTGCGTCCGGCTTAAAATTCCTGACATCTGCGAGTTGGAAGCGCTCGCCGAAGAAGTGTTTGCCGATGGACTCAGGCGCGTTGATCTCGCCGGTTATTTCTTCCTGATAGTTGCTTCTGGCATAGAAGCGAGGTTTCGGATTCAGGCCGCGAAAATAGGTTTGTCCGCCGATGTGGTCCCAATGCGAATGTGTGACGAAGATGGTGGTGAGCGCAGGCAGATTCGGCGCATAGGCGCGCAGCGCTTGGTATGCCGTTTTAGCGGAGTCGGTCCGGGTTCCCGCGTCGATCCCGATCAACTGCCGCCGATCGTCTGAAACGACGAAATAGTATTCGGTGAACTCGAAACCGGAAAGCGCATAGACGCGGCCCGGGACAATTTCGGCAATGCGGCGGGCCGCAAAAGCATGACCGGACAATGTGTCTTCTGAAAATGGCGTGGTGAGTGCGACCGGCCGATCAAAACTCTTGTAACCACTCTGGCGGAGATAGTCCCCGGCTTTGCCTTGGTCGCCATTGGCGAGAGCGAGCCGTCCCAGACCAAGGTCCACTTCCCGCAGCCAGCCGATGTGGGGCGCTTTGCCGATGTTTGCGGCGCACCATGTCAAATCGTCCTCGGCGGCCTGCTTCTGATGGAAGAAACCCGGGAGTTGGGAACGGACGACGCCGGAAATCCAGTTCACGACAAAGATCCGACCGCCGGAGAGCTTCTTGGCTTGGTCCAATATTGCCACCGTGTCTTTCAC
>Ga0070716_100001353_pt1 | contig 10858 bp, 10 predicted proteins | sample LARL112metaG_FD_71395 | JGI IMG/M metagenome (GOLD analysis project Ga0070716, IMG submission 71395) | Corn, switchgrass and miscanthus rhizosphere microbial communities from Kellogg Biological Station, Michigan, USA - LAR L11-2 metaG | ecosystem: Host-associated > Plants > Roots > Rhizosphere... | reverse complement strand
TCGCCTGAGCTCTGCACTATTACCTTGGGACGGTAGACAATAGGCACGTAAGGATTGCGTACCGTATACTGCCCTGCATTCCCTCCGTCCGAGTCTGCCTGTTTGATCACCGTTATTTCAGAGTGCAAACCTTGGCCACCAAAAGAAAGACTCATTTTATCCCCCATCAAACCACTTTCAAAGTGGGCAATGGGTTTCACGTTTGCTTTGGCCTTCGTAAACAACAGCCTTCCGCTTTCATCATGGCTAATCACAATGTCCCGCTGTGTGGCAAGCTCGGTGAGGTAGCTTTTGATAGATTGGCTTTCCTTGGCGGTGGTGGTTGCATACTTGATTTCCATTTTAGAGGAAACACTTGGATCTATCACCATTTGCAATTTGAATGGGGCCAATAGCTTTTGGGCAATCTCCCTTAAACAAAGGTTATCCGACTGTAGAGGGTAAAGCGAAGGAGGTATTTCACAATCTTCTAAAACGCCAGGCTTTGAATAACCGGCGAACTGTACCAGGTTCTTTACGCTGGTCCTGCTGAATCCCTCGGAGAGAATGTAACCGGTAAGCAGCTTCTTTCCATTGTGCTCTACAATGGCTTCATGAAAGTGGCTTACACAGGCAAGCTCCTTTTGTTCCGGATTGTTCTCATCAAAGTAAAAGGCAAAGGAGAACATGGAAGCAACAGAATCAAACTTTAACTCGAAAGAAAAATTGTTAAAGAACTTAATGTCCCTTACGTGTATACGATCATTGATTTTGAGATTCATTACACGTAATAGATAATTTTCCGTCCCTTCCTCAATTGCAAAAACTCGCTAATCCCAATCTTATTGTTATTGATCATTTTGCCCATGTTTACATCTGCTTGGTCCAATCCGTAGAAACGATGGGTGAGCAAAATAACGTTCGTATCTTCCTCGCAGTAGTACGTTCTTTCCTGCTTGGCTCCCATGGCAATAGTAAACAGCTTGGAAACCGTGAAGTTGATCAAATCGTTTAAAGCGGTGAGCGTAGCGGCATCCGGAATGAAGCTGTTCACGTCTCCGCCATCAGGCGTTTGCAGCGAATCCAGCATGGCCAAGAAAATAGGATAGGCACCTATCAATATTGGAGTGCCCGGAGTGGTAGACGTATCAATACCCACCAATAAATCAATAATGTCCAAAACGTCCGTCCTGTTCTGGTAATCATCTTCCAAGGGATTGGCCGCACCAAGTGCCATGGAAGAAATTAGGCCCGCACCGCACAACTCGTAAATCTTCTTGCTGGGTCGCATACTTGCACCCGCAGCGCTTTCATTCAATGCAAGGAACTGGCCACGCATCGTGCTTACCCTTGTCTTTACCCCTACCTTAAACAAAGCGGGGGCATTGATAAGCGATTGCACCATTCGCATGGCAAAGAGCGGGGCAGACGTTGCACGGAGCACGGCAGAATTAGCTGTGTTGAAGGCATTAAAATAACTCTCCGATTCTTCCGCCAAACGGGTAATCTTGGAGCCGTCCGTATAGTACTTTTTGTTATTGGCGGCCATTGTATTCTTATCCGCCGCACTAGGGATGGCATCAAAAGAAGCAATGGCCAAATCATCCGACTGCACCTTAACAAGGGCAATGTTTTCGATGGGATCCAATACCGTTTTGGGGTTGTCCTCCGTAATCGTTTCAATGACCGTCCCGGATATCTTGGTAACGTTGTATTCTGTATTGTCGATGTTCAAGCCTGTAGGCTGTACGGTAAGGCTTCCGTAAAAAGGGTGGGCAATTACCCATGGCCTACTATCTGCAGCGGCAGTTTCAAAAGCCTTTGAAACGTCTAAATGGTCATCTCCCTGAAAAAATAACTCCAATCCGTATTTGGTCCCACGCGGGCGACCTCTTGAAACGAGTGTGCCGGAGAGATTAGGAAAATCAAACTCGGCAACATTGTATTCTATCTTTTTGGTCGCACCGAGCCAAAGAGGATGAAAGCTGGAACCTTCCCCACAGGTAATAACAAAGTCCGTTCGTATCTTTTCTACCCAACTCATAGACGGTCAAGGCGTTTTTTCGCCTCTGCAATATAGAAATCCTCCATTTTCTTGGCTGATTCAATGGAAGATTTGCGCATGAAGTGGGTACGGGTGATTGCTACTTTACGATTTTGAATTACTTTGTAAAGAGCAGTAAGCTTGTATTTGCCATCAGAAGTGCGGTTAAGCGAGTTGATACGCCACAGTATTTTGTTGCCTCCCTTAAATCGCCTGTCCCCTAAAACAAAGCCTCCCGCACCTGCTTTGGCTACCGCATGGGCAAAACGTTGCTGTGGGCTTTTTCCGCTCATCTTAGTGGCATCTACTACGTTTCCGTCTATCTTGCCTGTCTTGCCTATTCGGAATGCGCTACGTACTGCCTTTCGCGTATTGTTGCCAACTCTGGCCAATGGAGTGGGGATAAGAGAGCGTCCTTTGATTGCTCCGCCTTCTTCCTGCTGTTCCAAATCTTTTACCGCATGGTTGGTACTTCCCTTCAAGCTCTGAGAGGTGAAACCTACAGTGGCTTTCATGGATCGTAGATCACGGCCAAACGCTTTTTCTACTTTGGAATTGGCTTTGAAGAAATTGGGTTGCCTCTTTTCGAATTGCTTGTTGACCCGTTCGGGCATTGTCTTGGGCTTGACATCAAACGCCGCTTGATTCAGTGCAAAGCGCACTGAATTGGGCATGGCGGTTTTGCTAAGCTTTTCGAGTTTGTTGGTAAATTTTACAACTGCATCGGTATTGATGTTAAATTCCATCCCATGAAGGGCTTAAAGAGAGCTTTAAATTAGGCATTCAAAAGGACTTGAAAATTATTAATGGAATATTTCGAAAGTATTTTTACTATCCAAGATGGATAGTAAATTATATAGCACATTGCGAATAATACATTTAAACCCACATTTTTGCCAAATAGAAAACTATATTTTTAGGCTCCGTTTATTCTACTATGATAATTTTATTCTCTACCCCCTTGTAATTTACAATTCTTTTTACCGACATTTGAAGTGCGAACGTATTCAATCTTCATGTGCCCTCTAACCACTAATTTAATTCATTCTCCACACGAGCCGGTAGCCCGGTATTACTTGCACAGTTATCCTTCGGATAATCGTATTGAGTCGTTCGCAGCGTGTGGGGATACCTTTTCAAATACAAGTCATGCGAACGACTCAAACAACCACTCACGACCAAGCGGGATGCTTGATCGTTGAAACGGCGGCACCGACACAGCCAACAATCAAAGAACGTATTGATAGGGCACTGTTTGACCTATGGAGTCAAGGGGCACCTAGTTTCATTGCAGATGTTCAATACATGTACCTTACCATGCTGGAATTTCAGACAGTAAGCCAAATGGACAGCATTGATCCTGGCTATCACTATGATTTGGCTGGACGCATGTTTTCTTTCTTTCAGATTATAACGACCCTGAACGAACTGCACGAAGAGCAAAGGGACATTAAGAAAGGAGGACCTAGCCATGAATAACCCGAAGCTACATATGTACAACGGGAACAATGTTGTTTCCGCTCGTGAGTTACATGCATTCCTTGAAATTGCTACCGACTTTACAGAGTGGTGCAAAAGAATGTTTGAATATGGTTTTGAAGAAAAGAGGGACTACGTTATTCTCCTCAAAAATGGGGAGAATAAAATTAGCAAATCAAACCCCATAAATTACGCCCTTACATTGGAATGCGCTAAGGAGATATCAATGATCCAGCGAACAGAAAAAGGCAAAATAGCCAGGCAGTATTTCCTTGATTGTGAAAAACAACTTAAGGAAAGAGAAAATGTTTCCTCCACGCTTCCAAAAACAAAAGAAGAACTTTGGGCCATGGCGCTTACTTCCCTGAACGAAGAAGTAGACAAGCAAAAGAGGCAATTGGAGCTAGCTAACCAAACCATTCAGCTAAATGCGCCTAAAGTGGAGTATGTGAACGAAGTCTTGCAGAGCCAAAGCACGCACAATACCAACTCGATAGCCAAAGAACTGGGCATGTCTGCCATAACCTTAAACAGGCTGCTAAAAGACAGAGGCATACAATACCACCAAGGCGGACGCTGGTTGCTGTATCAAAAATTCCAAGACAAAGGATACACCAAAACCAAAACGCACACCTTTGTAGATGGAGAAGGGAAAAGCAGAACCGAAGTATTGACCGTATGGACAGAAGCGGGTAGGGCTTTTATTCATAGTCTATTTAACAGGAATTTAGGGGAAAAACTTACATTAAATCCCCTTTCTCTTGGCTAATACGTTAAAATTGGAGTATTGATTAAAACTTAATACTCCAATTTTTTATGGCAACTATTTCTAAAAAACTTAATAACATTCTAAAATCAAAGTTTGGCTTATCCGAAAACGAAATTTCGAAATTAGATGAAGAAAAAGGCTGGGACATTGTAAACGCAGTAAACAAGCCAAAAAAAGAAACTAAAGTAGCAATATGCTTTACCGGATTTAATGATTTCGAAAAATCATATTTGGTTAATATGGCAAAGGAAAACAACATGCATCATGCACACAATGTTACTCAAAGTTGCGTTTTCTTGTGTTGCGGACCAGATCCTGGGAAGTTAAAATTAAAAGCGGCTAATGATACCGGAGTTATGATAATTACAAGAGACGAATTTAAAACATTAATTGAATCAGGTGATTTACAAAATGTAGTCGCCAAAGAAGTTGAAAAAAGAAACTACTCATTCGAATAACATGAAAAAACTAACTACAATATCTCTAATATTAATTTCCTTCTACGCCAGTGCCGTTAAATGGAATATGTACGGATCTTCGTTTTCGTACTATAAATTCAGAACAGAAGATCAAACAACTGTGACTTTCAATGATTCAGGTACAGTTGAGTTAGGTACTGAACAATTCTTAAAAGTGAAAGGTAGCGGCGGGTTTACATCTGGCGACTGGCTAACACTCACCATTCAGCACGTAAACGACAATGGTACACTTTCTGACAAAGACACACTGATTCATGTACAGTATGATCTTTATTATTCTTCCTTACCGTTCGAGCCAGACGGAACCAAAAAGATTGTTTTTACCCTTCCTGCTTCTTACAAGTCGGGTAAATTCTTGATCACTTGGGCTGGCTATACCACCGATAAAGTGTACGGTAGAATTGCAGAGAACACCACCAGCTTTGAAGACGAATATTTGGCCAATCCTGCCAATGTCAAAGAAACGATTTGGTATAATATAAACGGGATACAAATAGAGAACCCCAACAATTACGAAGGGGTTCTCATTAAAAAAAGGGTGTACCTAAACGGTACCGTGAAAAGTAGGAAAATTCTATTTTAAGCCAGTGGCCAACTACCCGAAATCTTCAAAATTATTGTATTGCCGATCACGACATTTCGATTTAGTATAAGTCCAGCCATAACCAAATTGTTGGCTGCGTCTGTTCGTGAAGAAATAACTCCTTGGTTATTTGTTCCCCCATTTACAAATACAACGCCGGTATCCCCCAACCTATCCAATGTTTCAGAGGTTTCAAACCCGGAGTTTATTGTAAAGCCAATTTCAAATAATGTATCAGTTCCATCAGTAAGAGGGCCGTCATCTACCACTGTCATTTCTAAATACAACTTGTAAAAAAGGGTACCCCCGTTTATCATAAAAGAAACCTTTGAGTTGGGCACCGACAATGTAAGGTCACCATCTGCATTAAAGGCGGAGAACAAAGAAGAAAAAGGACCCGCTGCCCATGGCCTGTGGTCAATAACTTTAAGAAGTGCCTCATACAACTGCCATCCATCCACCTCATTTTCTGGGAGCCCGTTTGGGGCAATAGCAGCCTCATCCATGAGCTTTTCAAAAAACTGATGCGCATCGCCATGCACCGCCGTATTTACAGGGGTGCCGTCATTGGACCCAGTATTGTCTTTCGTGCGTCCGTATGGATAAGTTGCATTTGGGGCAACAACATTGGTTTTACTAGCTAATGGTATCATTTTCTACACGTAATTAATGAATAAATAACCTATGGTTTGAACAGGCTTTAATTGTAGGACCAACTGCCTAAATTCAACCTCTCTGTTTGCTGGCACGTCAGCCACTTCACCGGAGTATTCCGCACCCACCTTTTCACCGCCAATAAAAAAGGTGCTCTTAAGATTGGCCCCCACATCAAAGCCCCTGTCTAACTCGGCATCAAGGTTATTTGCAATGATTTGATCAAAGTAAGAACCGTACTGACTGTCACCATACTGGAAATCCCCATATTGATTGCTTACGCCTGTACCACCCAACGAAAGCGGGTCTTTGGTATAGTACCCTCCCAATCCATCGTCAAAGCGGTTCTCGTAAACGAAAACGGCAAATCCAGCCTTTTTCAATTGCTCTTGCAAGAATAAGTAATGCCCTCTTGCTGCGTATTGTCCCGGATAATTCATTTTGCGGATAATAGCCGCTTTCCTGTCCTCTAAATCAACAGTCGTATCCGTGACCATCCCTAATCTTTTTTCCCATGCGCTCGCATCACCAGAAGTGAAATTGGCATTATCAGGAATGGCGCTGTCGAACGTGCTCAGTATATCGTTTAGCAATACCTCCTTCCGTATGGCAATGGCACGGTGCAGGCTTTCCCTATAGCCTTCCACCACCATTTTAAACGCCCTCCCTTTCGGGTACAGTTGGGCCACCAATGCCATCAGCTTATCAAGCATAAGTAATTGAATCTATAAAAGGGATATCCCCGTTTTCGAAAAGGAAGGTGCTCAATGAAACGCCATCCACCGTGAAAGAAACAGAATCAAACAGACCCGTAGGAACGGCACCTAAGATGATGGCGCTCAACTTGGCCACGTTGATTACGTTGTTTCTTTTTGATACCGGTTCTGCACCTGGCACGAAAGGGCGGATCTTGGCAATCTCAGTGGTCAATGCATCTTCAATCAGCGTTTCGATGTCAGTAGTTCTTCCAACAAAGTTGGTAATGGTGATATCCAGATTACGAAGGGTAACAGGCAAAGAGTGTACTTGAAAAACGCCCAACGGCCTGCGCCCTCTTTCCCAATCTGCTTTGGTGGTGTCTGGGTCCATTTCAATTACGGCGCTCACTTCATCCAGAATGGAGGTAGTAGGTACGCCGTTGTCAATATTGGCCTCTACGAACACATTAATTTCATTGGGGCTCCCGCTTTTGGCATATGGGTACACGCGCACCACGCCTGCGGCATCAGCGGCCCAAAGCCTATAATCTCCCGCACTTCCTCCTTGTGGCTCTAGCCTATAGGCGTCTAATGCCTTTTGGCGGTACTCTTCGGAAGTTTCAGCCGCAAGCGGTTCAATAGTGGCGGCACCATCCACAATGGCAATAGAATCAACATTGGCAATTGGGGCGGTGGCCGTTAGTTTGTCGTTAGCTAACAATCTACTACCTAAACCCGCTTCCAACGCCCTTACCGTAATAGTGTCGGTTGTAGCGGTCAATGTAAATGCATTGTCCAGAATAAAGAGCTTGCCTGGGCTAAGGCTGTCATCGTTGCTCTTGAATGTAACACTGGCTTGGATGGTCGCGCCAATTGTTCCCGTAACCGTCAAATTGTATTCTCCTGCTCGTGCCGCATTGGGCAACCTGCCCAACTTCACAAAACCAAAACGCTCCAATGTCCCGCCCATGGCCACAGGGTCTGCAGTATCTACAAATATGTTTTTCTGAACGCTCCCAAGAGTAAGATAAATAAGTTTGTCCTTGCCTGCAAGAACCGCAGCCAAGGCGCGCATGTAGTTCTTTCCAAACACGGGAATGGTTACCTGCATTTCAGCTTCAAAGGCTGCAATGTAGCCGTCGTACAATTGCTTTAAGGTGGGAATTACTACCATTTATTCTACGTAGAAATCATCATTAAAATCATCTAAAAAAAAATCGCCATCCTCCCGCCTTTTCAGGTTCACCACTTTCAAATAAGTGGTACCGTCCTTAAGCCTCACAAACAAGCGAAGGCGTACATGGTCTACGGTCACGATCGTAACCGTTACCTCATAACTGCCATAAGGAAGAAGCCATAGCAAATCCTTTTTGGCCGTCTCTTCCATGTCCGCACGTCCGGCACTGGTAATGGCCACAGTCTGCAGCTTCTTTTCCAAAAGGCTGTTGAACTGAATTCCTTGGTCATCAAACAAAAGGAGGTTGTTACCCCACCAGTCGTTAGCCTCTTCCCCTTCGTTCCGCTTTTGGGTAGGATAGCCAGGATTGCCGCCAAACCATGACAAATAGGGCATGCCCTCTATGCCTTCATAGGTAGCAATATCATTGCCGATCATTTGAAGATCGCCGCCGTTAAGTCCCTCAATTACAGCAAAGTCAAACATATCTTAGAACCATAAATAGCCGCCTGCTTTATTCCTACGCCCCGAAATACAACTAGATATATTGCCATGACTGGATTTTGTTTCCATAGCAGCTTCACGTCTTGAGGAGAAAACATTTAACAAAAATCCATCGACGGAAACCTGCATAATCTCCCTGCTCTTTTTATTGTCTTTGCCTTTTGGGAATTTCTTTCCCAATTCTTTGAAAGAATGTTTTACATTTTCACTTGAGGTCGCCCATTCAAGGTTTTCTAATCTATTATCATCCTTTTTGCCATTCTTGTGATTCACTTCCGGTTTACTGAAAGGATTATCTACAAACGTTTTTAACACCAATCTATGAACGGAAAAAGTTTCCCTTTTACCGTTTTGATATAGGTATGTCCTCAAGTACCCCTTTTTTGTAAGGCAGAGGGTTAGCATCTCTTCTTTTGTATTATAGATACCTCCATGATACAAAATCTTCTCTCTCGCTAATGACTTAATTCTGCCTAGTGAACTCACTTGATAGAACCCTTTATACCCTTCAATGTCTTTCCAGATTTCCATATTAATAGCCTGGCATAGTTGTGCCCAATTTTATCTTAACAAATGGATCCGAACTTTCAGCCGTGGTCCTTCCCGTAGGATCATTCACGTTCAAATTGACATTGGCGTTACTGTTCATGTTCATCATTTGGGCAACCATAGACTTTTGTTCCAATGCCTTAGGATTAACAGCAGGAGTAAGCGGATTGCCGCTTTCATCTGTTGTAACGTTTACCCCCATACCGGCTCTAAATGACTCAATGCTTTTCATAGCATCTGCCGCCCAATCAAATCCAGTTAAGTTGGAAATCACTTTAAGAACTTGTTGCAATGGCATTAAGATGGCATCGAGAATGGTTGCTCCAATAGCTTTTAATCCTGCCAAAATCCCACCTTCCGAAAAAGCCTTTTTTATCATTTCCCAATTTCTTCTAAAGGACTGTATCAATGATATAACTAATCCTAATGGGCCTAAGAATACCGCAAGAACGGCACCCCATTGATTCCAGTATTTTATCATTAACACAACGGCAGCAACTAAAGCTAGTACTCCTATTACAACCCAGGTAATTGGATTAGCTGCCATTGCTGCATTCCACAACCATTGTGCGGCAGTTATGGCTTTTGTCGCTACCAAGTCGGCGTTCTTTGCATAAATATTACCTTCGGTGTAAAAGAGAGATCTTTTAAGAAGTGCGTTATAAATCCCAAAAACAATATTGTACGCGATTAGAGCGACCTTACTTGCAAACAAGATTCCTTTTAACAAAACAAACATCCCTACGAAAGAAAGGCCAATGGTAACAATAGTGGCCATGTTTTGGGCCACAAATTTGAGCGCTCCTTTTAGAAAAGTTAATCCTACCCCAACATTTTCGTTAGACACCAAAAGGTTAACATAGGCAGCCGTAACACTAGCAATCGCCTTTGTGAGTGTGTCAGAATTTAACGCAGCTTGCTTTTCGGCAAAGCCTGTTTGGTTGACTGAATTTAACATGGCCTCGAAACCACCTGCATTGGTCAACACTGCAGTTGCGAGAGATGCATTTTCTTTTCCAAAAACGTGCATGATCGCATTGGCATCGCCTGCGATTTTTGACATTTCCTTAAGTCTGGTATTCAATGGAAGGGCTTTATTTGAAACCAAATCAAGGTTGACATGAAGTCTAGCCAAATCTTTTAGTGCCGCCTTATCCAGTATTTTGGCGCTGGACATGTTCAATAAAACGTTTCTCAATTTTACCCCCGCTTCCGCTCCTTTTTCAAAAGGAGAAACGAGCTCTACCAGGGCAATGCTTTCGTTTAACTTGGTTCCGGTATTCGCCGCGACCGTACCAAATTTGGCAAGTGCCTCCGTAGTTTGAACAATGGAAGAAGCACCGGCCACGTTACCAGCCGCAAGCATATCAACCGCTTTTGCTGCAAAGTCTGTGCTTAGCCCATATTGGTTAAGTGAGGTAGTTAGTGATTTGGTTGCCTCGTCTAGCTCCATTCTGGAAGCACTGGCAAGTACCATGGTCGCTTTGGTCATTTTCCCCAAGGCATCCGCGTTGTTCAACAACTCTGGCCGCTCTGATCCAATGACCTCAAAGGCTTTGGCAATATCTATGGCGCTCTTCCCCGTTTCTTTAGCTATCGCCTGTATCTGAACTTTGAACCCTGCAAATACCTGGTCCGTCACCCCCGTGACGGCCTGCAAACTCTTGAGGGCAGTTTCATACTCTTTGATAGCATCAAAAGAAAAATACACACCACCTACCAAGCTTCCTACAAGCGCGGCAGTACTGGCCATAGAAAGGAATTCCTTAGAAACACCAGAAAGAACGGGTGTCATTTTTCTGAACATCCTTTCGCTTCTACCAATCGCCCCCTCTGCTTTTTGTGCAAAGCCTTCCACGCTTTTACCCATGGTGCGGAGAGGACCGGTAAGCCTGTCAATGGCTATGAAAATGCTAGGTATGGTAAAACCTCCCATTACTTTT
>Ga0070716_100001351_pt1 | contig 10863 bp, 10 predicted proteins | sample LARL112metaG_FD_71395 | JGI IMG/M metagenome (GOLD analysis project Ga0070716, IMG submission 71395) | Corn, switchgrass and miscanthus rhizosphere microbial communities from Kellogg Biological Station, Michigan, USA - LAR L11-2 metaG | ecosystem: Host-associated > Plants > Roots > Rhizosphere... | reverse complement strand
TGGGCGCTCCCTCGTCGGGCGAAGCCCTCCTCGGTCGCGTGTCTGCTCAAGCAGCTCGGCGCGTCGGCTTCGCCTCCGCGCGTCGCCACGTGCTCAGGGCTGGTGGGCGCTCCCTCGTCGGGCGAAGCCCTCCTCGGTCGCGTATTTGCTTTGTCCGAAGCGCGACAAACGGCCTGGCGTGAGCGAAGGACGAACAGGCGGTGTATCGACGGAGTAACGGCGGAAGCGGGGGGTAGGTCGGATGGCTACCGGGTACGAGTTATGCGTACCCAAAGGTGATGCGCGACAGAGGAACAGGATCCACGCTCACTGCGTCGATATGGCGAGAACCGTCCCGGTCGACGAGCGAGCGGGCGGTCGATCAGCTGGGGAGGCGTGACACGTGACCGTCAGCGCGAAAGAGGTGCGGACCTTCACCGCGGATCGCACGCCGTGGAGATACGTGCTCGTGCCGCTGCTCGCCGTCGCCGCGCTCGCGGCCTTCGCGTTCGGCGTCGATGCGGCGTTCGCGGATCGCGCCCTGCCACGGCTCACCGTCGGTGGCGTCGAGGTCGGCACGTTGCCGGCCGCCGAGCTGCGCGATCGCCTCGTCCAGGAGGCTGCGCGCCCGTGGGCCGCCGCGCGGGTCGTCGTTGAGGGTCCCGACGCGCTCGAATGGACGACCACGAATCAGGCGCTCGCGATCGCTCCGGATGTCGATCTCGCCGTCTCGCAGGCGCTGGCGTACGGCCACACCGGTACCGCGGCCCAGCGGCTCGTCGCGTGGATCGATGCGCTCCAGGGTCGGGCCGCGGTGCCGTTCGCGATGCGCGCCGACGGAGCGGCGATCGACGAATGGGTGCGCACGATCGCCTCTTCGGTCGACCGGCCCGCGTCGGATGGCGCGATCGTCCCGACACTGCTCGGCATCGACGTGACCCAGGCGGTCATCGGAAGGACCGTGGACAGCGCGGCGTTGCGGCGGGCGCTGCTGGCTTCCGGGACGCTGGGCGACCGCGACATCGCGCTGCAGCTCCATGAGACATATCCCGCCGTGGACCGGAGCGGCATCCGCGACGCGGCCGCGAAGGCCATCGCGGCGACGACCGCGCTCACGATCGTGGCCGGCGATCGCAGCACGGGGGAAGATGCCGCCGGGCTCGCCACGCTCCTCGTCATCGAGAAGACCCTCGCGGCGCCCGACGAGCTCGACGCGATCCCGGCCGACGCGTCGGCACCCGCTGCCCGGTACATCTATCGCGTGCGCTTCGACGACGGGGCCGTCGCAGGATGGGTGAGTCGGCTCGCCGCACTGTTGGACCATCCGGCGAAGAACGCGACGTACGCCGTCCAGCCGGACGGAACGCTCGTGGTCGTACCCGCCGTCGATGGGGTGAAGATCGATCAGCAGCAGCTGGTCGCCGACGTGAAGGCCCAGCTCTTCACCCGGGTCAGGGCGCCGCGCGAGATCGTGCCGGTCGCGGTCGTCGACACACCGGTCCTCACGACGGAAATGGCGACGAGGTACGCGCCACAGATGACGCAGGTGGCCACGTTCACGACGACGTACCCCGCGGATGCGGCTCGTCACGCCAACATCACGACCGGCGCGATGCAGTTCAACGACCTCGTCCTGGCACCCGGCCAGTCGTTCAGCTTCTGGGATCTCCTCGGCCCGGTGTCGGTGGACCGCGGCTACGCGTTCGCCGGCGCGATCATCGAAGGCAAGTCAGATGAGAACGTCATCGGCGGTGGCCTGTGCCAGGTGTCGACGACGCTCTTCAACGCGGTCGCGCGCGCCGGCTTCGAGATCGACGAGCGGCACGCCCACGGCTACTACATCGACCGCTACCCACTCGGCTTCGACGCCGCCGTCTTCGAGCCGGGCGTCGACTTCAAGTGGAAGAACGACACGGAATACCCGGTGCTCATCAAGGCGTATCCGTACGCGGCCGCGCTGCGCTTCGACCTGATCAGCGTGCCGAACGGCAGGCGCGTCGAGATCGGCGCGCCGTACGAATACAACCTCAAGAGCCCGGCGCCCGATCAGCCCGCCGATCCGGCGTACCTGCCGGGCGGCGTGACGCTGGGCCGCGACGTCTCGCGCACCTGGACGGTGTGGCAGGGCGACACCGTCATCCACCAGGAAACCTTCCAGAGCCACTACGTGCCGGTGTGGGGCGGCCCCGCCCGCTAGTAGACCGCGGCCGGCCGCAACGTCCGGCCCGTCCAGCGCGTTTCGCGAGGTGACGGTTGTCCACCGTCTGTCCACGCCGTATCGGTCGGGGTCGGCTGGAACCATCAGATACCCGCGTTTTGGCGTATTTCGAGGCCATTCACGTGGCGTAGCGGAGCGGCCAGCCAGGCCGTTAGTAGGTGTGGTGAGCGGACGAAGCGCGCGCGGCGACTTCACAGAGAACCTCGAGGCGGTCGCCCGAGGGGTCCGGCGCCTGGAGCAGATCCAGGATCCGATCCTCCGGGAGGCCGTCGCGGCGGCACTCCGGCTGAGTGAGCGCGACCTTCGGCCCGACCCGGCGAGCCGCGTGCGGATGCGCAACACCGTCCTCGCCGCGCTCGAGCCGGCGAAGCCGACTACCTCGGACCGGATGTATGGGATCTTCGCGCTCATCGGGATGCCCGCGCCCATGCTCGTCCGCGTCCTCGTCGTCGGGCTCATCATCGCCGGCATCCTGGGCGGCGCGACCGTCGCGAGCGCCGACTCGCTTCCTGCGGACACGCTCTACGGGTTCAAGCTCGCGGGCGAGCAGCTTCGGCTCGCGATCGCGATCAGCGTCGAGGACCGTGCCGCCGTCGAGCTCTCGATCGCCGACCACCGTCTCAGCGAGGCAGAGCGTCTCGCGGCGAACGGGCTCGAGGACGATTGCATCATCGCGACCGCCGGCTACGGCAGCTCGCTCGCGGACGCGGCCGCCGACCTCGCGACCGTCGAGTCGAGCGACCCGGCCACTGCCGCGCTGGTCGCGCAGGTGCAAGCCGCGCTGACGTTGAGCCAGCAGCGCGTCGTCGAGATCGCGACGCGGCTCGCGACCGATCCGCGCACGGCGGCGGCAGCAGCGGTGCTCGCGTCGGTCAGCGCCACCTCGTCGCCGAGCAAGGACTCTCCGGCGACGAAGATCGCCGATCAGGCGGCCGCGATGACGACGCGCCTCTCGACCCTTGCCGACGATCGCGCGAAGCTCGCCGATTCGCGGCGGATGCAGGCGCCCCACGCGACGGTCGTGCTCCAGACCGACCCGCCGACGGCGCAGCCAACGAGTAGCCCGCTCGGCCGAGCCGTCGGCAGCACGCATGACGCAGGCCCGGCCGCGACCGCTGATCCGGAAGCCGATGACACGACCGGCGGAGATAGCGTCGTCCAGGCGCCGCCGGTGAACGCCATCGCTGCTCGGCTTGCCGCCGAGAAGGCGAAGGAGGCCGCGCACAAGGCCGCGCTCGCCGTCGAAAAGGCGAAGCGCGCGGCGAAGCGTTCGCCGAATCCCAGCCCGACCCGTCGCTAAAGCGTTACCCGCCGGGGAGCGCGCTGGCACCGCCTCTGCCTGCTAGGACACCGTCCGATCCCGCAGTGGACTTCGAAGCGTTCGACGCAGCCACGGTTGCGTCGACCGTCCGCTGCGGGATCGTGTTCGTCGCGCTCAGCGCTCGAGGAGCGCGCGCCGGATGAGGTCGAGCGCCGCGAGTGTCGCGCGACGCCGGCCCTCGCTCGCCGATCGATAACGCACCGTCGCCCGGCGCGCATCGCGGTCGGGCGTGCGCACCACGAGCGCCGTCTCGGTCTCACCCGCGGGCGCGAGGCAGGTGACCTCCGCGCCGAGCTGCGCCGCCCACGTCGCGAGCGACCGCTCGCCGGCCTCCGGCATGACGATCGCGCCGGCCAGCCACGCGGCACTGCCGTCCGTATCGCTCAGGGCCCGGGCGATCTCGCCGCCGGTGATCGCTTCGCCGACCGCGAGGCGCCAGCCCCGCGCCATGAGCGCCCGCCCGACGACGGCGCCGAGCGTGTCGTCGTCGGTGCCCCACACGTGCTGGCCGATGCGCTCGCGGATCGTGCCGTCCATCGCCTCGATCCGGCCCGCGACGGCGGCGCCGTCGGTGCCCTTGTCGGTGATCCGTACGTGTACGCCGTCGTTCTTCGCATACGTCGCCACCGTCGGCGCCGTCGAGTGCACGAGCTCATCGAGCGCCTCTTCGACGCTCGACTCGCCGATGCCGAGGAGCTTCAGCGTGCGCCAGCGGAGCACGCTGCCATCGCCGAGCGACGGCTCGACCTCGACCTCCCACATCCGGGTCATCTCACGCGGAACACCGGGCATGGCGATGATCCGCTTGCCGTCCCGGCGGACATCCCATCCTGGCGCCGTGCCGAGCGGATTGGCGAGCGCGCGCGCCGATGGGATCAGCCACGCCTGCTTGCGATTGCGTTCCGGCATCGGCGCGCCCCGGCCGGCGAACCAGGCGTCGAGCTCCGCCGCGAGCGCCGGATCGACCGCCGGCGTCTCACCGAGCGCGGCGGCGATCGCCTCGCGGGTGAGGTCGTCCTCCGTCGGCCCGAGGCCGCCGGTGGAGACGACCAGGTCGCTCCGCTCGACCGCCCGGCGGACCGTCTCGGTCGCCCGGCCCAGGTTGTCGCCGACCGTCGAGGTGTACAGGAGGTCGATCCCCAGGCCAGCCAGCCGACCGGCCAAATAGGCCGAATTCGTGTCCACGATCTGCCCGAGCAGGAGCTCGGTGCCGATGGACAGCAGCTCAGCGCGCACCGGCGTCATCCTCGCCGTTACCTGGCATGCCGCTTGCACCCCCGCCTACCAACTGAATACGACTTCCCAACCCTTCCCTTCCTCACCACGAAGCCCCGCCCCTGTGGCGGGGTTTTGTGGTTTCTGGCGTCGAATAGGGTGGAGGTACGATACCCGCCGCTTCAGAAGGGGTGCGTAGCGCTGAACGCGTCGCGTTCAAGATCGTGCGTGGAGGTGACCCGGTGGCGACCGGATACTGCGTGAAGTGCAAGGCCTCGCGAGAGATCAAGGACGCGAAGGCGATCACGATGAAGAACGGCCGGCCCGCGACGCAGGGCACCTGCCCGGTGTGTGGAACGAAGATCTTCAAGATCGGCGCCTCGTGATCATCCTGTCCTAGGGAGCGCACTCGCTGACGAGCGAACATCGCCGCGGTGGATAACCGCGGCGATGCCGTCTTCGGTACCCTAGGTGCGGGCCAGTAGCTCAGCGGTAGAGCAGGGGACTCTTAATCCCTTGGTCGTGGGTTCGAATCCCTCCTGGCTCACTCGCTTCTCGTACTTCCTCCCAGTGCGGAACGCCATGTGCAGGCCGGTCTGCGGGAGGTGCCGACATGGCTGAGCTCAAGGCGAAGCAGCGCAAGAGCATGAACAAGGACGTGTTCGCATACGTCGACAAGGACGGCGAGGGTCACCTGCCGCTCAACGACGAAAGCCATATCCGGAACGCGATGGCTCGTTGGAACCAGACCAAGTTCGAGAGCCCGGCGAAGAAGGAAGCGGCACGCCGCAAGATCGTCGGGGCAGCGCGCAAGCACAAGATCGACCTCTCCGAGGGCGACAAGGTCAAGAAGAGCCGGTCCACGAAGAGCGCCGCCTAGCACCGGCGAGGGAGCCCGTCCCCTCCCGGTACCGCACCCGGGTCAGGACGAGTTGGTCCCTTCTGCCGGGTCGGTCGCGGCCCTAGCGTGCTGCGGGTGTTCAGCGCTCGATGGCGCTCGCAGCAGGCGCTCGTCGCCGGCCTCGCCGGCGCGGCGCTCGTCTGGCTCGCCGAGCTCCTCGCCGGGCCGGGCGACCTCCGGCACGTCATCGCCGATCTCGGACTGACCGGCTTCGCGCTCGGCACCGTCCTGGGCACCGGCCGCGCGGCCTTCGTGCCGCAGACGCGCGAGCGGCTCGCGTGGGTCTGCACGTTCCTCGGTGCGATCGCGTGGGCCACCGGCCAGCTCTTTGCCGACGGATACGACATCGCTGGGATCGCCGCGCCGCTGCCCGCGCAGGCGGATCTCGGGTTCCTCATCGCAGCGGGCCTCTTCGTCATCGGGTGTGGCGCGTTCCTCGCCGGGCACGAGCAACGACTCGCGGTCTACGCGCTCGTCCTCGACGTGAGCGCAGCGGTGCTCACCATGCTCGCCGGGGTCGCGCTCTACGTTGAGGGGCTGTTCGCGCCCGAGATCGCCCGGCAGCCCGCGGCGATCGCGGTCGCGTTCGCCTACCCGATCCTCTACGTCGCCGCCACCGGCGCAGCGCTCTCGATGTTCTGGGGTCTTCCGCCACAGCAGACCCGGCGCGCGCACTTCTCCCTGCTCATCGGCATCGCCCTGAACGCCATCGGATTCGTGTTGTGGCTGCCGGACTACATGCACCAGTCGTTCGAGCCGGGGACGGTCGTCGATCTGTTCTGGATGGTCGGCATCCTCGCGATCGGGATCGCCGGCCGCCAGTGGGCCGAGGATGCGACGGGCGCGGCCGTCCCGTTCGTCCCGACGGAAGCGGTGCAGGTGTCGCGGATGGCATTGCCCGGCGTCGTCGCGATCGCCGCGGCCGCGATCCTCATCGCGAGCCAGCTCGACCGGGAGACCGCGACCGATCCGCTCGTGGCCGCGGCCATCGCGATCACGATCGTGCTCCTCGCGATCCGCGCCGCTCTGGCCCTGTACGCCAACTGGCGCCTCGGTCAGCGCGAGCGCCGCCGCGCGACGCAGTTCGCCGCCCTGTACGACGTCGGGTTGGCAACGGCCGGCGAGATCTCGCTCGACGACCTTGCCCGGCTCGCGGTCGACAACGTGACCCGGCTCACCCAGACCGATGGCGCGATGATCGCGCTCGCCGAGCGGGACGGGACGCTCGTCATCCGGGCGATCAACCGGTCGAACATGCCCGAGCTGCGCAACGACCCCGGCGGGCCGCTCATGGGTATCGCGCTCGAGTCGGTCCGCACGCGCGAGCCCACGGTCGCGACCGACTACGCGGCCCATCCGCAGTCGAACCCGAGGCTGCACGGGATCGTCGCGTCGGCGATCGCGCTGCCGCTCATCGCGCACGGCGAGCTCGTTGGCACGATGACGCTGTACTCGGGGCGGCCGCGGCACTGGGGCAACGAGACCCAGCGGATGTTCCGGCTGTACGCGGCGCAAGCGGCCATCGCGACCTCGAACGCGCGGCTGCTCGGCGAGAGCCGGCGCCTGGCGAGCGACGACCCGCTCACCGGCCTGACCAACCGGCGCGTCCTCGTGGAGCGGCTCGAGGCCGAAACGGCCGAGGCGCGCCGGCACGGCGACGCGTTCTGCGTGATCCTGTGCGACGTCGACGGCCTGAAGGCGGTCAACGACACCGCGGGCCACCTCGTTGGCGATTCGGTGCTCCGTTCCGTCGCGAAGACCCTGCGTACGACCGCACGCACGGAGGATGTCGTCGCGCGCTTCGGTGGGGACGAGTTCGTGCTGCTCCTCCCGCGCACCGCCCTCGATCAGGCCCGCTCGCTGGTCATGCGGCTGACCCACGAGCTCCCGGAGCAGACCTACATGTGGGCGGGCATGCCGCATTCGCTGCCACGGGTGTCATTCGGGATCGCCGCCTTCCCCGAGGACGGCCTGCTCACCGACCAGCTCATCGCGAAAGCCGACGAGCGGATGTACCTGGACAAGGCTCGCGCACGGGGTCGGCTCGGCTAAAGTCTCCCCAGCAGCTGAGGGAGGATCGCGTTCGATGCCCGCTACGACCAAGTGCCCCGAGTGCGACGCGGATGTGGCCGTGGGCGCCGATGCCGTGAAGGGCGAGATCGTCTCGTGCCCGGACTGCGGTGCGGAGCTCGAGGTGACCGCGACCGCGCCGGTCGCGCTCGCGCTCGCGCCGGAGGCCGAAGAAGACTGGGGTGAGTAAGTCGACCGTCGGCGTGCTCCTCTCGCGCGTGCGCGTCGAGGAGAAGCTCCTGCTGGAGGAGCTCGAGCGCCGCGGCGTCGCGACGAAGATCATCGATGACCGCGAGCTCGTCCTCGCGCTCGAGCGCAAGCCGGAGCTCGGGGTCGACGTCGTCCTCGAGCGCTGCATCCAGCACTCGCGCGCGCTGTACGCGCTCTCGGTGCTGGAGACCTGGGGCATCGCGACCGTCAATACGTACGAGGTCGCCGACATCTGCGGCAACAAGCTGCTCACGACGATGCGGCTCATCCGCGACGGCGTTCCATCGCCGCGGACCCGCCTCGCGTTCACGCCCGAGTCGGCGCTGGCGGCGGTCGAGGAGCTCGGGTATCCCGCCGTCCTGAAGCCGCTCGTCGGCTCCTGGGGCCGGCTCATCTCGCGGGTGAACGACCGCGACGCCGCAGAATCGATCCTCGAGCACAAGGACGTCCTCGGGACGTACATGCACTCCATCTATTACATCCAGGAGTACGTACCCAAGCCGGGCCGCGACATCCGCGCGTTCGTCGTTGGGGACGAGACGATCGGCGCGATCTACCGCTACTCAGAGCACTGGATCACGAATACCGCGCGCGGTGGCAAGGCGTCGAAGTGTGAGGTCACGCCCGAGCTCAACGATCTCTGCGTGCGCGCCGCGCGAGCCGTGGGCGGCGGCGTCGTCGCCGTCGACGTGCTCGAAGCCCCCGAAGGGCTCCTGGTGAACGAGGTGAACTACACGATGGAGTTCCGCAACTCCATCGATACGACCGGCGTGAACATCCCCGGCCGCGTCGTCGACTACGCGCTCGGCATCGCGAAGCAGGCCTGATGAAGGTCGGCATCATCGGCGCCGGCGGATACGCCGGTGGCGAGCTGTTGCGGCTGCTCAGCGGGCACCCCGAGGTGGGCGAGATCGTCGCGGGCAGCGAGTCCCTCGCGGGGAAGCCGGTCACGACCGCGCACCCGAACCTTCGCAAGCGCACCTCGCTCGAGTTCGTGCGCTACGACGACGTCACCGGCTGCGACGTCGTGTTCCTCTCACTCCCGAACGGCGCGCACCGGCTGACGGAGTTCCGGTCGCGCGGCACGCTCGTCGTCGACCTGTCGTCCGATCACCGGCTGCGCGACGCGTCTGCCTACCGATCCTGGTACGAGACCGACCATCCGCACCCGGAGCTGCTCGGCACGGCGGTCTACGGGATCCCGGAGCTGCACCGCGAGGCGATCCGGACCGCGAAGCTCGTGACCGGCGCCGGCTGTAACGCGACGGCGACGCTCCTGGCCGTCCTGCCGCTCGCGCGCGCCGGGCTCGTCGATGCATCGCGCCCGATCGTCGTCGAATGCAAGGTCGGCTCGAGCGAGGGCGGCCGCGAGCCCGGCGAGGACTCCCATCATCCGGAGCGCGCCGGCGTGGTTCGGTCGTTCAAGCCCGTCGGCCACCGGCACACCGCGGAGGTCGAGCAGGAGCTCGGCGTCCGGGTCCAGCTGTCGGTCACCGCGGTCGAGCTCGTTCGCGGGGTGCTGGCCACCGCTCATGTGCCGGTGAAGGGCGGTGTCGACGACAAAGCCTGCTGGCGTGCGTACCGCGATTCGTACGCGACCGAGCCGTTCGTCCGGATCGTGAAGGAGCGGACCGGGATCTTCCGCTACCCGGAGCCGAGGCTCTTGGCCGGCTCCAACTTCGCCGACGTCTCCTTCGCGTCGGACCCGCGCGGCGAACGCGTCGTCGCGCTCTGCGCCATCGACAACCTGATGAAGGGCGCCGCCGGCAACGGCGTGCAGGCGATGAACGTGGCGTGCGGCTTTCCCGAGACAGCCGGCCTCGAGTTCCCCGGGCTGCATCCGTGACCCTGCGCGCGGTCATCAAGGCCGGCGGCTCGGCGGGCGTCGACCGCGACAGCGTGGCCGACCTCGTGGCCGATGTCGCGCGCTCAGACGAGATCGTGCTCGTGCACGGCGCGTCGGCCGAGACCGACAAGCTTCAGGCCGCGTTCGGGCATCCGGTCGAGACGATCACGTCGCCGTCCGGACATCAGAGCCGCCGGACCGACCGCCGCACGCTCGAGCTGTTCGCGATGGCAGCGCTCGGGGTCGAGAACTTCCTCTACGTCGAGAAGCTCCAGGCCCGCGGCGTCGACGCGGTCGGCCTGTCCGGTCTCTCGGGCCGGCTCCTCGTCGCGGAGCGCAAGGCGGTCCGGTCGGTGAAGGACGGCAGGACCGTCATCTTGCGCGACGACTACACCGGCACGGTGAAGGCCGTGAACGTGCCGCTCCTTCGTCAGCTGATGGGGCCGAGCCGCGTTCCGGTCGTCGCGCCGCTCGCGCTCTCGACCGAGAACGAGGCGGTGAACGTGGACGGCGATCGTGTCGCTGCCCGCATCGCGGTCGCGGTCGAGGCCGATGCCCTCCTGATCCTCACGAACGTGCCCGGTCTCCTGCGTGACGTCGCCGACCCGGACTCGCTCGTGCCGGAGGTGACGCTCGACGAGGCCGAAGGATTGGCCCAGGGCCGGATGAAGAAGAAGATCCTGGCCGCGCGCGAGGCGATCGAGGGCGGCGTCGGCGAGGTGATCATCCGCAGCGCCGCGGGCGACCCGCGCGTCCGAACGGTCATCCATGGCTGACGCGATCCGCCGGGAGGCCGCGCACACGTCGGGCCTCTACCAGAAGCGCGATCTCGCGCTCGTGCGCGGTGACGGCGCGCTCGTCTGGGACGAGGCCGGACGCCAGTTCATCGACTGCGTCGGCGGCCAGGGCTCCGGCAACCTCGGGCACGCGAACGAGGCGGTCGCGAACGCACTCGCGGCGCAGGCTCGGACGCTGTCGTTCTGTACCGAGCTCTTCTACAACGACCGTCGCGCCGAGCTGTACGACCGGCTCGCCCAGATCCTGCCGTCATCGCTCGACCGCGTCTTCCTCTGCAACAGCGGCACCGAGGCGGTCGAGGGCGC
>Ga0070716_100001350_pt1 | contig 10867 bp, 9 predicted proteins | sample LARL112metaG_FD_71395 | JGI IMG/M metagenome (GOLD analysis project Ga0070716, IMG submission 71395) | Corn, switchgrass and miscanthus rhizosphere microbial communities from Kellogg Biological Station, Michigan, USA - LAR L11-2 metaG | ecosystem: Host-associated > Plants > Roots > Rhizosphere ... | reverse complement strand
GCCGGCGCGGCCGCCTGCACCGGGACCGGGGCGCGGGACGCGCTGCCCACTGCGGCCGGGCTGGCCGCCCTGCTCGGCCAGGCCGCCTTCGCCGCCGCCTGCCCGTCCGGCTGAGCGCGGTCACCGGGGCGAACCGCAAACCGCGCATCGCTGGCTACCGGTCAACGGCGAACCGCTGGCCTAACTCGTACCCGGATGCGACGGGTTCAGCCGATAAGGAGGCGAAGGCCAAGCTCTGCCGCGTCGAGAGCGGCGAGGTTGTGGTTGCGCTCGGCCCACCGTCCTGAGGCGAGGTCATCACGGAGGCTGTGTACTGCTCTCTGCTCGGCCTGCGGCCCGACTCTGGCCCAGATCGATATTCCGCGACGGACATTCTCGTCCAGGTATGCCTCGGGCCGGCGCCAGTAGGCCTCGAAGAAGCCGTCAGCGCAGTCCCACGGAATGAGGACCGGCTCAATGCGGGCTCCGATCGCGCCGGCCAGCTCGGTCACCGGCGGCCGGCCGGCGACGAGGCCCGCGACCTCGGGCAGGTAGTCGCGAGTAAGCCAGAACCGGTGACGCCATCCGGTGTCACCGGAGTCGTGCGTGAACACCACCACCCGGCGAGCCACGCGTCGCATCTCGCGCAGGCCCGCGATCGGGTCCTGCCAGTGATGGATGGTGCTAACAGCCATCGCGGCGTCGAAAGACCGGTCTTCGAACGGGAGGCTCTCCGCGGCGGCGGCCAGGCACGGCGCTGCGCCTGCGGGACGCTGCGCACGCATGAGCGCCGACGGTTCCACCGCGGTGACGTCACGGCCGGGGGGCTCGTAGGAGCCGGTGCCTGCCCCGACATTCAGCACCGTCCGCGCATCACCAAGCGCAGTCCAGATCGCTGCGGCGATCCGCGGGTCGGTGCGCCGGGTCACCGTGTAGGTGGCGCCGATGGTGTCATACAGCTGCGTACCGGACATGCCGCTGCCTCCCAGGCGGTCGCCATTCCCATGCCGTGCGTAGGGAGATGTACCGAATCGATATATCGGCACGATACATATCGTCGCGCAGTGTCGCAAGTCGGGTGCGGGCGCCAGGGACAGCCGGGAGACTAAGCTGCCAGGCGTCGCTCAAGGAGGCAGGCATGTCAAGATCACGCGTCGAGTCGGTGCAGACCCCGGACGGGGCGTTCGACCTGACCGTGTGGCTGCCGGATGCCGGCACCGGCCCCGGACTGCTGCTGATCCAGGAGATCTACGGAGTCAGCGACTACATCCGGGCTGTCGGCGAGGACCTCGCCGGCCTGGGCTACGTCGTGGCGGCGCCGGACCTGTTCTGGCGCCTCAAGCCCCGGTTTCAGGCCGCTCACGACGAGGCCGGCCTGGCCGAGTCGCTGGAGCTGAGCAGCCGCTTCGACGCCGAGCAAGGCGTTGCCGACGCCGCAGCCGCGCTGGAGCGCCTACGGTCGCTGCCCGAGGTCGGTGGCGGCGTGGGCGTGATCGGTTTCTGCCTCGGCGGATCCATCGCCTTCTTCCTCGCCGCGCAGGGTGGGCTGGACGCCGTCGTCTCGTTCTACGGCTCGGCCGTTCCCGGCCACCTGGAGGCGCTGGAGCAGATCCACAGCCCGCTGCAGTTCCACTTCGGCGGCAGCGACGGCTACATCTCGCGCGACCAGGTCGCCGCGGTCGAACAGGCCGCGGCCGGACGGGACAACGTCGAGATCCACGTGGAAGAGGACGCCGGCCACGCCTTCCATAACCGGAAGGCCCCCATGTTCTACGTGCCCGATCCGGCCGCCCGGGCGTGGCAGCGGACCGAGGAGTTCCTCCGGCGTTACCTCCCCGTCAGACAGCAGACCCCGTCCGCGTAAGCGATCCCGCGCCGCCGGGTTGTCGATGGCACATCACCGCCCCTAGAACGTCGGTGATCTGCCATCGATCTTGGTGCGGCCGCGCCTGTGGGCAGGGCGGGACGTCCTCGGGTTCTCAGAGCGGGATGTTGCCGTGCGTCCCGCGGGCGGGAAACGCCTCGGCGATCGCGGTGGCGATCGCCTGCCGGGTATGGGCCGGGTCGATGACCTCGTCCACCACGCCCAGCTCGAGAGCGCGGGCCAGGCCGCCCGACTCCTTCTCGTGCTCGGCTGCGAGCTCGGTCTCCAGTTCGTGCCGCTGCTCGGGCGGCGCCTCCGCCAGCTTGCGCCGGTACAGGATCCGCACCGCCGCGATCGCGCCCATCACCGCGACCTCGGCGTCCGGCCAGGCGAACACGCGGGTCGCCCCCAGCGCGCGGGAGTTCATCGCGATGTACGCGCCGCCGTAGGCTTTCCTGGTCATCAGGGTGACCCGGGGGACGCAGCACTCGGCGAAGGCATGCAGCAGCTTGGCGCCCCTGCGAACCACGCCGTCCCACTCCTGGCTCACTCCCGGCAGGTAGCCGGGCACGTCCACGATGACCACCAGCGGCACGCCGAACGCGTCGCACATCCGCACGAACCGGGCCGCCTTCTCGGCCGAGGTCGCATCCAGGCAGCCGCCGAGCCGCAGCGGGTTGTTCGCCACCACGCCCACCGTGCGGCCGCCGAGCCTGCCGAGTACGGTGAGGACGTTCGGCGCCCATTTCGGGTGCAGTTCCACCCCGGGCTCATCGAGCAGCCCGGTCACGATCGGGTGCACGTCGTAGGCGCGGCGGGGTGAGTCGGGCAGCAGGCCGGCCAGGTTCGCGCCGCTGGCATCGGCGGCCTGCGCGCGCGACGGCGCCATGGTGCCCTGGTGGCCGAGCAGCAGGGCCAGCCGCCGGGCCTCGCCCAGCGCCTCCTCGTCGGTGGGCGTGACCACGTGCACCACGCCCGAGCGGCGGCTGTGCGGATCGGGGCCGCCGAGCCGCGCGGAATCCACGTCCTCGCCGGTGACGCTGCGGACCACGTCGGGCCCGGTGACGAAGATGCGCCCGTTCTCGGACAGGATCACCACGTCGGTCAGCGCGGGCCCGTAGGCCGCGCCGCCCGCGGCCGGGCCGAGCACGACCGAGATCTGCGGCACCACGCCGGAGGCCCGCGTCATCGCGGCGAACACCGTGCCCACCGCGTGCAGGCTCTCCGCGCCCTCGCGCAGCCGGGCGCCGCCGCAGTGCCAGAGCCCGATGACCGGCGCGCTCAGGGCGATGGCCTCGTCGTAGGCGGCCACGATCGCGGCGCAGCCCGCACCGCCCATCGCGCCGCCCTGTATCCCGGGGTCGCTGGCGAACGCCACCGCCGTCATGCCGTCGATCTCACCGGTCCCGGCTAGCATCCCGCTGTCATCGGCCGGGGTGATCTCGCGCAGCGTGCCCGGGTCAAAGAGCGCGGCCAGCCGATTGCGCGGATGGCGCGAGTCACCGGGCGCGGTCCGCGGCGCCGGGACTGTCGCCCTCACCGGGTTGTCGAGCAGTGTCACGCCATTCCCCTTCTCACGCGGCGGCAAAGGCGAGGGCCACGTTGGACCCGCCGAAGCCGAACGAGTTGTTCAGTGCCGCCATCGGCGCGCCGCCGCGCTGCTGCAGCGGCCGCGGCTCGGTGGCGATGTCGACCCCGGCATCGTCATCGGGATCGTCGAGGTTGATGGTGGGCGGTGCGACCTTCTCGCGCAGGGCGAGGATGGTAGCGACGGACTCGAGCGCGCCCGCCCCGCCCAGCAGGTGGCCGGTCATCGACTTCGTCGAGGTCACCACCGCCCCGCCGGACGCATCGCCGAGTGCGGCCGCGATCGCCTGCGCCTCCACGATGTCCCCGGCCGGGGTCGAGGTGGCGTGCGCGTTGACGTGGACCACCTGCCCCGCGGACACCCCGGCATCGGCCAGCGCGTTCTGCATGACCCGCACCAGCCCCCCGCCGTCGGGGTCGGGCTGGGCGATGTGGTGCGCGTCGGAGGTGTAGCCGTAGCCGGCCGCCACCGCGTGTACGCGCGCGCCGCGCCGGGCCGCGTGCTCGGCCGACTCGAGCACGAGTATGGCCGCACCCTCGCCGAGCACGAAGCCGTCCCGGCCCTTATCGAACGGCCGCGAGGCGCGTTGCGGCTCGTCATTGCGGGTGGACAGCGCGCGCATGGCGGCGAACGCCGCGATGTTCAGCGGCATGATCGCGGCCTCGGTGCCGCCGGCCACCACGATGTCCGCGCGTCCCGACCTGATCATCTCGATCGCGTACGCGATGGACTCGGCGCCGGACGCGCAGGCACTCACGGTCGTGTGCACTCCGGCGCGCGCGCCGAGCTCGATGCTGATCCATCCGGCGGAGCCGTTCGGCATGAGCATCGGGACGGTATAGGGGGACAGTCGCTGCCAGCCCTTGGAGTTCAGCGTGTCGTAGGCGGCGATCGTCGACGCAATGCCGCCGATGCCGCTGGACACCGCGACGCCGATCCGCTCCGGCTCGGCGTCGGGCTGCCCCGCGTCGGCCCAGGCCTCCCGGGCGGCGACGATGGCGAGCTGCTCGCACCGGTCCAGCCGCCGGGACTGGACCCGGTCGAGCACCGTCGCCGGGTCCACCGCGGCCGGCGCGGCGATGCACACGGGCAGGTCGGCTGGCCAGTCGTCGGGCAGCCGGCGTGCCCCGCTGCGCCCGGCCAGCAGCGCCTCCCAGGTGCTGCCGACGTCGCCGCCGAGCGGCGTCGTCGCGCCGAGCCCGGTGACCACGACCGTGGTCTGGTCTGTGCCCACTGTGATCTGCTCCTCCGGCTTCAGGTCGGCCGCGATGCCCGCGGCGTCAGGCGTGCCCTCAGGCGGACACGCCCGAGCGCTGCACGAACAGCACGACGTCCTTGACGGTCTTGAGGTTCTTCAGCTCGTCGTCGGGGATCTCCACGCCGAACCTGTCCTGCGCGGCGACCGCGATCTCGACCATGGACAGCGAGTCGATGTCCAGATCGTCAACGAAGCTCTTGTCGGGGGTCACCTGGTCGGCCGGCACTCCGGCGATCTCGTCGATGATCTCGCCGAGTCCAGCCAGAATCTCCTGCTCGGTCATGGCCATGTGTCTGTCGTCTCCTTCTCTTGTCGTCGGCATTACGCCTGGTTCGTACCCTCGGCTCCCGGCGGTCGCCGGGAGCCGGCTAAGGCACCGTGATCACCTGGGCTGCGTAACACATCCCGGCGCCGAAGCCCAGTAGCAGCGCGTGCTCACCTGTGCTGATCTCATTACGCTCGATCATCCGGGACAACGCCAGCGGGATGGACGCGGACGAGGTGTTCCCGGCCTCGATGATGTCGTCCGCCACCCGGGCCTTCGAGACCCGCAGCTTGCGGGCTATCGCTTCCACGATCCGCAGGTTCGCCTGGTGCGGGACGAACACGTCCAGGTCCTGCGGCGCTATCCCGGCCCGCTCGCAGGCGGCCTGAGCCACGGGGTGTAGCTCGGTGGTGGCCCACCGGAACACCGCCTGGCCCTCCTGGAAGATGAACGAGTTCCGGTCGGCGATGCAGATCTTGTCGGCCATGTCGCCCGCGCTGCCCCAGGCTACCGGGCCGATCCCGGGCTGCTGCCCGGGTTCGGTCACCGGCCCGACCACGGCCGCGCCGGCGCCGTCGGCGAAGATGATGGACGTCGACCGGTCGGTCCAGTCCAGCCAGGAGGACAGTTTCTCCGCGCCGATCACCAGCACGTGCCTGGCCGTCCCGGCCCGGACCGCGTCGCTGGCGCTGGCCAGCGCGAAGCAGAACCCCGCGCAGGCGGCGTTCACGTCGTAGGCCCCGGGCGCGCTGAGGCCGAGCCGGTACGCCACGGTGGCCGACACGTTCGGTATCGGCGACTCCGGCGTGCAGGTGGCCACGATCACGAGGTCGATGTCGGCGGGGGACAGGCCGCTGGACGCCAGGGCCTTGCCGCCGGCCGCGACGGCCATGTCCGCGAGGGTCTCCTCGGGCCCGGCGATCCGCCGGCTGGCGATGCCGACCCGGCTGCGGATCCACTCGTCGCTGGTGTCCACCGTCTTGGCCAGGTCATCGTTGGTGACCACGTTGGACGGCTGATATCCGCCGAACGCCAGGATTCGCGCCCCCGGGACGCCATGCTCTAGCCGCATCTACTTAGCCCTCTCCCGTTCGGGATGGTGCCCGTTCGCGCCCGGCCGATGGGCATCGGCGTGGTCCGCGCCGTCATGCTGCTGGGCGGGCCCGTGTTCGGCGGCGAGCGCGCGGGCCGCAGGGATCTGGTCGGGCGTCTTCAGGGCGAGCAGGTCCACGCCGGGCAGCGCGCGCTTGGCCAGGCCGGTCAGCGTGCCCGCCGGAGGCAGCTCGATCAGGGCGGTCACGCCCAGTCCGGCCATCGATCGCATGCACTCATCCCAGCGGACCGGGGCGCTGACCTGGTTGACGATGCGGTTCAGCCAGTCCTGGCCGGACCGAACGGCGGCCCCGTCGGCGTCCGACAGCAGCGTCATGACCGGACGGCTCACGGTGACGTTCTCCGCGGCGCCGCGCAGCGCGCCGGTGGCCATCGCCATGTGCCCGGTGTGGAACGCGCCCGCCACCTGCAGCGGGCGCAGCCGCGCCCCGGCGGGGGGGTGATCGGCGAACGCGTCCAGCTGCTCCATCGTGCCCGCGGCCACGATCTGGCCCGCGCCGTTCACGTTGGCCGGGGTCAGCCCGTGCTCCTCGATCGCGGCCAGCACCTCCGCTTGGTCACCGCCGAGCACCGCCGTCATGCCGGTCGGCGAGACCGCGGCCGCGGCGGCCATGGCATGTGCGCGCACTTGTACCAGCCGCAGCGCGTCATCTGCGCTCAGCACGCCGGCGATGGCCCCCGCGGCCAGCTCGCCCACGCTGTGCCCGGCGGCCGCATCGGCGCTGCGCGCCATCTGGCCGAGCCCGCCGAACGTCGCGTCGGCGGCAGCCAGCGCGGCGGCCACCAGCAGCGGCTGGGCGACCGAGGTATCCCGGATCTCGTCGGCGCCGGCTGTGCCGCCGGAGCGCGCGAGATCACACCCGGCCAGGCCCGACCAATGGGCCAGGCGGTCGGCGACCCCGGGCACGTCCAGCCACGGGGCGAGAAACCCGGGAGCCTGGGCACCCTGCCCAGGCGCGACAATAACTAGCATTCCTCCACACTCACACTGCCTTGTAGGACACACGGCCATACGGCGTAGAACACTCGGCTATACCGCCATCCCTCCACACTGCCCTGTAGAACACCGATATATGAATGAGGGATTCAACGAACTTCTGCCGGATAAGTCTGTAGGTTACCTACAACACAGACGTCCTCTTGGGCCAGGCTCGCGCATCTTCGCAACGGCCCTGGCGTGCAACGTTTCGCGGGTGGGACCGGGCGGGGGTTTCGGGAACGCGGCGGCGGACGCACGCGACACGAGCCGCCGCGCAACGATCAGCCGGGCTTGCCGGCCAGCCGGCCGAGCACGATCGACACCCAGAGCGCGAACGCGCCCCGGCCCTCGGCCGGGGTATAACCGGTCAGCTCGGCGACACGGCGCAGCCGGTACCGGACGGTGTTCGGGTGGACGAAGAGCATGCGGGCCGTGGCCTCCAGCGATGAGCCCTGCTCCAGGTAGCCGGTCACCGTGTCCAGCAGGGAGGGGCCGCCGTCGAGCAGCAGCTCGTACACATCGCGGACCAGCTGGTCACGAGCCATCGGGTCGCCGTCGATGGCCCGCTCGGGCAACAGGTCATCGGCCGCGACCGGGCGCGGCGCGTCCGGCCAGGCCGGCGCGGCGCGCAGGCCGGCCAGCGCCGCCTGCGCGGATCGGGTGGCCGACTGCAGGTCGGGCACCGCGGCGCCGACAACGATCGGGCCGCCACCGAACCGCCCCGCCAGCTGCCGCGCGGCGGCAACCGGGTCGCGCGCCCCGCCGACCACCACGATCAGGCGATGGCCGTGCACCCCGGCCATCAGGTCGAGCCTGGCCCGGCGGGCGATCACCCGGAGGTCGTCGATCACCTGCTCGGCGTTGTCCCCCTCCGCCTGGCCGGCGATCACGGCGACCGGGGAGGATGACCAGCTCAGCGCCGACGCCCAGGACTGCAGGCCCTCCTCGATCTCACCCCGTACCAGGGAGTCGACCACCAGGGCCTCCAGCCGGGCGTCCCAGGCGCCGCGGGCTTCGGCGGTCCGCGCGTACACCTGGGCCGCGCCGAACGCGATCTCCCTGGTGTAGCGGAGCACGGCCTCCTGCAGTTCGGCGTGGCCGCCCGGCGCGGCCAGCTCATCCACTCGGGCCTCTACCACGTCGATGATGACGCGGACCATCTCCACCGCCTGCTGCAGGCTGACGGCGCGGGCCAGCTCGCGGGGTGCCGTACCGAACACCTCGCCGGTGACGGCGGGCCTGGCGCGCTCGGGGTGCTTCACCCAGTCAACAAACGCGGCGATCCCGGCCTGCGCGACCAGCCCAAGCCACGACCTGTTCTCCGCCGACATCGCGGCGAACCACGGCAGCCTCTCGTCCATGGCGGCCATGGCCGCGGTGCCGAGGGCTCCGGTGGCCCGCTCCAGGCGCCGCACCGTTTCGGCCTGGACACCGGTGCCCTCCGGATGCCTGACCCCGTCTGTGGGTGACGGCACGCGGCCCGCGCGAGCCACGGCCGGCCCTGGCGTTTGCTTCACGCCGCTAGCCTGCCACGGCCGGGCTAAAAGCTACAACATTGGTAGGAAAAGACATGGCCGACCCCGGCGCAGACCGATCAGGTTGGCTAGGGTGTGGGCGTGACTACGCAGCCCGGCCAGGCGGACCAGTTCCTGGCGCTGCACAAGGCGGGCGAGCCGCTGCTGCTGCCCAACCCCTGGGACGCGGGCTCGGCCAAGGTGCTGGCCTTCCTGGGCTTCCAGGCCCTGGCCACGACGAGCAGCGGCTTCGCCCTGACCCTGGGACGACCGGACGGGGCGGTCACCCGGGACGAGGCGCTGGAGCACGCCCGCGTCATCGTCTCGGCCACGGAGCTGCCGGTGTCGGCCGACCTGGAGGGCGGGTTCGCCGACGAGCCGGCCGCCGTCGCCCGCACCGTGGAGCTGGCCATCGCGGCCGGCCTGGCCGGGTGCTCGATCGAGGACTTCAGCGGCTCGGCGCAGCAGCCGATCTACGAGCCCGGGCTGGCCAGGGAACGGATCGCGGCCGCCGCCGAGGCCGCGCACCGCGGCGACGTCCGACTGGTCCTCACCGCGCGGGCAGAGAACTACCTGCACGGCCGGCCCGATCTGGCCGACACGATCGCCCGGCTGCAGGCCTTCCAGGAGGCCGGCGCCGACGTACTCTACGCCCCCGGGCTGACCGAGCTCGCCGACATCCGCGAGGTGGTCACCGCGGTGGACCGGCCGGTCAACGTGCTGGCCCTGCCCGCCTGCCCGCCGGTGGCCGAGCTCGCGGCGGCCGGGGTCAGCCGGATCTCGGTCGGCGGGTCGTACGCCCGCGTGGCTTACGGCGCGCTGGCCGACGCGGCCACCGAGCTGCACGACCGGGGCACGTACACCTACCTCGGCCGGCCCGGCGAGGACGCCGTTCGCGCCCTGTTCTCCTGACCGCGGGCTAGTTCCCCGGGCGAGCCTGACCGTAGTGATTCAGGCGGTCTTGAGCCGTGGCGGGAGCCGGCCCGCGGTCGGTCGGGAGGGCGCGGCTCTTGCTGAGCAGCCGCCGCCTTTTCACGGCCTGCTGCGCCGGCTGGGTCAGGAGTCGGCGGACAGCACCTCGCTGACGGTGGCGTCGAGCCCGTACTTCTCGATGGCCTGGCCGAGCACCTCCGGCTTGACCTCGCCGCGCCTGGCGAGCTGGCCGAGCACGGCCAGGGCGATCGACTCGGCGTCGATGTGGAAGAACCGGCGCGCCGCGGCCCTGGTGTCGGAGAACCCGTAGCCGTCGGTGCCGAGCGACGTGAACGGCGCGGGCACCCACCGGGCAATCTGGTCGGGCACCGCCTTGATCCAGTCGCTCACCGCGACCACCGGCCCCGGCTCGCCGTCCAGCACCCGGGTGACGTACGGCACCCTCGGCTGGTCGTCGGGATGCAGCAGGTTGTGCTCCTCACAGCCGAGCGCTTCGCGGCGCAGCTCGGTCCAGGACGTGGCCGACCAGACGTCGGCGGCCACGCCCCAGTCGGCGGTCAGCAGTTCCTGCGCGGCCAGCGCCATACGCACCGCGACGCCAGAGGCGAGAATCTGCGCGTGCGGCGGCTGGCTGGCGGGCTGGTGACCGGCCCCTGCCCGTTCGGTATCGGGTTCGGTGGCGGCGGCACCGGACGGCTCCCCGTTCTCCGGAGCGGCGCGGTACCGGTAAAGGCCCCGCAGGATGCCCTGCTCGAGCGCTTCCGGGCCGCCCGGGAAGTCGGCGGGCTCGGGCGGCTGCGGGTACGGCTCGTTGTAGACGGTCAGGTAGTAGAAGATGTCCTCGCCGTGGGGATGCTCGGCCGAGGAGCCGTACATCCGCCGCAGCGCGTCCTTGACGATGTAGGCGAGCTCGAACGCCCAGGCGGCGTCGTAGGCCGCGCAGGCGGGGCTGACCGACGCGAGCAGCACCGAGTGGCCGTCGTTGTGCTGCAGCCCCTCGCCGGTCAGCGTGGTCCGGCCCGCCGTCGCGCCGAGCAGGAACCCGCGGCCGAGCTGGTCGCCGAGCGCCCACATCTGGTCGCCGGTGCGCTGCCAGCCGAACATCGAGTAGAACACGTACACCGGGATCATCGGCGTGCCGTGCGTGGCGTACGAGGTGCCGGCCGCGATCACCGAGCCCATCGCGCCGGCCTCGCTGATGCCCTCGTGCAGGATCTGGCCCTTGGACGACTCCTTGTAAGACAGCAGCAGGTTGCGGTCCACCGCCTCGTAGCCCTGGCCGTGCGGTGAGTAGATCTTCGCGGTGGGGAACAGCGAGTCCATGCCGAACGTGCGGGCTTCGTCCGGGATGATCGGCACGAACCTGGCGCCGAA
>Ga0070716_100001343_pt1 | contig 10884 bp, 6 predicted proteins | sample LARL112metaG_FD_71395 | JGI IMG/M metagenome (GOLD analysis project Ga0070716, IMG submission 71395) | Corn, switchgrass and miscanthus rhizosphere microbial communities from Kellogg Biological Station, Michigan, USA - LAR L11-2 metaG | ecosystem: Host-associated > Plants > Roots > Rhizosphere ... | reverse complement strand
CTCACATCCAGAACAGATTTCATAAAACTAGATTCTAGTGGTACTCGGTCTCCTCTAGCTATTCTTCCGGTTCCCTCCCCGCGAAGTCCTCAGTTTTCGCCCTCAAGTCTTTTTCAACATTTGCTCCATTAGCGGGCTGGGAGGGAGCATTTTGCCGTCTGTATATACCAACCCACCCACCCCTTGACTCCTCCTCCCGCTCGTTTTACTATAGGCGAACAAAAGGCGAATTACGTTTGTCCACCCTCCCGCTGCTCCCCGATTCCGACCGCCCTAAACTCATTGGCATCGCTCGTCTCGCAGCCGAAGGAGAGTCCATCCGCGCAGGCCACAACATCGAGTACTTCACGCTGCCCACGCGCTCTCTGCTCAACCGCGTGGTCACCAATCGCAACTTGCCTTTTACCTGGGCGATCAATCCCTACCGCGGATGCGAATTCGCCTGTAAATATTGTTACGCTCGCTACACGCACGAGTTCATGGAAATGACCGACGAGGATTTCGAGCACAAAATCTTCGTCAAGCAACACGCCGCTAACCTGCTGCGCCAGGAACTCAAGAAGGTCAAGCCCGGCGAAGAGATCGCCATCGGCACTGCCACCGATCCCTACCAGCCCGCCGAGCGCCGTTACGAAATCACACGCGCCATCCTTGAGGAGTTCGCGCATCACCGCGGTTTCGCGATCGGCATCGTCACCAAATCGAATCTGGTGGTGCGCGACGCCGAGTTGCTCCGTGAGATTGCTCGTCACAACCGGGTCTTCGTCAACATCACCATCACGACCGTCAACACAGAGCTAGCGCGCATTCTTGAACCGCGCGCTCCGCGGCCCGATCTGCGGCTCGAAACCGTTCGCCAGCTGAACCTCACAGGCGTCGCCACCGGAGTCATCTGCGCCCCAGTTCTCCCCGGCATTACCGACAATCCCCGCGACCTCGAAACTCTGGTCGAAGCCGCCGCCCAAGCCGGAGCGAAGTATCTTTTCGCTAATGCGCTGTTTCTCAAGCCCTGCTCCGCTGCCATCTTCCTTCCCTTCCTCGAAAAAGAATTCCCTCACCTCATCGCAAGCTACCGCGAGCGTTACGAGCAGCGCGCCTTCCTGCCTCCCGCGTTTGGCAAGCGGCTCTCGCAACTCATGGCTCGCCTGCGCGACAAGCACGGCATAACCAACGCGTATGAGCGCTACGCGCGCCGCGCCCATCCAGTCGCTTCGCTCGACGACGACCAACTGCAGCTCTTCACACCTCCCAAGTCCGCCTGAGCAGCAACGAGGCGCGCGCGGAATGTAGAATCAAACGTCTGGCGAGGACTCGATCGCCGCCATCAAACCGTGCCCGTCAAGCGCCCCATCTTCCGTTACTGCGTGCTGGCTTTCCTGTTCGCGATCACGCTCGCCTACGAGGTTCCGTACCTCCACGACATCCTCCGCGACGAGACCCGCAGCGATCCCGCCTTCACCATCGAGACCGCCAGCGACCGCGTGGACACAGTCACGAACGAAGCCGCGCAGGCCGGTATTCGCAGAGGCGATGAAGTCGTCTCCATCGATGGCCGCCCCTATCGCGGCCTCGCCGATTGGGCTCACCCGTTTGCCGACGCCCCCATCGGCGGCAGCATCGCAGTCGTGCTGCGCTCCTCGGACCCGCGGCAACCGGGCGAGCGCACCGTTGTCCTGCCCGTGAAGGCCATCAGCCTCGACCCGTGGCGCCTCGCTGGTGCCCTCATTCTCTATTTCTTCCTCCCCGCGATCTGTGTGCTCCTTGGTTTCTGGGTTGCCTTCCGGCGCCCGCGCGATCCCATGGCCTGGCTGCTGCTCGCGCTGATGCTGACCTTCCCGCACCTTTTTGAAAGCTACAAAGCCGAAGCCTGGCCGCCAGGCTGGCGCGAAGCCGCCATGCTCTACCACGTCACCCTTGGATCGATGCTGCCGCTGGTGATGTTCATGTTTGGCCGCTTCTTTCCCGAACCGTTCGAGGCTCGCTCCTCCTTCGATCGGATCTGGCGAACCATGCAGTGGGCGCTGGCTGTGCCCTTCACGGTCTTCGCCCTCATCGGTGCCGTCGAGTCCGTCATCGGCCTTAGCAACTACCGCGCCGCATGGGCCATCGAGCGCAGGACCCATCCGCTCGACGGCGTGATGCAAGTCGCCGTGTACATCCTGATCAGTAGTTTCTTCGCAGCCCTGGGGACGAAGTACGGCAAGAGCCATTCGCCCGACGCGCGCCGTCGCTTGCGCATCTTCTACTGGGGAGCCACTGTTGCCTGGACCCCCGGACTGATCGTAACCGTCTACGCGCGCCTCCAGGGAAAATCGCTCCCCGATGTCTTTCCCCAGTGGGCCATCCTCGCTGCGCTTGCGCCGCTGGTTCTGTTTCCGCTCACTCTCGCTTACGTGATCGTCGTCCACAAGGCCATGGGCGTGGGCGTGGCGCTACGCCAAGGATTGCAGTATGCATTCGCGAAAAATGGCGTGCGCGCTTTACAGATTCTTCTTGTGGTCGCAGTTGCCTTCGCAGCGGTCGAGATTCTCAGTGACCCGTCGCACGGACGTCTTCTGAAAGTCGGCGTGATCCTGGTCGGCATTATTCTTGTGCTGCGCATTCGCAAGTTCGCCGACCAGTTGCGCGCATGGCTTGACCGCCGCTTCTTCCGCGAAGCCTACGACGCCGAACAGGTCCTCTCGGAGCTAAGCGAGGAGGTGCGCACCATGGTGGAACCAAGGTCGCTGCTCGAAACCGTGGCGGCGCGCATCTCGCAAACGCTCCACGTACCGCAGGTCGCCGTCCTGCTTGGCGGCGATGGTCTCTACCGGCCAGCCTACGCCATGGGATACGGAGATCTCTCCGGCGTCGCCTTCCCGGCGGTCGCCGCCACCACCCGGCTGTTGCAAAAGGAGAAGGAACCCGCGCGCGTTTACTTGAACGACCTCGACTCGTGGCTCTATCGCGACACCGATGTCACCGACGAAGAGCGCGGCAAACTCGCCCGTCTGCAATCCGAACTGCTGCTCCCGCTTGCAGTGCGCGACAAACTTCTCGGCTTCATCTCGCTCGGTCCGAAGAAATCCGAGGAGCCCTACACCGGATCCGACGTGCGCTTGCTGAAGTCCGTCGCGGCCCAGACCGGCCTCGCGCTCGAGAACGCAAACCTAATGCGCGAGATCGCCGACGAAGTTGCACAGCGCGAGCGCCTCAATCGTGAAGTCGAAATTGCTCGTGAAGTACAGGAACGTCTGTTCCCGCAGACGCTGCCGCCTATCGCCGGCCTCGACTACGCCGGATACTGCCGTCCTGCGCTAGGCGTCGGCGGCGACTATTATGATTTCTTAGCGCTGCCTCAAGGCCATCTCGGCGTTGCGATCGGCGACGTGTCCGGCAAAGGCATTGCGGCCGCACTCATGATGGCGAGTCTGCAGGCATCACTGCGCGGCGAGGCCACGCGCGCTCCAGAAAATCTGGCTGCGGCGATCGCCAATATCAACCGGCTCGTCTACGAGGCCTCGTCGGCGAATCGTTACGCGACCTTCTTCTACGGCCAGTACGACCCTGCCAACCACAAGTTCGACTACGTCAATGCCGGGCACAACCCGCCCATGCTCTTCCACTGCGCCACGGGCAAGCGGTCGGTGACAAGGCTCGACGTGGGAGGCACAGTCGTCGGCCTCCTCGAAAGCTATCCGTACCAGCAAGGTTCGGCCACTCTTGCCTCGGGCGACATCCTGATCGCCTTCACCGACGGCATCAGCGAAGCCATGAACGTCAACGACGACGAGTGGGGCGAAGATCTCCTCATGAAAACAATCGAAAGCTGTGACGGCCTGGGTGCGCAAGAAATCATGAACCGCGTCTTCACAGCCGCAGACGCCTTCGTAGCAGGCGCCAAACAACACGACGATATGACGTTAGTCGTGATGCGAGTGATGAGTTAGAAGCGTTGCAAGGTTTCAAGGTTTCAAGGTTGCAGAGTTTCAAGGATAACGAATTTCGTAGCGCCGGCATCTTGTCGGCAGCGCTACACTCTGACACCTTTGAAACTTTGAAACTTGCATCTCCGTATAATCCTTCTCATCAACATGTCCTCCTCCTACCCACCCTCGCTCGCGACCCGGCCGGCGCCGCCGCTGACTCGTCGCGAAAAGTTGAACCGCTTCTGGCTGCGTATCTCTGAAGGGCTCGAACTCAACCAGCTCTGGTCGCAGTTTGAAAAGGACGCGCGCACCAGCTACCGGCTCTATTCGAAAGATTTCCAGGGCCCGCAGGAAGCGCAGCGTCCTGGGCGGCGTGCCTGGCACATCGCGCAACAATTCTTCTGGGCGGTACTCGAGAAGCTCTCCCCGGCCCGGCGCATTCTGCTTCTGGTTGCGCTCATCCTGATGATCTTCAATCCCGCGTTCAACTGGCAGGACCAGTCCGGCAATCACGTGTTCGGCTTTGACTTGCGTTTGTACGGCGGCCTGATCCTGCTCCTCGTTCTGCTGCTAGAAGTAGGCGACCGTGTGGTGATGAAGCGCGACCTGGAAATCGCGCGTGAAATTCAAAACTGGCTGCTCCCCAACCAGCCGCCGAAAATTCCCGGCATCGAAATCGCATTTCAAACGCGTCCCGCGAACACTGTGGCCGGCGACTACTACGACGTCTTCCTGCGGCCGGGTCAGACTCCGGAACAAGACCGCGTGCTGCTCGCCGTGGCCGACGTCGCCGGCAAAAGCATTCCGGCCGCGATGCTGATGGCAACGTTTCAAGCAAGCCTGCGCTCCCTCTCGGTCACGCAATCGTCGCTGCCAAATCTGGTCGCGAGCGTGAACCGCTACGCGTGCACCAACAGCCAGGGCGGTCTGCGCTTCACGACTGCGTTTCTTGCGGAGCTTGATCCCATCATGCGCACGCTCACCTACATCAACGCGGGCCACAACCAGCCGATGCTGTGTCGCGAGTCAGGCATGCTCGAACGTCTCGATGCAGGTGGACTTCCGATCGGCATCAGCACCGACGTGCCCTACCAGTCCGGCAGCGTCGTGCTTGCGCCTGGCGACTGGCTCATCATCTTCACCGATGGAGTGGTCGAGGCCGTGAACACGGCGGACGAAGAATACGGCGAGCAGCGATTGCTCGCGGTCGTGGCGGGCGCGGCCGAGGCGACGCCGGCTGACATGATGCAGCGCATCCTCACCGGGCTCGACGTGTTCGTCGGCAACACGCCGCAGCATGACGACGTGACCTGCCTGCTAATGAAGGTGAGTTAGCAAATCGCAGAGATGTTTCACGTGGAACACTTTCGCCTTTTGCCGAAATATACACCAATAGCGTATAGCTAGGTTCTAAGTGCAAACCATTGCTTACACTATTCCTGACAGAGCAGCACGATTTTTCCCGTCACCCGCGCGTGCTCAATCAACTCATGGGCGCGTTGCGCTTCGCGAAGCGGGAGACGTTCGGAAATTTGCGGATGGATTTTCTTGTCGCGCAACAAGCCGAGCAGATGCGCTAGATCTTCGCGAAACCATCCGGGATTTCGCTTCTTCTCGGTGGTGACTGAGTACCAGCGCGCGGACTTGCCATCTGGGAGGATGCCGAGCAGTCCTATCATGCCGAAGCCGGCCGCGCCCTTCAGCTTGCTCGGTCTTCCCTGCTCCACCACCGACGACATACCGTAGCCAATCAACTGTCCGCCACGATTTTTTCCGCCGGGGCGGAGCGTCTTGTAAGAACGCCACCAGTTGCTGCCGCCGACTGCATCGAATGCGGCGTCCACGCCTGCGCCGCCCGTCATTTGCCGGACGCGTGTTACGAAGTCATCAGATTTGTAGTCGATGGGAATTCCTCCGAGCGCCGTAACCAGATCGTGCTTTCCCTTCGAGGCCGTGCCGAAGATTTTCAGGCGCGCGAGTTTGCCCAGTTCGAGCACGGCTGTGCCGACGCCTCCGGCTGCTCCGTGATTGAGTACCGTTTGGCCCGCTTGCAACTGCGCAATGCGATGGATCATCTGCTGCGCGGTCGTGTAGTTCAGGACGAGGCTAACGGCTTCAGCGGGTGCGACGCCTTCAGGCACGCGCGCCAACTCAGCGGCCGACACGCAGAGATAGCGCGAGTATCCGCCGAACATGGTGAGCGCGGCAACCGTGTCCCTGGGCCTGAACTCCGTGACGCCTTCGCCAATCTTGTCGACTACGCCGACCACGTCATAGCCAGGCGAGAAAGGAAGAGACGGCACGCCCGGATACATCCCGTACCGCATCAGGACATCGGCGAACGCGACGCCGGTTACTAGAACTTTCAGGCGCACTTGGCAGGTCTCCGGTTCGGGGAGAACCTCTTCGATGAGCTGGAGTACTTCTGGGCCGCCCCGGGCGGTAATGACTACGCGCTCGTTTTTCATGGATGCCGGATTGGATGTCGTGAGAACGCTTGTGGGTTCGAAGGTCTCAGGTCCAAGTCCCCAGGATGCGTCGCTGTTGAGGAATCGGCAGCATCGCGATCCCACTCAATCGCAAAGGGCGCGATTTGAACGGGCACCCTCGCGTTGGGTTGATTGGATAAGAGCGAAGGCTCACCTCGAACCCAGTACTCTTGTATTGAGGACAAGAAACTCTGGGAAGGAAGGAGCCTTCGATGGTTATTGTAGGCTGTGATTTTCATCCCAGCTGGCAACAGATTGCATGGCTGGACACCGAAACAGGAGAGAGCGGCGAGCAGAAACTGGTGCACGCCGCGGGGGAAGCCCGGCAGTTTTATCAGCAACTGGCAGCCCCGGTGCTGATCGGTATGGAAGCTACCGGCAACAGCCAGTGGTTCGTCGAACTGGTCGAGGACCTGGGGCACGAGATCTGGATCGGGGATGCGGCACAGATACGGGCCAGTTACGTGCGTAAGCAGAAGACGGACAAGCGGGACGCAGCCCACATTCTGAAGTTGGTGGTGGAAGGACGCTTTCCGCGCTTGTGGACTCCGGATCGGGAACAGCGCGATCTGCGGCAGTTAGTGCTGCACCGGCACAAGCTGGTGGAGATTCGCAGCCGGGTGAAGAACGAACTGCAACACCTTTCCATGAATAAGGGAATGCAGAAAAAGCGCACGCTGTGGAGCCAGGCGGGACAGAAGTTGCTGGGCGAGCTGCCGTTGAAACCCTGGGCGTCGTGCCGGCGGGCAGACTTACTGGGGCTGCTGGCGATGTTAGACGAGCAGGTCGGGAAGCTGGATGGAGCGGTACAGCAAGCCGCCGACGAGCATGCGCAGGCGAGGTTGCTGATGACGCAACCGGGAGTCGGGCCGAACACAGCGCTGGCGTTCGTGCTGACGTTGGGCGAGGTGAGCCGTTTTCAGCGGGGCAAGCAGGTGGCCAGTTACCTGGGACTGATTCCGCGCGAAGAAAGCTCGGGCGGACGGCAGAAGCTGGGCGCGATCACCAAGCAGGGCAATCGACTGGTGCGCTCGTTGCTGGTGGAAGCGGCGCAGGTCGCGGTGCGCTACGATCCCGGGTTTCGTAAAGAGTATTTGCATCGCTGCCATCAGAAGCCGAAAGCGGTGGCCAAGGTGGCGGCGGCGCGCAAGTTAGCGGTACGACTCTACTGGATGCTACACACCCAGACCGCGTATCCAGAGATCGTTCGCATCGAGAGCACCCCGCGGGTGGCCCTGGTCGGCGCGAGCTAGACCTTTGCTGTTGATTGGGCGCTCTCGCATCCCGCACGGGGGCGGGATGTTCGCATAGCAGAATCATGGTTGATGATTAGGCCGAATCGATGGTTGGTGGAACGAACGATTCCACCGCAGAGTGATTCACGGTGAGATTTCCAGAGTCTTGGTCCTCAGCCTCTCTGGCAATTGCAGCGGTGCTCAGGCACCGCCCGGGACACGTTTGCCTTGACAGAGACTTCGCTCTTATCGAGGGCCACCCGCCGATGCTCCCGTGGTCAATGGAGATTCTTCGCCAATTGACATTGGCACCTATGCTTTGTCTCTGCGCGCAATCACTCTCGCGCCACGGAACAACCACGAGGCAATCACGAACCAACGGATTGTCAGGCCCAGTTTCCGTTCTTTCCCATTCGCGGCATCCAACGCGTAGGCTGCTTCTTTTTCTATGGATGCTTCCGCATCCGAATCCTCAGAATATTCGTCCGACCTGGAAGAAGAACTTAGCGTGGCCATAGTTGCCGATAGCCCCTCCGGCTTCCACCGGTCCAAACCGTGTATTGACAATGAGTGCCCCAACGACGTCACCCGGAATGTTGGGCGGCTTGGGACCGTGAGGAAGTTGGTACGTCTTGCCGACCTCGAAGGCTCCTAGAAAATCGATGGTGCTGCCGAGCAGCGGCGGAAGGTTCTTCAGTGTCCTGATATAACCGAGTTGGCCCAGGTAGTATTGGTTCGTTAACAGTTCGTTAGTACCGTAGGCTGCGAAGCGGGTCACGCCACCGAGTTGGAATGCCGGAATGCCGGCGTTGAATCCATAGGTAGAGCCGCCATAAGCATTCAGAAACACTGTGTTCCTGCGGTTCAGCTGGAAGAAGTTCTGGATCTCCAACTCCGACACAGGAAAACCCTCCGGCGCCGCGGGGTTGACATGGAAATACTTGGTGTAGAACTTCACGCCTTCGCCCTTGCGTGGAAGGACCGGGTCATTCAGGGTTATAAGGGTGTACTGCAACTTAATGTCCCCGGTGGCGCCCGAAACAGTCGGAAGGACATCGGTGTGCCCAATCTGAGGTTTCAGTTTCTTGTAGCCTCCCTCATAACCGAGGCGCAGCTCGCCAGTGCTGCCAAAGGCGTATCCGAAATCTAATCCTCCGAGAGCCTCACGGTTCCTATAAATCGTCAGCAACGTGCTTTCGTTGAAGACCGGATAGAGAGAACTGTCGAAGCCGGCTCGAGGCGCGACAAACCAGCTGCTGGTTCCGCTCAAAGGGCGGTAGTATTCGGTTTGGATCCCATATTGCGAGCCGACCATCACATCGTTTCGCAGTTCTCTCCTGTAGCCGCCGAAATCCAGGAAGGTGATACGGGCACCCATACTAAAAAAGACATTGTTGTAGTCGGATCCGTCAATAAGGATGAGTGGCTGCACGATCGGCGGAGAGTAGGGTTTTGGTTCAGCTTGAATCTGCAAGCCGGGCTTTCCATCTCGCTCTACCATGGAATAAGTAACGCTGGAAAGCGCGCCCAATCCGTTCAACTTCAGAATTTCCCCGTCCAGCCTTGCCAGATCGACTGGCTTCCCCAGGACGTCGGACATGCCCCTTTCAATGGGCTTCGCGACCTTAGGTGGAACTCCGCTCACTTGCACAAATTGCGGCACAGGGGTCGCTCGGTTGCGGCGAGAATCCCGTTCTGCGAGGTATTGGTCCCACGCCGCCTGGTCGACCGAGAGTCGCGACAGCGTGGCAGCGTTGGCAGCCGCTGCTTCATATCCCGCTTCTATGATTGCGTCCGCTTTTTTATATTCCATGGAGTTGAACCCTTGAAGCGGCACCGTGATTAACGCATCCGCCTTCTCCATCGACCGCCGTTCGTTGGCTGCGATCACCGCCGAGATCGACTGATTCAGTACGGCGAAACTCGAGAGGTAGGCATCAGGCTTCAGGGGAGCAGCCTCTAGGTGAACAGCGACAATGACATCTGCCCCCATGTCTCTCGCGACGTCCACCGGGATGTTATTTAGAAGCCCGCCATCAACATAAATGTGGCCGCCTGAGTGGACCGGCGTGAAGACCCCTGGCAACGACATGGTGGAGCGAAGGGCAACATTCAATTCGCCACTCCGAAAGATGTGTTCGCCGTTCGTCGACAAATCCGTCGCCACACATGCAAATGCTATCGGAAGGTCATCAAAACTCTTGAGCTGAGAATAGGGAAGAGAGATGCGATCGAGGATGAACGAGACGTGCTGACCAGTATTGAATCCCGATGGAAACTGCAGTCCGTCGCGTAATCCAAATTCCATCCTTGTCGGGAATTCACGGTAGTCCTGCTTCCTTCGGTAGGACAGATCGCCGAACGGCGTTTCCCCGCCGATCACGACATCCCAATCGATTCCTTCGACAACCTCCCGTACCTCACCGGCGCTCCGTCCGGTGGCGTAAATCCCTCCCACTAACCCGCCCATGCTCGTCCCCGCGATATAGCTCACCGGAATGCGGTGTTCCTCGAGCCACTGAATGACCCCAATGTGCGCCAAACCGAGCGCACCACCGCCTTCGAGCACGAGACCAACTTTCGGATGATTCGCCGCACTCGGGGCGGATTGCGCTAGACCAAGCGTTGAAGCGACACAGACGAGGATAACTGCAAAGAAGTTACGTGATTGAACGATCATGGAAGCTAAGAATTTCCATACTGACTTGTAAAAATAGCAGGGGCATCCGACAACGTAACTGTCAGTTGTGGCAGTCGTACGCGTTAGGCTGGAACTGGTCTCATGCAAGCCTCCCCCAAGCTGAAGATCACCCCATCTGCCCATCCTGCCGGAAAACCTTTTTTGTTCGGATTGTCGATAATGGAAGACCTGGTTCGACTAACCGGTGAAGGGCTGGGAGGCCCGATCCCAATGCAATATCTTCTGCTGATCTACGACAAGGAAAGCGAATGGGGGACACTGACTGAGGCGCAACAGAGCGCCATGATGAAGGAGTATCAGGACTTCACCAAGAGCATCAATGAAAGCGGACACTGGCGCGCCTCGAGCCAATTGCATCCCGTGTCGAAGGCAACCACCGTTCGCATCCGCGATGGAAAGAAGATGGTCACCGACGGACCCTTCGCCGAAACCAAGGAGCAGCTTGGGGGATTTTATCTGGTCGAAGCAAAGGATCTGGACGAAGCCGTTGCTTTGGCGGCGCGGGTGCCATCGGCACGGTTCGGGTCGATTGAGGTGCGGCCACTGGTGGG
>Ga0070716_100001328_pt1 | contig 10946 bp, 7 predicted proteins | sample LARL112metaG_FD_71395 | JGI IMG/M metagenome (GOLD analysis project Ga0070716, IMG submission 71395) | Corn, switchgrass and miscanthus rhizosphere microbial communities from Kellogg Biological Station, Michigan, USA - LAR L11-2 metaG | ecosystem: Host-associated > Plants > Roots > Rhizosphere ... | reverse complement strand
TCGAATGGGCTTGCGTACGATACTGGTTCCGAAGGACAATGAGAAGGACCTGCCGGACATCCCGCAGGAGATCCTCGCAAGCCTGACAGTGCACCCGGTTGAGACGATGGATGAAGTGCTGCAGATTGCTCTTGAGCGTGCGATTGTGCCTATTGAGCATGCGGCCGTCGCGCCGGTTGCCGAGGGGTTTGTGAGCGGCGCTGAAAAAGACTCGAGTTTGACCAACTGACGTTGCCCGCACCGCCCGCGGTTCCCTGCCTCGGGTGTCTCGTAAGAAATCCACGCGGGATGCGAAGGTTGCCAATCCACGATTGCCCAATTTGGACGGTGTAGTGCGCCGCCGAAGCGGTAATCCATCCCGAGAAACATCTCTGTTACAGGAACTCTTCAACACTCAAAAACTACGAAGTTAAGGACATATGGCTAAAGAAACTGCAGAAACCAATAATCAAATCAGTATCAGCCTTGCGGAGCTCAAAGAAAAAAACATCACCGACCTGGCAAAGATCGCCAAGGAACTGAACGTTCCCGGCGCCAGCGGCATGCGCAAGCAGGAGCTAATCTTCCAGATCCTCCGCGCGCAGACGGAGAAAAGCGGACTGATCTTCTCTGAAGGCGTGCTGGAATGCTTGCCGGACGGATTCGGATTTCTTCGCGCGCCGGAATACAACTATTTGCCGGGACCGGACGATATTTACGTTTCACCATCGCAAATCCGCAAATTCGATCTGCGCACCGGGGACACCGTTTCCGGCCAGGTACGGCCGCCGAAAGATGGCGAACGCTATTTCGCCTTGATCAAGGTGGAAGCGGTCAACTTTGAAGATCCGGAAGTCGCGCGCAACAAGATCTTCTTCGACAATTTAACGCCGCTTTACCCGCAGGGCCGGCTGAAGATGGAAACGACGAAGGAAAACATGACCGGGCGGGTATTGGATCTGCTCAACCCGATTGGCAAGGGCCAGCGCGGGCTGATCAATGCGCCACCACGCACCGGCAAGACCATGATGCTGCAGTCCATCGCCAACTCCGTCACCACCAATCATCCCGAGGTCGCGCTGATCGTGCTGTTGATCGACGAGCGTCCGGAAGAAGTAACGGACATGCAGCGGACGGTAAAGGGCGAAGTCATCAGCTCGACCTTCGATGAAGCTCCGCAGCGTCACATTCAAGTGGCGGAAATGGTGCTGGAAAAGGCAAAGCGATTGGTGGAGCACAAGCGCGACGTGGTGGTGCTTCTCGATTCGATCACGCGTCTGGCGCGCGCTTACAACGCGGTCACTCCGCCATCGGGCAAAGTTCTCTCCGGCGGTATTGACGCCAACGCTCTGCAGCGCCCGCGGCGTTTTTTCGCCGCCGCACGGAACGTGGAAGAGGGCGGCTCGCTTACCATCATTGCTACGGCGTTGATTGATACCGGCAGCCGCATGGACGACGTCATTTTTGAAGAGTTCAAGGGCACCGGCAACATGGAAATTTATCTGGATCGCCGGCTGGCGGACAAGCGCGTCTTCCCTGCGATCGATATTCAGCGCTCCGGCACGCGTAAGGATGAACTGCTCCTTCCGCCCGATGAGCTCAGCCGCGTGTGGGTGCTGCGCAAAGTGTTGAGTCCGCTTTCGACGGTGGAAGCGATGGAACTTTTGCTGAGCCGTTTGACGAAGACCAAGTCCAACGGAGAATTCCTGGCGTCGATGTCTACGCCGGCTTAAGCCTAGCAAGTTAAACAGAGTACGCGGTCAGTGCCACTCCACCCCTCTGGTTCGCTCGACATTCGAGCCGCGTTGCGTTAACGGCGGTTGTCCGTACCTCTCCACGGGGAAGACAGAGACAGTGTGTTTGAACGGTTCACCAGTGTTTGACCGGTTCCTCGCGGGGTTTTTTAATCTTAGCTTGGCCTACTGATTTGCCAGCCACGCCTTCACTTGCGGCTCCAGCACGCTTAAAGGCAAAGCGCCATTTTCGAGCACGGCATCATGGAACGTGCGGACGTTGAATTTGCCACCGAGCTGTTTTTCGGCATGCGTGCGCAATCCGCGAATTCTAAGCTGGCCGATCTTGTATGCCAGCGCTTGTCCGGGCCATACGATGTAGCGGTCGACTTCAACGCTGATGTCCTGATCGGTTTTCCCGGTATTGTCCTTGAAAAATTGAATGGCTTGCTCACGGCTCCAGCCCATGCTGTGCATGCCGGTGTCCACGACCAGTCGCACCGCGCGCCACATTTCGTACGAGAGTTGGCCGAATTTGGAGTACGGGTCTTTATAAAGTCCCAACTCTTCGCCGAGGCTCTCGCTGTATAGCGCCCAGCCTTCCACGAACGCCGAATAGCCGACATGCTTGCGAAATTCAGGGACGCTGTCGAGTTCCTGGGCGAGTGAGAGCTGCAAGTGGTGCCCGGGCACCGCTTCATGCAGAGAGAGCGCTTCCATCTCCCATTTTGGCCGCGCACGAAGATTGTAAGTGTTGACAAAATAATATCCGGGGCGGCCGGCAGCGGGCGCGCCCGGCTGATAGTACGCGGTGGTTTGCGATGGCGCCTTGAAATCAGGAATGGGGATCACGCCGTACTGATTTCGCGGCAATTTGCCGAATTCGTGTACCAGCTCCGGATCGACGGATTTCGCGATTGTTTTGTAAGCGTCGATCAGATCCTGAGCCCTGTCGAAATAGAAGCGCGGATCGTTGCGCAGAAATTCCGTGAACTCATGGAAGCTGCCGCTAAATCCGGCTGACGCGATGACTTTGTCCATTTCGGCGCGAATACGCTTCACTTCACCAAGACCGATCTGATGGATTTGCTGTGGAGTCAGTTCAGTGGTGGTTTGCCAGCGAACATGGAACGCGTAGGACGCTGCGCCATTGGGAATTGCGGTCACAGCGATCGAGTCACGGCACGCGGGCAAATAGATTGTGGTTACGTAGTCGTGGAAGCGCATGAACGCAGGACGAAGGCTGGAATTATAAATTTGCTTGGCGCGATTGATTAGCCGCGCGCGATCGGCTCCGGCGATGGATGGAGGAAATTCGGAGAACGGATCCAGCAAAGCGCTCTTGAGTGGATCCTCAGGTAGGAGGTCCGCAATCTGCTTTGGCACATCGCGCATGGTAATTTTTGGCGGCGTATACCCGCGGCGCAAACCATCTTTCAGAAGAGCAAGCTGCTGTTCGACGTTTTTGGGCAACGCTTCCATGCGAGCGAGAATATCTTCGTAGTCAGCGATTGATTGGTGCGGCATGCTTGCCATGGTATCTGCCGCTCCTTGTTGCACGCCGCCCATTTGGGTGAGCGGCATCCACAAATTTGTGGGAACGACATTGCGGAACGGGAGCGGATCGTCGCCGTACTGCAAACCTTCTTCAGAAGTCTCGAGCAATTCGCGATAAAGGTCGTAATTCAGTTGTTCGGCCGACGGCAACGAATTGCGCGAAATTGATTTCAGTTTCTTCAGGCTTGCGGCGAGATGATCTTTGCGAACTTCGATTCCCTGCGGCGAATCATCGCTCCATCGGCGATTTTGTCCCGGATAGCCCACGCCTGTGGCCATTTCCGGGTAGAGTTCCATCCAACGCTTCCAGTTGGCGTCCAAATAGGCGCGGAATTCGTCGGCTGCTTTGTTGTGCTCCGAAGATTGCTTCGGAGCCTGTGCGAGTGCAAGCAGTGGAAGAAAACAAGTGGCCGCGGTTAATGCGGCGAAAACGAATGCCAAGGCTCTCATGGCACCAGGCCTCCGGCGGTTTGGGTCAGTTGCCGTTCGCGCTCGTGTGCAAGCTGAACGATGAGGCGAGCGGTTTCTTCCACGTCCATCGCGGTATTGTCGACAAGCACGGCGTCCGACGCCCGCACCAGTGGAGAAACCGTACGTTCGGAATCGCGTTTGTCGCGCTCGTGTACTTCGGCCAATACTTGCTTGAGATCGAACTCTTCACCTTTTTCTGTATGTTCTTTCAAGCGGCGTTCGGCGCGGGCTCTCGGATCAGCTTCCAGAAAGATTTTCAGTTCCGCATCCGGAAATACCACCGTTCCGATGTCCCGGCCTTCCATGACGACGCCTCCGCCTTCGCCCGCGCGCTGCTGTTCGGCAACCAGTATCTTGCGGACTCCGGCGATGGTGGCCACGCGCGACGCCGCCTGGGCAACTTCGTTGGTGCGAATCGATTGCGTCACGTCGACACCATCCAGAAGCACGCGATTGTGAATGCAGGGATCGTGCAAAGTCGGAGGCACGGGGCGAAGCTGGATGCGCGTTTCGCGAGCGAGCGATTCCAATTCGGATTCAGAACTGAGCGCGATGCCGCCGTTTTGCAGCGCCTTGAGAGCAATGGCGCGATACATTGCACCGCTGTCCAGGTAAATGTATCCAAGTTTTTGCGCGACCAGCTGCGCGACGCTGCTCTTCCCCGATCCGGCCGGCCCGTCAATGGCAATGGTGAGTTTTTTCATGGTGTCAGATTCGTGCTGAAACAATTCACCGGAGTCGCGATGATTTTCGTAAAGCTAGAAACCCATGATGTTGTAGCCGCAATCCACGTAAATGGTTTCGCCGGTAATTCCAGAACTCGCGCTGGACAGCAGGAACGCGGCGGTGCCGCCCACTTCAGCAGGATCAACATTGCGCCTGAGGGGAGCGCGATCGGCGTGGGCTTTGAGCATTTCGCCAAGATTGGAAATGCCGCGCGCCGCAAGAGTTTTGATGGGGCCGGCGGAAATTGCGTTGACGCGGATTCCCTTTGGCCCGAGATCGGACGCAAGATAGCGGACGCTGGCCTCCAGCGCTGCTTTTGCGACACCCATCACGTTGTAGCGCGGCACAACTTTTTCCGCGCCGAAATAGGACATGGTGACGATACTGCCGCCTTCGGTCATCAGCGGCGCGGCGGCGCGAGAAACCGCAACCAGCGAATACACGCTGATGTCATGCGCGATGCGAAATCCTTCACGAGAAGTGTTTACGAATTCGCCCTTCAATTCGTCCGCGGGCGCGAAAGCGACGCTATGGACGATACCTTGTAACGTTCCATAGCGGTCTTGCAGTTCTTCAAACAGCTTTGCGATCTGCTCATCGGAAGACACGTCGCACATAAAACCTGCCGCGCCGGGCAAGTCGGCAATCAAATCCTTTGCTTCCTGCTCGAGACGCTCGTTCTGATAGCAGATGGCGAGACGCCAGCCGGACTCCTGCAACTTCTGGGCAATGGCCCACGCAATGCTGCGTTTATTGGCTAATCCGAAGATGACGGCGGTTTTCTGCGAAACGTTCACGAGGGCCTCGAGAAAAGAGTGCTCAGTTGTAAGTAATCAGTTTTCAGTTTGAACTAGAAACCAAAAAGCCTTGAAGAGTTTATCAGCCTGGGCGCGCCGCCGGCCACTCATTGCGCGTCAATTTCTTCAGATGCGATGAAATGCGCGCTCAATTTCTTTGACGGAGTAACGCAGGACGACCGGGCGGCCGTGCGGACAACTCATCGGACAATCGGTCCTGGCCAGCGCGCCGAGAAGCCATTCCATCTTGGCCTGATCGAGAGGCATATTAATTTTGATCGCCGCATGGCACGCCGTTGACGCGGCAATTTTTGCCTGCAATGTTTCGATTGAAATCGCGGCATTTTCACGTTCTATCCCGTCGAGAATCTCGGTCAGCAGTTTTTCAGCGTCGCTGGAAATAATTCCCGCAGGCATGGACTGAATCGCGAAGCTGCGGGGCCCCATCGGTTGCACTTCAAAACCGTTCGCGGAGAGTTCTTCGGCGATCTCTTGGTACGTGACGATCTGGCGCGGCGAAAGTTCTATCACTATCGGCATCAACATGCGCTGCGACTCGACTTTGCCGTTGCGGCGAGCTTCAAGATGCTGCTCGAACAACACGCGCTCGTGCGCGACGTGCTGGTCTACAATCCACAAGCCCTGCGCGTTCACGGCAATGATAAAACTGGAACTGACTTGCCCGAGTGGCTTCAAATCGGCAATCTGATCCGGATGCGGAAGAGAGGCAGGCGCATCGCCGTTTGCGCCGGCCAGGTTTGCCATCCAATTCGCGGCAGTACCTCCGGAAACAGTCATATCCGGCGCGTTTTGTAATGATGAGCCCGCCTCGAAGGCGAAACGTTGCGGTACCGGCTGCATCGGGGTGGAAGACAAGTCGAATCCTCCATCCGAACCGCTGCCCAGGCCAATTTCTTCCATCGCTGGAATTATCGCGCGCGGAATGCCCGAATCCGCGGGAGCCGGCGTGATTGGCGCGAACGAAGTAGAGGTTCCGCCCAAAGCTGAAGAATTCGTTTGCGGTCTTTGCGGCGCGGCGGTTCCGGCGGCGGCGGCGAAACTCGCAATCGGGCGTGCTCCCACCAAGGCCTGGCGAATGGCGTCGCGCGTAGCGTCGTGGACAAATTGCGAGCGGCGGAATCGTACTTCGATTTTCGCGGGATGCACGTTGACGTCGACTTCGTCGTACGGCATTTCCAAAAAAAGCAGGGTCGCCGGGTAAATTGCGTGTGGATGAATGTTGCGATAGGCCTCGTGAATGGCGTGCAGAATCACGCGGTCGCGGACTAGACGCTTGTTCACAAAAATATAGATGCCGTTGCGGTTGGGACGCTGGATTTCCGGGCGCGAAGTAAATCCGCTGATGGTCAGCGTGGCTTTTTCTTCTTCCGGGTCGAGCGCGGGCTCGGTGATAGCGGAGCGAAACGGAGCGGCGATGGCAGGAATTTCCACCAGTTCATCAAGTGCCGTGCGACCGAAGAGTTGATAGACGCGATCGGGAAGTTTCTCCACGGGGGGACAATCGATGATCGTTTGCATAGGAGTGGAAAGAACGAATTGCTTATCGGAATTCGCGAGCGCGTAATGCGTGACGAGCGAGGCGATGTGCCCGAGCTCGGTGGTGTCGGACTTCAGAAATTTGCGGCGCGCGGGGACGCAGTAAAAGAGGTCGGCGACACTGAGTGTTGTGCCGGCAGGCAGTCCGGCGGGCTTAACACTGATCAACTTACCGTTGGCAAATTCTATGCGCGTGCCTTCGGCCTCGGATGCGTCGCGGGATTCGAGCAATAAACGCGATACAGCAGCGATGGTCGGAAGCGCTTCACCCCGAAAACCGAGTGTGGCTATCGAGAGAAGATCGTCCGCGGATCTGAGCTTACTGGTCGCATGGCGTTCAAAGGCTAGCAGCGCGTCATCATGAGTCATGCCGTGGCCATCATCGATGACGCGAATCATGCGCTTGCCGCCGGATTCGAGTTCGATGCGAATCGTTTTCGCGCCGGCGTCCAGCGCATTTTCGAGCAGCTCTTTCACCACCGAGGCGGGCCGCTCGACAACTTCGCCGGCGGCGATCTTGTTGGCGACAGCTTCGGGTAGTATGCGAATGCGGCTCATGCAGATTTTAGGCCTTAACTTTTTTCCTTAATGGCGATGCCGAGTTGATCGAGCTGAACCTTGTCAACGTCAGATGGGGATTCGGCCATTAGATCGACGGCGGCGGTGGTCTTGCCGAAGGCGATGACTTCGCGAATGGATTTTTCTCCAGCGAGCAGCATAACCACGCGGTCAATGCCGAGCGCGATGCCGCCATGGGGTGGTGTGCCATAAGTCAGCGCATCCAGGAAGAAGCCGAACCGTTTGCGCAACTGTTCTTCGCTGAGGCCGAGCGCTTTGAACAGGCGCTCCTGAATGTCCTGCCGGTGAATTCGAATACTGCCGGAGCCTAGCTCGTATCCGTTGAGCACCAGGTCGTAGCCCTTGGAACGTACTTCCCATGGCGCAGTTTCGAGCTTCTCCAAATCTTCATCCACAATTCCGGTGAAAGGATGCTGCGCGCTGACCCACGTTTTGTCCGCTTCACTCCACTCAAACAGCGGGAAGCCGGTGATCCAAAGAAATTTCCATTGCGTTTTGTCGATTGCGCCGAGCGCTTCGGCCAATTGCAGGCGCAATTGCCCGGCAATCAGTGCGGCGGCTTCTGTGCCCTTGATCTGTTCTTTCGCCGACACGGCGACCACAAGGTCGCCAGCCTTTGCTCCAGTGGCTTCGGCAAGTTTTTTTTTGTTTTCCGCGCCGATTAATTTTTCGACAGTTGAGGTCAAACCGTCCGCAGCAACTTTGCCAAAATATGTGCCGCGAGCACCAAGAACTTTGGACTTTTCAGTCAGTTCGTCGAGCTGCTTGCGGGAATATCCCGCGGCACCGGGAGCGGCGAACGCAAATACGTTTCCGGCAATCTGCAGTTTTTCTCGCGCTTCGGGCGGAAAACACGACGTGACCTCGTGCAGTTCCATGCCGAAACGCATGTCCGGCTTGTCGCTACCGTATTTGCGAATTACGTCCTTGTAGAGCATATGCGGAAACGGCGCTTCCGCTTTGATTCCGGCAACGGCACACGCGCGCACCATGACCTGCTCAATCACGTGAAAAACGTCTTCCTGACGCGGGAAGGACATTTCGAGATCGAGTTGTGTGAATTCCGGCTGGCGATCGGCGCGAAGATCTTCATCGCGAAAACATTTCACGATCTGGAAGTAGCGGTCGAGTCCACCGATCATCAGAATCTGTTTAAAGATTTGTGGCGACTGCGGCAGCGCATAAAACTGGCCGTGATGCACTCGGCTGGGAACCAGATAATCGCGCGCGCCTTCCGGGGTGGAGCGAGTCAACATCGGTGTTTCGACTTCGACGAAGCCCATTTCGTCCATCGTTTTGCGAATTTCAAGAATGATTTTATGGCGTAGCGCCAGATTCGCGTGCGGCTTTGGACGCCGCAAATCAAGATAGCGGAAGCGCAGCCTCGTCTCTTCCGCCGCGTTGATCTGGTCTTCGATCGGGAACGGAGGCGTTTTGGAATTATTCAGAATGTGCAGCCTGGTGGCGTTCAGCTCCACTTCGCCAGTCGCGAGATCTGGATTGGGCTTCTGTCGCTGAACGACATCGCCTTCCGCGGCGACCACAAATTCGCTGCGCGCCTGTTCGGCTTTCGCGTGCGCCTCGGGCTGGGCCTCTTTATTGAAGACCACCTGGACGATTCCGGTGCGATCGCGCACATCAAGAAACAGCAGGTTGCCGAGATCGCGGCGTCGCGCCACCCAGCCAAGAACTACGGCGGGTTTGCCTGCGTCAGAGCCGCGAAGCGCTCCGCAATAATGTGTACGCTTCAGATTACCGAGAAAATCCAGCACGATTTCCCTTTCCTGTGACCGATGTATCTAGCTTGTCCGGCGCCCAGCGTGGTATCCGAAAAGTGAATCGCACGCGGCCGCTAGTTTGCCAGGGGCCGCCGCCCACTTGTCATCCTCAGCAAAGCGAAGGATCTCGATCAGCACGACATCGAGGACTGGCTATTGCTGAGATCCTTCGCCCGATTCCATCGGGCCTTCAGGATGACAAACGTTCTATCATTTGGGCCTTCCTTGATAAAAAGGTGCCAACCCGTTTGGCGTGTGCAAAGCAAACGATACCGACTAGCCTTTTGTAGCGCGCAAGAAAGCCAGCAACTCGGGCTCGGTGAATTTTTGTTGCGTGCCGTCAGCCAACGTCTTCAACGTCCACAAACCTTCCGACACTTCATTATCTCCGAGGATGAGGGCATACCGCGAGCCGAGCTTATCGGCACGCTCGAGCGCTTTGCCGAATTTTAATTCTGCCGTCGGCAGCTCCACGCTGAACCCGGCCCTGCGCAAATCTTTTGCGGCGCGAACCGCGGCTGCGTAAGCGTGTTGGCCCATCCATGCGATGTAAACGTCGCGGCCCTGCGGCGTTGCGCCTTTTCCGATTTCCCGCAGCGAAAGAATCAGGCGATCTTCTCCGATCGCGAATCCGATGCCTTTCGTGGGCGGACCGCCAAGGAGTTCAACCAAGCCGTCGTACCGGCCTCCGCCACAAACTGCGTTCTGCGAGCCGAGTCCCTGCGCCGTAATTTCAAATGTGGTGCGCATGTAATAGTCGAGGCCGCGCACCAAGCGCCAATTTTCCTTGAAGAAGACGCCGCGCACTTCCAGTTGCCGTTTCACCGCGGCGTAATGCACTTTGCAGTCATCGCACAGATGGTCGGCGATGCGCGGCAGCGTGGCGATGAGGGGCTGCTCGCGTTCAAGCTTGGAGTCGAGCACGCGCAGCGGATTGGTTTCGATGCGGCGCTGGCTATCGGCGCCAAGCTGGTCTTTGACTTTTTCGAGTGCGGCTTTCAGGGTCTGCACGTATGCGGGGCGGCAGTTGGGAGCGTTATGCCCGATCGAGTTGATGTCGAGCTCGATGCCGGTGAGTTCCAGGCGATCGAAGAAGGTCATCACCATTTCGATGACTTCGGCGTCGATTGCCGGTGCGTCTGCTCCGCCCAGAACTTCCGCGCCAATCTGGTAGAACTGTCGGTAACGTCCTTTCTGTGGACGCTCCCTACGGAACTGCGGGCCCATGTAAAAGAGCTTGTTGAGTCCGCGTTCCCACAGCTTATGCTCGATGTAAGCACGCACGACTCCTGCCGTGTTCTCGGGACGCAGGGTGAGCGACTGGCCCTTCTCGCTCTCGGCGCGAGGGCGATCTTCCCATGTGTACATCTCCTTAGCGACGATGTCCGTTTCTTCACCGACAGAACGCGCGAAGAGCTGCGTCTCTTCGAAGACTGGCGTGCGAATCTCGTGAAAGTTGTAGACACGAAATACGTCACGCGCGGCCGATTCGACAAGATTCCACAATGCCGTGTCGGGCGGCAGCAGGTCGCGAGTTCCTCGGACGGCTTTAATCATTTCAGTCGTTAGTGGTTGGTCGTTGATCGCCGGCCAAATGTACCCACAGCAATGCTGCAGTGCTGCACATTCGGCGTCGCCTTATGGACGCCCTACTTCTCCTGCAAGTACATTTTCTTGTACCCCAGATAATTGTCTGCGTACATCAGGATCATCTCCTGATCCTTCTCTTCCAAATGGCGCCGCAGTTTCCCTGGCGAGCCCATCCACAA
>Ga0070716_100001323_pt1 | contig 10958 bp, 7 predicted proteins | sample LARL112metaG_FD_71395 | JGI IMG/M metagenome (GOLD analysis project Ga0070716, IMG submission 71395) | Corn, switchgrass and miscanthus rhizosphere microbial communities from Kellogg Biological Station, Michigan, USA - LAR L11-2 metaG | ecosystem: Host-associated > Plants > Roots > Rhizosphere ... | reverse complement strand
GTCCCGTTCCTTAGAAGAGGACAGCCAGCGATGAAGCGGCGATTGAGGTGGACGCAGGTGGACGAGAAGGAGCATTCCGCAGCCCCGGAGAGCCCGGAGACCCCGGAATCGGGGGAGACGCCACCGGCCACAGGGCCCGCGACGGGGCCCGGGCGGGACCGCCGGGGTGACGGGGTCAGGGACGTCATCACCAGCCGGGGCGCGGGCTGGGCAGTCGCGGCCGCGATGGCCGGTGCGGTGGTCGGCCTGTCCGTCGCCATGGCGACATCGTCCTCGTCAACGATCGTGGTACAGGACGGCGCGGCAGGCCTGCGTGGAACCCCGGCGGGAGCCGCGCGCGCCGTGCTCCCCGGAGCCCTGCGGGCCCTGCCCTCCGGCGGTCGCGTGCAGGCACAGGCGCCCGCACGGCTACGCATACAGGCCCCGGCGCGGCTCCGGATCCAGATCCCAGCGGGAGGACCGCTCCAGGCTCCGGCCCGGCTCCGGATCCAGATCCCAGCGGGAGGACCGCTCCAGGCTCCGGCCCTGCTCCGGATCCAGATCCCAGCGGGAGGACCGCTCCAGGTCCCGGCGCGGCTCCGAATCCAGATCCCGGCCGCCGGACCACTCCAGGCTCCGGCGCAACTGCGACTGCTCGCCCCGGTGCCCGGTCCGGCCGGTACGTTGGTCCCCCTGCCCCGGGCCGCCCAGGCGCTCCCTGGCCGGCAGGTGACCGCGCGTGCCGTGACGCCGCGTGTCGTGCGGGTGCGGGTCCGGCCCGGCCAGGTGCGCGTACGGCTGCGGGTCCCGGTCAACGGGCGCCTGCAGGTGCTCCCCGCCGGCCGGGTCCCCGTCCCGCTGCGGGTGGTGGTCCCGGGCCCGCGCCCAGCGGCGATCGCCCCTACGGCACCGGCCCGGCTGCGCATCGTGTCCCGCAATGGCACAACGGTTCCGGGCCAGTCGGTGATCCCGGCCGGCCTTCCGCGCCAGACCCGGCTGCGGATCCAGGTGCCCGCGCGGGCACGAATCCAGGTGCCCGCGCGAGCGCGGATCACCAGAGCCCTGCCCGCCCCGCCGAACTGGTAGGCCAGCGGGTCCCGCCGCGCGACATCCACCTGGCCCAGCGGTACCAGTTGGGCCCTTTCACCGCCCCATCCGGGCACCAGCGGACACGCCCGCCTCATGTCATCCATGGGGCCGACTCGCACGTCCTATTTGTGGCTTGGTTTCCGGTCCCGGCGTCTGGCGGGACCACGGGGATATCGGGTGCGTACGGGTCATAACGTTCTGGGGAGGTTCGGTGCAGGATAACGCCAACGAGCGAGACCGCGAGCAGGAAGGCCCCGGCCAGCCTCCGGTGTCCCGCCGTAGCTTCGTCGTGGGGGTGGCCGCGGCGGGCGCTGCCGTGACGGTCGGCAGGGCGTTGCCTGACCGGCGGGCGGGGTCGGAGATGGCGGATGCGGGGGCTGGCCGCGCTGCCGTCTCGATCTGCGGTTCGTTCGGCCTTGTGACCGCACCGGGTTCGGGTGGTGAGCTGACGGACGTCGCCTTCGTGTCCGCCGACGAGTGGTGGGCCGTGGGCAACATAGGGGCGGCACTGCACGCGAACCAGACGCTGATCGTGCGGTTCGACGGCTCAACATGGTCGGCCGTCTCCTCCCCGAACCAGGGCACGCTGAACAACGGCCTGAACGCCGTGTCGATGATCCCCGGCGCGGGATGGGCGGTCGGCTACTACCAGGCCGGTGGGTATCAGCCGCTGGCGATGAGCTGGGACGGCACGAAGTGGTCGCTGAACTCGCCCGCAGCCTTCCCCAGCGACTCGCTGTTCACCGACGTGGACACGCTGGCGGACGGAACCGCGTGGGCGGTCGGTTTCCAGACCACGAAGGCCGGCGCGAGGAGCACGCTGATCGAGCGTGCATCGGGCGGGACGTGGACGCAGGTGGCCAGCCCCAACGTCGCGGGCAGCACCGACAACTCGCTGGTGGCCGTCGCCGGGACGCAAGCCACCGGGTTGTGGGCCGTCGGCTACTGGCTGAGCCCCACCGGGCTGCAGCCACTGGTGCTGCGCTACGACACGACCAAGCCGTCGCCGTCCTGGGTGCTGGTCAGTGGCGTGCCGTCGCCGGGCCAGGTCGACACGGTGCTGACCGGGGTCGACGTGCGCACCGCCAGCGACGTATGGGCCGTCGGTTACTGCAATGACGGCGGCGCCGACCGGCCGCTGGCGCTGCACTGGAACGGCAGCACCTGGACCAGCTCACCGGTTCCCGGCGCCGGGCTGCTGCGCAAGGTCAAGGCGATCGGGGCCAGCAACGTGTGGGCCGCGGGCGCCTACTACAACGCGAGCCTGCAGCGCTACCAGACGCTCGCGGTGCATTTCAACGGGACGAAGTGGACGACGGTGGTCACGGCCGACTCCCATACGGCCAGCGACGAGGTCATCGGACTTGCCACCAACCCGAAGGGGTCGGCACTCACGCTGGTGGGCAGGGCAGGCCCCAACGCGCTCATCGAACAGGCGAGCTGCCCCAGCGGGCCCGTCTCGCTTCCCACCCGCGCACCCGCGTCGCTGCCGCCGCTGCCAGCCGCTCCGGGCGTCGGCCCCGCGCCGAACCCGCCGCCGCCGACACCCCCGGCGCAGACACCTGTCGCGGTGACGATCACCGACCAGGCCGCGGCAGCGGGCATCAGCAGCCAGCCGGACTGGTCCTTCAGCGCGACCGTTGCCGATCTCACCGGGGACGGCTGGCCGGACCTGTTCATCTCGCATCACTGGCATCCGGGCAACCTGTACCTCAACAACCAGGACGGCACGTTCACCGCGGCCGACGTGAGCTTCTTCAGCAACATCCTTGACAGGCACGACTGCCGGGCCGGCGATTTCAACAAGGACGGCCGGCGGGACATATTCTCCAGCGTCGGAGCCGACCGCGGCACCGCGCTGAAATGCAACGGGCTGTTCATCCAGCAGCCCGACGGCACCTTCGTCGACATCGCCTACCAGTGGAACATCGGTGACGCGACCGGCCGCGGCCGGCGTTGCGCCGTCCTGGACGCCAACAATGACGGCTACCAGGACGTCTTCTACGGCACCGATCCGCTTCGCCCGGACGGCCTGCCCTCGATCAACCGGTTCTACCTCAACACCGGGCAGAACTCGTTCATCGACTCCCCCGCCATGGGACTCAACCTCAACACCGGCGCGCGCTCCGCGCGCACCGTCGACTACAACGGTGACGGCTGGCCGGACCTGCTGATCTGCGGGTACACGGGGGGCCTGCGCCTGTTCAAGAACAACCAGGGCCACGGCTTCACCGACGTGTCCTCGATCCTCGGCCCCACGGTGAACGCCGTGGACGCCCTTTTGGTCGACGTCAATCACGACAGCCGCCCCGACCTCATCGTCCTCACCAAGTCCGCGGTCATGCTCCGCCTCCAGAACGCGGACGGGACGTTCGCCAAGCCCAAGACCATCCTCACGCTTGAAGATGGAGTGGCATTGGCGGTTGGCGACGTCAACGGCGACAACAACCCCGATATCTACGTGGTCTGCGGCAGGACCGGGAACGCCAACGCGCAGGACCACCTGCTGATCGGCGACGCCACCGGCGGCTTCACCACGATGTCCATCCCGCAGACAACCGCCGGCTCAGGCGAAGCCGCCTACCCCATCGACTACAACCACTCCGGTCTCACGTCCTTCCTCGTTCTCAACGGTGCGGTCCCCTTCAGCGGCCCGGTCCAGCTCCTCACACCCCAGCCCTCGAGCTAGGACATGCTGAAAAGACGGGCCCGGGCACGAGCGGGAAGGGACGGCTAGCCTGACCGGGACCGGAACAGCGTGACGGTGGCCAGGTCGCCCACGATCGGTCTGGCCAGCGGCAGCGCGTAGCGGTACGAACGCGGCAGCCGGCGGCGCAGCGCGGGAGGCGGCCGGGTGACCGCAGCTTCCTGTACGACGTCAAGGCCGAGAGACTCCAGGGTGCGCGGGTTATCACAGGACCACGCCCAGCGCGCTTCCATGCCCTTCTTGGCCGCCATCTTGTGCTGCTGCTCGAGCGTCCGCTGGCTGTAGGTGTCAACGGCGATGAGCGCGCCGGGAAACTCCCCGGCGATGCGGGCGATGACCTGCGGAGCCTGCGCCAGATAGACAAGCACGCCTTCGGCCGAGAACAGATACGGCCCGGGGCTGGCCTGGACGACAGGCAGCCAGTCCTGGTCAAGCACCGATGCGGCCACCATCCGGCGGCGGCTGGTATCGGCGAAGAACCTGCGCCGCAGCTCGATCGTGTCGGGCAGGTCGAGGTCGATCCAGTGCACCTGGCCGTTGTCGACGCGGTCGAACCTCGTGTTCAGCCCGGTGCCGAGCTCGACCACCGTCCCGCCCGGATGATCGGAGAGGAAATCGCTGACCAGGCAATCGAAGATGGCGGTGCGCAGCACGGTGACGCCGCCGCCCCAGCCGCGGCCGTATTTCTCGGTGTCGAAGTCGACCGAGGCGAGGATCTCCGCCGCCTTCGGGTCCCGCAACACCGGCCGCTTCCTGCGGGTCTCCCGCGCCCGGGCAGCCAGCGGGATGAACAGCGTCTGCTGAACCGCGCCGAGCTCCACCCTCACCGGATCCGCCATGAAGCCATTACATACCCAGGCCCGCGCCGGCATACCGTCCCGCCCCGCGCGCCCACCCTCACACGAATCGGCGCGGAACCGGGTCAGCGCTGGTCTGGGGTTGGCGCGCTCGCGCACTGACACCGGCCCAGCGGTCAGCCATGCCCGGGCGCCAGCGCGCGGCCGAGCCACAGTCCCGCGGCGGCCTGGAGCGCGGCCACCACCAGCGTCACCGCGATCGCCACCGCCGCGGAGGCGGGCAGGCCCGCGAGCGCGGCGATCGTCCTGGCCACGGTCACCTCGGGCAGCCCGTCCCGCAGGGCCAGCCAGGCCAGCGCGGCACCCCAGCCGGCCACGGCGACCGCCACGGCGGCGGGCAGCGTGGCGCGCAGCCGCAACCGGCCATAGCGGGCGGCCAGCCCGGTCCCGAGGCCCGCCAGGAACGGCAGGAACCACCAGCCGGCCAGCGCGCCGGCGGCCACGATCAGCGCACCGGCCGCACAAGCCAGCAACCAGAGAAATACCGGCCCGCGGCGGCGCGGCGTCCACGTGGGATAGTGCACGGCGGGCCACGGGGAACGCGGCGCGGGTGGCGCGCCCATCCGGCCGAGCCGGTAGGAGCCGCGCCTGCCCAGCCGCCGCGGGTCAGCCATGCCCGCTCCCCTGCCCGCCGGGCGCCAGGTTCCACCGGATCGGTCCGGCCGCTGCCCCGGCCGCGGGCGGCATCGGCAGGTAGCGGCCGTCCCACCAGTCGGCCATCTGGTCGGTGTACCACGGCGAGGCGGGGTTCTCGCTCTGCCCGCCCGGGTAGATGCCCTCGGCCGTGGCGCTGCCGTGGCCGGTCCAGTCGACGATCATGCGCCAGCTCGGCCCGGCGTGAGATTCAAGCCCGCCGTCGGCGGCGTCGATGGTCCACGCGTCGCTGCCGGAGGCACGCGGCCCGTAGCCGAGCCCCGGCGCCTGGGTGATCGAGGGGAACTGCCTGGTGTGCAGGCGCCCCCAGGCCCAGGCGGCAGGAGCCGGGCCCAGCCGCCGCGTCAGGTGTGACACGGCGGCGGCGAACGCGGTCCGCATCACGCCGGACGCGGTGCGGTGCGATGACCCCGGCGGGGTGAACGCGGCGTTGCCCGGGTCGCTCACCGTCCAGGACTCAAGCACCTGGTCCAGGCTGAACTGCTGCGCGGACACGGCGAGCCCGGCGTGGTCCTTGCGCACCGGCACCTTGCCCGCCCGCCACCACGGCCCGAACACCGCGCCGAGATAGTCGCCCCAGAACGTCCACCACAGCGCGGGGGCGCCCGACGAGGCGGCCATCGACCCGTCCCACCCGCGCAGCAGCCCGGCCGCGGCGTGCTGGGTGGCGGACAGGTGCTGGCCGTGCAGCGCGGCGAGCAGCCGGGGCGCGATCCGGCGTGCCAGCGCGTCGGTGACGTTGAGCTGGATCGCGGCGAACGCCGCCGGGGCCATCCGCGACCGGCCGTGCAGCAGGGCGTAGATCTGCCCGGCCCGGTAGCCGGGGTCGAAGAAATCGGCGGTGGTGCCCAGGTAGTACGGGTAGTACGGGCCGGCCGGGCGCTGGTTCGCGGTCGCGACCAGATGGCCCGGCGGGTCGTACACCTGCGGCACCGCGCGGTAGGGGATGACACCGGCCACGTCGTCGGCGCCGGTGCCGGGCAGCGGCAGCCACGGGTCGCCGTGCCGCACCACCGGGTAGTAGCCGGCCGAGATCGCCCCGATGTTGCCGTTGTCGTCGGCGTAGACGAAGTTCTGGGCGGGTGCCCGCCACGCCGCCAGCGCGGCGCGGAACTGGGCGAAGTCCGCCGCCTTGTCGATGGCCAGCAGCACGGCGAGGTCCGGTGAGGGGATGTTGCCCATCCAGTCCACCGCGGTGGTCTGCCCGGCCTTGGTCAGCACCGGGCCGTGCACGGTGAGGTCCACGGTCAGCGGCACGGCCGCGCCGCCCCGGACCGGGATCGTGTAGCGCACCTGCCGCATCGGCCGCCAGGCGCCCCGCCAGAAGTACTGGCCGCGCCGGGTCCGGCTGGTCTGCTCGGTGTAGAACAGCGTGGCCTGGTTCTGCACGTCCGTCAGCGACCAGGCGATGCGGGAGTTATGCCCGATGAGCACGCCGGGCAGGCCGGGCACGGTCACCCCGGTGACCTGCAGGCCCGGCGCCGACAGCGCCGCCTGGTACCAGACCGACGGGAGCGTCTGCGGCAGGTGCGGGTCACCGGCCAGCATCGCGACGCCGGCGACGGCGCGGCCGTTGGCCGCCCAGGCGTTGCTGTCCGGGTACCGGTGCACCAGGCCCGCTGGCAGCTCAGTTGTTTCATGCAATACGGAGCCTGCCGCGATGGCGGCGCCCGCCGCGGACCCGGTCGCCGTGGCCGGGCCAGGAGCCGCGGTGGTGGCGGCCGGCTGTGCCGTGACCGAGGCCGCCGACGCCTGCGCGGCGATCGGGGCGATGCCGCGGTAGCGGTACGGGCCCGGGTCGTAGGGCGACTGCGGCACGCCGTGCGGGGGCAGCACGGGGAACCAGGCCATGGTGTGCGCCGGGCCGAGCGAGCGCTCCAGCAGCGCGTAGTCCAGCGGGGTGGTGGTGAAGTCGAGTTCCTGGGTCAGGATGCCCTGCAGCACCAGGCTGTCGGTCGGCGTCCAGTTGCGCGGGTAGACACCGGCCAGCCCGAAGATCGCGGGCCAGTGCCCGTCGGCCCTGACCTGCGCGAGGTAGTCGTTCACCCCGCGGGAGTAGGCAAGCAGCGCCTGAGCGGCCGGGCCGGACCGGGGCATGGCCGCCCATTCCTGGTGTGCGGTCCGCAGCAAGCCGAGGCGCAACTCGAACTTGTCGGAGGCCAGCCCGGAAGGGCCGGCCAGTTGCGCGACGCGGCCCTCGCCAAGCCGCCGTTCCAGGTCCATCTCGGTCAGCCGGAAGCTGGCGTGCAGGTAGCCAAGGGCCAGGAACGCGTCGTCCTGGCTGGCGGCGCGGATCGAGGGCACGCCGTGGCTGGTGAACGTCACCGAGGCCGGGTGTGCCAGGCCGGGCAGGGCCAGCGTGCGCGAGCGCACCGGCAGCCCGCCGGCCGCCGACGCCCAGGCCCCGTGCCCGGGGTCGAGCGCGCGGCCGAGCGCGGGCACGGGCCCGAAGCCGAACGCGAGCAGCGCGAGCAAGGCCGCGCTGGCACACAGCGCGATCAGCCCGTGGACGGCGCGCCCGGCGAGCCGGCCTCGCCCTTCCATCGGATCACCTCCGGACAGGTCATCACCAGAGCGCGGGATGCCGGTCCTTCCATGGCCGGGCGGCCTCGACCTGGGCCGACAGCGAGATCAGCAGGCCCTCGCCGCCCATCGGCGCGGCCACCATCACACCGATCGGCAGCCCGCCCTCGGTCCAGTACAGCGGCAGGTTCACCGCGGGCTGCCCGGTGACGTTGTACATGGCCGTGTACGGGGTGAACCGCTTCTGCCGCTCGAAGTTCTCTCCCGGGCTGACCTCGTCGAAGTAGCCCACCGGGACCGGCGGCTGAGCCAGCGTGGGAGTGAGCACCACGTCGAAATCGTTCAGAATCTTAAATGCGCCGCGTACCACGAGTTGCAGGTAAGCCTGCGCGTAGATGAGTTCGGGGGCGCGCACTTCGTTTCCCTGGTCCCGCAGATAGCGGGTGAGCGGCAGGAGCAGGTGCTCCCGGCCGGGGTCCACGGGCGCCAGCGTGGCCATCGCGTACCAGAGGGTCTCGAACGCGGGCACGATGTCAGGGCCGAACGGCGGGACCATGTCGATGATCTCGTGCCCGAGGCCGGCGAGCAGCGTGCTCGCGTCCTCGTAAGCGGCCACGCAGTCGGGGTGGACGGCGGCGCCCTCGACCGCGTGCACCGTGGTGCGGCCGATCCGCAGCCGGCCGGGGTCCCGGCTCGCGTGGCCGAGGAAGGTCTCGCCGGCCGGCAGCGGCGGCAGCGTGTACATGTCGCCGTCCTGGTTGCCGGTCATCACGTCGAGCAGCAGCGCCGCGTCGGCCACGGTGCGGGCCAGTGGGCCGTCGATGCCGAGCCCGAACAGGTCGGGCACCAGCGGCGCCGAGGAGATCCGGCCCCGGGTGGGCTTGATCCCGAACAGCCCGCACACGCTGGACGGGATCCGGATCGACCCGCCGCCGTCGCTGCCCTGCGCCGCAGGGGCCAGCCCGGCCGCGACCGCCGCGCCCGCGCCGCCGCTGGACCCGCCGGCCGACCGGGACAGGTCCCACGGGGTGCGCGCGGGCGGCCCGATCTTGGTCTCGGTGTAGCAGGGCAGGCCGAACTCGGGCGTGGCCGTCTTGCCGGGCATCACCGCGCCGGCCGCGCGCAATGCGGCGGAGACATGGTCGCTCTGGTCGGGGACGTTGTCCTCGTAGACCAGGGAGCCGAGCGTCTGCCTGACCCCGGCGACCATGTTCAGGTCCTTGATCGGGATGGGCACGCCGGTCAGTGGCGGCAATGCGGCGGGGTCGCTGGCGCGGGCCACCGCCTTCTCTGCCTCGGCGGCCTGACCACGGGCGGCGTCGGCGGTGACGGTGTAGAACGCCCCGACGTCTGCGTTGAGCGCTTCGATGCGGTCCAGGTAATGGGCGGTGATCTCGACCGGCGATAGCTCCCGGCTACGGATGGCGGCGGCAAGTTCCAGCACGGTCAGGTCATGAATCTTGGTCACGCTACCGAACCGTAGCCGCTCGGCCCGGCCGAAGCCATCACGGGCCGGCCCTGCGGGCGCGCGGGCCGGTGGCGGGCGCCCCGCCCGGGCACGCGGCCGGCTGCGGCGTGGCGCGGCAATGCCGGGCTCCGGGCTCTTTATCTCGTAACGTAGTTGTATGACTACGCTGTGGCAGCGCTGGTGACGGAGCTGCGTAAGTACCTGCGCCGCGAGGCCGCCGGCCGCAGTGGCTACCTGGACGATCGCCAGATCGAGGCGATCCACGACATCGCCGCCCAGGTCCTCCCCCGGCGCACTGACCCGGGTGGCCACCCGCGGCCGCCGCCGCGGTCAGGCGGGCGGCTGCGAGGCGAGCAGGCCGGTGAGGATCCGGGCCATGATGTCGCGGTAGCGGTCGGCGGGATCCGGGCCCGGCCCGGTGTCCGTGGCCGCGAGCAGTTCCGCCAGCCGCGGGTACCTGCCGGTGGCCAGCGCGTGCTGCAGGTAGGCGGCGTTGCGCCGCTGCCGCTGCGAGCCGCCGGTGAGCTCGTTGTGGGTGAACAGCGCGGTCACCGTGGTGAGCATGGCGAACGCTTCCAGCTTGGCAGCGGTGCCGGCCGGGTGCAGGGCAAGCGCCGCCAGCACGTGCTCGAGCAGGACCAGGCCGTTCGGCCCGAGCACGGAGTGGGTGATGAGCAGCGACGGCAGCCACGGGTGCCGGCGCATGATCGCGCGCGCCTGGTCGCCGATGGTGAGAAGGTCGGCCAGCCAGTCGCCGGTCGGCTCGGCGAAGACATATTCGCCGCCGGTGGCGTCGATCATCAGGTCGAGCAGGTCCTCGCGGGTTTCCACGTAGCGGTACAGCGAGGCCGCGCCGGTCCCCAGGTCCGCGGCCACCCGCCGCATGGACACCGCGTCCAGGCCCTCCCGGTCAGCGATCGCGATGGCGGCCGCGGTGATCTCCTCGCGGGACCGCCTGGCCGGGCGGCCGGTACCCGCATGCTCGGGCCGCATCCAGATGACGCCGCCGGGCCCGTCCGGTGCCATGCCACCCTCCCGCCGTCCACTCGCGAACACCGTACCCGAATACCCTGTGGTATCGAGGTGGGCGGCAGGGTTAACGAGTGAGGGGTGGTGAGCGTCGGGTGAAGCCGGTACTGGAGGGCACGGTCGCGCTGGTGACCGGGGCGTCGAGCGGCATCGGTGCGGCCACGGCAGCGGTGCTGGCCGGCCGGGGGGCGGCGGTGGCGCTGGCCGCGCGACGGCGGGACCGGCTGGAGGAACTGGCCGCGGGGATCAGGAGCCAGGGCGGCACCGCGCTGGTGCTGGAGTGCGACATCACGGACCAGGAACAGGCGTCGGCCACGGTGGAGCGCACGGCCACGCAGCTGGGCCGGCTGGACACGCTGGTCAACAACGCCGGGGTCATGCTGCTCGGCCCGGCGGCCGGGGCGCCGCTGGCGGAGTGGCAGCAGATGGTGGAGCTCAACATCCTCGGCCTGCTGTATTGCGCGCACGCCGCGCTGCCCCATCTGCGGCGCGCCGCCGCCGACGGCCCGCGCCAGGTCGCCGACATGGTGAACATCAGCTCGGTGGCCGGCCGGTTCGCGCGTAACGGCAACGGGGTCTACGCGCTGACCAAGTTCGGCGTGGGCGCGTTCAGCGAGTCGCTGCGCCAGGAGCTGGCCGGGCAGTACGTGCG
>Ga0070716_100001318_pt1 | contig 10974 bp, 8 predicted proteins | sample LARL112metaG_FD_71395 | JGI IMG/M metagenome (GOLD analysis project Ga0070716, IMG submission 71395) | Corn, switchgrass and miscanthus rhizosphere microbial communities from Kellogg Biological Station, Michigan, USA - LAR L11-2 metaG | ecosystem: Host-associated > Plants > Roots > Rhizosphere ... | reverse complement strand
CGGCCCGGGCCGAAGGCGTTATACGCATAGGGAATGGCCAGTTTGATGGCGAGAATTTTGACTTCCAGCACGTCGCCGGGCTCCGCGCCTTCGATGTAAATCGGTCCAGTGAGAATATGCCCGCCGGGCCCTTTGTCTTTCACCTGGTCGGTAATGTCGCGGAGCGATTGCTCGACTTGCTCCGGCGACAAGCCCGCGTCTTCGAGCCGCTTCGGGCTGTTGGTGATCAGCGTCTGAATCTCCACCGTGTCGCCCGATTTGACGCGCAGCACGGGCGCCGTCTTCGCGTCGTAGTAGCCCCACGCCACCGTCTTCGGCGTCGGCTTCAAGGTGTACGTCGCCTGGCCCGCGACCCGCGCCGCGCCGAAAAGTACGGTATAAGTAGCCAGTAAAGCGAATTTGTGTGTCGCCAGCCTTCTCTTAAGCATCGATTCTTTTGCCCCTAAATTTTCTTACCAGCCTCTGCGTCCTTATGAATGGAACAGCGATCAGCGTAGCTACAAAGAGTACTGGCGAAAAAAGTATCGCGAAGAAGAGCAGCGCGATGACGCTTGATTTTTTTGACCCCCTGAATATCGAAGTTAGCCGCGCAATTGTGCTTGTTGATTCAAGAGCTTGGTAGACATCTCCGTCGGCGCCTTGGAAATCCTCGTCATGGCGAAAACTCGTCAGCGTTTTTTGCCAGTTCCGCTGGTATCTCGTAAATGTAATCAACGTCTGCCTTCTCGCCGCCAGCCGCCTTCTGTTCCTCGACTAGCCGATTCTGAATTTCCGCAAGAGCAGCGGGCGGCGTCCCCGCTACATCCAAGTGATACCTTCCCTTTTCACAGTCGTGAAATATCCTCCATACTTGTTTCCCGTGGACCCAGCCTGAGGCGGAACTAAACATCACGTGATCCTCGACGAAACAGGAAACAACCTCGCCTCCCGTAGAGAGCTTCGCTAGCACTTGATCATCGACCTCGTACCTGTTGTAGAGAACCACGTGCCATCCGGTTGAAATATCCGCAGCAACGACCTTCGACTCTGGAAATTTCTCTCGCTCGCCAGTTGGGCGCAAGTTACAAGCTGAGCAAATCGTCTCAAGAGTTCCATTCTTTAGCGCTGCCCAGGAAAGTGAATAACCCATTTACTCGGCTCCATCATGGGTGGGTCATGTCCTCGGGCTTGACGAGGGCGTCGAATTCTTCGGCAGTGACGTAGCCGAGTTTGATGGCGGCTTCGCGGAGGCTGATTTTGGCGTGGTGGGCGGCTTTGGCGACCTGGGCGGCATTGTCGTAGCCAATTTTGGGAGCGAGAGCGGTGACGAGCATCAGAGAGTTGTGGACGTAGTGCTCGATCTGCGTGCGGTTGACCTCGATCCCCTGGACGCAATGGGCCACGAAGCTGTTGCAGGCGTCGGCGAGGAGTTCCACGGAGTGGAGATAGTTGAAAATCATCACGGGCTTGAAAACATTTAGTTCAAAGTTGCCTTGCGAGCCGGCGAAGCCGATGGCGGCGTCATTGCCCATGACTTGCACGGAGACCATGGTGAGGGCTTCGGCCTGCGTGGGATTCACCTTGCCCGGCATGATGGAGGAGCCGGGCTCGTTTTCGGGAAGGGTGAGTTCGCCGAGGCCGCAGCGCGGGCCGGAAGCGAGCCAGCGAACGTCGTTGGCGATTTTCATGAGCGAAGCAGCGAGCGTTTTCAGCGCCCCGGAGGCGAAGACGATTTCGTCGTGCGCGGAGAGCGCGGCGAATTTATTGGGATGCGAGCGAAAAGGAAGCCCGGTGAGTTCGGCGATTTTGCGCGCGGCGCGTTCGGCAAATTCAGGATGGGCGTTGAGGCCGGTGCCAACAGCGGTGCCGCCTATGGCCAGATCGTAGAGGCCGTCGAGAGCGACGGCGACGCGTCCGCCATCGCGGTCCAGCAGATTGACGTAGCCGGAAAATTCCTGGCCGAGGGTGAGCGGCGTGGCGTCCTGCAAATGCGTGCGGCCGATTTTGACGATGTCCGCGAATTCCCTGGCCTTGGAGTCGAGCGCGCCGCGAAGAGTCTTGACGGCGGGAAGCAGACGGCGAGAGGTTTCCGTGGCGGCGGCGATGTGCATGGCGGCGGGAAAGGTGTCGTTGGAGGATTGCGACATGTTGACGTCGTCATTGGGATGGATGGGTTTCTTGCTGCCCATTTCGCCGCCGGCCATTTCGATGGCGCGATTGGAGATGACTTCGTTGACGTTCATGTTGGTTTGCGTGCCGCTGCCGGTTTGCCAGACGCGGAGAGGGAAGTGGTCGTTGAGTTTCCCGGCGATGACTTCGTCGGCGGCCCTCGTGATGAGGCTGCACTTTTCGTGCGAGAGCTTGCCGAGATCCTGATTGACGAGTGCGGAGGCTTTTTTCAGGATTCCGAAGGCGCGGATGAGTTCGGGCGGCATGGTGTCCTTGCCGATGGCGAAGTGGATGAGCGAGCGGGCGGTCTGCGCGCCGTAGTAGCGGTTGGCGGGGACTTCGATCTTGCCCATGGAGTCGGACTCGATGCGAGTCGGCGTGGAGGCTGCTGTCTTGGCGGCTTCAGACATGGGTGGCTCCTGTAATGAAGGCTTCGCCCTTGAGTCTATCAGGGTGGAAGCAAGGAGGTAAGGAAGTAGGGAGGTACGGAAAAATGGCGTTTTTTTGGCAAAGAGTGCGGAATGGCATGAAAAGAAACGGGTTGAGTTCTTCAACGGTGCAAAAGAGTGCGTAAGTATATGAAAACAATAGGAAGCTAAAGGGCGTGGAATGAGGAGTTTGCGCACTCTTTGCAAGTGTGGGAAATAAAGGAGTTAGGAGCGCGATTTGTAGAGAGAGAACTCTCCTGCGTAGATGGACTGATTTTGAAGAAGTTAGAAGAACCGCTTGGTTGGCGCCCATGACCGGAGCAGGCACGGAAGAATCGTGCCCGACTTGAATTACTATTATACTATATTGTGAGGATTTATCCAGTAATTACTGGTAAGTGGTTTGGATCGTGCGGGATAGCCTGTCGACCGAGCCGGATCGAGGGCGTGAGAATTGAAAAGAGGGCAGTTGGTTCGATGCTGACTCAAAAGGTGGGGCTTCCTTGCGAATAGGGAAAATTGCAAGGTAGGCTTCTGAACTCTGTGTTCACACCGAGTCGTTGCGGTTCCTGCCAAAGAGTTGCGTAAGCGTTCCTAGAGAAGCCCCAAGTGGTCGCAAGCCGCGAGGTATGGCGTCCTGCCCGAAGCGTCGCCTCGAAAATAGCTGGGCTGGCTTTCCCTAAATCAAAAGAATACGTTGACGGGACCGGGTGGTGTTAGAATCCGGCTGCAAATCAGCCTCCGGGAAAACAGCATGGAGGATCCCCTTACAACCGAGTGCCATCCGTACGAGGAACTCCCCGAAGGCCGGACGGAATGCGAAAGGAGAATTGCAATGAGGAAAAATGCGGCGGTCCTGGCATCTTTTCTTCTTCTCCTGGTGGCGGGGGTTATTGTGGCCTGTGCGAAGCCCTACCACGCGGAAACCGAGAAGTATTACTTTGTGGCGACGAACATTAATTTGCCGTACTGGCAGGAAGCGCAGGCAGGTTTTCTGGACGCGGCCAAGGCGCTGGGCGTGCGGGGTGAACTGATCGGTCCGGAGACCTATGACCCCGGTGCAGAGGCGACCATGTTTCGGGACCTCTTGGATAAACAGCCTTCCGGCATCTGCCTGTCCGCGGCGCGAACGGATTTTTTCCGGGCGGACATCGACAAAGCGGTGGCAGCAGGCATTCCCGTGATTTGCGTGGATTCGGACGTGCCGGATTCGAGGAGGGTGATGTACATCGGAACGGATAATGTGCGGGCCGGGAGAGAGAGCGTGAGGCGAATGGCGGCGCTGGCTCCGAAAGGAAACATCGTGGTGATCACGATTCCGGGTCAGCGCAATCTGGACGATCGCCTGGCGGGAGTGGCCGATGCGCTGAAGAATTTCCCCGCACTGAAGCTGACGAAGATTCTGGATGACAAAGGGGATTGGCGCAACGCGTTCGACCAGATCTCCGACCTGATCCTGAAGAAAGAAAAAATAGACGGAATCGTTTGCCTGGAAGCGGCGGGAGGCCCCGGAGCTGCGGACGCCTTGGGCCGGTTCAACATGGCAGGCAAAGTGCCAATCGTGGCGTTTGACAAAGATCCGAAGACCTTGGACCTGATTGAGAAAGGCGCAATCTCGTCAACGATCGCTCAGAAACCGTACGTGATGAGCTATTACGGGCTGAAATTCCTGGACGACTTGCACCACAACGCTGTGAAAGAATTCAAGGATTGGCGCACGGCACCGGCATCCCCATTGCCGAGCGGTGTGGATACCGGTACGGCCGTAGTAGATAAGAGCAATCTGGGGGCGTTTCGAGAGGCCATGGCAGCGCTACCGAAACCACAGTAAAGGGTGCGCGCTACTCATAGCGCAGCGCTTCCATGGGATCAACGGAAGCGGCGCGTCGGGCCGGGATGAGGCAAGCCAAGGCCGCGGCAACGATTAATAAAAGGGTTACGCCCGCGAGAATGAGCGGGTCGCGCGAGCTTTCCATCACCCACTTTGTGGCGAGCTTATCGAATGCGATGCTGAGAAGAAGGCCAGCCGCCAGCCCGCCACCCACGTTCACCGCCGTAGAAGACAACACGATCCGAAATACGTCAGTTGCTTTCGCGCCGAGAGCCATGCGAATGCCAAATTCGTTGGTGCGCGTCGCCACGCCGTAGGACACCACGCTGTAAAGGCCAACGGCGGCAAGAGCCAGCGCAAGGATGGAGAAGATCGCGAATAGCGTGGCGACGAGACGCTGCTGCGCGTATTCCTGCTGGCCGGTAATCCAGGCGTCGAGGTCGCGCACGCGCATGGTCTGTTGTTCCGGATCGATTTGCACGAGCTGAGAACGGATGTCGCGCAACAGCGAAAGCGGCGCGGTCCGCGCGCGCACCAGTATTTGGGTGAACATCCACATCTGCGCGGTAAAAGGCACGTAAACCGCGGGTTTGACGGCGTTTCGCAGGCCGTCATCGCGAGTGTCGGCAACAATGCCGATAATTTGCATCCATGTATCACTTCCGGGAACGGCCCGCTGATAAGGCGGCTGGTCCTTCAGCGAAGGGATTCGGATTTGATGGTTAATGGCGTCGCCATTGGGCCAGTACTGGCGGGCCATCGTTTGATTGATGACGGCGAGAGGCGCGCCGCGCATGGTTTCCGTGTGATCCCACAAACGGCCCTGGGAAAGCGGAATACGCAGCAGCGGGAAGTATTCCGGACTGACGAAGTTCACGCGCACTTCGGGCTTTTCCGCCGCCGTGCTGCCAAGAATTTCAATCGGTTGAGGCCAGCCGCTCGAGGGCGGCGTGGCGTTGGTGGAGATGCCCGCGGCCACCACCTGGGGCATCGACGCGATTCTCGCGCGAATCTGCTCGAAGTATTCGGCGCGCTCCTTCCAGGCTACATGGGTGTTTTCGTGCACGGGAATGGGCACGGACATGGTGTTGCGCGGGTCGTAGCCCAGATCGGCGTGCAACAGTCGGACGAAGCCTTTGCCCGCCGCGCCCGCTGCGGTGAGCAACAGCAGGGTAAGCGCGACCTGTGCAGCGACCAACGTGCCGTGGGCGCGTTTGGCAAGCACGCTTCCGGCGACGCGGCGCGTGCTGCTCTGCATCAGCCGCGCAATCTCCGGCCGCGAAAGTTGCAGCGCCGGCAAGAGTCCAAATACCATCGCGGTGGTGAACGCCAACGCCACGCTGAACAGCAGCACCGGCACATTCATTTTGATTACGGATTCCGCAGGGAAAGAAAACTCCGGAAGGCGCGCCGCGATGAACGCGAGTCCCCGCCAGGCTAGCAGCACCCCGAGTGCAGCTCCGGCCGCGGCGATGGCCAAGGACTCTGTAAGCAGCTGCCGGATCAATCGCCAGCGTCCGGCACCAATAGCCACCCGCACGGCAAGTTCGTGCTGCCGCTCGGTGCCTCGGGCCAGCAGCAAGATAGAAACATTGGCGCAACCGATCAGCAGGAGCGAAGCCACCGCGCCGAGCAGGAGATAAAGCGTAGCCCCGAGCGGCCTGGCATATACGTCAACAATGCTGGGCATTTTCACCTTGAAGCCGTCCGGATATTCTGTTGGAGACTGCTTGGCGAATTGCTCCAGAATGGGCTGCAACTCGGCGCTTGCTTGCGTAGGCTTCACGCCAGGGCGGAGTTTGAACGAAGCGGCAAAATGGATGTTGGGGTCCTGCGTAACCTTCAGCGGAACATAAATGTCGGCGGCGCCCCACTTAAAACGCGGCGGCATCACGCCAACGATCTGATACGGCTTGTGCACCAGCTGCATGGTGCGGCCGACGACGTTGGGATCGCCCATAAAGTAGCGTTGCCAAAACTGGTAGGTGAGCACCACGACGGGCTGCGGAGATTGTCCCTGCGGAGCGTCGGAAGGAATCAGCCAGCGCCCCTTCAGCGCGCGAATGCCCCAGTGACTCGGTGCGTTTGGCGAAATGTACATGGCCTGCACATCTTCCGGCAGGTCGCCGTCGGTAGTGGTCAGGTTCCACCAATCCATGGCCGTGACGTCCTCGAGGGACTTGGCCTGGCGGAGCTGATCGATTTGCGGGCCGTTGAAGCCGATGTAGTGGCGGTCGCTGCCACCCTTGTCCACAAGCCGAACCTCCACAATGCGATCAGAGCCCGGGTAAGGGAATGGGTCAATCAGGACGGCGTAGATGACGCTGAAAACGGCACTGGTGGCGCCAATTCCCAGGGCCAGGGAGAGAACTGCGGTCAGCGTAAAGCCCGGGCGCTTCCGGAGTTCACGTGCGGCGTAACGTAAATCAGAGGCCAGAGATTGCATCGGCACCTCGCATGGCAACCACTTTGTTTTCGCTGACCTTTGGGAGGATAGACGACCGAGAAGCCCCGACGGTTAGGCGTGACCTCCTCCGATTACAGTTTATTCATGGAGTCATCGGGGCTAAGCCCGGTTCAAGGGCCCAGGTAAGGTGACAATTCCGCCGCAAAGCCGGTCGCCATCTGGACCGTCGTGTATAATTGTTGGCTGGGGGATCCTGCAAGTTTCATGAGCCAGGGATACGGCAAATCGCATGCTTCGCTTAGGGTGTGGTTTTGGCGCGCCGGGCGCTTCTTCCACACACGCTTGCGCGAGTTGCGCGCCATCGCGAAGGCGCTGATTTCTACGAAGCACCCCTTCCTGGTGCATATCATACCCATTCGCCGGTGCAACCTGGCGTGTACGTATTGCAATGAATTCGACGATTTTTCGCAACCGGTGGGCGTGGAGGAGATGAAGAAACGCCTCGATCTCCTCGCGGACATGGGGACCTCGATCATCACCATTAGCGGCGGCGAGCCGCTTCTGCACCCGGAGTTGGATGACATCATCCGGCACATCCGGCGGCGCGGGATGATCGCGGGGGTGATCACCAATGGGTTCCTGCTGACCAAAGAGCGCATCGAGCAGTTGAATCGCGCGGGGCTGGAGCATCTGCAAATCAGCATCGACAACACGATGCCGGATGAAGTTTCCAAGAAGAGCCTGAAAACGCTGGACCAGAAGCTCAATCTTCTAGCAAACCACGCGTATTTTCAGGTGAACATCAATTCGGTGCTCGGGAGCGGCGTGAAAGATCCCGAAGACGCGCTGAAGATCGCACACCGCGCGGTGGATCTTGGTTTGACGAGCACGGTGGGAATTATTCACGACCATGACGGGCAGTTGAAGCCGCTGGGCCCGCGAGAGATCGAAATCTTTGAAGAAATTATGACGCTCAGCAAACGGTCCTTTTCCCGATTCAACCAATTTCAGCACAATGTGGCCCGGGGCAAGGAGCACAACTGGCGGTGCCGTTCAGGGTCGCGATACCTGTACATTTGCGAGGATGGATTGGTGCACTGGTGCTCGCAGCAGCGCGGGTATCCGGGGATCCCACTGTCGCAATACACGCCGGAGATGCGGCAGCGCGAGTATTCCACCAAGAAGTTTTGCGCGCCGCGATGCACCGTATCGTGCGTGCAGCAAGTGGGAATGCTGGACAATTGGCGGGACCCGCAAAACCTGAGCCCCATGCCGATGACGTTACCTGCAACCCCGCAGGCGGAGTTGGTCCAGATAGGGGAAGTGCGCGGCGATTCCTGATTTCGGATAGTGACCCAGCTGTTGCCATCTTTGTATTTTCACTCCGTGCACAAGCTTGCGCTGGAATATTGACGGCCGACCCCAGCTTGCCAACAATAAACACATGCCTAGTCCAGCGATTGAGATTGAAAATCTGACCAAGGAATATCCCTTCGGCTTCTTGCACCTTAAGAAGAGAACCTCGCTTGAAGGGTTGTGCATGCAGGTGGAGACGGGCGACGTGTTCGGCTTTATCGGGCCGAACGGCGCCGGTAAGTCCACGACCATCAAGTTGCTGATGGGGCTGATCTTTCCCACGGCGGGGAGCGCGCGAATCCTCGGCAAACCCATCGGCGACGTGGAGATGCACCAGGACATCGGTTACCTGCCCGAGCAGCCCTACTTCTACGATTATCTGACCGCGGCGGAAGTGCTCGACTATTTTGCGCGGTTTCACAACCTGACCGCAGCTGACCGGAAAGACCGCGTCGATCGCATGCTGAAGAAGGTGGGGCTGGAAACGGCTCGCAAGATACAGCTTCGAAAGTATTCGAAGGGGATGTTGCAGCGCGTGGGGCTTGCTCAGGCCATCCTGCACGACCCGAAAGTGGTGATTCTGGACGAACCGATGTCCGGACTGGACCCCGTCGGCAGGCGCGAAGTGCGAGACATCATCCTGGAATTGAAAAAGGAGGGGAAGACGGTGATGTTTTCCACCCACATTCTCTCCGACGCAGAGATGTTGTGCGACCGCGTGGGCGTGATTGTCGGTGGGAAACTTCGAGGCGTCGGCGCACCGGGCACCCTCGTAGACATGAAAACGGTGGGAATGGAGATTCTTTTCGAGCTGACGGGAACGGCCAATGTGCCGCTGCTCTCCAAGGCCACACGGACGGGCGACTGTTACCGGCTGCAGGTGGCTGAGGAAGAGTTGTACAAGGCGATCGAGCAACTGCGAGGAGCGGGAGCGCGCATCCTGGCGGTCTCTCAAGTGAAAGCGACGCTGGAAGAATTCTTCATGAATCTGGTGGAGGCGGATCGCGCACAGGGAGCGGCCGTCGAAGTGAGCGGGCAATGAGGCGCGCCGGCGTGGTGGCATTAAACACGTTTCGCGAAGCGGTGCGCGACCGGGTGCTTTACAACCTGGTGTTTTTCGCCCTCCTGATGATAGCCGCATCTGTTGCCGTGGGACAGATTTCGATTGGCATCGAGCAGACGGTTATCGTGAGCCTCGGCTTGAGCGCCATTTCGGTGATCGGGCTGCTGATTTCCGTTTTTCTCGGAGTCGCCCTGGTTTCCAAGGAAATGGACAAGCGCACGCTCTACGCGCTGCTGGCGAAGCCGGTACGGCGATCGGAATTCCTGCTCGGAAAATTCGGCGGTCTGGTGCTGACACTGGCCGTGAACACGGCGGCGATGGCTCTGGGATTGCTGCTGACGATGCTCTATGTGAAACACTCGCTGGAGAGAAGCGACGCAGTGGTGCTGGTGGCGGTGTATTTCATACTGCTGAAGCTGGCGCTGATCGTCGCGCTGGCGCTGCTGTTTTCCTGCTTCACGACGCCGCTGCTGTCAATATTGTTCACCGCCGGCTTGTACGTGGCCGGCTTGTACGTCCAGGAGCTGAGGAATTTGCCGATCGCGGTGATGAGCCCGGCAATGTCGGCCTTCACGGGATGGCTCTCTTACCTGCTCCCGAATTTTGAGAATTTCGACGTGATGGCCATGGCCGCACACGGGCGAGCGATTCCCGGAACGTTGATCCTGCAAAATACTCTATACACGGTGGTTTATTGCGCCATCGTTTTAACTACGGCGGCCGTGGTATTTTCGCGGCGGAACCTGAAATGAAACCGGGAAAAAACGTCGCGTGGCTGCTTTTGCTGGTTGTTCCGCTTGGATTTGCGGGCATCTGGCGGCTGCAGCACCGCATCGATACGGAGCGCGCGTCGTTAAGCGAGGAGCGCGACGAAGTGCTGCTGCGTTCGCCAAAGCTCGTCAAAGCGATGAGCCTCGAATACGCGCCGCTGCTGGCGGACGTTTACTGGACACGCGTGGTGCAGTACTACGGAAACAAACACCTGAAAGGCCAGGCGAATCTCGAGTTGCTTTGGCCGCTTCTGGATATCACCACGACGCTCGATCCGAATCTGCTGATCGCCTACCGGTTCGGGGCCATCTTCCTTAGTTCGCCGGCGCCGGGCGGGGCGGGCAGGCCGGATCTGGCCGTGCAATTGATTGAGCGCGGGATTCAGGCCAATCCCGAATACTGGCGCCTCTATGAAGACCTGGGATTCGTCTACTATTTCGACATGAAGGATTATCAGAAAGCTTCAGCGGCTTTTCTGGAAGGAAGCAAGAAACCACACGCCCTCGTGTGGATGAAGATTATGGCTGCCAAGGTGGCTGCGGAAGGAGAGTCGTTCGAAACTTCGATGTTCCTGTGGAAGGACATCTACGACTCCAGTGCCGATCCCTCGGTCAAGAAAAACGCGTTGATGAATATGCAGTTGCTTCGTGTGAAGGAAGATTGCAGGCAGCTCGATGCCTTGGGCGACGAATACGCCAAGAAGTACGGTAAACGCCCTGCACGCATGAGCGACCTGGCGCAGGCCGGCCTGCTCCGAGGCATCCCCCGCGACCCCCTGGGTTTCGCATACGTTTTCGGTGAAGGCGGAAAAGCAGAGTTAAATCTGGATAGCCCACTTCTTGAGAAACAATTGATGCTGGAACGATTTAAGAAATATGTTCCCTGAATTTGAGCCCACGCCGCCTGAAATTCTGGCTGTCATTGGACATGGGAAACGGAAGAAGAGCTCTTCCGCAGAATCACGCCATTT
>Ga0070716_100001311_pt1 | contig 10994 bp, 8 predicted proteins | sample LARL112metaG_FD_71395 | JGI IMG/M metagenome (GOLD analysis project Ga0070716, IMG submission 71395) | Corn, switchgrass and miscanthus rhizosphere microbial communities from Kellogg Biological Station, Michigan, USA - LAR L11-2 metaG | ecosystem: Host-associated > Plants > Roots > Rhizosphere ... | reverse complement strand
GCGCTGCAGGGGCTGACCATGAATTGCCTCTTCCCGGCCGCCACCGCGCTGGCGCTGCTGGGAGGCATGTCCGTGATCATGTTCCATCTCGACGTGCAGCTCACCCTCCTGGCCCTCGGCGTGTGCCCGCTGCTCCTCCTCGCCATCGGCCGGCTCAACCGACGGATCACGGTGGCGGCGGGCGAGATGCGCGAGCGGGAGAGCGAAGTCTACGGCGTCGTCCAGCGGGCGATGCAGGCGATGCGGGTCATCCAGGCGTTCACCCGCGAGGACGAGGAGCACCGCCGCTTCATGAGCGCGAGCGAGCGGAGCCTGGACGCGAGCCTCCGCCTCTACACCCTGCAGACCTTCTACTCCGGGGTGGTCAACCTGGTGATCGCCCTCGGCACCGCCGCGGTGGTGTGGGTCGGGGCCCGTCACGTCATGGACGGCACCCTCACGGTGGGTAGCCTGGTGGTGTTCATCTCCTACCTGGCCTCGCTCTACGGGCCCATCAACAACATGTTCCAGGTCTACGGGCTCGCCCAGAGCGCGCGGGTGGGCGTGCAGCGGGTGCTCGACGTCATGGACGTGGAGGGCGACGTGGCCGACGGCACCCGGAGCTTCCCGGCCGAGGGCGCGCGCGGGGAGGTGGTCTGGGAGGACGTGGACTTCCAGTACGCTCCCGGCGTCCCGATCCTTCGCGGCATCGACCTGCGGGTGGCCCCCGGGCAGCGGGTCGCGGTGGTCGGGCCCACCGGCGCCGGCAAGTCGACCCTGCTGAGCCTGCTGCCGCGCTTCTACGATCCCACCCGCGGCCGCGTGCTGGTGGACGGGGTGGACGCGCGCGAGTACCGCCTCCAGTCGCTGCGGCGCCAGGTGGCGATGGTGCTCCAGCCGCCGCTGCTCTTCCCGGTGAGCATCCGGGAGAACATCGGCTTCGGCCGGCCGGAGGCGCACTTCGACGAGATCGTCGACGCGGCCAAGGCGGCCCGCATCCACGACATGATCGTTCGCCTGCCCCAGGGCTACGACACCGTCGTGGGCGAGCACGGCGTCACCCTCTCGGAGGGCGAGAAGCAGCGCCTCACCATCGCCCGCGCGATCCTGCGCGACTCGCCCATCCTGATCCTGGACGAGCCCACCTCCGCGCTCGATCCGGAGACAGAGCGGCTGATCATGGAGGCCCTCGAGCAGCTGCAGGAGGGGCGCACCACGTTCATCATCGCCCACCGCCTCTCCACGGTGCGGATGGCCGACCAGGTGGTGGTGATCAAGGACGGGCGGGTGGCGGAGCAGGGCCCCCTCGAGACGCTGCTGTCGCGGCGGGGTCCGTTCGCCGCGATGTACGGCGCGCCCGCCACGAGCTACGAGGAAGATCCGCTTGCCATCCCCTAGGCGGATCGTGGTCCTGCACCTGGCCGGGCGCTACCCGCTCGGCGGCATCGGCTGGCAGGCGGTCCACTACGTCCTGGGGCTGGCCCGCCTCGGCCACGACGTCTACTACGTCGAGGACTCGGGCGCCTACCCCTACGACCCGCGGGTCAGGAGCGTGGTGGAGGACTCGAGCTACGGGGTGGCCTTCCTCGCCGACGTGATGGCGCGGTTCGGGCTCGGTGACCGTTGGGCGTACGTGGACCCGGTCACCGGCGTCCACCACGGGCTCTCGCGCGGGCGGCTCGCCGACCTCTACCGGCACGCGGACGCGCTCTTCAACGTGTGCGGCGCCACCCGCCTTCACGAGGAGCACCTGCGCTGCCCGATCCGGGTCTACGTCGAGACCGACCCGGTCTTCGAGCAGATCCGGGTGGCGGAGGGCGACCGGCAGGCCATCATGGCCCTCGAGGACCACACCCACCACTTCACCTACGGCGAGAACCTCGGCCAGCCGGATTGCCCGGTCCCCCTCGAGAAGTTCGCCTGGCAGACCACCCGGCCGCCCGTGCTCCCGGACCTGTGGGACACGCCCTTCGACCCGCGGGCCAAGCGGTTCACCACCGTGGCCACCTGGCGGAACGCGGGCAAGGACATCCACTTCCAGGGCGAGACGTATCTCTGGTCCAAGCACCTCAACTTCCTGAAGGTGATCGACCTGCCAGCCCGCACGACCCAGCCGCTGGAGATGGCGTTCCAGGTCGACGACGACGCGACGCGCGACCTCCTGGCCGGCCACGGCTGGGGCCTGGCCGACGCTTTCGCGGTCTCGCGGGATCCGATGGCCTACCGGCGGCACATCCAGCAGTCGCGCGGGGAGTTCACGGTGGCAAAGGACCTCGTCGCCCGGACCCGCAGCGGCTGGTTCAGCGACCGCAGCGTCTGCTACCTGGCGGCCGGCAAGCCGGTCGTCACCCAGGACACCGGCTTCGGCAAGTACGTCCCCGCGGGCGCCGGACTGCTCGCCTTCGACACCGTCGAGGAAGCCGCGGCCGCGCTCGACGAGGTCAATCGCGACTACGCGAACCACTGCCGGGAGGCCCGTCGGCTGGCGGAGGAATACTTCGCGGCCGACCGGATTCTGGCCGAGCTTTGCCGCGGCGCGGATCTCTAGCCTGACGCGTCTCGTAAGTCTGCTTTCTCTTTGAAGATCAATAGGTCATAAAGCGCTTGGCAACCCGCGTCACCCTATGCTAAAAGTGCGGAGGCAGGAAGTGTCACTCTATCCCGGAGGCTGCCCGGATTGGATGCTGCGCTGGAGAAGAGACAGGTCAAGCGGGCGTACAAGCTGTACGCGCCCGCCTACGACTTCGTCTTCGACTGGATCTTCCATCCTGGACGTGAGGCGGCGATCCGTCTGCTCGACATCAAGCGGGGTGATCGCGTCCTCGAGGTCGGCATCGGCACGGGGCTGAACCTCCCGCTCTATCCCACCCACTGTCACCTCACCGGCATCGACCTCTCCGAGGAGATGCTGGAGAAGGCCCAGGACAAGGTCGTCGAGCTGGCCCTGGGGAACGTGACGCTCAAGACCATGGACGCCACCACCATGGACTTCGGGCAGGGCGAGTTCGATTCCGCGGTCGCCACCTACACGATCAGCGCGGTGCCGGACCCGGTCGGGGTGCTGCGCGAGATGAAGCGGGTGGTCAAGCCGGGCGGCAACATCGTGGTGCTCAACCACTTCCGGAGCGACCGGCCCGCGGTCGGGCGCTTCGAGGACCTGGTCGCCCCGGTCTGCACGCGTCTGGGCTGGAAGTCGAACCTGCCGCTCGAGCCGCTCTTGAAGCAGGTCGGGCTCGTCCCGGACATCACCGCGAAGGTGAACCTGTTCAACGGCTGGCGCCTCATCCGCTGCGTCAACCCCAAGTAGCGCGCTTCACTTCTCCGCCGCTTCCAGCGCCCTCCCGCCCTGACGCAGCAAGACGATGCGCTGCGCTTGCCCGTCGGCCGTGAACACCGGCTCTGCGACGCCGGTGTCCCATGTCTCCGGGCGGACGTCCCCCACCCGATCCGAGTACACGTGGTTGCTCGAGCGGCGCTCGCTCACGACCTCGAGCGCGCCGATGGCGAGGAGACACATCGCCGCCAAGATACCGACCAGGATCTTTCCCCAGGTCATCTCCGTGTCCTCCCTCGCTTGCGGGTTTGGAGCTAAACTCCACCGTTCAGGGCGAGAAAGAGCATCGCCGATGCCACTCGGTAACCTGCTGGAATGACGCGCAAACTTTGCGATGCGGGTGGTCGAAGTGGGCACCTTGCCTGGAGAGCGGGTGGAACATTGCCCGATGCCCGGGAGCTCCGCGATCCGTGAGCGCGATGGGGCGGCTCGCCCTAGCCTGCCTGCTCGTGCTGCCGGTCTGGACCACTGCGTCGTCGCTGATCAGGACGACCGCATTCCTGGTCGAGTTCCTTGGCCAGGGACGGTGGCGCCCCCTGTCGGCGATCACCCGCTCACCGACCGTGCGCCCGCTCCCCTGGCCGGCTACCTCCGCGGGCCCGTCGGCGATCGACCTCTACGCCTCCCCCGCGCTCCGGCGCGCCCCCGGCCTGGTGCTGGTGCACGGGATCTCGCCCGAGGGCAAGGACGAGCCGCGCCTGCGTGATGCCGCGGACCTGCTCGCCCGCGCGGGCTGGGCGGTGGCGGTGCCCACCGTGACCGGCCTCACCGTGCTCCGGCTCCGGCCGGACGACGCGGCCACCGTCGGCGCGGCGGTCCGGGCGCTGCGCGCCGCGGGGTACTCGCCGGTCGCGGTGCTCGGAGTCAGCCTGGGAGCCGGACCGGCGCTGCTCGCGGCATCGGAGCCAGCCGTCGCGCCGGAGGTATCGGCGGTGCTCGCCCTCGGGGGCTACGCCTCGGCGGTGGAGCTGCTCCGCTACACCTTGACCGGCGCCTTTGCGTTCGCGGATCTCGCGGGCCGCGCACCTGTGCACGAGGCGGCCATCGCCCAGTTCGCGCGCGCCAACACCGAGCTGGTCGACGAGGCGGGCCGGCGTCTCGTCGGCAACCGCGATCCGGCCGGCTTCGACCGGCTACTACAGGCCCTACCGGGCCCGACCCGTGCGCTGCTCGACGCCCTGTCCCCGGGCCCGGCGCTCGCCGGCCTCCGGGCCCCGCTCTTCCTGGTCCACGGCCGTCAGGACCCGGCCGTCCCTTTCACCGAGACGCTGCGCCTGCAAGCCGCCGCGCGGGCGGCGGGCCTCCCGGTTCGCGCCGCGATCGTGGGCGCGGTGGGCCACGTCGAGGCCGGCCCCCGCAGCGGCGCATTCGCGGACCTGGTCCGGCTGTGGGCGACCTTCTATGCGTTCCGGCGGACCGGGGGCGGCTGAGCGACCTACTTGGGCGGGCGGAGATCCATCAGGGTCATCGCGTCCCGCACCGGCTGGTAGTCGCCGTCGGAGGCCTCGACGAAGCCGTCGATCCCGTAGATCTCCTTCAGCACCGCGGCGTGCTCGGGCGCCTTGATCGAGAGCAGCGCGCGCTTGATCCGCGCGAGGGGCTCCGCGGGCACGCCGGGCCGGGCGCAGATGCCGGCCTCGGGGATCTCCGGCGTCTCGCCGACCCAGGCGAGCTGCGCCACCAGCGCGGGATCCTTCAGGTGCAGCTCCGGCGCCTTGTCGAACGAAGCGGCCGCGTCCACGCGCCGGTGGAGCACCGCCTGGAGCGCCGCCTCGTGGGTACCGCTGAAGAGCGCCTCCTTGAAGAAGCTCTTCGGATCGCGATCCCGCACGAGACCCAGCTTCATCAGCAGCACCATGGGGTAGATGTAGCCGGAGGAGGAAGCCGGATCCACGAACGCGATGGTCTTGCCCCGCAGGTCCTCGACCCGCTGGATGCCCCGGTCCTTCCGCACGTAGAAACGCGCGGTGTAGGCGACCTTGCCCTGCCAGATGTCACGCACCAGGATCTGGCAGCCGGCCTCGCGGTTGGCGAGCACGTAGCCGACGGGATGCACGAAGGCCAGATCGACGCGCCGGCTCCGCAGCGCCTCGATGACCCCCGCGTAGTCGGACGCGACGAGAGCCCGGATCGGCACGCCGGAGACCTGGGTGAGCGTCCGGGCGAACGCGTCGCCCGCCTCCTTGAGCGCGGTCGGGTCGCGGGAGGGCGTGAAGACCAGCGTGAGAGGCGCCTCCTGGCGCGTGCAGCCGTCGAGACCACCGCCCAGCGCCAGCAGCAGGCCGACGACCAGCGTGGCCGAGCGGAGAGGCATCGGAGGCGACCGTAGCACGCGATTCGCGGATCGCGCAATGCGCGCGCGCCGGAGGCGCGGCGGGAGCGAATACGTTGCCCGGCCAGTCGTAGCAACGCCCCCCACAAGGCCCGACCTAACTACGTTGACATGTCCTCCGGCCGCAGTCATAGTCGGCGGCGTGGTTCCCTCCGAATAACGTCCGGCCCTCGGGGAAAGTGGAGGCCCCGGGTCGAGTCCCGAACGTGCCGATAGTGGAATTCCTACCGCAAGCCCTTGGTACTCCTTACACATAGGGAGGAGCGATGGCGTCGACCGACCCTTCTCCGCGCCCGGCTGCGCCCCGGTCGGTGCCGACCCACGCTCAAACAGACTCACCTGATCGCCCCTTCTCCCGCCTGATGACGTGCTAAAGACTCGAACCGGCTCACTGCTCCGTTCAGACAGGGCGCTCGGGGTCCTCGTCGCGCTCGCAATTGTGCTCGCTGCTGTCTACTACGGGGTCTTCATTTTCAAGACCAGCTTCGTGCTGAATGGCGAACGATACTTCTGCCTCTACGATGACGCGATGATCTCGATGCGGTACGCCAAGAACTTGGCCCAGGGGTTCGGGCTGGTCTGGAACCCCGGGGGTGAGCGCGTTGAAGGTTTTACGAATCCCTTGTGGGTTCTCTTCATGGCCGGGCTGCATCTACTCCCGATCCCGGCGGCCAAAATGAGCCTCCTCGTTCAAATCTCCGCCGCTGCGCTTCTGCTCTTGAACCTCGCTTTCGTCGCCAACCTGTCTCGGCAGGCCGATTCCTCGCCAGCTGTTCCCCTGCTCGCCGTCGTCTTGACTGGCTTCTATCTGCCCCTCGTCAACTGGGCCTTGCAAGGCGCGGAAGTCAGCATTCTCGCGGTCGTGACCTGCGGATCCGTCCTCTTGGCGTTGAAAACCTTGCGGGTAGGACGGGTCTCGTCGTTGCTCTACGTAGTCATGGTATTCGGGACGCTGATTCGGCCGGACATGGTCGTGCAGTACGTCGCGATTAGCGCCTTCCTGATTATCGAGGATCGCCGGAATCGCTGGCGCCACGCTTGGGTTGCGATGCTTGTTCTGGCGGTGGGTGTAGCGTTACAAACCGGATTCCGCATCGCGTACTTCGGAGATGTCCTTCCAAATACCTACTATCTCAAGCTCAGCGGCTACCCGTTCCCGCTGCGTCTAAGCAGAGGTCTGTACGTCTTCTCGAAGTTTGCCGTGCAGATGGGTTTGCTGTTCTTCCTGTTGCCATTGGTGAATGTACTCGTCCGTCGGGACCGGGTGGGGCGGCTCCTCGCTTCCGTCTTTACTTCTGTGGCGTGCTACAGCATATACGTGGGTGGCGACGCCTGGGAGGAGTGGGGTGGGAGTAATCGATACATATCGGTCGTTATGCCAGTCTTCTTCGTGCTCCTGGCTCGCGGTCTTGCTGATATCTCTCGGGGGATTGGCGCTGCTCTCGAGGTCCGGCGCAATTCGGGAACACATCCATGGGTGCCGCCGTATGCCGAAGTCAGCGTATATCTGGTCCTCGCGCTGTCTGCGATGCTCAGCCTCAACAGCACCCGTGGGGCAGATGCGCTCGGCGAGTGGGCGCTCAGGCTCAGACCGATCCAGACCGATGTCAACCAAGCCCACGCTGAAATGGCCAATGCGTTGAGGGAGATTACGCGACCGGATGCCACGATAGCAGTCATGATGGCGGGCGTCATCCCGTACTTCTTGGACCGGCCCGTGATCGACCTTCTAGGGAAGACAGACGCATATGTAGGACGGTTACCGATGCACCGCTTTCATGGGTTACGCAGCCTGATCTGGTTCACCCCCGGGCACATGAAGTGGGACTTCGCGTGGTCAATAGGCACGCTCCGGCCTGACATTGTCGTCGGCGTAGGAGCGAACGAAGAAGCACGTCGACACCTCGAAGGGACCTATGTTGAAGCTTCAGTCCATGGAGGATCACTGTTCGCGCTACGACGCTCCGATAGAGTCGTGTGGTCCCGCCTGGAAGGCTTCCAAGACTCGCGGTTATCGCCGAGCGGCCGAAGAAGTGAAACTGCGCTTCCGCGTGCTTCTCAACACCGTGTACGCACCGCCTTCGGTCTTTAGCAAAACGCGACCCCAGTCTAATTCACGGGCTCCATGCGCACGCGCCGGAGGCGCGGGAGCGAATCAGGCGCGGCCGGACGCGTCCCCGCCCGTCGCGGGCCGCGCGGGCGTCGGCGCCGGGGCCTCGCGCCGGATGCCCCACGCCGCGAGGCGCGCGAGGAGCGTGTTGCGGTGCACGCCGAGACCACGCGCGGCGCGGCTCTGGTTCCAGTTCTCGCGCTCGAGCGCGCGCAGCACGTAGGCCTGCTCGAAGCGGTCGCGCGCCTCGCGGAGCGTCAGCGGACCCGGCTCGTTCTCGCCGTGGGCGGGGCCCACCTCGTGCATGGCTAGCTCGAGCGGCAGGTCGTCGAGGCCGATCACCGGACGCGTGGCCAGGGCCACGCCGCGCTCGATGATGTTCTCGAGCTCACGCACGTTGCCCGGCCAGTCGTAGCCCTCGAGGGCCACGCGCGCGCCCCGCGAGAGCGCGCGCACGTCCTTCTTGAACTCGCGCGCGTACTTGCGCACGAAGTGGGCGGCCAGGTCCGGGAGGTCCGACTTGCGCTCCCGCAGCGGAGGCACCCCGACCGGCACCACGTGCAGGCGATAGTAGAGATCCTCGCGGAACGTGCGGTCCCGGATGGCCTGGCGGAGATCGGTGTTGGTGGCCGCGATGACCCGCACGTCCACCTGGATGGTGCGGGTGCCGCCGAGGCGCTCGATCTCCCGCTCCTGCAGGGCCCGGAGCAGCTTGGCCTGCAGGTCGATGCGCAGGCTGCCGACCTCGTCGAGGAAGAGGGTGCCGCCGTGGGCCAGCTCGAACTTCCCCGGCTTGCGCGCGTAGGCGCCGGTGAAGGCGCCCTTCTCGTGGCCGAACAGCTCCGACTCCAGCAGCGAGTCGGGGATGGCGGCCAGGTTCACCGCCACGAACGGCTGCGCGCGGCGCGGACTCTGATTGTGGATGGCGCGCGCGACCAGCTCCTTGCCGGTGCCGCTCTCCGCGGTGATCAGCACGGTGGCGTGGGTCTGCGACACCTGGGCGATCAGCTCGTAGAGCCGGACCATGCGCGGATGGCGGCCCACCAGCTGATCGAAGCCGTGCGCGCGATCGAGCTCGGCCCGCAGGTAGTGCAGCTCGCGCTCCATGCCGCGCCGCTGGGCCGCCTCGCGGACCAGGCCCAGGATCTCGTCCACGTCGAACGGCTTCGCCAGGTAGTCGTAGGCGCCCGCCTTCATGGCGTCGACCGCCATACGCACATGCGGGTCCGCGGTGATCAGAATGACCGGGATGGACTCGTCGATGGCGAGGATCTGCGGCAGCACCCGGGAGCCGGGCTCACCCGGCATCCGCACGTCGAGGAGCGCCACGTCGACCCGCCGGGCGCCCAGGATCGCGAGCGCGGCCGCGCCGTCGGCGGCCTCCAGCACCTCGAACTCCTCGCCGAGAATCAGCCGGAGCGACTCGCGGACCCCGGGTTCGTCGTCGACGGCGAGCACCACGGGACGGGGCCGGTAGACCGCCGCGCCGTCGCCCGACCCCTCCGTATCCTTCCGTGCGCGCTGCTCGCCTGTCACTCGCATGCCCTCGGCTGTCACGAAGTGACCGGCACCTTAGGCAGCGGCGAGGCCGCTGTCAAGCGGATTCCTACCCTTACTGTGTCGCCGCGCGGCTCAGGGACGGGGCGCGGTCAGCATCACGTACTCGTTGCGCCCCCCGCCACGCTGGAGATACACCGGAATCGACTCCCCGGGCTTGAGCGCGGCCGCGATCTGCCGGAACGCGGCCGCGTCGGCGACCGGCCGGCGATTCACCTCCACGATCGCGTCGCCCGGCTTGATGCCGGCCTCCGCACCCGGGCTCCCCGGCGTGACCACGGTGACGAGCAGGCCGCGGCGCGCGGAGAGCCGGTTCTGCCGCGCGGTCTCGGGCGTGAGCGGCTCCACCGTGAGCCCCAGCACGTCCTCGCCGCTCTCGGCGGCGGCCAGCGCCTCGTCGGTCGGCTGCTCGCCCACCTTCACGCTCAGCGCGAGCGGCTGGTGATCGCGGATCACCACGATCGGTGACGGGCGCCCGGGCTCCACCGCGGCCACCCGCTTCTGCAGATCGGTCACGTCCTTGATCGCGCTGCCGCCGAAGCCGGTGATCACGTCGCCCGCCTTGAGGCCGGCCGCGGCGGCGGGTCCGTCCTTCATGACCTCGGCCACCAGCACGCCCGCGTCCTCCTTCACCCCGAAGCCGGCGGCCAGCTCGGGGGTGAGGTCCTGGATCACGACGCCGAGCCAGCCGCGCACCACCCGGCCGCGCGCGATGAGCTGGGTCATGATGTCGCGCGCCATCGTGATCGGGATCGCGAAGCCGATGCCCTGCCCGCTCGACACGATCGCGGTGTTGATGCCGATCACCCGCCCGTCCAGGTTCAGGAGCGGGCCGCCCGAGTTGCCCGGGTTGATCGACGCGTCGGTCTGGATGAAGGCCTCGTAGGTGGCGACGCCCACGTGGGTGCGCCCGGTCGCGGAGATGATGCCGGCGGTGACGGTGCGGTCCAGGCCGAACGGGTTGCCGATCGCGATCGCCCACTGCCCCACCCGCAGCCGGTCGGAGTCGCCCAGATCGGCGACCGGCAGCGGCACCGGGCTCTCGACCTTCAGCACGGCGAGGTCGGTGCGCGGATCGCGGCCGACCAGGGTGGCCTTGAACTTCCGGTCGTCGGAGAGCCGCACCTCGATCGCGGACGCGTTCTCGACCACGTGGTTGTTGGTGAGGATGTAGCCGCGCGGGTCCACGATGACGCCCGAGCCGGCGGCGCGGCCGTCCTCGCGCGGGGCGCGGCGACGGAAGAAGCGCTCGAAGAGCTCCGGACCGAAGAACTCGCGGAATCGCTCCTCCATCTCCGGGGAGGGCCCCTCCTCCTGCCCCGCCTCCGGCTTCAGCTTCACGCTGACGTTGACCACCGACGGGGTGGCGCGATCCGCTACCGAGACGAAGGCGTCCTCCAGCGCCCGCAGGAGCGCCTTCGAGTCGGGCGCGGGGGCCGGCGCGGCCGGCGGCTCGGCGGGGCGCGTCTGGGCGGTCGCGATCGGCGGGGCGGGGAGCAGGGCCGACGCCAGCAGGAGCACGAGGGGCAGCATGCCGCGTCGGATCGTCGTCATTCGGAGGCCTCCGTGAACGATCTTACCGCCGGGTCCGGGACCTCGCCACTCGGCTCGAGCGCCAGCTCCAGCACGCGGGTGGTGGTGGCGGTGATCGGCGCGCGGCGGCCGCGTCGCACGCCCGCGAC
>Ga0070716_100001301_pt1 | contig 11020 bp, 13 predicted proteins | sample LARL112metaG_FD_71395 | JGI IMG/M metagenome (GOLD analysis project Ga0070716, IMG submission 71395) | Corn, switchgrass and miscanthus rhizosphere microbial communities from Kellogg Biological Station, Michigan, USA - LAR L11-2 metaG | ecosystem: Host-associated > Plants > Roots > Rhizosphere... | reverse complement strand
TGTGGCGTTTGGATGATTCGAGGGACAGCGGGGCGGGCGCGCATCGGCTAAGAGGGCAGCTCCTACGCTGGCGGACTGAGAGAGCGAGCCGGATTTACGAAGCCATTATAACATAGTGGTACCGTATGTTAAGGATTACTTTAAGTGGTCTAGATGCTGCAATGTAGCATAGTGCCTTTCACCCCGAAGCGGTAGGCGCCTGAATCCCAAGAGGAAGAGTGGACCCACCTTTTCAGAACCAACCAACCCGAAAAGCTAGGCCACCCCAGATAGTCCTACGCGGTAGGGTGATCACCCGCGCGAGTTCGAAGAATTGGCTGGAATTCGATTCCGCCAAGAAGCGATGAGCGGGGCGTTCATCAACTTGGTAGAACCGGCAAGTCTACTCGGGGTCGAAGGAGCCGGGCGCCGTCATCTAATCAGCTTCTCTCACTTCGCGTGCTCCGTCTGCGCTTGGACCTCTTTGATTCAGTGGATGATCGGGGATAAGGTGGTGCCCTTTCTTCCATACGCGCACTCTGACAAGGACGCGTGAATCTCGTTCGAAGCGGTTTGGACCCACAATTCGTCGTGCCATCCATGCACAACTCTAAGCTTATCGCTGTCGGAATGGAGAGCCGGGAGAACGCTCCTACTAGTTGCCTGAGCGAATCCTCGGCAGCACCTTCTGATTTCTCGACGCTGACACCGCTGAGAAGCACCCTCGCGGAAACTGGCGCGCACATTTACCGAACGACAGGCCGCGAAGTCTTCTTTCGAGCAGTGGATGTGACTGATTTTACGGCGGTTACGGCGTTTGTGGCGGCTGTTGACGCCCGCTTCGGCTTCATTGATGTCGGCGTTACCAATTCGTGTGGGCCTCCGTCTAATTTGTGTAAGGCCACCCCGCCGGAAGCGTGGCACGCTGCCGTCGAACTACTCTGTTGAGCGTCATTATTCTTGCCAAGGAAACGCTGCCGCGCATGCAAAGGCAAACTAGGAGTCTGGTCTAGCTCTTGATGGCTGCGGAGACGCGTCAACTTGTTCTCAGTCTGCTCCCTGAGCGTTTCGCTATTTCCCGACTCGCAGCGGACTCGCCGATTCCAGATTGGGCGACGCGAGGTCCGTTCTTTTCCGTTACGCGGACCGGTGATGAGCTTTCTGTCGTCACCGAACTTTCTTGTGTTCCCGTCGGCGTCCAGTCCCAACCTGGATGGCGAGTTCTGAAGGTTCACGGACTGTTCGTTTTGTCCGAAGCCGGCGTGCTGGCCGCGCTCGCCAAACCGCTCGCCGAGGCAAAAATCAGTTTGTTTGCCGTTTCGACGTTTGATACAGATTACCTGCTCGTCGCTTCCGAAACGCTGACGGCCACCATCGCTGCGCTGGAGCGAGCAGGGCACACCATTCACAGGAGCAATACTGAATGACCAGGAAGACTCTTCGCGTCACCAATCGAGTTTGCGGACGTGGCGCGTTTCTTGCGCTCGCGGCGCTGCCGGCGATTCTCATCGCTGGATCGCAACTGTTCGCCGATGAGCCCTACGCACGCAGCCGCGACTACGATTTGCAACATTCGAAGATTGCGCTGCGCTTCGACCTCGAGCAGAAAAAAGTTCTTGGCGAGGTTACGCACTCGCTCTCCATCCTTCGCGGCGGCACAGCGAAAATCATATTTGACTCTGCCGGGCTCACTATTCAGAAAGTGACGGTCAACAAAGCGGCCACGAAATTTGAAACCAACGCAGAGAAATTGATCATTCCGCTGGCCTCCGAGGCCAAGGCTGGAGACAAATTCGAAGTCACCATTCGGTACGAAGGCAAGCCGACAAAGGGAATGTATTTCATCCTGCCAGACAAGAATTATCCGGACCGTCCCAGCCAGATCTGGACGCAGGGCGAATCGGAGGATACCCATTACTACCTGCCGACCTACGATTATCCCAATGACCGGCTGACGACGGAAACGATCCTGACGGTGCCGGCATCGTGGATCACCGTTTCAAATGGCAAGCTCATCAGCGTCAACGACGCGGGCAAGGGCTTGAAGACCTGGTACTGGAAAGAGTCCGTCCCCAGCTCCACCTACCTGATCACCGTAGTCGCAGGGGAATTCGACGAAGTGAAGGATACATGGCACGGCATCCCTGTGACCTATTACGCGCCGAAGGGACGGGGCGACCGCCTCCCGATCAACTACGGCCGCACTCCGGCCATGATGGAGCTCTTCAGCAAAAAGACTGGCGTCGACTATCCATGGGAAAAATACGCGCAGGTCATGGTCGATGATTTCGTCGCCGGCGGCATGGAAAATTCCAGCGCCACGACCAACAACAGCGGTTCTCTCATTCATCCCAAGCTCGCTCCGGAATATTTCACAGGCGAAGACGACTTGATCTCTCACGAACTTGGCCACCAGTGGTTCGGGGATCTCGTCACCTGCAAGGATTGGGGCGACGTCTGGCTCAACGAAGGCTTTGCCACGTTCATGGAGGCGGTATGGACCGAAGCGCACTTCGGCAAGGATCAAGCCGATTACGAGCGCTGGAGCAACGCCCGCGAGTGGTTCGCAAGCAGCAATCTGTGGTACAAACCGATCGTCCGCCACGACTTCGACGATTCCAGCGAATTCGATGGAAACGCTTACGGCAAAGGCGGATGGGTTCTCTACATGCTTCGCCAGCAACTCGGCGAAGGCGCATTTTACCGGGCGTTGAAGCACTATCTCGAAGCGAATCGCGGCAAGAATGTTGTCACCGCCGATCTTGCCAAAGCCGTCGAAGAAGCGACGTACACCAACGTCGACCAGTTCTTCAGCCAGTGGGTTTATGGCGCGGGGGCACCAAAATTCGACTTGAGTTACGCCTTCGACGCCGAAAAACACCAGGTTGCACTTACGGTCAAGCAAACGCAAACGGCCGAAGGCCGCGTGGGACTCTTCCGCGTCCCGGTCGAAGTCGAAATCACCACTGCGTCAGGGCCAAAGCTCTACAACGTGACGGTTTCTAAGGAAAAGCAGACTTTTCCCTTGCCGGCAGACTCCGTTCCGCTAATGGTTCTCTTCGACAAGGGCGGCCAGCTTCTTAAATCCGCCGAGTTTCACAAAGAAAAGAAAGAGTGGCTTTATCAATTGAAGAATGCCGCGGATCTCGCCGATCGCGCTGACGCGGTTGTGGCTCTGGGCAAGATGAAGAACGACGAAGAAGCCGTCGCGGCGCTCGGGGAGGCACTGCGCAATGACAAGGCGTGGGGAGTTCGCGCCACTGCCGCCGACACGCTCGGCCAGTTGGGCAGCGCCTCGGCCTCCAGAGTGCTCGTCGGCGCGCTGGATTCGATCGATAAGCCGTGGGTGCGCAGTCGCGTAGTCAGCGCGCTGGGCAATTTCAAAGACGATGCAGCGATTGTGGCGAAGCTTAATTCAGTTGCCAAGCACGACGATTCCTATCGCGCCCGCGCTGCCGCGCTGCAGGCGCTGGGCAAACTCAAGACATCAACAGCTTTCGCAGCGCTTGACGCCGCCGTCAGCTCCGATTCTCCGGACGGCATGCTCCGCAACGCTGCCCTCTATGCGCTCGGTTCGCTGGGGGACGATAAGGCTGTGCCAATTCTGTTGCAGTGGTCTGCACCAGGCAAACCCATCGATTCGCGCAGGGCGGCCATCAGCAACCTGGCGCGGCTTCAAAAAGACAACCAGGACATCACCAAACAGATTGCCGCCTATCTTGCGGAGCCGCATTTTCCTGTTCGCATGGCCGCCATCTATGCGCTTGGCGCACGGGGCGACGCCACTGCCATTCCAGCGCTCGAAGCCCTACTGAAGAGTGACGACCTCAGCATCGAAATGGCACCCATGATCAAAGGACAAATTGCGCACCTGAAGAAGCCCAAAGATGGAAAATCTAGCGCCAGTTCCGGCTCCGAGGATCCCGAAGAGGAAGCGGCCGAAAATTCGGGCAGTGAAAAACCCACGACCGAACAGCGGCTCGAAAAGCTCGAACACCTTCTTCAGGAAATGAGCGAGCGCCTCAAGTCCATGGAGAAGCGCCTCCCGCCGTCGAAGCAGTAACTCGTGCCCGCGTGTATGTGGGGCGGACTTCCCCGCGCCGCCCTTTCTTCCCAGCGGCCTCTCTGAACTCCCGACCTTTGTGTTAACGCTTTTTTAATTGTTTCTTCTAAGGCTCAGCAAGCAATATCCGCAAATCGCGCAGATTGTTTCCCATCGGCCCGGTGACAATTGCGTCGTCCAGCCTCGAAAAAAACGTGAACGCATCGCTCCGCCGGAACGCATCCGCAGGATCGAGTCCCGCCGCATGTGCTCGCATCAAAGTCTCCCCGTCCGCCACTGCTCCAGCAGCGGGACTGTTTCCATCGATTCCGTCCGTGCCAGCGCTGAGCACTGCAATTTTCTTTCCCGCAATTCTCTCCAAGCACGCCAACACAAAGGCCGAGTTCCTTCCCCCGATTCCATCGCCGGTAACCGGTGAACTCACCTCCCCATCCGCGATCAGCGCGACCTGCTGACCAACATGCGTTTTACGCAATGCTTCCAGCTGCTCCAGAAGGAACACCGCGGCCTCCTCCACCGGCCAGTCATCGCTCGTGTTGTCGCAGCAGGCGACGAATCCTTTGGCTTCAGCGGCGTGATGCGCCGGATGAAACAAATCATCCATTCCCAGCAGCAGGAAGAAATGCGAGTTGCGAAATGCGGCGGCGTCTGCTTTCGGTGTCTCCGGCATTTTCCCTTCGTCAAGCCAGCGTCGCAGCGAGGGCGGGAACTTGTCGTACAGGGAATATTCAGCGATGATGCGCTTCGCGTCTCCAACGGTGGCTGGGTCGGGAAGCGTCGGTCCTGACGCCAGGGCCGATTCCTTTTCGACTGGAACGTCGCTCACGGCCAGCGTGACCTTCGTCGCGTTTTCCGCCGCAGCCGCGAGCCGGCCACCCTTCACGGCGGAGATGTGTTTCCGCACCGTGTTGATGGCCTCGATCGGCGCGCCGCACGTCACTAGCGCCCCATACGTCTGTTGAACATCTTCCAATGTCTGCCCTGAGTCCAGTGGGAGCTCCACCAGCGCCGATCCGCCACCGGAAAGCAGAAAGAAAACCAGCGTTTTCTCATCGCATCTCTTCAGCAGCGCCAGTATCGCCTCGGCCGCCTTCCAGCTCTCGGTGTTTGGCAGGGGATGCCCGGACACGAAGTACTTCATTCCCGCCAACGGTCTTCGCGCGGCGGTAGGCGCGGAAACTACACCTTCAATCCTCAAGAACGGCGCCAGCACCAGCCTCAGCCCCTCCACCATTGCATGCGCGGCTTTCCCAAACGCCACCGCGCGCAGCTTCTCGAAATGCCGCAAATCGATTTTCGTTCCGCCGCAGAGCAGCACCGTTCCTTTGCGCTGCAGCTTTCGCTGCATCGTCGCGGGAATATCGATGGCCGTCAGGGTTTCGTGGAAAATCTGCAGGGCCTGTTCCTTCAATGGCGGCATGAGAGGTTTGCCTGGAGACTCGTTATGCTGACTTCAGCACTTCCGGGTTCAAGATATTCGGCGGCCGTTTCCCCGCGAACAGCGCAACTACGTTTTCCGCCGCGATGCACGCCATTTTCGTTCGCGTCTCGAGCGACGCGGACGCCACATGGGGCGCCAGCACGACATTCGCGCGCTTCAGCCCGGGATGAATAAGCGGTTCGTTCTCATAGACGTCCAGCCCCGCGCCAGCAATTTTTCCGCCCTCGAGCGCCGCCACCAGCGCGGCTTCGTCCACCACCGGCCCTCGCGACGTGTTGATCAAAAATGCCGTCGGTTTCATGCGGTGAAATTTTGGCGCGTTGAACAATCCCCGCGTCTCCGGCAGCAGCGGCACGTGCAAACTGATGAAGTCAGCCTCCGCAAGCAACGCATTCATCTCCCGGAACTCCGCCTTTAACTCTTTCTCCACCGCCTCTGGAGCCCGCACCGCATCGGTGTAGATGACCTTCATCTGAAAACCGCTTGCGCGCCTCGCGACTGCCCGTCCAATCCGCCCGAATCCCACGATGCCCAGCGTCTTCCCCCACACGTCCGTTCCCACCAGTTGATCCAGGTCCCAGTTTTTCCAATTCCCTGAGCGCGCCAGCGTCTCAGCTTCGCCCAGCCGCCGGGCCACCGCCATCATCAGCGTCCACGCGAAATCCGCCGTCGTTTCGTCCAGGACACCCGGAGTGTTTGCCGCCGCCACGCCCCGCTTCGTGCATGCCGGTACGTCAATGTTATCGAATCCTACGGCTACGTTCGCGGCGATGCGCAATTTCGGCGCGGCGTTCAATAATTCCTCATTCACCTTCTCGGTTAGCAGGCAGATCAAGCCGTCTTTGTCCTTCACGCGCCGCAAGACTTCTTCGCGCGGGGGGCGTTCCTGCTTGGCCCAGTATTCCATCTCGCAGCTCTCATTCAGAGTTCTCCGCGCGGCATCGAACAAGCTGTGGGTCGCAAACACTTTCGGTTTCGACATCGGATCCTCGTACGCGATTTTGGGAAATTTACACTAACACACAGTACAGCTCCCGGCATAACTCGGCGTTGCGTGCGCCCCGAAAGCCTCACCATCGGGCGAGCCCCGGGTGATCTCGTGCCCCGAATAGAGCAGGCGAAGAGGATGCTCGAAGAAGCTGAGCTGACGTGGACTCAGCCAGTGCAAACAAGGGCAGCAATTCAACTCTTTGGGAGGCAATCCGTGCGGCACTTCGTTCCTTTGATCAGCAGAAACGGCTACGCCCTTTCCGCAGCGATGGGGGCAGCTGCGAAAAGGGCGCGCCGTCTTCAGGAGAGAAGATCGACCTTGACGACTGTTCTGCGGTCAAAGGGACCGATAGTGAAATCAATTGTCAGCAGGAGGCGGTGGTGGTGCGCCAGGCCCGCCTTTGAACTTCTGGATGAACCTTCTGTTTTTGCCGGCGGTTACCGTGTAGTCCGATGGCACGGCAAAAAGCGAAGCAGGCGGCTCCGTCCGTTGAATGTTCGTCAGCGTGTAAGTCGATTCGCCACTCCACGGATTGGTCCGCTTGCTCATGACCACCATCTGCAAATCGTTGGAGAACCACGTCTCCCGCACGATGAAGATCGGCTTTTCGTTTCCGATTTGTCCCGCAGGAATGGCGCGCGTCAGCCGTGTTCCTTGCGCGCTGACTCCCCCAATCGTCTGCGTGCCAAGATCTTCTTTCTTAAGATTGCCGGAGGCGATTTCCTCCTGCTCGCGAGCCAGCATTTTTTCCTTGATGGTGCCTTTCACTGGTCCCTTCATCCCGCGAAACGGGCGGCCCATTTTTTCCGCAGCTTTCGTTTCGGGATGCAGCACGAAGCTTTCATTCGCGACCGGATCGTTGATTACCACGAACGACTTCGACTGCCCGGAAGCCGCCAGCGGACCAAATCCTGATAGCGTCACCTCCTTGCGAAATCGTCCCTGGCTGTCGCGGAAAAGATTCACCTGGGACTTGCGAGAAATGTGATTCCCGTCCGCGAGAGTCTGGTTCGATTCCTGAACGGCTACCGCGCTGAAGGGAGCGCCGGTAACCACTTGTCCACCATGCAGCCCTTCAAATCCCAGCAATTCAATGCCCTCGCCCATCTGCATGAATACGCCGGGCCCTCCTCCGCGCACCACCATAGCCGCGTCGGGAGGAGGAGGTGGTCCCTCCTGTGCCCGCAACGAACCAGCGGCTCCTGCCAGGATTCCAACGAGAAGCAGGTTTCGTAATACTCTGCGATTCATTATTTCGTCTCCTCTTCTCTCCCGAACTGTTGTGAACTTTTCGCCATGGCAATCGCGGCCAGCCCCTTTTTCAACTGCGCGATCCACGCTGCAACAAACCTTTTGCGCTCCTTCAGATCCGTTTCAGCTGCGCGCTTCACCCTTTTCCAAAAAGCCGCTGCCCCCATTTGCATGCCCCTTCCCGGGGCGCCGCTAAGCACCCCGCACCCCCGCCAATATCTATTGCGGCAGCCGCACGGCTTGCGGCAACCCATCGTCACCGACCAGCAAATCCACCTGGATCCATTCACTGGCTCGCTCTTCGTTGACAGGCAGGCCCAGCGCACCCAGTGCGCCACGCTGCATGCGCACGCGCAGAATGGCGGCGTCATCGGCATCTACGGCCAGCGTTCCCGGCAGAAATGTAAAGCCGCTCAATTCATTGTCGGCGACGAGCGTCTCGGAACTCCCGGGCCCAGCGGAAACCCGCGAAGGCATTTCATTCGCGGGCTCCGTGGCGCTTTCATGATTCGCTCCGGCACCGGAATTATTTTCAGGAGAACTTTTTGCAGCCGACGCGGAGCTCAGATGCTTCGTAGCCACTTCCTGCTGGCCGAGGCGCCAATTGCGCCAGCCTGTGACTCCGGCGAAGATGACCCCAGCAGCCAGCGCCCAGGCTGCTACCACAGCGGCGCGCCGAACTTTGAATGTTACATGCTGCGTGCGAAATTCCTGGCGCAAACGCATTTCCACGCGAGCAGGCGCTTGAGCCATCGCGGTATCTTCCGCGAACACCCGCAGATCGACTCCCACCGCCTGCCAGGAATCCTGCAACGCGGCGCATCGTGAGCAGGTGCTGGCGTGCTCACGCGCAGCCACGCGCTCCACTTCGCTCAAGGTAGAGTCGCGGTCCGCTTCCATTCCCATCAGTTCAAATTCTTCGCAGTTCATCTCGCACATCCGTTGCTCGCTGCAACCATGAATCGGCCAATACTCCTGGTACCTGTAAAACCGTAAGCGAATCTCAAACGCTTTTTCATCGCGCGGCGCTCGCACGACGCGGCACCTCACGAAACATCTCCAGCTTGGCCATCAGCAAAGCCCGCCCGCGATGGAGCCGGGAACGAATCGTCCCGATCGGGCATCCCGCAATTCGCGCGGCCTCTTCGTAACTCATTTCTTCCAATTCGCAGAGCACCACGGCTTCGCGAAACTCCAGGGGCAAATCCAGAACGGCGGCCCGCACCTGCTGCGTGCGTTCACGCTTTTCCGCCCAAGTTGCCGGCGTGGACGCATCCTGCAAGACAATTCCGCTGCCCGTGCCGTCCTCGTTTTTCTCTTCCAGTGGAATTTCCCTCGGCAAACGCTCCAGGTGTTTCATTACGCGGTTGCGCGCCACTCCATACAGGAAAGCTCCGAGCGCTCCACGCGTGGCGTCGTACTTTTTTGGGTCGCGCATCAAGGTCATGAACACGTCCTGCACAATCTCCTCCGCTGCCCAGGTGTTGCCCGTCATGCGCAGCGCAAACCGGTACATGGCCGCCTGATGCCGCCTGTATAGGAGCGCAAAAGCCTCCTCATCTCCCCTGGCGGCCCGCCGCAACAGAACGTCGTCTCTGTCTTGCTCGGCGATCCTCATCTCTCCTGGTAAGACGTTCTGGCGGCTCTCAACTATCACTTCCCGCCCCGGTTTGAAAAAGTTCCTGCCCGCAGCAATCACGCGGCTCAACCGCTTGAAAGTCCCTGTTTTCACAATGCGTTAGACGCAGGGGAGGGCTTCCCCGTGTCGAGGTCCTAGTAGGCCAAGATGAGGTGAGTAAGGAGTGCTTCTACCTGGTGGGCTTAAACATGCTGGCGGCAATTTTGGTCACAAGATGACGGGGGACCAGGCGTTGGCTTTGCGCGCCAAGATAATTTCCGAGGCCGGAAATGATATAACTCTTGCCAGCGGCCAAAGCTTGCAGTCCCGTGCGCGCAACTTTCTCGGCGGTTTCGGTCCTACGCCTGAATTTTTCCTGGCCGGAAACGACGTGGAATTCGGATTCCGTCGAGCCGGGGCAAAGCGCGCAGACGTGAATTCCATAGGGCCGCATCTCTTCGGCGAGGCCTTCGGCAAGAAGCAAATCGAAAGCTTTTGTGGCAGCGTAGGTGGAAATATACGGAACGGCCTGAAAAGATGCGGTCGAAGCGAGGATGAGAATATCGCCACAGCGGCGCGCGACCATTTCAGGCAAGTACAGCCGGGTCAAATGGACTACCGCATGGCAATTCACTTGCACCATGTCGAGCAAGCGGTGTTTTTCAATGCATTGAAATTCGCCATATTGGCCGAAGCCGGCGTTGTTGATCAGCAGATCAACCTCAATTCCTCTTTCCCTGGTGAATGCAAAAATGGTTTCCGGGGCGTTCGAGTCGGCCAAATCTGCGGGGAATACTTCGATATTGATTTTATGAACCGCAGTCAGCCGACGCGCCAATTCCTCGAGGCGCTCTTTGCGCCGCGCGGTAAGCACGAGGTTCGTTCCGCCGGAAGCCAATTCTTCTGCGAGGGCCACGCCAATTCCGGCGCTGGCTCCGGTGACTAACGCCCATTTTCCCGACCACTTTGCAGTTGTTCGCGACTTGGCATTTGGCAAAACGCCCTCCACAAAAGCGTATTCTGCTATTTCGCGGGCCGAGGGTAGCGTCCTTATTTCTTGTTATTTCTTGCTGGCCGCAAAACGGTCAGCCAAACGACCGCCTTCGCGCTTGAGACGGTCCATCAAGCGGCGCGCCCAAACGAATTCCGCGGCCAGCAAGCCTAACCCAAGAAAAATGACGAGCAAACCCGGTCCTGGAGTAACCAGCATAACGCCACCCGCCAGCAGCAAGGTGAATCCGGCAATCATGAGGAAAACTCTGCGGACCTGCTCGACCGTGCGGAGGATCATGTACCCCTAGGGAATCGGCTTTCTGGCGGAGAGGGTGGGATTCGGATTCTCTCCAGGCCTTGGATTCGCGTAACTTATTGATCTAAGTTAACCACGAAAGACCAAAAAGACCAAAAACGACTGAGCTAGGTACGCGGTAGATACACGGAAGGTACGCGGCTCCCCGGCGAGGAGCCGCCCTCCGCGTCTCTGCCACGAGACTGGAGCCAGTCAATGTCTGAATTCCCTACCGACAAAGCTCTTACCAGTGTAGGTCTCACCCGCCGGGATTTCCTCGCCCGCTACGTTGATTCTCAGCGCAAGCGGGTGTGCGAACCCATCGAACGATTCCACGTCCGAATCCTAACACGCTTCTACATCGATTTCCCGGAGTTGCTCGCGGAACC
>Ga0070716_100001294_pt1 | contig 11051 bp, 7 predicted proteins | sample LARL112metaG_FD_71395 | JGI IMG/M metagenome (GOLD analysis project Ga0070716, IMG submission 71395) | Corn, switchgrass and miscanthus rhizosphere microbial communities from Kellogg Biological Station, Michigan, USA - LAR L11-2 metaG | ecosystem: Host-associated > Plants > Roots > Rhizosphere ... | reverse complement strand
AACACGGCACGAAACATGAGCACTTCTGACATTGTCAAAGATCTGACCGCACAATTGACCGTCAATGCGCAACCCTCCCTGCAACGAATTTGTAGCCCATCCTTTTCACGGTGACGATCAATTCAGGTCGGCTGGCGTCCTGCTCGAGTTTCTGACGAAGGTTGTGTATATGCATATCCACAGTTCGCGTGAATGCTCCACCGTCATAGCCCCAGACTGAGCGCAACAGCTCATCACGAGAAACGCAGCTTCCAATCCTCTCAATGAGGTAACGGAGAAGCCGCAACTCGAGGTTCTTGAGATAAACAGGGCTGCCGTTTCGTTTCACCTCGGCGTGCCCGAAATCGACCCAGAGCGGGCCATATTGATGCTTGTCCTTACGGAGGATACGTCCCAGTTTTTCGAGGATCGCGATCCTTCGATCGGGCTCCACTTCAAGCATCGCTTGGAGACAGATTTCTTGCCACTCACTCGTCCGCGTCTCAGACATGACGATTCTCCTAGTCCACAGCAAACAACGAACCGGAGGTTGACGCTCACGGATCGAAAGCTTGGTACACGATTTTGAGGATTGCAATTCCAGCGAAGTGCCTCAGCACTCGCCAAGTCGCAGAGTTTCCGTTAAGGGCCTAGTGGAAGTTCTACTCGGAGAATAGAACATCCGCACAAAGAGAAGAATGGCCCAAACGGTCAACTCGAGTAGCTCAAATAGGCTAAGGGGTTGCCTGTATGCGAAGTTCGTAGCCGAAGTGCTGGATTTAGTTGTTGAAACCAGGCGCACACTCATTGACCCCGGTCAGGCGTGGTTTTGAGTGTAATAGCGATGCTACGCCAACATCCTTTTCTGGCCGTGCTTTTATCGTGCACCAAGTTCTTGCCAAGGTGTCTGCGTTCATCTTGTGTGGCAAAACTGACGACTAGCGCGCATGCGCTTCCATTGTTGGCATTGCTGTTCATCTACCCCTTCACCTTTGAGAAGGCGAACAGACGGCGCACGGGCGAACACTCTGGACCTAAGGGCTAAAGACTGTGCGCGAAGTTCCAGCTCCTCTTCTTAACCCCGTGTCCCACTTGACCCGAACAACAATTGGAGCCTAGACTCGAAGCCGCTTCAAGGCCCTGAAACAAAACTCCTGCTTCGCCTCTCTTCCGCGGAATTTGTTGACAACCGCACGGGAGATGCGCCTGAATCACGGTCACTCCGACCACAGCCGTTTCCCGATCCTACCCTCGGAGGAAATTATGACGTACACCTCACGACTGAACCGCGCTGTTTTCTCCAAGTTCTATCTTCCGCTGGTTGGCATGATCGTTTTTGCCGGAGTGGCAATCGCCGCCGTGAATCCCGCGACTGTTCGCATCCACTACAACCGGACCGCGGCCGACTATTCCGGATGGCAGCTTTATACGTGGTATGGCGCTCTGAACCCGAGCCCGCAATGGAATCCGGCGCAGCCTCCCGACGGCACCGATACGTTCGGCGTGTTCTTCGACGTGCCCGCAATCACCACCGACACCGGCCTGAATTTCATCCTGCACGACGTGACGGGCAACATCAAGAACTGTCCAAACGATATGTTCTTTCCCTTCCCGACAGGCTTTGCTGCGAACGGCGCGGAAATCTGGCAATTGCAGGACGACTGTACCATCTATACGTCCCAGCCACCGCGACAGGTGGGGGATGTTCACAAAGCGCACGCACACTTCGTCACTCGTGACACCATCGCCTGGCCCAACGCCGACCCCAGCAATACTTTTCTCCTCTACTATTCGCTGACAGGTGGGATTTCTTCGGGCGAAGCTGGAGTGATTGGCGGCCAGTCGATTGCGCTGACGGTCGACGCCAGCGGCCTCTCGCCGGCCGTACTCGCCAAATTCCCGGCACTGACTGGCGCACTCGCGTTGAAGATAGGCACCGCCAATCTCTCGAAAGTCCCAACCTTGCTCAAGGGCCAGTTAGTCGTGGCGCGGTTTGATGCCACCAACACTTTGATCGACGCCACTGCCTTGCAGATTCCCGGCGTGCTTGATGATTTGTATACCTACAGTGGAGATCTTGGCGCAGTTCCTCGAGGAAATGCTGTGAGCTTCAATGTTTGGGCTCCCACCGCTCAATCAGCGAAGCTGCACGTATATGACACGGCGATCGGCCCGGAATCCGCCATCCTCCCCATGAACTTCAATCGTTGGACGGGCGTGTGGAGTGCAATCGGCAAGAGCAACTGGACCAACCGCAAGTACTATGCCTACGAGGTGCAGGTGTTCGTGCGCAGCACCGGCAACGTAGAAACCAACATCGTCGCCGATCCCTATTCCCTCAGCGCTGCTGCAGGCAACGCCCGCAGCCTCGTCGTCGACCTTAAAAGTGACCGGACCAAACCACGTAACTGGGACGACCAGGATCGCCCGCGTCTCGCTGGTCCTCAGGACATCGTTCTCTATGAACTCCATGTCCGCGATTTCTCCGCGAGCGATGCGTCGGTTGCCGCCGCCGATCGCGGTAAGTTCCGTGCCTTCACCTATCAGAACTCCGACGGCATGCAGCACCTCAAGGCATTGCAGGAAGCGGGCCTGACCCACATCCACATACTGCCTTCTTTCGAGATCGCCAGCATCCCTGACAGCGGCTGCACCACCCCGGTCGTCCCCGCCGCTGCCCCCGATTCCACCGACCAGCAAGCGGCAATCAGTCCCACTCGGGATCAGGACTGCTTCAACTGGGGCTACGACCCGGTGCTCTACACCGTGCCCGACGGCAGCTACGCCAGCAATCCCAATGGCCTGTCTCGCATTCTGGAATTTCGCCAGATGGTCGAAGCCCTCCACGAGGCCGGACTTCGCGTCGTCATGGACGTCGTCTACAACCACACCTCTTCCTCCGGGCAGGACAACAACTCGATTCTCGATAAGCTTGTCCCCGGCTACTACTACCGTCTCGACCAGAACGGCTTGGTGGAAACCAGCAGCTGCTGCCAGGACACGGCTGCCGAACACAACATGATGGGCAAGCTCCTCACCGACTCGGTGCTGACCTGGGCCCGCGAGTACAAAGTCGACGGCTTCCGTTTCGACATCATGAGCTTCCATCCCAAGCCGCTAATTGTCGCCCTGAAGTCAAAGCTCTCTCGTATCGATCCCTCCATCTACATCTACGGAGAAGGCTGGAACTTCGGTCAGGTCGCAAACAACGCGCTGTTCGTGCAAGCCTCTCAAGCCAACATGGCGGGCACGGGCATCGGCACCTTCAACGACCGCATGCGCGACGCCGTCCGCGGAGGCGGCCCGTTTGACGGCGGCACGTCCCTCGTCATCAATCAGGGATACATCAACGGCCTCTGGTATGACCCGAACGATCTCGCTGCGCCCGCAACACCGGCCCAGCAAGATACGCTGAACCGAGATGCCGACTGGATTCGATTGGGAATTGCAGGAACCCTCAAGGACTATGTCTTCACTGACAAAGATGGCAACACGAAGACCGGAGCCCAGATCGACTACTTCGGTCAACAAGCGGGTTATACCCTCGATCCGCCGGATGTTATCAACTACATCTCGGCTCATGACAACTTGGATCTATTCGACAACGACCAACTCAAGATACCGGTCGAGGCGCCCATGGCCGATCGCGTCCGGGTCAACAGCCTGGGTGTGGGACTCGTACTGCTGTCCCAAGGCATTCCCTTCTTCCACGCCGGCGACGACCTGCTGCGTTCGAAATCTCTCGATGCCAACAGCTACAACGGCGGCGACTGGTTCAACCGCATCGACTTCACGTTCCAGAGCAATAACTGGGGCGTCGGCCTTCCGCCTTCGTGGGACGGTAACCAGGGCAACTGGCCGGTCTTCCAGCCGTTCCTTGCCAATCCCGCACTGAGTCCTGCATACAGCGACATCACTGAGGCCAGCGCAGTATTCCAGGACTTCGTCCGTATCCGCAAGAGCTCGCCGCTGTTCCGCCTGCGAACCGGCAACGACGTGAAACAGCGCTTGAAGTTCTATAACGTCGGCCTCGGACAGGTACCCGGTTTGATCGTCTACTCCATCTCAGACCAACTCAGCCCGCAACTCGACTCTCGTTATCGAAGCGTCGTTGTACTCAGCAACGCAACCAAGAGCGCGGTCACTTATACCGTGTCCGCCTACCAGGGCCGCCACCTGACTCTTCACCCCATACAGACGAACGGTGCAGACCCGCTAGTAAAGACCGCAACCTTCGCGCTCGACACGGGAACCTTCACAATTCCACCACGCACCATCGCGGTGTTTGTGGAACGCCGCGACCGATAGGTATAAGCGGTCAGTGCCAGAAATGTAAAAGACCCCGTTTCTTTGTGAACGGGGTCTTTTGAGAATTGGCTCAAGGGACTGATGGCTGGCTGTTGCCTAGAATTTCAGCGAAAAACGGGGTGGAACATGGCGAGCAACGATCCGATTCTGGAAGGCGTCGGGTTGACGCATCTCGGCAGTCCGAAGGCATTGCTGGGCAAACGTGGAGGTCCATTCATAGCAGAGTTCCGCGACTTCGCAGTGCGCGTCAACATGGTGGACATGGCGGTCGGAATCATCATAGGGGCGACGTTCGGCCGCGTGGTGAGTTCCCTGGTCAGCGACATTATCATGCCTCCGATTGGGCTGTTGACCGGCCGATCTGACTTTTCTACTCATTTCCTCAACTTGTCAGGAAAAGCATACGCGACCTTGGCGGAAGCCAAAGCAGCGGGAGCCGCGACGATCAACTACGGAATCTTTCTCAATGCGGTGTCTGACTTTCTGATTGTGGCATTCGCGGTTTTCATGTTGATCCGGCAAGTCAATCGCTTGAAGAGTGAGTCAGCGGCCAGTCCGACAAAAGAATGCCAGCACTGCTGCTCGGCGATCCCGGTACGTGCTACTCGGTGCCCGAACTGTACTTCCGTCATTGCGACTGCTTAGCGGTTGATTGACGGGCGCACTGCAGCAAGAATTAGCAAGCATTACCGCGTTAGCGCTGGTCTATGCATGAACTGTTGCCATCAAGCGACTACACCAAAAAACCCCTGCCCGGTCACACGGAATGGAGTTTGGTGAAGTGGCGATTTTTCAACAGTTGTCAAGGCTAGGCTGCTCAGGAAATTTACAAGGTACGGGCTCTGGAAAACCGCCTCCCCGTTTGAAACTTGTCACGAGCCACGGTGAGTGGCATCACCGAACCTGTCTCGGGCGCCAATGTATTGTTAGAAGAACGAGACCATCAGCAGTGTCCACGCGTACAACCTGTCCCGGCTGTAAACCCGTCGCACTGTTCGACGGCCTTAATGTGCGAATGGCGTGCTTTGCCACCCGCAATCGGGGAGGTCTCCCGAATGTCCCTGCAAGACTGGTTCAGAGCGCTAAAGATCCGACGCCGTCGCTTGGCCGACCAACGCAGTGACCGCCATGAAACCGAGATCGCGAAACGCCTTCGTGAACTCCTCGATACTTCGCGACTGATCCCGCCCGACAGCACACCCCCACGAAAACCCGCCGACAAAGATGAGAGCTAAACACGTGGCGATCACAACGGAACAGCTTAGGGACTACGATAGCAAGTCAACGACATGCCGAGTGTGAACCCACTGCCAACAATCGGACCGAGTGTCGGCGGAGTGTACAATCCGTCAATTCGGAGGAGCGCGTGATCGCGAGTGTTGTCGCCGCGCTGAGACAGAATCCCGAGCTCGCAGTCTTCTTGACGCTCGCGCTCGGATTCTTGCTGGGGCGTGTGCGGTTTGGGACGTTCAAGCTCGGAAATGTCGTCGGCACGCTGCTCGCAGGCGTGCTCATTGGCCAACTAGCCATCGAGGTGCATCCGCTCGTCAAGATTGTGTTCTTCGATCTATTCCTGTTCGCGACCGGCTACAAGGTGGGCCCGCAATTCTTCCGGGGCCTCAAGAAGAACGCGGTGCCGGAAGTGGCGCTGACGATAGTCTTGTGTGTGACGAGCCTAGCGGTGACGGTCGTGGCGGCGAAGGTGCTCGGGTACGACTGCGGCACTGCGGCGGGGCTCATGGCTGGCGCCTTCACAGAGAGCACGATCATCGGCACGGCGGGTGACACGATCGCCCGGCTTAGTCTGCCAGACCCCGAGAAGCAGAGACTGCTTAACAACATCCCTGTCGCGTACGCGGTGAGCTATCTCGTTGGAACCAGCTTCGTCGTGTGGTTTCTCTCGAGTCTTGCGCCCAGGCTGCTCGGAGTTGATCTGAAAGCGGAGAGCCAGAAGCTCGAAGCTCAGATGTCCGCCAGGCCTACCGGACAGGCCGGCACTCGTTCGGGCTACCGGGAATGGGACATCCGGGCCTATCGCCTTGCCGACGTTTTTGCGAATCGTCGGATCGCCGATCTGGAGAAATCCTTTGTGCCGGAACGTGTGTTTATTGAGCGAATCCGCCGCGACTTCAAGTTTGTGGATGCAACGCCCGATACCGTGCTGCACTCCGGAGACGTCGTTGCCGTAGTGACCCGCCGTCGGGTGCTGTTCAGCGAGGGCTTCGCGATTGGCGTCGAGGTCGAGGACCGCGAGCTGCTGGACTTTCCTGTGGTCACGGCCGATGTTGTCGTCACAAACCGCGGTGTTGTGGATCAAACGCTCCCAATACTTGCCGAGCAGTATGGCCGCGGCGTCGTCCTCGAGAAGCTCATCCGAGGTGCGGAGGAAATCCCATTCACATTGGAGACGACCGTGCAGCGCGGTGACCTGCTTCGCATCGTCGGCGCCGCACAGCACGTGGAGCGGGTCGGCAGGATCTTCGGGTACACCGAGCGGCCCTCAAGCGAGACGGACGTCGTGTTCGTCGGCCTCGGTATCTTCGTGGGAGGGTTGATCGGCTTGCTGTCCGTCAGGGTCGGCGGTTTGCCGCTCAGCCTCACGGCCAGCGGTGGTTCCCTCATCATGGGGCTCGTGTTCGGGTGGCTGCGCTCCGTACGCCCAACGTTCGGTCGCATCCCCGAGCCAGCACTCTGGGTCTTCGACACCGTAGGCCTCGCGGTCTTCATCGGCATCGTTGGCTTGAACGCCGGGCCCAGCTTCGTCACTGGACTGCGCGTCACGGGCCCGAGTCTTATCTTGGTGGGTTTACTCGTTGCTGTGACACCGCATGTAGTGGCGCTCCTCTTCGGGCGCTACGTGTTGAATGTAAACCCGGTGATTCTGCTCGGGGCCTGCGCTGGCGCGGGAACGGTAACGGCGGCGCTACGGGCGATTCAGGATGAAGCCGGGAGCAAGCTGCCAGCACTCGGGTACACGGTGCCATATGCGATCGGCAACATCCTCCTGACGGCCTGGGGCCCGGTCATCGTGATGCTTACTAGGTAATTGTTCCCCACCTGATTGGCCGCAACGCCAATCGCTGGAATCGTTGCAGAAAAGCATTCCTGCGGATCACTGTTGTGAGCAAAAGGGGTGAGCCGACTGCTGAGTGAACTGGGACACCGCAGCGCAGCTGGGGGGTTGGTGCGCGGCCTCATGACTGACATCGTGAGGTCATTCGCAGAAGATTTCTTAGCCGATTCTCCCGTTTGAGGATGTCTCACCCATAAGTGTTGCGAGCTGGCGCCTACGTCAAATAACCCTTATCTGGTGTCTTTGGTGAAATGGCGATATTACGTCAACAATCGAGCTGTTCCGGTGTGGGACGGCGCTTAGTACGTGAACGTGACATACGTTTTGCGCACGGTTTCTCTCACATCCCAGATCCCTCGGGAATTGGGCGGGAAAAAGACGGCATCGCCCGCCCTGATCTCCATCGGCTGCCCGCCTTCCGGTGTGAAGAAGCAGTGACCAGCGACGAAATGGCACAACTCCGCCTGTTTCACTTGGCGGGACCACACGCCCGGCGAGCATTCCCACACTCCAGCCTCGACTTGCTTGTCTGGTAAGGAAACAGCCTCGGCACATTTCAGTTGAGCCACTGGTTGGCCCACGGGCGCAGCAACCGGTCCCACGCCGGGTAGTGCCATCGATGTTGCGTTCGAAATCAGGACAGGCTGCATAATCGAACTCCCTTGTTGAAGAATTCAACCCCTCAAGGCCAAACTAAGGCAGACCCCAGGGGATTAGACTCATCAAAGAGTGTAACCGCGATATTTCACCACTTAGTTGCCGGGAGACCCTACGCAAGGATTTTGCGGATAATGGCTGCGCTCTGTTCTCGTCATCCTGTTCTATCTAAGCCTGGATGGGTCGGGTGCACGGAACATCGAGTAAAATGCCGACGGCCCCCGATGTGTCTTCTGCGACGCGATCATCGCCTGCAGCTGGGCGCCTGCACGTGCAAGCTCTTGTGGGCGCTGCTGACGGTCCTCCTACTGACACCGGCTGTGACCGCGAAGGCCGGAACCTTGAGTGGCGTCGTCTACACCGTGGGACAGGACCATGTGCAGATCGTCTGGCCCAACGCCCGCGTTACCCTGAAGAACCTCACTACACGCAGCGAAGTCTCCAGCGTTTCCAACGATGGTGGCGCTTATACGTTCGCCGGCGTGTCCGTTGGTGATTACGAGGTCAGTGTCGCGTTGGCTGGCTTTGAAACGATCACCAAGCGTCTGACAATTCACGAAGGCCCTACCTCCCGGCTCGATTTCCAACTCACTCTAAGAAAGCAGACCGAGACAGTCACTGTAAGGTCGGAGCCTGAAGGCGTGGACCTCAGTTCGAGTTCCCGCGGGAGTCCAGTGCTCACTGCGGATATTCTGAAATCGGCGGTTCGGCTCGGCCAGGACTTTCAAGAGGCCTTACCTCTCTTGCCTGGCGTGGTCCGCGGGCCCGACGGGCTCATCCGAATTAAGGGAGGCCGCACCAACCAGACAAGCACTTTGGTTAACACTGCCAGCGTGGCCGATCCCTTTACCGGACAGCCCGCGTTACGGTTGCCCGTTGTGGCGGTGCAATCCGTGCGGGTGCTCTCCAATCCTTTCTCTTCAGAGTACGGCAAGTTTTCCAGCGGAGTGGTCGAAGTCAACACTCGGGGGGGCACGGACGAATGGAAGTGGCTATTCGAAGATCCGATTCCTCGCTTCCGTTGGATTAACTATCAAACGCATGGCGTGGAGAGCGCTTCTCCGCATGTCACATTTGCCGGCCCAATCAAACGCGGCAAACTCTATCTGTTTCAATCGCTAGCCTACGGCTACGACACCGTCCGCACGCCCTCCCTTCCCGACCCGAATAACGTGCGTGTGGTCGAAAGTGTCACCACCTACACTCAACTCGACTGGAATCCTAAACCCAACCAGCAATTCAGCGTGTCCTTGACCACCGACCCGCAGAACACAGACTTTGCGAACATCAATACTTTTGATCCCCAGCCGGTCACGGCCGACTATCACCAGCGCGGCTTCTTCACGTCGGCCACGCATCGCTGGATCCTGGCGTCGGGTGGGTTCCTGCAATCCATGTTCGCGGCGAAGCGACTCGATGCCCATGTCTTCCCCGCTCGCGATGTAGCTGGCGAAATGGTGTTGTTTCCAGAGCAGAACTCGGGCTCATTCTTCGAGCGGGAGGACCGCCGCACGCGGCTCTACCAGTTCTCCCAGACCATGCACTTGTGGCCGCTGCAATCCGCAGGCCGGCATCTGCTGACGTTCGGTTACTCCTACGCGCGCTCCACCTACCAGGGCCAGGTTGGCAACCTTCCCGTCAACGTGATGCGCGAGGATGGCACGGTCAGTAGCCAGATCACCTATGGTTCTCCCGTTTCCTCGCAAGCTACGAAGAACGAACTATCCTTCTTCGTGCAGGACAATTGGCAAATTCGCCCGCGGTTCACAGTTGACCTCGGGGCGCGGTTTGACCATGACAGCCTGTCTGCCGAAGCGCTGAATGTCGCTCCCCGCATTGGTTTTGTCTTTGCTCCCACGCGCGACAACCGCACCGCCATTCGCGGCGGATTCGGAGTCTTTTTCGACAAGATTCCTATCAACGTTTCCATATTTCGCGACTTCCCCGCGCAGACGATTGCTCGTTACGCCAGCGATGGCATCACGATCATCGCCAGTCCGGCAACGTTTATTCACGTGGTGGCTACGCCGGATGGGGCGCTGCGAGTCCCTTACAGCCTGGGCTGGAGTGTGCAGTTCGACCGGGAACTCCGCACTGGTCTTCTGTTTCGATTTGGGTATGAGGGCCGCAAGGTATACCGTGAGTTCTATGTGGATCCGCTCCAACTTGTCGACCGAGCCCAATTACGTTTGTTCAACTCCGGGGGACAGACCTATCGCGAATTCCTCTGGATGCTGCGTTGGCGGCCGCGCGAGCGCACCACCCTGTTCGCCAGCTATGTTAATTCTCGTGCCCGAGGCGACCTGAACGATTACAACCAGTTCTTCGGAAACATCCCTTATCCGCTCATTCGTCCCAACCAGTACGGCATCATGCCGTCCGACGCCCCCAACCGGGGCCTGGTTTGGGGAGTCGTGGGGCTACCTCACAAGCTGGACTTTATCCCTGTGCTAGATGTGCACACAGGATTTCCGTTCTCCCAGCTAGGCGAGAACTGGAACTACATTGGAAGAGAGAACGAGGCGGGGCGTTTCCGGACCTTCGTCGGCTTGGATATGAAAATCCAGTATCCGTTCGACTTCAAGTTTCACCGTAGGCGCTTTCAATTCCGCGCAGGATTGAGTGTGCTCAACGTGCTGAACTATTCCAACCCTCGTGATGTTCAGCAGTACACTGGTTCTCCCAGCTTCGGGAATTTCTACAACTCGATCGGCCGACTTTTTCGCATTGATGGTGATTTCGACTTTTAGAGGAAACGACGGATGCTGCGAAGGATAAGGGGGCCGTGGAACCTTGTGCCTGGCAAAGACTGGGTCGAACGAGAAATACAAAACAAATAAGCCTGAGAGTCAAACGCGCCGAAGCTAGAGCCTGTCCCGCGAAAATTGAAGAACTCTCGTCAAACCAAACGCAAGCTCTTGAGCGAAGCGCGTGCGCCACCACCGCTGATGTCAGGCACGATGGTCAGTTCGACTACGGCGACATTGGAAAGATCGACACAGTATTCTTCAACTTCAAGCGTTGTCGCGGGCGG
>Ga0070716_100001286_pt1 | contig 11090 bp, 9 predicted proteins | sample LARL112metaG_FD_71395 | JGI IMG/M metagenome (GOLD analysis project Ga0070716, IMG submission 71395) | Corn, switchgrass and miscanthus rhizosphere microbial communities from Kellogg Biological Station, Michigan, USA - LAR L11-2 metaG | ecosystem: Host-associated > Plants > Roots > Rhizosphere ... | reverse complement strand
CGATCGTGGGCGTCATGGACGACAGCATACGCTTGCCCGGCGCGATGGCGTTAGCCTCGGCCGGCGGCGGCCGGAGGAGCTGGGAAGGCGGCTGGGCGGGCGTCTGCGCCTGGCCTAGGGCGGTGGCGAAGTCGTCCATCTCGTCGTTGAGGAAGCCGATCTCGGGCACGTAGAGGCCGCAGCCGAAGAGGCCGTTGAGGGTGGTGGTCAGGGCGACGGCGTTGCCCTCGGCGTCGACCGTCGAGAGGTGGATGGTCTCGCCGGCGTGGCGGCCGGCCGCTGCGGCTGCCGCAGCCGCGGCCGCCGCCCCGGCGGACCACGGCGCCAGGGTCGCCGAAGGCGTGGCGTGGGCGCGGTCGATTCCGGCGGCGCGCGCCGCGATCCAGCGCGGGTCGAGCAGCTGCGCCGCCGTGGCGAGGCTGGTGGCCGGGTCGCCGAGCAGCACGCGATCGGCGAAGGCGCGGCGGAGCGCCTCGGCCAGCAGGTGGGCGCGGTCGGCGCCGCCCCGCGGCAGGGCGCCCCAGCCCAGGCGCTCGAGCATGGCGCACGACTGCCCGAGCACGATCCCGCCGGCCGACGGCAGCGGCATGGTGGCGACCTGCCAGCCGAAGGCGGTGAACTGCAGCGGTTCGCGCCAGACCGGTCGGTAGGCGGCGAGATCGCCGGCGCTCAGCACGCCGCCGTGGCGGCGGCTGGCCGCCGCGACCGCCGCCGCCACCGGTCCGGCGGTGACGGCGTCCGGCCCCTCCTCGGCGTAGCGGGCGAGGGTCGCCGCCAGCGCCGGCAGGCGCAGGCGCGTGCCGGCCGGGAGCGGCTGGCCGCCGGGCAGCCAGACCGTGGCGCTCTCCGGGAACCGCTCCAGCAGACGCCGCTTCGGCGCCGACGCGAGCAGCTCGTGGAGATGGGCGTCGACCGCGAAGCCGTCGCGGGCGAGGCGGACGGCCGGCGCGACCACCCTCGCCCAGGCGAGCCTCCCGAGGGCCCGGTGCAGCTCGTAGAGGCCGCGCGGGGTGCCGGGGGTGCCGGCGGCGAGCGGGCCCACGGTCGACGCTTCCGGCAGCGGGCGCTTGCCGGCATCCAGGTACATGTCGCGGCCCGCGGCGGCCGGCGCGGTCTCGCGGAAGTCGAGCGCCGCCAGCGCCGGGGGGGCCGGGTCGCGGCTCGTCGGGTCGCGGATCCTCGCCACCGCGAAGCCGCCGCCGCCGAGGTTGCCGGCTTCCGGGTAGACCACCGCCAGGGCCAGCGCCGTCGCCACCGCCGCGTCGACGGCGTTGCCGCCGTCGCGCAGCACGGCCAGGCCCGCGGCCGTGGCCTCGCGGTGCCCCGAGGCTACGGCGCCGGCCGGCGCGTTACCGCCGTCCGCGCCCTTTCCGGCGACGCCGCCGGCCGGCCGGCCGGCGGGGGCCGGCGCGGCGGACGAGAGCGGCAGCGCGAGAGCGACGACGCTGGCGGCGAGAACGAGACGGCGGGCGAGGCGCGAGCGCGGCACGGTGCGGACCATGTCTTGACTCGGGACTCGGGTCGTCGGCGGCGCGGGCCGGGGGCGCGGCACCGCCGCGCCCGTCGACCTGGCCTACTTGAGATGAGCGTTGACCAGCTTGGTCATCTCGAACATGCTGACCGACGACTTGCCGCCGAAGATCGGCTTGAGCTTGTCGTCGGCGCGGATGCTCCGCTTGTCGTTCGGGTCCTGCAGGTTGTGCTTGCGAATGTACTCCCAGATCTTCTTGGTAACCTCGGTGCGCGGCAGGGGCTGGCTGCCGACGACCGCGGCCAGGGCCGCGTCGGGCTGCATGGGCTTCATGAAGCCGCTGTTGGTCCCCTTGGCGCCGGCGCTGCCGCCGGTCTTCGCGCTCTTGCTTGGCATAGACGCTCCTCCGCTCATGAGTGAAAAGTGAACCGACCTGAGTCCGTGACGGCCACCAGGGCCGCCGCACACGTTATGCAAATCTCCGGCCTCTAGCAACATACCGCAGCTCTCGGTCGTGTCCTGGATTGCCCTGGCCTCCCTTTGGGCGAGGTGGTGGCTCGGTGCCGGGGCGCTCGCGGGCGGTCGGGGGTATCCTCTCGCCTGCATGTCCAGCGCCGATCTCGAGCCGCTCTGGCTGACCCTGCGCCTGGCCGCGGTCACCACCCCGCTGCTGCTGGCGGCCGGCACGCCGCTCGCCTGGTGGCTGTCGCGGACCCGCAACCGGCTGCGCTTCGCGATCGAGGCGGTGGTGGCGCTGCCGCTGGTGCTGCCGCCCACGGTCCTCGGCTTCTACCTGCTGGTGCTGCTCGGCCCCCGCGGGGGCCTCGGAGCCGCCTGGCGGGCCTTGGGCCTCGACTCGCCCGTGTTCAGCTTCTCCGGGCTGGTCATCGGCTCCGTACTCTACTCCTTGCCGTTCGTGGTCCAGCCGCTGCAGGGCGCTTTCGAGAGCGTGGGCCGCCTGCCGCTCGAGGTCGCGGCCACCCTCCGCGCCGGCCCGTGGGACCGCTTCGCCACCGTCGCGGTGCCGCTCGCCCGCCGCGGCTTCTTCACCGCCGGCACCATCGGCTTCGCCCACACGCTGGGCGAGTTCGGGGTGGTGCTGATGATCGGCGGCAACATCCCGGGCCGGACGCGGGTGCTGTCGATCGCCATCTACGATCACGTCGAGCGCCTCGAGTACGCCCAGGCGCACCGGCTCTCCCTGGGCATGCTGCTGTTCTCGTTCCTGGCGCTCTGGGCGGTCTACGCGCTGAACGTGCGGGAGCCGCGGGAGGGACGGGAGGCTTCCGGGCCGGGGGGGCCGCGGGGGCCGCTGGGGCCCGGCCTGCCGCGACGTTCGCGACGCTCCCGGCTGCCAAACTGGCCGAGCGCGCCGCCGCGAATAGAGCCGAGAATGGAGCCCGGACCGGAGCCGGGACCGGAGCCCGGATCGGAGCCGAGACCGGAGCCGCGACCGGAGCCCGGACCGGAGCCGGGACCGCGGCCATGACCGGCGTGATGAAGGGCCGCTTCCGGTTGGCTCGCGGCGCGGGCTTCACGCTCGACGTCGATTTCACGGCGCCGGCCAGCGGGGTGACCGGCGTCTTCGGGCCCTCGGGCTCCGGCAAGACCACGCTGCTGCGCTGCGTGGCCGGTCTCGAGCGCGCGCCGGAGGCGCTGCTCGAGGTCGCCGGCGAGGTCTGGCAGGACGAGGCGCGCGGCCGGTTCCTGCCCACCCACCGGCGGCCGGTGGGCTACGTCTTCCAGGAGGCCGGCCTCTTCGCGCACCTGGCGGTGCGGCGCAATCTCGAGTACGGGCTGCGCCGCACCGCCCCGGCCGAGCGGCGGGTGCGCTTCGAGGAGGCGGTCGAATGGCTCGGCCTCGCGCCGCTCCTGCCGCGCGCGCCGGCGGCGCTCTCCGGCGGCGAGCGCCAGCGGGTGGCGATCGCCCGGGCGTTGCTGACCAGCCCGCGGCTGCTGCTGATGGACGAGCCGCTGGCGTCGCTGGACGCCGCTGCCCGCGAGGACATCCTGCCCTACCTCGAGCGGCTCCACGCCAGCCTGCGGATCCCGGTCCTCTACGTCAGCCACACGGCCGCGGAGGTGCTCCGCCTGGCCGACCACCTGCTGCTGCTGGCGGCGGGCCGCGTGCGGGCGGCCGGGCCGCTGCTCGAGGTGTCGACGCGGCTCGACCTGCTGCCCTGGGGGCCGGAGGCGGAGCTGGGAGTAGTCGTCGAGGCGCGGGTGGTGGGGCACGACGACCTCTACGACCTCACCTACCTCGACTTCGCCGGCGGGCGGCTGAGCCTGCCGCGCCATGCCGCGGCGCCCGGCAGCCGGCAGCGGGTGCGGGTCCTGGCGCGCGACGTCAGCCTGGCGCTCGAGCGGCCCGAGCGCACCAGCGTGCTCAACATCTTCCCGGCGCGCATCGTCGAGATCGGCGAGGCCGGCGGCGGCGCGAGCGGCCGGGATGACGGGAACGGCGGCAACGGCGAGACCGGCGGCAATGACGACAACGACCGGAGCGCCAGCCGCCAGCCCCTGGTCAAGCTCGACGCCGGTGGCGCGACGCTGCTCGCCCAGATCACCCGCAAGTCGCTCGCCACCCTCGAGCTGCGGCCCGGGCTGCCGGTCTACGCGGTGATCAAGGGAGTGGCGCTGCTGATGCAAGGGTGAGGGCGGGCGAGGGTGAGGCGGGGAGGGGGGGAGGCCGGCGTGGTAACTTGACCTGCCATGCCGCCACTGTTCATCACCTTCGAGGGGATCGACGGGAGCGGCAAGTCCACCCATCTGAAGCGCGCGGCGGAGTGGCTGGCGCGGCACAGCGTCGCTTGCCGCCAGACCCACGAGCCCGGCGGCACGCCGCTGGGCGACGCGCTGCGGCTGCTGTTCCTCGATCGCCGCTGGGGCGCGCTCGACGGCACCGTCGAGCTGCTGATGCTGTTCGCCAGCCGGCGGCAGCACCTGCTCGAGGTGATCGAGCCGGCGCTGGCGGCGGGCGAGGTCGTGCTCTGCGACCGCTTCACCGACTCGACCCGCGCCTACCAGGGGAGCGGCCGCGGCGTGCCGCTGGAGCTCATCGAGCAGATCGACCTGCTGGCCACCGGCGGCCGGCGCCCGGACCGGACCCTGCTGTTCGACCTGCCGGCCGCCGCCGCCCGCGCCCGCCGCCATGGCGGCCCGCCCGCCGAACCCGGCGACCCCGGTGGACATCGCGCGGTCCCCGGCGGCCGCCGCCGCCACGGCCGGGCGGACCGCCTGGACGCCGAGGACCTGGCCTTCTACGAGCGGGTGCGGCAGGGGTTCCTGGAGCAGGCGGCGCGCGAGCCCCGGCGCTTCCGCATCGTCGAGTCGGGCGGCGACCCGGCGCGCACCGCGGCGCAGGTGCGTACCGCTCTGGGCGACCTGCTGCCCGCCGGGGCGGTGCGAGCATGAACCTGCCGGCGGCGATCCAGGCGGCGCACCAGGGCCGCCTCTACCCGGCGGTCATCCTCTACGGCGGCGACGTCGAGGCGCGGCGGCAGGCGGCGGTCGAGTTGGCGCGCATCCTGCTATGCGAGGCGGCGCCGGCCGAGCGGCCTTGCGGCGCCTGCCGCCACTGCCTGCGCATCGCCTGGCCGGCGGCGGCCGGCGGCTCGTCGTCGGCGGCGCCCTTCCATCCCGACTTCCAGGTGCTCGAGCGCGATCTCAAGACCACGACCTCGGTCGACGCCACCCGCGAGCTGATGCGGGTGGCGCAGGTGTCGCCGTTCGAGGCGCGCGGCCAGGTGTTCGTGATCGCCAGCGCCGAGAGCCTGAGCGGCGAGGCGGCGAACGCGCTGCTCAAGAACCTCGAGGAGCCGCACGCTTCGGCCCCCCGGCACTTCCTGCTGCTCGCCCCCTCGCGCCTCGACCTGCTGCCGACCCTGCGCAGCCGCTCGCTGGCGGTCTTCCTCGGCCCGGCGGCGACCGCCGATCCGGACCGGGTGGCGGTCCTGGCGCGGGCCTTCGCCGCGGCGGCCGGCGCCTATGCCGAGACCGGAGCCGCCGTGTACCTGCTCAGCGCCGCCGAGGCGCTGGCTGCCGCCGGCGCGGCCGGCGCGGCGCGCTGGGACGACCCGCGCGCCGGGCAACCCTGGGAGCTCGCCGCGGCCGCCGTCCTCCAGTCGCTGCCGGCGGCGGAGGAGGAAGAGGCGGCGGAGCCCGCCCCGAGCGCGCGCGCCGTCCCGTGGCGCGCCGCCCGGCTGGCGCTGGCCGAGGCGCTGCTCACCGGCCCGACGATGCGCCTGCGCGGCATCGGCGCCGAGCGAATCCTCGAGGGTCTGGTGTCGCGCCACCTCGCGCCCCTCGCGGCCGCGCGGCCGGCCGGCGCGCGGGGCGCGGCCAGCCGGGGCCAATGAGAAGTTAGCTCTAGACGGATGGGTCGTCCGCCGCGTAGAAAACAGATACGCGGGATCGCTAGGCAGGCCCCACTCGGGGCGTTCCGGCCGGTGGCCCGTGTGCTAAAATCGCCTGTCGCGCCGTCGGGTATCATCGCTCAAATCATTGCCGTATCTAGAGTTACGGTCGAAAAAGGAGTTACAGGACATGGACGCATCGGATCGTAAGCGGGCCGCTTCGCGGCATCTGGTCCCGAGTCTGCTGGTGCTCGTGCTGGCCCTCGGCGTCTGGCTGCCGGCGTGCTCGGCCCAGGACAAGAACGTCGCCAAGGCCGGCCCCCAGGACGACCCCGGCCAGGTGCTCGCCCGGGTCAATGGCAAGGCCATCACCGCCGGCGAGGTGCACGCGGAAGCCTCCGACCAGTTCGACCTGCTGGAGCGGGAGTACCTGCAGCGCAAGCACGAGATCGCCGAGGCGCAGCTGAAGAAGATCGTGCAGGACCGCCTGCTCGACGCCGAGGCCGCGGCGCGGGGCGCGTCCAAGGACAAGCTGCTCGGCGAGATCAAGCCGGCCGAGGTGACGGACGCCGACGCCGACGCCTTCTACGAGAAGAACAAGGCCCAGATGCCGCCGCGCTCGAAGGACTCCCTGATGCCGCAGATCAAGGCGTACTTGCAGCAGAACGGGCAGCAGGAGGCGCGCGACAAGTACTTCAAGACGCTCGAGGCCAAGTACAAGGTCGACTACCTGCTCGAGCCGATGCGGGTCGAGGTGGCGGCCAACGGCTTCCCTGCCAGGGGCCCGGCCGCCGCCCCGGTCACGATCGTCGAGTTCTCCGACTTCCAGTGCCCCTTCTGCTCGCGGATCACCCCGACCCTCGAGCAGGTGGTGTCGAAGTACGGCAACAAGGTGCGCCTGGTCTTCCGCCAGTTCCCGCTGCCCATGCATCCGAACGCCGCCAAGGCCGCCGAGGCCTCGCTGTGCGCCAACGAGCAGGGCAAGTTCTGGGAGATGCACGACGCGATGTTCAAGGACCAGGGCGGGCTGGCCGTCGACGGGCTCAAGACCAAGGCCGCCGGCATCGCCGGCATCAACGCCGCCAGCTTCAACAGCTGCCTCGATTCGGGCAAGGAGACGCCGGCGGTCCAGAGCGACATGAAGGCCGGCACCAAGGCGGGAGTCAACGGCACGCCGGCGATGTTCGTCAACGGCCGCTTCATCTCCGGCGTGGTGTCCGCGGACGACCTCTCGAAAGTCATCGACGAGGAGCTGAAGCGCAAGGGCGCCAGCTAGCCGCCCTGCCAGGTCGGAAGGACGCGGCATGAGCCAGGACCTTCCGACGCCCGAGTTCCGCGCCGCGATGCACCGCGTCGCCGACCTGCTCGCCGACTATCTCGAGGGGGTGGGGGAGCGGCCGGTGCTGCCCGGCGTGGCGCCGGGCGAGGTCGCCGCGCGGCTGCCGGCGGCGCCGCCGGAGGGACCGCAGCCGCTGGACGTGCTGCTCGACGACTACCAGCGGCTCATCGAGCCCCACGTCACGCACTGGAACCACCCCGGCTTCCTCGCCTACTTCGCGATCACCGGCTCGGCTCCCGGCATCGTCGGCGAGGCCCTCGCCGCCGGCCTCAACGTCAACGCCATGCTCTGGCGCACGTCGCCGGCCGCCACCGAGCTCGAGGAGCGGGTCTGCGACTGGCTGCGGCAGATGATGGGCCTGCCGCCGGAGTTCCGCGGCCACATCAACGACACCGCCTCGACCAGCACGCTGGTGGCGCTGGCGGCGGCGCGCCACCGCGCGCCGGGGCTCGCGGCGCGGAGCCGCGGGCTGGCCGGCCGCCCGGAGGTGCCGCCGCTCGTCCTCTACACCAGCGACCAGGCGCATTCGTCGGTCGACAAGGCCGCGATCGTCCTCGGCCTGGGCCACGACCAGGTGCGGCGGGTGGCCAGCGACGCCGAGTTCCGCATGCGGCCGGACGCCCTGGCGGCGGCCATCGCCGCCGACCGCGCGGCGGGGCGGCGCCCGCTGGCCGTGGTCGCCACGGTCGGCACCACCTCGACGACCAGCGTCGACCCGGTGCCCGAGATCGCCGACCTCTGCGCCGAGCACGGCCTGTGGCTGCACGTCGACGCGGCCTATGCCGGCGTGGCCGCGATCTGCCCGGAGCTGCGGGCGCGGATGCCCGGCCTCGCGCGCGCCGACTCGATCGGCGTCAACCCCCACAAGTGGCTGTTCACGCCGGTCGACTGCTCGGTGCTGCTGGTGCGCGACGTGGCGAACCTGCGCGCCGCTTTCGCGCTGGTCCCCGAGTACCTCCGCACCGACGAGCCTGGCGTGACCAATCTCATGGACCTCGGCTTCCAGCTCGGCCGGCGCTTCCGGGCGCTCAAGCTCTGGATGGTGATCCGCGCTTTCGGGGTGGAGGGGCTGCGGGAGCGGCTGCGCGAGCACTGCGCCATGGCCCGCGAGCTGGCCGCCCGCATCGAGGCCGATCCGGCCTTCGAGCTGGCGGCGCCGGTGCCGTTCAGCGTCGTGTGCTTCCGGGCCCGGCTGCCCGCGGCGGCGGCTCCGGCGCCGGAGGACGCCGGTGCCGCCCAGGACCGCCTGAACGAGCGGCTGCTCGCCAGGATCAATGCCGCCGGGCCCTTCTTCCTCTCCCACACGGTGCTCGACGGCCGCTACACCCTGCACGCGGCGATCGGCAACCTGCGCACCACCCGCCGGCACCTCGACGATCTCTGGCAGTTGCTCTCGCGCAGCGCCGCGGAGCTGGTCCCGTAGCAGGGAGGAGCAGGCCATGCCGCGCATCACCCGGGTCTACACCCGCACCGGCGACGACGGCTCGACCGCCCTCGGCGGCGGCCAGCGGGTGCCGAAGGACTCCGCCCGCATCGCCGCCTACGGCACCGTCGACGAGCTCAACTCGGTCCTCGGCGCGGCCCTGGCCTGCGGCCTCGGCGAGCGGCTCGCCGCCGCGCTGCGGCGCATCCAGAACGAGCTCTTCCACCTCGGCTCCGACCTCTGCGTGCGCGAGGAGGACAAGGCGCGCAAGCCGGTGCCGGTCGTCGATCAGCGCCACGTCACGGCGCTCGAGGAGCTGCTCGACGATCTGACCGGCCAGCTCGGCCCGCTCACCAACTTCATCCTCCCCGGCGGCACCCCGGGCGCCGCCCAGCTGCACATCGCGCGCACCGTCTGCCGCCGCGCCGAGCGGCTGCTGGTCGCCCTCGCCCGCGAGGAAGCGATCGGACCCTTCGTCGTGCCCTACGTCAACCGCCTCTCCGACGCCCTCTTCGTGATGGCCCGCTACGAGAACTTCGAGAAGGGCGTCCCGGACACGGTCTGGGACAGCCACGCCTGAGGCGGCGCCGCCGGCTCTCGGTGGCCAGCGACTACTTGGCGACTTGACTCCTTGCCTACTATCGCCGCTGTGGGCGCCCACCGCCACTGCCAGCTGAGGTAGCGGCTGGCCGACTGACGAGGTTCAGGGGATGGCCAGGTTGAGGGAAACGCACCTCCAGACCTGGCGGTAGTGCTCGGTGGAGCGGCGGTGTCATGCAAGCAGCGGACAGTCTTACGCAACGTTTGACACGCAAATGCTGCCCATGCGATGCTGCTTGAAGTGCAATTCGCGCCGAGGGCTCTCGCCAGCAGATACGGCCGTCAAGGAGGCAGGTCATGCCAGGAAAGCTTCGGGCAATCCTTCTGGGCGTGGTTGGAGCATGGCTCCTAATCTCAGCGACGCCAGTTCCTGCCAACTCCCCGCCCGCGGCTGCGGCGCCATCTTCGGCGGAGCACCCAGGGAAGGGCTGGGCAATCTTGCGTTTCGAGGTACGGGTCGATGCTCCGCTCGACGGCGATGACGTGGTCGCAGTGCGGGCGTCCTCGGACGCTTTTGCTCAGTTTGCCAGAGCGACCGTGGCGCGAAGGGAAAACGAAGAAATGGCGCGTCTCCAGCGGGCCGGAGACAGCGAGTCGGCGACGGCGCGAGCAGGTGCTGCGGAGATTCTCTTCGTCGCGCCGGACCACGCATCCCCCCGTATGCATGCAATGCTCACGACTCACCTGTTCGCCGGGCCGCATCCGGACGCGCAGCAGACAGTCTATTTCCGCGCCACCACCAACGGCAGCGGCCGCATCGCGTCCCTCGAGGTTCTCTTCTCCACGGCCAGTGAGCCCGAAACTCGGCGGATCGCCGCCTTCGGCCAGGAGAACTTGAAGATCTGGGCTCAGGAAGGCCCGAGCGCTTCCTTGGAAGTGTTTGGATCTCTGACGGTGAAGCCCAATGGTCAGGTCGGCTTTCTCGTCCAAGGGTAATGCGGACGCCTGATGCTGAGATCTGAGTAGTTGCTCTCCCACCCAACCAGCCGACAGGAGAGGAGACACAGGTCATGAAGCGGAAATGGATGCTTCCGGCAATTCTCCTGGGAGTCACTGGAGCAGCCTTCCTTGTTGCACCCCCAGCTCAAGCCGGTTACTGCGAGGCTAGCTGCGACGACTCTGTTGGTTGTTACGGCGGTTGCAGCATCGATCAAGAAAACTGCTCGGTCATCTGCATCGAAGGCGGATGCGATGTGGGATGCTATAGTGCACCGACGAGCTGTGGAGGGGGCGGCAGGTTGTCCTGCCACCAAAGGCCTCCTCGCCGGTGATCCAGGCCCCGCAGCCGCCCCCGGATAACAACCGCCAGCGCCGAAATCACGCACCCGACGACCACCGCCGTTGTCAGCTGACGATGCACTCCGTCCTTGCCTCGAGCCCGCAGTCGATCAGCCGGCCAGCTACTGCTTGCGCGGCCGTTCGGCAACGGTCTCCGGCACCGCCTTCCACTTGGCATCTTCGAGCCGTTGCCAGTCGAGATGCCAGATCGGCCCCCCCAGGCCACGCGCCGCGATGTAGAGGCCATGCCGTCCAGCCGCAACGCTGAGATAGCTTCGCCCCGGCGTGATCCCGTCGAGCAGCAACCGATCGAGGACCTGGGTACCGTCATCCCAGCGATCGAGCGCGAGGCCTTCGGGCGTTTCGACGACGAGATACACGCGATCGTCCTGAGCGGTTAGGCCGCGGACGACTCGGACCGGAGCCGCCTTGGCGTGGCGGGACCGAGTAAACGTCGCGCCGGCCGCCCGCGACGCCTTCTCGAGTGCTTGCCATTCCTCCTCTGTCCGATCCTTCCACTGCACGCGGCCACCGCTCACGGCGACGGACTCCTCGACGGAGCCCTGTCTGGAATAGCGCTTGAGGAGGTAGGCATTCTCCTGGATCGCCCAGAGCGACCCTTTC
>Ga0070716_100001283_pt1 | contig 11093 bp, 10 predicted proteins | sample LARL112metaG_FD_71395 | JGI IMG/M metagenome (GOLD analysis project Ga0070716, IMG submission 71395) | Corn, switchgrass and miscanthus rhizosphere microbial communities from Kellogg Biological Station, Michigan, USA - LAR L11-2 metaG | ecosystem: Host-associated > Plants > Roots > Rhizosphere... | reverse complement strand
GGCGACTCGTCGATTTGCACAAGGAATGGATGATACGGGCCTATGTTGTGACCTTTGCCTTCGTGACTTTCCGCATTCTCAGCGATTATGGACCTACCTCACGGCTCCAGCCGGAACATGACCGAAGCATCGTCATCAGTTGGGTGTGCTGGGTCGTGCCGATGGGAATTACGGAGATGATTTTCCAGGTGAAGCGCATGAACACCGTGATTAGAGCCCGACAGGCGCGATAGGGAACTGGTAAGCTGGTAGCACGACCATGCTCTTACAAGGCATTTTTCCGCCGATCACTACACCGTTCTATCCCGACGGCAACGTCTATTACAAAAAGCTTGAAGCGAATGTCGAACGTTACTCGCGGACGCCTGTGGCCGGGATCGTGGTGCTCGGTTCTACTGGCGAGGCACTGATGCTCTCCGATCAGGAGAAGTGCGAGGTTTTCAAGGTTGCTCGCGAGGCGGCGGCGCCAAACAAGGTTCTGATCGCCGGCACTGGGATCGAGTCGGCCATCGAGACTCTGCGCCTGACCGAGTACGCCGCAAAACTGGGCTACGACGTCGCCATGGTGCGCACGCCGCATTACTACAAGAAGCAGATGCTCCCGGCGAACATGCTTGCGTTTTACCGCACAGTCGCCGACAACTCTCCCATCCCGGTCATTGTTTACAGCTTTCCGCAGGCAACCGGGTATGACATCCCGGTCGAGATCATGTTGGAGCTTGCCGAACATCCGAATCTCATCGGGATCAAGGAGTCCAGCGGCGACGTCGAGAAAGTCCGCAAGATGGTCGGCGGGACCCGCCATATAAAACGTAGTGCGACGGTGACTGAGACGTTCGACGCGGTTACGCCGCGCATGTTGGCGGTACCGGCCAACGATTCGGCAAACGGTGGCGAACTCGTCCCTGTCGGTGTTCTGTCCGGAACATCCGAGGCTAAGCCATCTTCATCAGCGGTAACGGTAGTCGGAAAAATGAAGACCCGCCAGAAAGAGGTTGGCTTCCAGGTGCTGGTCGGCGCTGCGCACAAGTTGCAACCGTCACTGGATGCGGGCGCTGTAGGCGCTATCCTTGCCTTTGCCTGTCCGGCTCCCACTGCGTGTTACGAGATTTACGCCGCCTGGAAGGAAGGCGATGCCGAACTCGCCCGGGTGAAGCAGGAGCGCATCTCCAAAGCTGCCCAGCGCGTCGGAGATCTTGGCGTCCCGGGATTCAAGTACGGTATGGATTTCAACGGATACTACGGCGGCCCGTCGCGGTTGCCGTTCCTGCCACTGACCGCAGACTTGAAGGCTGAAGTCGAACAACTGCTCACGGACGTAAGAAATTAGATACCGATTGCACAAGGTTAGTGAATGCCTCAATGATGAAACGTCGACAATTGGCAATTGCTCTCTGCTTAGCTTTCCTGGTTCCTTTCACGTTCGCGAAAGAGAAGAAAGATGCCGCGCAACCGATCATCTTGTTGTGGCCCGACGAGAACAACCCCACGCTGCGGGTTACGTTCGGCAGATTTACTCAGCTTGCGGCGTACAACGGCCAGCTAAGCCTTGAATCTCCTGTCCTCATCGAGAACATGTCGGGCAAGCGGATTCCCGAGGCCTCGTTGACTGTTTACATGATGGACAAGGATGGCGTCCGCGTGGGTGACGGCATGCTCAGCACGAATGACCTCGAGCCCGGACAACAAGTCCGAGTGGCGTTCCAGGTGTTTTCGGTAGGGATTCCCGTGAGGCTGAAGCTGGTCGCACGAAACAATTCATCGGGTGTCCCCACCTCTCTCAAGACCGTGCCCCTGAAGGTCATCTCCGTTCCTCCCGCCGCCAACCTGAAGGTGGATGGAAGAGATGTCGGCATCACGCCCATCACCGTGCCGATGGGGGTCGGCAATCACACCCTTTCATTCAGCAAAGAGGGATATGCGACCGGGAGCACGCCAGTAGACATCAAGGCCGACGAGGCACCCGGCGGCAGCATAACGTTTGAGCTCGGTGGATTGGCTGAGGACAATGTCGAACTGCGCGACGGCACTGTGCTTAAGGGGGACGTTCTTTCGCTCAGCACGACCCAGGTCCAGCTGCGAGTCAACGGCAAGGATCAAACGTATGAGCGGAACCAGGTCCGGAAGATTATCCTCGTTCAGCGTGAGAGCGTTCCGCAGGCGAGCCCCGCGCCCAACGCGACCACATTGGCGCCGAAATGAGGAGTGAGTCACTGTGCGTCGGAAAAACAGGTCCAGTACGACAGGAAAGACTACACCCCCGCTGTCGCCAGTTGTTTCCGAAGAAATGAAAGCGTGGTCGTGGGCTCTGGCGAGTGAAGTTGCAGACTGGCCGGGCGCCAGTGCGCGCTCGTTCTTCGGTTTCACCGCTCTTTACCGCGGCGGCAACATATTTGGAGCCGTCCCGCGTACGCGAAGCTTTGGGAAGGGAAATCTGCTGGGTTTCCGGATCGACACCCTGCCTGCTCGGCTAAGGTCGAAGATAGAAAAAGATCCTCGCGTTGGTTTCATCGATAACAAGAGCAGACGCTGGTTCACCTTCGAACTTACCCGTGACCCCGCCCTTCACGAAGCGCTCGATTGGCTCGGGGGAGCTTACCAGGCCGCCGGCAAGCGGCGGAAATCAAAGAAGTAAACCGTAGGTTGTGATTCGAATCACACCGGCGTATACTGTCTTCGAACGAACGTTCGAATTATTGGGTCGAGGACCATGGGGAGTTCTTCTACAGCCAAGCGAATTTCCGCCCGCCGTCATCGCGCTGCTCCTCCGCCGTCGGAAACGCGCTATGACCGGCGCTTGTCCGAAATTGTCGCTCATGCAACGGAAGTATTTTGCAAGAAGGGGTATGAGGGCGCCTCGATGCGCGACCTCTCGCGCGAGAGCGGCATGTCGCTCGCAGGTCTCTACTACTATTTCCAATCCAAAGAGCGGCTGCTCTACCTGATCCAGAAGCACACTTTTGCAACGATCGTGCAAAGGCTCAAGTCCCGATTGGAAGGAGTTTCTGACCCCGAACAGCGGGTCCGTGTTTTTATCCAGAATCACCTGGACTACTTTCTGGCCAACCAGGCAGCCATGAAGGTTCTCTCACACGAAGATGAAGTTCTGAAGAATGGCTTCGGTGCCGAAGTCGCTGCGATAAAACGCGAGTACTACCGGATCTGCGTGGGTCTGCTCGACGAACTGAAGCGCGAGCGCGGACTGCAATTCTCAACACGCCTGGCTGTGCTCAGTTTATTCGGCATGATGAATTGGATTTACACTTGGCACAATCCACGCGTGGACGCGAATGCCGAGTCGATCGCAAGCGAAATGGGAGATATCTTCTTGCGCGGCGTTATGTCAAACAAGAGTCGGAGAGAGAAGTGAGTTGGGCAGTAGAGTCGACCGTGCGAGATCGATTTTGAAGGTCAAGGAGTGACGACGATGGCGACAACAGTGCAACCAGCAGCCGGCGAAACCACCAAGCAACTCGTTAACTATCGCACCGATGGCGGAGTGGCCGTCATCGAGATGTGCGATCCACCAGCCAACACCTACACCTATGAGATGAATCGCCAGTTGGATGACGCGATCCTGAAAGCCCGCATGGACAACGACGTGTATGTGATCGTCCTGACTGGGGCAGGAGACAAATTCTTCTCCGCGGGCGCGAACATCAAAATGCTTTCCAGTGTCGATCCAACCTTCAAGTATTACTTCTGCCTGCATGCGAATGAGATGCTCCTGCGCCTGGAGCACACGCCGAAACTGGTTATCGCCGCCATCAACGGACACTGCGTTGGCGGAGGCCTTGAGATCGCCATGGCCGCCGATATCCGGATCGCGCGCAAGGATGCAGGAAAGATCGGCCTGCCCGAAGTAAATCTTGGAGTGTTGCCTGGAACTGGTGGCACGCAAAGGCTTTCTCGGCTGGTGGGAAAGAGCAAGGCGATCGAGTTGATGGTTACGGGAAATACATTTTCGTTCGAAGAGGCGCAAGAACTCGGCATTGTCAACGACGTTTACGAACGTGAAGGCTTCACGGAAAACATCATGGAATACGCCAAACAGTTCTGCCCGCCGAACAAAGCTGCGAAAGCCGTAGGCCGCATCAAGCGTGCGGTGCAGACTGGCTGGGAGATTCCGATGGAGTCCGCCTTAGCCGTCGAGCGCGAGAATCAGCAGTTGCTGTTCCAGAGCGAAGACGCAAAGGAAGGCCTAGCTGCCTACGTAGAGAAACGTCCAGCAATCTTCAAAGCGAAATAGTTTATGTAGGGACCGGCGCCTCGCCCGTCCCGCCGGCAAAGCCGGCGTGAGGAATAAGGAATGCTGGCAGCAACGAAAGTGGACATCAAACCCGGCAGATTGTTGATCGATGGCCAATGGGTCGAAGGCTCGAAAACCTTCGACAGCATCAACCCAGCCACGGAAGAAGTTCTAACTAAGGTGGTAGAAGCCTCGGCCGCCGACGTCGACCGTGCAGTCGCCGCAGCCCGCCGCACCTACGAAGACCGGAATGGTCCTTGGCGCAAGCTCTCAGCCAGTGAGCGTGGACGCCTGCTATGGAAACTCTCCGACCTCATCGAAAAGAACATCGATGAAATGGCGGAGCTCGAGACTCTCGACAACGGTAAGCCAATCTTCGAATCGCGCTACGTCGACATGCCGATGGTCATTGATGTCCTGCGTTACTACGCAGGGCTCGCGACCAAGATCCACGGCGAAACCGTGAACACAATTGAGACCGCGTTTACGTACACACTGCGCGAACCGGTCGGTGTGGTGGGCTTGATCGTTCCGTGGAACTTTCCTCTGCTGCTGGCGTCGTGGAAACTGGGTCCAGCTCTGGCGTGCGGCAATACTGTCGTGCTAAAGCCAGCCGAGCAGACTCCACTGACCACATTGAAGCTCGGAGAACTCACTCTTGAAGCTGGATTCCCGCCTGGAGTGATCAACATCCTGACAGGCGGACCCGAGACAGGGAAGGCGATCGTCGCTCATCCCGGCATCGATAAGATCGCATTCACTGGTTCAACCGCTGTCGGCAAGGAAATCATGCGCGGTGCCGCCGATACTCTGAAGCGCGTCACACTGGAACTCGGAGGCAAATCGCCCAACATTGTTTTCTCAGACGCGGACGTCGACGGTGCCATAAAAGGCGCGATCAACGGCATCTTCTATGGAAAAGGCGAGGTCTGCAATGCTGGCTCACGTCTTTTCCTGGAAAGCAAACTAAGAGACGAATTCACCGAGAAACTTGTCGCACGAGCATCGAAGATGCGGCCCGCTGATCCACTCGATCCGAAATCTCGTTTAGGGGCGATCGTTAGCAAGGAGCAGATGAAGACGGTCCTCAGCTTCATCGATGCTGGAAAAAAGGATGGCGCGAAGTTAGTAGCTGGCGGGAATCGTGTTTCGGTCAATGGTGATAAGGGGTACTTCATCGAGCCCACGATTTTTGGCGACGTGAAGAACGATATGAGGATCGCGCAAGAAGAGATTTTCGGTCCCGTACTGTCAGTTCTCACCTTCGACGACATTGACGAGGTAGTCGAACGTGCTAACAACAATCCTTACGGCCTGGCGGCAGCGGTCTGGACTCGCGACGTAAAGAAAGCGCACACGGTCTCGCGCCGGCTGAAAGCAGGAACAGTTTGGATCAACACCTACGGTTTGATGGACGCGGCGCTCCCGTTCGGGGGATACAAAAGTTCCGGTTTCGGCCGCGAGTTGGGCGCGCACGCGATGGAGCACTACACCGAACTAAAAACGGTGTGGTTGAACATGGGATGAAAAATGATCACCACCGAGGTACACAGAGGATTTCTCAGTGTTCCCTGTGTCCTCTGTTGTGAAGAGGTTTTTGAATTATGCCTGGCAAAGTAGCAAAAATCGGAACATTCAGCGACTGGATCGGCCTGTTCAACGACTGGCGCAAAGATATTGGCGTCAATACCGATGACATTGAAGCCTTCCAGTTCGATACCCTCTACGGATCGGTCGACACCGATGATATCGAGTTCGGCCACTATAAAGGCAAGCGTAAATGGGAGAACCTGCGCCAGATCCCCACGCAGCAAATGCGTGATGCGCTGATGAACATGATCGTCTACCAGGGAGATACCGAGTTCGCGAGCGTCGAACAGCAGCGCAACCTGCTTGAAAATACGCCCACGGACTGGGACCGCCGCGCCATCACGCGCGTGATGATTGAAGAGATGCGGCACGGTTGGCAGATGTGCGCCCTGCTAGTTGACCACTTTGGCTATTCCGGCAAAGTGGAGGCTCAGAAGATGCTGGAACGCCGCGCGTTCGAAAACAAGCGCCTGCTCGGAGCCTTCAACGTCGACGTAGATAACTGGATGGATTTCTTCACCTATACGGATTTCGTCGACCGGGACGGCAAGTTCCAGCTCCAGATGCTGAAGTACTCGGCATTCGCTCCTCTCGGCCGTTCAATGTCGTACATGCTGCGAGAGGAAGCGTTCCACATGGGCACCGGCAACGACGGCCTGCGCCGTATTGTCGAAGCCGGAGTTATTCCCGGATGGCTGATCCAGAAATATCTGAATAAGTGGATCTCGAGTTCTTACGATCTGTTCGGTACCGATCACTCTTCGTCGGCGCACTGGGCCTATGTGTGGGGTATTAAGGGCCGCTACGACGAACCGAAGAACGACAAATCCGCTGATCTCGATGACCTCAACGATTACAACCGCCATCTCTATCGTGAAGAAGTCGCGGGATTGATCGAGCGGTTCAACGGATATTTGAAGCCAGGCGAGGCGAAGCTTTACGCGCCTGATATCAGGTTCAATCGTTTCATCGGTCGCTGGGCAAACCAGAAGTTCCACGCGCAGACCGGAGAGCTTCTCGACGATCGCGCTTACGAAGAGCACTTGAAGGAGTACATGCCCTCCGCGGAAGACAAGAAACTTCTGCTGGAGATTATCGAGACCGAGAAGAAGTGGATTGCCGAAAAAGCTGGCGCACGAGATCCGTTGGCTACGATCGGCGAAGTCAGGAAGTCAGCGATCAACATATGACTTTTTTCGAAACGGAACGGAAGAACAACGAAAAAAGAAGACCACAAAAGGTAGAGGGCATTGGCTTCAGCCGTGCCGGTACGAGTGCGCAATGAACGCGGCTTGAGCCGCTGAGGGTTGATCACAGTGAATCCGACTACAACCTCAAATTCTCGCCTAGCCGCCGCGGTGACCGCGCCCGTCGCCCGGATCACGCTCGAGCACGCTCCCCTGAACGTGATCGACATTGCGATGCTGGACGAGCTGATCGGTACCCTCGCAGAGATTGAATCGCATACGGCGGTTACCGTCATCGTGATCAGCGGGTCTGGGAAGGCGTTCTCAGCTGGTGTGGACGTAGCCGCGCACGCACCCAATGTAGTGGATGAGATGCTCGGCAGGTTTCATCTCATCATTCGAAATCTCGTATCCAGCAAGAAGGTCACGATCGCACAGGTCCACGGTCATTGTCTCGGCGGCGGCGCCGAATTGGCTATGGTCTGCGATCTGGCTTACACGACCGAGTCCGCGCAGTGGGGATTTCCAGAAATCAAACTTGCCTGCTATCCGCCGGTGGCCTGCACCGCACTCTCCGCTTTGGTTGGTCAGAAACGGGCTGCAGAATTGATCCTCACCGGCAGAACGATTACAGGTTGTGAAGCGGCGGAGATCGGCTTGGCCACTCGTGCCGTACCGGACGGAGAGCTATCGTCGATTGTCGAAGATTCTGTACAGCGATTACTGAAGTGTAGTTCGGCGGCTCTCGCCCTCGCCAAAAAGTCTTCATACGCCTGGGACTCGATGCATTTCGATAAAGGGCTGGCCCGCGCCGAGAAAATCTACTTTGAAGAACTCCTGAAGACTTTCGACGTACACGAAGGAGTCGCAGCATTCCTGGAAAAACGCGAGCCGAAGTGGAAAGGGAAATAGCTCCCAAAGACATGGATTACGAAATCATTGCCGAAGAAGTGAAGAGAAAGCTCGATGCGGGTGATGCCTTCACACTTCTTGATGTGCGCGAACCTTGGGAGTTTGAGGCGGCCAGGATCGGCGCCGCCAAGCTGATGCCTATGGGCGATGTTCCGTCGCGAGCGCATCAGGAACTCGATCCCGAGGATCACATCGTGGTTGTCTGTCATCACGGCGTGAGGTCGATGAACGTAACGGTATGGCTGCGGCAGCAAGGGTTTGACAAGGCTCAGTCCATGCGCGGCGGAATCGATGCTTGGTCGCGGCGCGTGGATCAGAAGGTGCCGGTGTACTAAGAACAGCTTCTAGCTGCTAGCTCCTGGCGGCTAGCTAATCAAAATGCATCTTGCTAGAAGCTAGCAGCTAGGAGCTAGAAGCTCTCGTGAAGAAAGAACTCATCGAACTCCGCGTCAACGGCCGAGCGCACGAAGTTGCGATCGAGCCGAGTGCGTTGCTGCTCGACGTCTTACGTCAGCAGTTAGAACTCACAGGCTCAAAGCGCGGCTGTGATGATTCCTCCTGCGGAGCCTGCACCGTGCTGGTCGACGGTGTGGCGATGATGTCGTGCACGCTGCTCGCCGCCAGCTGTGAAGGGCAGGAGATCACCACAATCGAGGGCGTAAGCGAGCACGGTAGCCTGGCGGCGATTCAAAAAGCCTATGGCGACTGGGGTGGCGCACAGTGCGGGTACTGCACGCCGGGATTCATTATGACTGTGAAGTCTCTACTCGCCGAGAATCCAGATCCATCACAGGAAGATATTCGCGCGGCGCTGAGCAGCAATCTGTGCCGCTGCACCGGATATAACCAGATGTACGAAGCAATCCGTTCAGCAATCGCCGCAGAACGATCCGCGATAACAACCAAGTAGCGCCATGCCAACGACTAACGACCAACGACCAGCGGCGGATTTTTCCATCATCGGCAAGCCCACCGCCATGATCGACGCGGCTGAAAAGACCACCGGCGCCGGTAAGTACACCGACGACCTGAGCGTACCCGGGATGCTGGTCGGCAAGATTCTGCATTCGCCATATCCGCACGCACGCATCAAGAGCATCGATACAAACCGAGCCGAGAAACTCGATGGCGTCGTTGCGGTAGCAATCGGTAAAGACGCCCCGAAGACCTACGGCATCCTTCCCGTTGGCCACGACGAGTATCCGCTCGCCCTCGATAAAGTCCGCTACGTCGGAGACAACGTCGCCTGTGTTATAGCGACATCGGAAGCCGTCGCGGAGAAAGCGCTCGAGTTGATCGAAGTGGAATACGAGGTCCTGCCCGCCTACTTCGATCCCGAAGAGTCGATGAAGGCAACGAGCGATCTCATTCATGACAACAAGCCGAATAATCTCGAGAAGGACTATCACCACGTATTCGGTGATCCGGAGAAAGCATTCGCCGAAGCCGACCAAGTCGCTGAATCGCGGTTCATAGCAAATGAAGTAACGCATGCGGCCATGGAGCCACACTCCACGCTGGCGTCTTTTGAAATCGATCCGCACACGGGCAAGCCCGGACGTCTTACGGTTTGGTCTTCAACCCAAGTTCCGTATTACCTGCAGCACAAGCTTTCGCTCGTCCTTGAAATGCCGATGCAGCAAATTCGCGTGATCAAGCCGCTGGTTGGTGGCGGGTTCGGCGGGAAGAGCGAAGTCATCCCGATTGAAATCATCGCGGCAATTGCAGCCCGCAAGGCACAGGCTCCGGTGAAGATCACATACACGCGCGAAGAAGTTTTCTGGGCGCATCGTGGGCGACCGCGAACCATCATCGACTTGAAGACCGGAGTCAAGAACGATGGCCGCATTGTTGCAGTGAAGGCCCGGGTAGTGCAGGACGGGGGGGCCTACTGTTCTTATGGAGTTGTCACGATCCTTTACTCCGGCGCTCTGCTGGGCGCACTTTACGACATTCCGAATATTCAATACGACGGCTATCGCGTCTTGACGAATAAGCCCGCCTGCGGAGCGATGCGTGGTCATGGAACGGTGAACGTTCGATTCGCCTTCGAATCGCAATTGGATGAACTCGCCGCGAAAATCGGTATAGATCCCGCCGAGATTCGCCGCTGCAACCTGCTGCAACCGCCGTGTATTACGGTGAATGGCCTTCGTGTTCAGAGCTACGGCTTACCGGAATGCATCGACAAGATCGTCGAGCGGTCATCCTGGAAGGAACGTAAAGGGAAACTGTCCAAAGGACGCGGTCTAGGCATCGCCTGCAGTCACTACGTCAGCGGCGCTGCCAACTCGATTATTCGCTCCGACATGCCGCACTCCACCGTCAACATCAAGATCGACCGCGATGGTGGAGTGGTTGTATATACGGGCGCCTCAGAAATCGGACAGGGTTCCGATACGATGACCGCCCAAATCGCCGCCGAAACCCTCGGCTGCTCGTTGTCTCGGGTGCGAGTTGTGGCCGCAGATACGGATCTGACTCCGATTGATATCGGATCGTATTCAAGCCGGGTTACGTTCATGGCCGGCAACGCGACGCTCCGCGCCGCGAATGAAGTGAAGAAGCTCATTGCAGCAGCGGCGGCGAAGAAGATGGGATGCGCACTTGAAGATCTGGTCTTCCGGGCCGATGTGGTCGGCAAGAAATCCGCAGCCGAGCACAAAACAGGTGGGGACAGCCGCCTTCGGCTGTCCAGCCCGCGCGAAGTCGGCGCGGGCGGTTCGCTGGCCGCGACATCCGTTACCTCGGAAGCGAACATGCTGTCCGGGCAAATTGCGCCCGGACCGGACGGCCGAGGGCGGCCGTCCCAACACGATTCACCTTCCGTCTCCGGTCGAGTGGACGGTCAAATTCTTCGCGGCTCTTTACAGCAGAAGCGCAAAGACGAAGGCCCCAAAGATGAGATGACCTTCGAAGAAGCAGTCGTTGCGGCCATCGATTTCCACGGTGCCCTCACGGGTACAGGTTCCTACGCTCCTCCTGCCGAGGCACGCGGTGGCAAACACAAAGGCGCCGGCGTGGGGCCGTCTCCAGCCTATTCATACTCAGCACAGGTTGCCGAGGTCAGCGTCGACGAAGAAACTGGTGAGGTCACGGTGCACAAAGTTTGGGCCGCCCACGATTGCGGACGCGCGCTCAACCCCGTTTCCGTA
>Ga0070716_100001280_pt1 | contig 11101 bp, 11 predicted proteins | sample LARL112metaG_FD_71395 | JGI IMG/M metagenome (GOLD analysis project Ga0070716, IMG submission 71395) | Corn, switchgrass and miscanthus rhizosphere microbial communities from Kellogg Biological Station, Michigan, USA - LAR L11-2 metaG | ecosystem: Host-associated > Plants > Roots > Rhizosphere... | reverse complement strand
CGGGATCAAAGCCGTCATATGCGAGCAAGAAACCGTCCATGGCACCTCCGTGGACGGTGTACCCAGTCCGCTCCGCCCGTACGACCGCGCGAAGGGGACGGCTTTGGCGGGTAGCCACCTTTTCGCTCGTTCCCCGTTACGAGCACCGTCATCTCGCAGGCATGCCTCGGCCCGGTCGCCTGATCAAGGCGGTCATGGGCTACTTCCCCGGTTTGGGACCCGCGTTCGACGCCAACGGATGGCCCGACGCTGGTCAAGGCCGTCACGACAACAGATGCTGATGGAGCGGTTATGGAAGGCTGACTCGACGACCGTGGGCGCTGGAGCGAGTCGGCTGCGCATGACCGGCGTCGACATTATCCGGGGCAGGTTAAACGTCGAGGAAGAGCCGGGTGTGGCGGACGAACAGTTCCGGGTACTGGAAGTGCGCGCCGTGATTGGCGTCCGGGTACAGGATGAGCTCGGCGTTCGGCAGGAACTGCTGCAGGATGTAGGAGTTAATCGTCGGGATCACGATGTCGTTGCTGCCGTTGACGACGAGGACCGGAAGCCTGAGGCCCTTGAGGCGGGCGTAGCTGGGGTCCTTGGCGGCGCCGTAAGCCGTCAGCGCCGCGCGCTGGGCGGCGATGGACTGGTCGGTGACGGGCGCGTCGCGGTCGGCGCGGGCCAGGATGCGCTTGATGAACGCACGCCCGGCGGCCTGGCTGGTCTGGGTCGGCGCGAACAAGATCGGCAGCCACATGTCTTCTTGCTGTTCGTATTTGCGGGTGAACAGCTCCGCGACCCAGGCCGGCAGCGCGCCGAGGCCTTCGCCGCCCCGCGGCCCGGTGCCGGCCAGCACCAGGCGGCGGACCAGTTCCGGACGGGCGAGGGCGACCTCCTGTGCGACCAGGCCGCCCATCGAGTGCGCGACGACGTCGACCGTCGTCAGGCCGAGCGCGTCGGTGAAGCTGATCGCGTCGCGAGCCATGGTCTCGATGGTGTCGGGCACGGTCCCGCTGGAGGACCCTACGCCGGCGTTGTCGAACAGGATGACCTCGCGGTCGACGGCGAAGGCGTCGCTCAAGGCGGGATCGTGGTCGTCCAGGGTGCCCATGAAGTGCTGGAAGAACACCAGCGGAGAACGTCCGGGCCGCCCGAACCGGCGGTACGCGAACCGTATTCCGCGGGCCTCAGCAAACTGCGTGGGAGCTGTGTCATGTGTGAACTCGGTCATGATGCCAGCGTCCCCGCGGGACCGGCGTTGCGGTATCGGCCGCCTGACTGCACTCTGCGGTCAGGCCACGCCGATGGCCAGCTTCCCGCGGGTGCCCGCGGCGAAGTCGGCCAGGGCGCGGGGAACGTCGGCCAGCGGGTAGGTCCGCTGCACCGGGACCGTGAGCTGGCCGCGTACCACGTCGTCGGCCAGCCGTTCGAGGGTCCGGCGGTCGGGAATCCGCCAAGTGCAGTCATCTGGCGCATACCGGGGTACAGGTCCTGGACCGGAACTGTGGGGAGCGCTGCAAGGAGATCGCCTCGCGTGAGATCGCCCGGCACGGCGGGCGGTACCTTACGCGCGGTGCCCGCCCCGAAGCCGAAGAAGCCGACTGGAACCAGCCGGAAGACCTTCAGATCAACATCGCCGCGTTCCCCAGCTCGGAGCAGGCTCACGGGTGGTACAGCTCGCCCGAATACGCCAAAGCGCTGGCCTTCCGGCGGGTCGCGGTGCACCGGCGCCTATTCTTCGTAAACGGCACAGACGAACTGCAAGCCGCAGGCGCGTGACGGAAGAGCTGCCGAAGGCGGAAGGCTGGCTCGCAGGAAATAAGCACCATTCAATGGAAAATGGATTTTTAATTTCCGAACGGACCATGGTTCCTCGCCAAAGTACTCACATTGCGATCCAGACCTTGACGCCCACTAACGACCTCGGTCTTGGTCAGTCATCTCGATCATAGACCGGTTCGATCTGGAACACGGGATGATCGTGCCCGGCACTCAGTGCCCGGCGCACGAGCGGATTCATCCTGGTCTGCCGGCGCATCTGCGCCACCACGGCCGCATTCTGCTCGCCGTCGACTTCGACCGCTGTGAACGTCTCGGTGTGCCGGCCTCGGCGCAGCCGGACCACACCGGTCTCCCGGAGGGCCCTGACCCATCCTGTTTCGCCGAATATTGACACCAGCCAGTCGTGTCCGTCGAACCGGAACAGCTGTACCGGAATGGTCCGGCGGCCTTCCAGGAGCCGCAGGGAGCCCAGCGGAACGCCCAGGTCCGCCAGCCGGGCCAGCATCGCCGAGACCCACCGGACGGCCCATGATGGCCTGGTGTATGTGGTCGTCATGACAACCTCGATCCATTGCCCGCCCGCTAGTGAGAAATGGCATCGCGATCCCGTCGTTCGTGCTCGCAGGGGTAACGCCTGAGCCGGTATTCACTGTGGCTCCCGGCGGGCGCGGGCGGTATCCGCCGGGTGACTGCACTTTGCGCGCGGCGGCATGCCCGGGCCGCGGTCGCTGTTGAGCTCTGGGACGGCGTCGACGAAAACGCCATGGCCGAGAGGACAGGCATATGCCAGGCTCCGGTGAACCCCCTTCACAGCAGCCCGCACCCATCATCGGCCGGGAAGCAGGTCTGGCCCGGCTACGCGGGCTGGTGGACCCGGTCCCGCAGGAGAGCCAGGTCCTGGTCATCACCGGTGAAGCGGGCATGGGCAAGACTGTGCTGCTGGCGGACGCCGCCGGCCACGCCCGGTCAGCGGGCATGCGGGTGCTGCCGGTCACCGGCCGGGAATCGGAGTCCAAGCTCGCGTTCGCCGGGCTGCATCAGCTCCTGCGGCCGGTGCTGTCCCGCGCCGCCGCGCTACCTGGCCGACAGGCCCAGGCGCTGCAGGGCGCGCTCGGCCTGGCCACGGCCCCTGTTGCTGCCGACTCGCTGCTGACTGGAATCGCTGTCCTGACCCTGCTGTCGGATCTGTCCGAGCGGTCACCGGTTCTCGTGGTCGTCGACGACGCACACTGGCTGGACCGCAGCTCGCTTGACGTCCTGGCGTTCGCCGCCAGCCGCCTGGACGCCGAACGGGTCATGGTGCTTCTGGGTGCCCGGGGCCAGGTCCCGCCGCCCGGCTTTGACCGGGGATTCCCGGAGCTGCATCTCGAGCCGCTGTCAGCGGCCGACGCCGGCCGCCTGCTGGACGCGCAGCCTGTCCCGCCCCGCGGACGGGCCCGGGCGCAGGTCCTCGCCCAGGCCGAGGGAAATCCCATGGCGCTGATCGAGCTGGCCAAGGTGATCGCCGAGGATCCCGCCGCCAGCCGCCGCTGGGCCGCCGAGCCGCTGCCGCTAACTGACCGGCTGAGCGCCGTCATCAGCTCCAGGTTCGCCGCCCTGCCAGAGTGGACGCAGGCGGCACTGCTGCTGGCCGCCGTGGCCGACGGCCCCGAACTGACCGTAGCAGCCAGCCACGGTGGCGGGCCAGATGCGCTGACCCTCGCGCCAGCCGAACGGGAGGGCCTCGTCACGGTCGGCCGGGCCGGCCTGCGATTCTCCCATCCCCTCGTCCGTTCGGCCATCTACTACTCCGCGCCCTTCGCGCAGCGTGCCGCCGCGCACCGCCAGCTCGCCCAGGCGCTGCACGACCAGCCAGACCGGCGGGCCTGGCACCTGGCCGCAGCGGCACTGCAGCCTGATGAACAGGTGGCTGCCTTGCTGGAGGCCACCGCTACCCAAGCGCAACACCGTGGCGGTGCGGCCGCCGCGGCGCTGGCCATGGAACGCGCGGCCGAGCTCAGCCCCGATCAGGCAGACCGGGCCCGGCGGCTGGCAGCGGCCGCTTCGATGGCCGTTCCGACCGGTCAAGCGGATTGGGTCCAGGACCTTGCCTCCCGCGCCCTGGCCGTCACCGCCGACCCGCTACTGCGGCTGACCGCCCGCCACGACGCAGGGTGGGCGCTGGCCTACTCTGGCCAGCGCTCAGCCGCGCGGGCGGCGCTCATCTCCGTGGCCGAGGAGGCAGCGCGTGACCAGCCGGCTCTCGCCTGGGACGCCCTCGCGGACGCCGCCATCTTGGTGTACCACTCAGGCGCGGCCACATGCCGCCGGGCCGTAAGCCGCGTTCTCGGATTCCTGGAAGATCAGCAGGCCCCATCGGTGAGCCACGAACCGCACAGGCTCTGGATACGGGCCTGCACTGACCCGTTCGGCAGCAGAACCGAGCTCGTCCGGAACCTGCACCAGATCAGCGGTTCTCCTCTGGACGAGTCCGCTTTGTGGCGAACCGGTTCCGCGGCATGGCTCTTGGATGAATCCGAGCTGGCGGTCACCCTGCTGCAGGATGCCATGCAGCGGCTCCGGGCCCCCGGCCAGCAGGGCACCAGCAGTCCGGGCCTGACCGCGCTGGGGTGGGCCTATATCGACCTGGGACGCTGGGACGACGCCCTGCAGGCGGCCGCCGAAGCCGCCGATTTGGCCGAGGCCAACCACATGGAACTGATCGCCGCGGCCGCCGATTTGATCGCCGCCACCGTGCTGGCCATGCGCGCCGACTCCGCCGCGGCCCGCAGGCATGCCGACCGGGTGCTCGCCCACGCCGACCTGGCAGGATCCGGGCTACTGGCCGCCCGGGCCCGGCGCGCCCTCGGAATCGCCGCCCTGGCCGACGGCAGCCATCGTCAGGCCTTCACCCAGCTCCGCCAGCTGTTCAGCGAGGAAGGCGCACCCGTCCACAACATCTTCTCCTACCTGGGGGTAGCCGATATCGCCGCTGCCGCGGTCCACGCCGATCGGCGGATGGAAGGACAGGACGTCCTGGAGCAGGTGCTCAGCCATCTGGACGGAACGCCTTCTCCCCGGCTCGAGCAGCTCATCGCCCGGGCCCGCGGCATCCTCGCCGGACCGGACGAGGCCGAAGCCCATTTCGGCAAGGCGCTCTCCGATCCCGCGGGAGACCAGTGGCCATTCGAGCGGGCCCAGCTCCGCCTCGACTACGCCGAATGGCTGCGCCGGCGGCGCCGGATCAACGACGCCAAACCCTTCCTGACACAGGCGCTGGGCACCTTCCGGCGACTACGGGCGCGGTCGTGGGTGCAACGGGCAGCGGCCGAGCTCAGAGCGTGCGGGGTGGCCGTCGCCGGCGCGCCCGCCGAACCCGACGCCCTATCGGAGCTAACCCCGCAGCAGCGCCAGATCGTCCGCCTGGCCAGCGACGGCCTGACCAACCGCGAGATCGGCGACCGGCTCTTCCTCTCACCGCGCACAGTCAGCTCGCACCTGTACCGGTCCTTCCCCAAGCTCGGGGTCGCCGACCGCCATCAACTACGCGACGTGATCGCCCGCGCCATCACGCCTGCGCCGGCACACGAGAACGCCGAAAGCGATGCGCCTCATTAAATTTAGCGCTCAATCCTTCTGCCCCAGCGTGCTGAGTTGTCTTGGGGTCACCTTATTGCCGTTCGGCTAAGGCCCTATGCCGAGCAAGGCTACGCCCGCGGGCACTCGTCCATTAGCGGGAAGAAAAACCACTGGCCGTTCGGAAATCAGGTTCTTTTGTCCGAAGGGCCGGTGGTGGGACATTCCAGGGGACTGGCGAGCCCGGCGCACCCGGCCTCCTGCAGCCAGGCTGACTGCTCAGGATCCGGCTGGTCCAGGCTCTCGAGCGGTTGCCTGGTTTCGACTTCGAGTTGGCGCAGGAGGGCGAGGTTGCGTTCGGCGTGCCCGTATGTCATGGCCCCTTCCTCCGTTCTCCCTCCCACCATGGAGCGCGGAGCTTCGGGAAGGTATCCGCAATCTGACTGCAAATCGCCGCTGGCATCGGCAATGTGCAGTCAGGTTACGGATACCCGGCTGCGGCCTTGCTTCGCAGGATGGCTAAAAGACACGACCGCGAAGGGATTCCGAAATGAATATCCCTGGGATGAACGGACAGCGGGACCTGGAGGGCATCGTTGCCCTGGTCACCGGGGCCACGTCGGGTATCGGCCGGGCAGCGGCCGAAGAACTCGGCCGGCACGGCGCCGAGCTCATCGTGCACGGGCGGGACGCCGGCCGCGGCTCCGCGGTGGTCGACACGATCACCGCCCAGGGCAGTAAGGCCCGTTTCGTGGCGGCCGACCTCAGTGACCCGGCCCAGCTGGACCACCTCGTCGAGCAGGCCGGCGCGGTCGACGTGCTGGTCAACAACGCTGGCTTCTCCTGGTTCGGGCCGACCGCGGAACTGGACATGGCGACCTTCGACCGGCTCTTCGCCGTCAACGTCCGGGCCGCGTACTTCCTGGTTGCCGCGCTGGCCCCGAAGATGGCCGCCCGGGGCAGCGGCAGCATCATCAGCCTCGGCAGCATGGCCGGCCAGATCGGCCTGGCGGGCGGCGCCGCCTACGGCGCCACCAAGGCGACCCTGGCGGCGATGACCCGTTCCTGGGCCGCTGAGTTCAGTCCCTCGGGTGTCCGGGTCAACGCCGTCGCTCCCGGGCCGGTCCTGACCAGCGGGGCGACCCCCGACCGCATCGAGGCCCTCGGCGCCACGACCCTGCTGGCCCGGGCCGCCCAGCCCGGCGAGATCGCCGGGATCATCGCCTTCCTCGCCTCCCCGAAGGCCAGCTACATCACCGGCGCGGTCCTCGCCGTCGACGGGGGCCGCACCGCCATCTGACCCCGGCTGCCCGTATAGCCGATGCCGACTCGTGACAGGAGATACCAACCGTGAGCAATGTGCTGTTCGCAGTCGCCTTTGACTGCGCCGACGCCGCCGCCCTGGCCCGGTTCTGGGCCGACGTACTGGGGCGGCAGGTTGCTGAAGATCCCACGTCCGAGCACGCGGTCCTGCTTCCCGGTGACGGCGATACCAGCGGGCCACGCATCACGTTCAACCAGGTGCCGGAGCCGAAGACCGTCAAGAACCGCATGCACCTCGACGTTATGAGCGATACCTTCGAAGCCGAGACCGAGCGCCTGCTGCGCCTGGGCGCCCGCAGGCTCCGCGACGTCGAGCGAGACGAGATCCGCTGGACGACGTTCGCCGACATCGAAGGCAACGAGTTCGACCTGATCGCCGGGTAGACCCCGGGGCCATCACCTGGCCGCAGCCGAGGTCAGTCGGCGCGTCCGTTCTGTCGTCCGGCGCCGAAGCCGCGCGTCCTGAGCCGGAACCAATAAACGCTAGCCACGCCAAAACACTACGGAGGTCAATCATGCGCTCAGACATCATCCCCGGCGGGTTGTTCCCCGATTATGAGCTGCGCGACCACGGCGGAACCAAACGCAAGCTCTCCGAGCTGCAGGGCGCCGATCCGATGGTCCTGGTACTGTCGCGCGGCGCGTTCTGTCCGAAGGACCGTGAGCAGCACCGGCTACTCGTTCAGATGGAGCCCGAACTGAAGGTCGCCTACACCAAGATCGTGACCATCTCCACCGACGCCATGATGGAGACTAACGAGATGCGTGACGGCCTCGGCGCGCACTGGCCCTTCCTCATCGATCCCGAACGGACCGTTCAGCGCGACCTCGGCATCGTCGAGTACACCGATCCGTACCACAATCCGATGATCCCGCACACCCTCGTACTTGAGCCCGGGCTCATCATCTACTCGGTCTATAACGGCTACTGGTACTGGGGACGGCCATCACCCGCCCAGCTGCGCGCGGACCTGCGTGCTGTCACCGAGAAGGTGCGCCCAGACTGGGACATCACCGCTCCTGGTCAGCGGGATGCGTGGGAGCGGGGCAACAAGAGCGCGTTCTGGCCCTACGGCATGTCACTGCGAGAGGTCTTCGCCGCAGACGCGTCCGCAGATTAGTTCATGGCCCGGCCCGGCTGCTGCCCCGGTCCCTGGCCGGGGTGCTGGAGCCGGGAGAGGTATCTGACGGCGTGGACCGCGGCCATGCCGAGGCAGGCGGCCGAGATCGCGTAGCCGCAGTAGCTGATGATCGCGAACAGCACCGGGTGACCCCAGCCGGACGGGCTGGCGATCGCCCGGATGGACAGGCCGGCTCCCGCCACGATCTTGCTCATGCTGTACCAGCGCTGGCCGGGGCTGGCCCACCGCGGGATGCAGCTGGCGGCGAGATAACCGAGGTTGACCAGCACGAGCGGGACGCTGAAGGCCAGGTTCGGGCCGGCGACGAGCTGGTAGATGATGTAGCCTTCATAGGCCAGCAGGACCAGCGCGCAGGCCAGCAGGGCGCCGGCCAGCAGCAGGCCGGTGCCCAGCCAGCGGATGCTCTTGGCCGCCGTGTTCCGGGCGGGTGCGCCGCGGTGAGCCCCGTGATAGGCATCGGGGGCCAGGGCCGTCCCGCGCAGCGTGTCCGCGGCGAAGGCCAGCATGCGGACCACGCGCACCGGCGCGGGCTCGGTACTGGAGTCGCGCAGGATCACCGGCAGCTCGGCCAGCCACTCCTGGTACCGCTCCTGCCGGATCCTGGCCGGCAGCCGTCGGCAGGCCAGCCAGACCAGGTACTCCCCGGCGCGCAGTGCGTACCGTTCGCCTCTCATCGCGCATCTGCCGGGGCGGGCCGCATCGGGCGTCCTGGCACTGGCCGGCGACGGGCCGGAAGCCGGGCGAGTTCCAGCCGGGCCACCTCGATGCCTTCGCCGGTCAGATGGTAGTAGCGCCGCGGCCGCTCACCGTCCTGGCGCGGCGTTTCCCACGAAGAGGCCACCAGCCCGCGGGCCTGCAGCCGGGCCAGCAGCGGATACAAAGTGCCGCTGGGCAGCCCGGCCGCCTTCATCAGGTCATAGCCGTACCGCCGGGCGGCGGGATCATCCAGGAAGACCCGGAACACCCGTTCCAGGGCCGCGGTCATCCTCATAAGCCCTTATCCTACATATATCGGCTAGAGACTCCGGCAGACCCTCAGCTGTTGCATCGGCGGGAGCCGGCAAACCCCTGATGCTCGCGGGTGGGCGGGGACGGGCGGTAGGCCTTGATTGCGGGCCAGCTACCGTTAAACCGGGTCCCTGCCAGCTCCGCGCCCAGGTCAGAGCTAGTCGGGAAGGTAGGTGAAGAGCATCATCTGGGTGGCGTAGGCCACGAGAGTCCCGTTCTCGTCCCAGAGCACGCTCTCAGCGGACGCCCACCCATCGTCTGCCCAGCGGGCGCGGTCGTGGGCCAAGAGCCATTGGGTGCGCAGCGGCTCGAGGAGGTGCACGGTCAGATCCGCGCTCGGCGCGAACCACGGCGGACCCTGGTGACCCAGACGCTCGGCCACGCATCCGGGCATCCGGTCTGCCAGGGTGAGAACGCCGAGAGGGTCGATCGCACCGTCCGCGAGCTGCGGAGGGCTGTCGAACCGCAGCCATGTGGCCACGTCGGATCCTGTGGGCTCGTGCTGCTCCCATGGCGGGTGGCCAAGGGCAGCGCGCCCCTCGACGCGCGTCCAGAACGGAAGCGGCTCAAACGGCTGGATCCCAGGTGGCGGTGGTTCTCTGTAGGAGGGGCACGCCAGTGGTGGCGGCACTTCGGGGGGCACGGCGTCGACGAACGAAGGACCCCGGCGCGATGAGCCGAACACCGCAACGACACTGGCACCCGCCTCAGCCCCCTGGTTGCGGACCGCGGCCTGGACCTGGGTGGCCGATCGGCCCCGGCGCAGCACGCTGACGTGTATGTCGAGAGGGCCGGCAGCGACTTGACCGGCGAACACGGTCGTACAGGTACGCAGGAGCTGTCCTGGGTCGCCGACTTCCAAGCCGGCCGCCCGCAACGCCAGCGATGCCACTATCCCGCCCTGCGGGACTGCGACAAGGTCCCAGCTATGATCCAGCTGGCCGTGATAGCGGCCGCCCCCGCACGGTTCGACTACCACATCTTCCTCGAAGCTCCCCACGGCACCGAGCTTGCCCGGTGCGGGAGCCCCTGGGCAAGCGAGATAGGCATCACGCCACAGCCAGGGATATGCACGAACCCGCCGACACCGAACCTGTGGCTTTGTCAATGCCAAGTGGCTCCAATGATCTTCCCCGGGAGCGCGGCGGCCGGCCGGACGTCATACCATCCCGTCATGAAGACGTCTGGGATTACGGCGGCGCTGCCGGCCCAGGACCTGGGCCGGGCCAAGGCGTTCTACGTCGAGAAAGTAGGGCTTCAGGCACTGGAGTCCGGCTTTCTCGAGGCGGCAGACGGGCAGGTGGGCCTCACGGTCGGAGATGGTGTCAGCCAGTTCTTCGTCTATCCCGCCCGGGTCAGGTCGTCAGGGGAGTTCACGCAGGCCGTCATCCACGTGACCGACGTGCGCGCTGCCGTCGAACAGATGAGGGGCCGCGGCGTGCAGTTCGAGGAGTACGACACGCCGGAGACGCGGACCGAGAGCGGCATTGCCCGGATGCCGGGTGGTGGCGAGGCGGCGTGGTTTAAGGACTCGGAAGGCAACCTGGTCGGCGTTGTCCCAGCCTGAGGGGAATCAGGCCAGAGGAATTCTGGCCCGTCTTGCACCGCCGCCGGAAGCTGTGGAGCGCCGGGTAGCTGGGCAGGTAGCGGCGGTGACTCGAACCCGGCCAGCGCATGGGCCGTGGGATTTTCGTCGCCGAGCATCTCCTTCAGTCGGGCCGCTGCCCACGGCCGGCGGCCGGCTTGCCGGCCGGTAAACCACGGTCCGTTCGGAATGAAAAGTCTTTCGTACCGAACGGACGTGCTGCACGCTCCCCGGCCCGGGCCGGTCGCCGGGCCGCCCAGGTCACGCCGTGCTGGATCCACACCGAGTTACGTCGATCTGGTCCCAGAGCTCGTCTGGACCGGGCGCGCGCATGAGGAAGTCAGCGCGGTCGCCCCGGAGACCGTCGCGCTGCCGGATCGCCTGTGGCCGGCGTACCGGAAAGTCCCCGAAAAGAAGTCCGCCGGGGCGGTGTCGGATCGGGGCGGAGGCGTTCGTGGCAGGGGTGAGAGGCCGCCCGCGAGGGGCGCCCCTGGGGAGAAGGGAACGGCGATCATGAAACTGACGGTCATGACGCAAATCACCGTCGATGGAGTAGTGCAGGGAAACGGCCACGCGTCGGATGACCGCAGGAACGGATTCGAGCGCGGCGGATGGGCCAAGGGGGCGGGAGACGACCAGACCAGGACGTTGATCACCCAGACCTACCAGCGCGCCGACGCGTTCCTGTTCGGCCGGCGGACCTACGAGCTCTTCGCCGGCT
>Ga0070716_100001276_pt1 | contig 11108 bp, 10 predicted proteins | sample LARL112metaG_FD_71395 | JGI IMG/M metagenome (GOLD analysis project Ga0070716, IMG submission 71395) | Corn, switchgrass and miscanthus rhizosphere microbial communities from Kellogg Biological Station, Michigan, USA - LAR L11-2 metaG | ecosystem: Host-associated > Plants > Roots > Rhizosphere... | reverse complement strand
GGCCGGCACCAAGGGCGAGCAGGGACCTTCGGGAAACATTCATTGTCATCCGTCTTCCTCCACTGATTTTGTTAGATTTATGTGGGCCTTCAATTTGCCCCGGCGGATTGGTTCTCCACGCGATGACGGGCAAGGAGAGGCTGCGCTCGCTTTGGTAGACTGGCAAGAGGAATTCTTGGGCTTTGACCGAAGCGCAATAACCCATTCGCCCAACGCGGACATCTCGCTTTCCCGATCGGTTCCTTCCGTCGTAAGGATGGTCTCTTCTGTTTTTTCTGGTTGGAAAAGCAACCCCGAAGACGACAAATCCCGCGGCCTCTAGTCCACGATGGAATCGCTGAGATGCTCGCTAATCGCATAAATAGCGTCCGCTAAATTATTTGGATCGCCGGTCTCACGATTGTGCAATCGCGGTCTGTTGAACGATTTGCACAAACTCATCCCTTGTCCAGAACACCCCGCTTCGATAGTTCGAGAATGGGCGACTTGTCTGGACTAGAATTGGGATAGCGAACAACGCGGGCTACAAAAGAGCTAAAGAAAGCTTCGATCGCCCTGATCATCTGAACCCGCCTCGAATAGGAATAGGAAGAGCCTGGCAAGTGCGCAAACATAAAGGTCACAGAGTAAACGGGCCAATCTTCGTTGATCTTGTCTTGTACAAAGGCACGGTATTCCCTGATAAACTCTCCCAAGCAAAGTTCGAAATCGCCGCGTGTCATTCTAGGAAAAGAAATAGTCACGTTCACGTTAAAGTCTCCAATGCGCTACCATATGCGGGTCTCAACTACCGACACAAAAATTCGATTTAACAAAAGCCGATCATGGCAATCCAACGACCGGGATAGGCGCGGGCGAAGTTCAGGCGCTGGTCTCCGACTCCGGTCCCTCGCGCAGGTTTTCGAGCGCCCGCTCAGCGGCGATGCAGGTGCTCATAGCCGCGAACGTGTACGAGTTGGCATGATCGGTGTGAGTTGATCCCCTGCGAGGTTTGCAGCAACTGGCATAACCGCATGCGTCTTGCCCCAAAGAATTGCGGCAATGACGAGGGGATCGATACCTCGGCCCTCCCACCAGGCGCGCTCGTTGCCGCGCCGGTGCAGTTCACGGTGGTGCAGTTGGCAGAGGGGGACGGTGAAGCGGTCGCTGACCTTCCGCCCCATCGCGCGCTGCTCGGCAAACTTGATGTGGTGGGCATCCGAAGGGGTTCGGCCGCAGACGAGACAGGGTTGAGAGGTTACAAACTTCAAATGTTCGCGGTCGCGCTCACGTACTGGCTTGCGGATAACGCTGACCGTCTGCTCGCTCAGGCCGACCCGTAGTGACTGGTCGCTACAGCCATTCGCACCCTCATGTTTCAGTGCGACGGGCTCAAAGGTTTCCAGTTGGCTCAACCTGGCAGTAAAGGCGGCTTCGAGCGCCTGGGCATCCGACCTTGAGAGCTGGTTTTTCAGGGGCAGAGCCTGTTGCGCCCAGCTGGCAAGGGATTCAATGTGTTCGAGCTGTTCAATCTCTACTAACAGCCGACGACGTAGCTCATCCGAGGCATCAGCCGACAAAGTTGGTGACCTGGACCGTTCGGAGCGGGTTCGGTTTTCTGGGACCTGGAATGGCGGACCTGCGGCAGTTTTCTTGTCGGGCCCTAGCGGTGCATCTTGTGAGACGAGCGGCCCAGTTACCGGCACAAGGTCGGGCGCATCGAGATCATCCTCACCGGCAATCCCGACAAGGGTGAACAGGGCGTAGCGGCGGGCATAGGTGAGGGCAGCGCCCAGCCGATGTGGCGCGACCGTCTCGCTAACCGGGCAGACCGGCCAGTCGGAGGATACCCATTCGCCGGAGGCATGAACGAGGGTGGTGGTGAGCTTAATGAGACCGCGATCGCGATCGATGGTGGTGGTCTGAATCGTTGCAATTTCGTGCTGGCCCAGGCATTTGCGGACGATATCAAGGCCACAGGCGAGTGATGCATAGCGGAACGTCCGCTCGGCTTGTCCTGGAAACGGTGATTGAATCGTCGCAGTCAGGGCCTTCTCTGGATTGGTGAGCTCGCCCTGGGCTTTGGCCAGCGCGGCGGCAAGCGCACCGATGGTGGCACTAGAGCGCTGCATGGCTAGCCTCCGTCTCCATAAGCTCAAAGCTGATCGCGCCCGCCTTCGAGCGCTTGGCACGAAGGCCGTGGCCGAAAGCTTGCCTGGCGTCTTCCGGCACCAGCTTTTTCAGGTCGGCCTTTGCCGCTTCGTGCTGCTGATAAGCTGTGCGGGTTCGCCGGAACGTGGCGGCGAGCTCTGCCCAGATGTTGGAGGCGCTCATGTCCACGATACGAACGGCCTGCAAACGCAGTTTTGGCGGCTCGATCCCGAAGAGGGCGGGCTCGTCGCCGTTTTGCACGCACCTCCAGAACTTCTTCTCCGCAGTCAACAACAGGTGCTGGTAGAGGGGATCGGCATGGATAGTGATTTCTGCCCACTTTCCGCCCCCGGTAATAACCGATAGGGCCGCGGACTTTGCATTGGAGACCCACATGTTGTGCTGCAGCTGAGCCATGTGTTTCTCGGCCGCGGCCTCCTCCGAGAAGCTCCAGGGCAGCATGAACTTGGCTTCGAACACGGCCCCGCCGGGGCTCACCCGGCCATCCAGGGTCGCCGTCATCCATGTGTGAACGGGATGCTCGATGCGGCTCTGCACGTCACCGACGGCATTCCCGGTATTGCGTTGATACCAGCGGCGGTTGAGCTCCTCGGTCACCGTGCCGAGTTGGACAACGAGATCATCTGTGAGGTCCTCCGGTTCGACCTCGCCCCGCTTCTCGCGCCACAGCCGCAGCAAGGCGGCTTGGTCGTCCCCCATTATGATTCGGGCATCCGATCCGCCGATCGTACGGCGGCGATCTACTAAATTTGACATCTGTCTCTCCTGATTGCGGTTACCCACCGTCCTGGAGTGGACTGGGGTCACTTATCGCCGCGTCGGGCAAGTCAGGAAGCGACCGATTCGATGTCGGGCGAATGAGCAGAAGAGCTGATGCGAAGGCGGCGACCAGAGGCCAAACGATGAATTTGCCGCGGCAAAAACCACTCGATCGCAGGACGCTGGTTAAGCAAATCCCCTCCGGCGTCAAAAGGTGCTTGGCTTGTGGCCTTGCCGGTCGAAAGCAGGGCCTTGAGTGAGGTTGCGAGGACGGCGATTTGGTGTGGGCAGCCCAGCCTCCGTCGTCACGCCGCGGCCTGCGCGGTCGAAGCATTGCCCGCAGGTTGCGCAGCCGCCACTCGAGATGCGGATGCCGTGCCGCCCAGGCCAGCATCGCGATTGAAATTCCGAGGTCGTCATGTTGTCCCGGAGGGCAGCTGTAGACCACGCCGGTGTCCTCATATTCTGTTTGCAGATTGACTAGTTGCTCAAAGGCGCGGCGCATCATCTGCTATCGGCGAATTTAACGAGACCAGCCTGCAATTCGCCGTGCAACAAGTTGAGCAGATAGGTACGGCCGATGGTGTAAACGGGCAACTGACCACCTTTTACCGGTCGCGTCTCTAGGGTGGTGCCGTCGCCATTACGAGTAATGTGAAGACCGATCACGCGCCGGCCAAACGTCTCAAACAAGACTTCGCCGTAGGCGTTGTCGCGGCTGACATCGGCAACAATCAAGGCATTGGAATGATGTTTTCGATCAATGGTTGCGAGCGCACTAGCCAGCGCAGTGCCGAAGAGTTTGGATGGAAGCTCTAGCGCTTCCTCGATGCCAAGCAATCGTTGCCCAAACGGGCTGTTACCGCCGACGACGGCGGTCGACCGATCTCTGCGGCCCACATCATGGGTGATGAAGAGCGGTTTGTAGGCTGGCCAAGTGCGGGGATCATCTAGAATGTAGGTCATCGAACGACTCCGGCGGTTCTGAGGTTTCTGAAAGGATTGGCGATGGGTACCGGCGGCTCCTCCGTCGGCATAAAGCCGCGCCCTGCTGCTACCTTGGGAACGTGCACGTGGGTCGCCTGTTCGTACATCTCCCAGGTGAACGGGCTGGTGTGACTACCCGCCGGAATGCCGAGATATTCACGCTTGAAATCGTCTTCCCCGAGCGCCTGGCGCTCTTGCTCCAAAAGCCGTCCGCAAAAGGCGTCGCGTCGATATCTGCGGTCGCCTGCAGGCGGATCCACGAAGGGTCTTCGCTGCTCCAGGCCGTCCAGAACGGATCGGTGCGGCTCCAGGCGGTCGACAGCATTGCCAATCGGGCCTTCGGTTGCCGCGCCCGCATGGGCCGCACCGCCGCAATCAGATCGCTGGTAAGCCGCGCCGCTTCGTCGGCGATGATCCAGCCATCGACGGTAAGACCCCGAACCGAATCATCGCTCCCGGGCAGCGCCAGCACCCGTGCTCCGTTCTCAAGCTCAACCCCGTAAACATTGTCGTTTTTCAGCTTGACGCCTGCCTTGATGAGACTCTCTTTGACCCGCCGGACCGGTTCGGCACTCTGGCGCTGCGCCGGGCATGCCACTACCGAGAGCGAATTCGGGACGTGCAAAGCGGTGTGCGCCATCGCCCACGCCGCCGTCGTGGTTTTGCCGACCTGCCGCGCCGTCAACGCCAAAATCGACGAGCCCTGCGGGGCCCGCAAAAATTCGGCTTGCCACGCCGCCGGTTCAACCCCGAGAACCTCGCGAACCCAGATGACCGGATCGACCCGATAGGCGATTTCACGCAGCTTGCTCATGGTCGACCTCCAACAGCGCTTGCGCGATCCGAGCTTTCATTTCGGGCTCATGGTCGAACTTCGCGATCAGGCGCTCGGCAATCTGCGTGGCCTCGAGTTTGAGGTTGGTCTGCACCGCGACATTGATTTGAGTGCCCTGCCGGTCAAACCCGGACAGGCGCGACAGGCTGTCGAGCGTGTAGCGGATGGCATTCAGGCCGTTGAGCGCGGTCTGCAAGGAGCCTTCGGCTTTGGCCTGGGCCACGACCTCATCAATCTGGGCGCGCAGGTTGAAATACGCGCTGTTGAGGTCTTCTTTGCTGGGCAGACAGGCCACCGCCGCGCTCCCGCGGGAGACCTCTTTCATGATGACGTTGGACGACTCTAGTCGCAGGCAATTGGTGCGGTGCCGATGAAGGCTCGAGGGGTTGAGCCGATAGGCCGCCGCGATCTGGTTGCCCGGTTCGCCGGCCGCTATCCGCCGATCAATCTCCGCCCGCTTGACATGCTGGCAAGTGCTGCATTTTCTGGCCATTTTTGCCCCAACACAATCTATCGACCACTTTGGAGGAGCGGTTGGGGGCGCACTCACCCAAAGTTTCGAAAATTTCCGTTTGGCGTCTGGCGTCCCGCAACATAACGGGATCGCCCGCCGCAGTTTTCACCCAGCAATCAACGGGCCGAAACCTTAAGAAGGAGTAAATCGAGGTGATATTTTTGCAACCCGCAACCGGTCCGATAAATTGCGCAACCCGGATCGTCCTTTAGATTCCCGGCCCTGGCCTTCGCGTTTCCCGCGCGGCCGCGCGGGGGCGATGGAACGTTGGCGCGTCGGATCCCTATGACTTCCTATTGCTTCGCGAACGCCGGTTAGCCACGAGCGCGCCGGCCAGAGCCGTCCAGCCGGTCTGATGCGAGGCCCCGAGGCCCTCGCCGGTTTCGCCGTGAAAATACTCGTGGAACAGCAAGGAATCGTGCCAGGCCGGGTCACGCTGGAAGCGGGGATTTGATCCCAACGCTGGCCGGTGGCCGCCGGCGTCGCGCAGGAACGGCTTGAGTAGTCGGCGCTCGAGCTCTTCGGCCACCTGTTGAAGGTTCGCCTGCGTGCCAGATCCCGTCGGCAGTTCAACTGTAAAATCGTCCCCGAAGCTGGTGTGCAGATGTCGTAATGACTCGATTGCAAGAAAATTAAGGGGAAACCAGATCGGTCCGCGCCAGTTCGAATTGCCGCCGAACAGCCCAGTCCGCGATTCGCCTGGCTCATAGTCGAGACGAGCGACATGTCCGTCCATGTTGATGATAAGCGGATGTTCGCGGTGGTACCGTGAAAGCGAGCGCAGCCCATAGGGCGACAGGAACTCGGACTCGTCGAGCATGCGCGCGAGGACCCGCCGCAAGCGCGACTTGTTCACCAGCGAGATCAGGCAGGGACGCTCGTCGGCCCGCATCGTGTGCAGGAACTCCCTAACGCCCGGTTTGTTTTCGATGTACCAGCGCGCGCGTTTGCGGAACATCGGCAGCCGCTCCCACAGCGACACATCGGACTGTACCGCCGCAAATATCGGCAGCAGCCCGACCATCGAGCGCGCGCGCACCGTGAAAGTCGAGCCGTCGCGCTTGCGCAACCGATCGTAGAAAAAACCATCCTGTTCGTCCCAGAGCTCGCCCATGGCGGCGGCGATCACAGCAAAATGCTCGAAGAACTTCACCGCGACGTCTTCGTAGGTCGGCTGATGGTGGGCAAGCCGCAGTGCCATCTCCAGCATGTTGAGACAGAACTTCGCCATCCAGGCGGTGCCGTCCGATTGCTCCAATACATCGCCGTTAGGCAACATCTGCGATCGGTCGAACGGGCCGATGTTGTCGAGTCCGAGAAAGCCGCCCTCGAACACGTTGTCGCCGCAAGCGTCTTTTCGATTTACCCACCAGGTGAAATTGATCAGGAGTTTTTGAAAAGCACGGCTCAGAAAATCGAAATCTGTGCCACCATCGATCTGGAACACTGCGAGCGTGGCCCATGCCTGGACTGGCGGATTCACGTCGCCGAAATTCCATTCATACGCAGGCAGTTGCCCGTTCGGGTGCATGAACCATTCGCGCGCCAGCAGCAGCATTTGATGCTTCGCCGCCGACGGATCGATGTGCGCCAGCACCACGCAATGAAAAGCGAGGTCCCATGAGGCATACCACGGATATTCCCACTTGTCGGGCATGGCGATGACATCGTGGTTGTTGAGATGGCGCCAGCCCGCATTGCGACCGGATTTGCGAGGCTCGGGCGGCCGTATGATGTCACCGTCGAGCCAGCGCGCGACATCATAATGGTAGAACTGCTGGCTCCAGACCATTCCCGCGAACGCCTGCCGCATGACCTGAGCCTCATCGTCACTCGCGCCGTCAGGGATATGAGTTACGTAATATTCGTCGGCCTCGCGGCTACGATCGGCGAGAGTCCGCGCGAAATCTGCGCCGAGATTAGGAATAGTGCCAGGCCTGTCACGCGCCAGACGAAGCTTGAGTTCGACGGTTTCACCGGGAGCAACGACGAGGTGATACCAGCACGCCATCTTCGTGCCATGGCCAGCAGGATTTACCGTCGGTGCGCCGTGGATGACGTGGTCGTTGATGCCGTCCTTGGGATAGGGTGTCTGCTCATCGGTGACGCCATACAGGTACCGAACGTTGGTTTCGTTTTCACAAAATAGCAGCGACGGCGGTTTTCCGACGGGATCTGTCCCGGCAATCAAGCGCCAGCGGCCCAACAGTTCTTCGTCCGCGACCGCGCCAACGCCTCCATCGTTAGCTGTGGCACGTATAACTGGCCGTGCGATGCCAGCCTCCCATGACCAGCGATTCCGGAACCACAGTGTAGGAAGAACGTGAAGCTCAGCCGGATCGGGCCCGGCGTTGCGCGCGCTGATGCGCATGCACACGTCGTCGGGTGAGGCTTTGGCGTAGTCCGCCGTAATCTGCCAGTAACGATCGCTGTCGAAGACACCGGTATCGATTAGCTCGAATTCCGGATCGTTCTTGTTGCGCTTTGCGTTCTCCTGCCGAAGCAACGCGTAAGGAAACTCCGCTTGTGGGTAATGGTAACGCCAACGAAGCCACGAGCTTGTCGGTGTTGCGTCAACGTACCACCAGTACTCTTTGGCGTCCTCTCCGTGATTTCCTTCCGGACCACCGAGACCGAAGATACGTTCCTTCAGGAACGGGTCGCGTCCGTTCCAAAAGGCGAGAGCAAAACACAGGCGCTGCGCTCGATCGCAAAGGCCGGCAAGACCGTCCTCATTCCACCGATAGGCGCGCGAGCGCGCGTGTTCGTACGGGAAATATTGCCAGGCCTGGCCATCGGCACTGTAGTCTTCACGCACCGTGCCCCACGCGCGTTCGCTGATGTATGGCCCGATTGCCTTCCAGTTACCCGGCGTATCCGGCGACGAATCTTCAAGTCGCGCGTGCTCCGCCGATAGCGGTTTGCGTTTCTCAAGGTTATCCACGGTTATGCAGCTTTCGCAGGCCGCAACAGTGCCTTGGCCGTCGTCACAACGTTGTCGACAGTAAATCCGAACTCCTTCTGCAGGGCCTTTAGCGGGGCCGAAGCGCCGAAAGTGTGCATGCCAATGACGCGACCCGTCGAGCCAACGTAACGCTCCCAGCCGAACGTCGAAGCCTGTTCGATCGCAACGCGGGCTGTGACATCAGGGGGCAGAACCGACTCCCGGTATGTTTGCGGTTCGCGCTCGAAGACATCCCAGGACGGCATTGAAACCACGCGCGAGCGGATGCCTTCTGAACGAAGTCTCTCATGGGCATCGGCCGCGAGACTCAGCTCGCTGCCCGTGGCAATCAAAATGATATCTGGCTTGCCATCAGGTGCGTCGGCAAGCACGTAGGCGCCGCGTGCGACCCCGGACGCCGGCGCGTATTTGCTGCGATCGAGCGTCGGTAACGGTTGGCGCGACAGCGCCAGCAAGGCTGGCCGATGACGAAGCTGCATGACATAACGATAGGCCTCCACGACTTCGTTGGCATCACCCGGCCGGAACATCGTGAGACCCGGCATTGCGCGCAACGACGCAAGCTGCTCAATTGGTTGATGTGTCGGGCCGTCCTCACCATCACCCATGGCATCGTGCGTAAAAACGAGCACCACCGGCAATTCCATCAGCGCCGCCAGCCGTATCGCAGGCCGCGCGTAGTCGCTGAAGATCAGGAAGGTCGCGCCGAACGGCCGCAATTTCGATAGTGCCAGACCGTTCAGGATTGAAGCCATCGCGTGCTCGCGAATACCGAAATGCAGGTTCTTGCCGCCCGGTGTGGCGGCCTGAACATCGCCTGCGCCTTCATAGGTCAGCAGCGTCTTGGTCGATGGGCCTAGATCGGCCGATCCGCCAATCAACCAAGGAATATTCTGCGCCAGGATGTTCAGGACCTTTCCCGAAACCTCCCGACCCGCAACGCCCTTCAAATCTGCGGGCAAAACCGGCAGGTCGCGGTCCCAGCCCGCCGGCAGCTCGCGCTGTTGTAGTTGGTCGATCTCAGTCGCCAGCGCCGGATACTTCGAGCGGTACCCAGCGAACAACTCTTGCCATTTGCGGTGGGCCTCGGCGCCTCGCACGCCGATCCCGGAGGCGAAGTGTTCGCGAACGCCATCAGGAACCATGAAACTAGAGTCCTCGGGCCAACCATAAGCACGCTTGGTCAGCTTGACTTCTTCAACACCGAGCGGCTCGCCATGCGCCGCCGCGGTATCGTGGCGGTGTGGCGAGCCATATCCGATGTGGCTGTTGAGTATCACCAGCGTCGGTCGGCCTTTCGTATCGCGAAACCTCGCTAAGGCCTGCTCGATGCCCGCGATATCGTTGGCGTCACTGAGGTGAATTGTATTCCAGCCGTAGCCGGTGAAGCGGACGGCTACATCTTCGGTGAATGCCAGCCGTGTGCTGCCTTCTATTGTGATGTGGTTGTTGTCGTAGATCCAGCACAGTCGATCGAGGGCAAGGTGGCCGGCGAGCGACGCCGCCTCAGAGCTGACGCCCTCCATCAGGCATCCGTCTCCGCATACCGCATAGATGTCGTAGTCGAAGATGGTAAAATCCGGTTTGTTGTATCGCTCGGCGAGCCAGCGCTGCGCGATTGCCATGCCAACGCTGGTCGCAATACCTTGTCCGAGCGGACCGGTTGTTGCCTCTACGCCGGATACCAAATGGTATTCGGGATGCCCCGGCGCGTGACTTCCAAATTGGCGAAAATGCCGGATATCGTCGAGAGTAACAGCAGGCCTGCCTAATGTTTCGTATTCGGCATTCACCGCCTCCGTGCCCGTGAGGTAAAGCACCGACCACAGCAGCATTGACGCGTGGCCGTTCGACAGCACGAAGCGGTCGCGACCGGGCCAGATCGGATCTTGTGGATCGAACCGCATGATCCGGTTCCAGAGCGTATAGACGAGCGGTGCAAGCGCCATGGGGGTCCCGGGGTGGCCGGAATTAGCGGCCTGCACCGCGTCGATTGACAGCGTGCGGATGGTGTTGATCGCGAGTTGGTCGAGTTCGGCATCGGTCATGGTCGATTTCCTCCGGCCAGCATGGGATGTGCGGTGTCGGTGCGGGCTTGGGCGAACAGGATCACAAGCGAGCGCGGCTGCACGCGATACGTTGCCGGTGGCACGATGGGACCGTCCTTGAGCGGGCAAACGTCCTCAGGCGGTGCAAGATACGTGTCGATACATCGTCGCCACGGGTGGTAGGCTTCGTTGAGCGGTGGCAGCTCGAATTCAAGGGATTCCCAATAGGCGTTGATCATGACGTGGAGCAGAATCTGATCCCAGAGCAGCGCCGAAGTCGCGGCAATGGTGTGAGAATTCTCACTCCAGTCGGGAAAGTTCAGTTTGACTCCATGCCATTGGATCGATTGTGTGTGCAGCAATTCCTGCAATGTCATATCGAAACGTTCAGCCGGGAGAGTCCGGCTCAGGCGAAATTGGATTAGCTGCTTGGTGAATCGATAGACCTCTGCATATTTTTCGACCAGCGCCCAGTCGAAGGAAAACAATTCGTCATCTCGACAGTAGGCATTGTTGTTGCCGTGCTGCGAGCTGCGCACCTCGTCGCCCGCTAGCAGCATCGGCGTGCCGACCGAGAGCAGCGTCAACGCGAGAAAATTCTTCATCTGGCGCGTACGCAGCCGTTCAATTTCGGGCTCCTCGCTCGGTCCTTCGAAACCGCAGTTCCAGCTGAGGTTGTTGTCAGAGCCATCGCGATTCTGCTCGCCGTTAGCCTCGTTATGCTTGGTGTTGTAAGAGACCAGATCGTTCAACGTGAATCCGTCGTGACAGGTAACAAAGTTCACGCTCTGCTCCGGTTCACGTCCCTCCCAGGCGTAGATATCGGGACTTCCGGTCAGCCGATAAGCC